>Ga0193731_1000485_pt1 | contig 13031 bp, 7 predicted proteins | sample U1a2metaG_FD_144920 | JGI IMG/M metagenome (GOLD analysis project Ga0193731, IMG submission 144920) | Soil microbial communities from a riparian zone of the East river system, Colorado, United States - U1a2 | ecosystem: Environmental > Terrestrial > Soil > Riparian zone | place: USA: East River...
CGGAGCCGATTTAATCACGTTCACCAGTTCTTCGACCGTGGAAAATTTTCTCGCCCTTGGCCTACCCTGGCCGAAAGCAATGCAAATTGCCAGCATTGGTCCAATCACGTCGCAGACGGCGCGCGACAATGGTTTGAGGATCGACGTCGAAGCCCCGCGACACGACATCGACGGCCTGGTAGAGGCAATTGGCGCATTCTTTGCCGGAAAGCCTGCCAAGAAGAGTTAAAACGGGTAACCCGCCACGACGAACACCGCTTCGTCGGGTTACTCTTTTACCTTCGTAACATTTTAACTTTTTACTGTGGCTTACGAGGGATTGAATCGGAACTTGGTTCGGCCTCGCTTGGCGTTGGCTTTCGCTTTGCGGCGGTGCTTTTGCGAAGGCGTCTCGAAGGCGCGCAAACGGCGGACCTCCTCGAGAATGCCCTCGGCATCCAGCTTGTTCTTCAGCCGCTTCAACGCGCGATCGACGGGCTCCCCTTTGCGAACGATCACTTCTGGCATCATTAATCACTCCTGACTTTAGCGATAGATTCCTAATCGGCGAGCGGGAGCCTACTCGGGCCGGACGGTGCCGTCAAATCTGCTCGAAAAAGGGCCCAAAAGACCCCCCGGCAGTCCCTACAACGGCAATGGGCGCGAGGGCCGGGCTTCAAAAATCGCTCAGCGCTGGGCAAGAGGATTGGCCGCTGTCGCTTTTTCGGTGATCTCCCGCCGCAGGGCCGTCGCGCCACCGCCGCGGGCGCGCGTCCACCACAGCACGATGGGCGAGGCGATAAAGATGGAGGAGTAAGTACCGACAATTACGCCAATGATGATTGCCAGCGAGAAATCCCGCAGCACCGCGCCGCCAAAGAAAAACAGGCATAGGATCGGAATGAGCGTCACAGTGCTTGTAAGAATGGTTCGGCTCAGCGTCTGGTTGATGCTCGAGTTCATGATTTCGTCGATGGTCCCGCGCCTCCCGCTGGCCAGACCCTCCCGGATCCGGTCGTAAACGACGATGGTATCGTTAATGGAATAGCCGGCGATGGTCAGCACAGCGCCAATCATCGTGAGCGTAAGTTCGCGGCCGAGAAGCGAGAACACGCCAACCGTCATGAGGACGTCGTGCAACAGCGCAACAATGGCTCCCACGGCAAAAGCAAGTTCGAAGCGAAAGGTCACGAAAATCAAAATCCCAAGAATGCCCAGACCGAGCGCGATCAACGAACTTTTTGCCAGCTCGCCGCCTACGAGCGCACCGACGCGTTCGGAGCCTTCCACCTTAAAACCAGCGTTTGGAAGCGTCTCCATGATTTGCTTTTCTACCTTGTCGCTGGTGTTCAATGGCGTGCGGATGGTGATGTAGCCCTTGCCCGCTTGCGTGGACTCCTGAATTGACGCATCGGCAAATCCGAGTGGCTGTAGAGCGTGGCGGACTTGGCCGATATCAATCTTGCCAGGCGCGCTCAGTGTGATCATATCGCCACCGCGAAAATCCACGCCAAAATTTCGTTCGCCCCGGAGGTAAAAAGCGCCGGCACCGGCGATCAGCAGTGCAAGAGAGCACATGCACGCGATAAAGCCTTTGCCGAGGAAATTGATGTTCTGCGCTGAAATCAAGTGCAGCATCGAGATGCGTTTCAGTCGGCCTGTATCGACCAGCCAGCTGAGCGCGTTGCGGCCCACGATGAGCGCTGTAAAAAGCGATGCGAAAATACCGAACGTGAGCGAAACCGCAAAGCCCCTTACAGGTCCTCGCGCCTGCCAGAACAGAATAATCGCAGTGATCAGCGTCGTGACGTTTGCGTCAAAGATCGAACTGAACGCTTTTTCATAAGCAGTATTGAGCGCTACCTTGAGCGATTTTCCGAGCGCCATCTCCTCGCGCAATCGCTCGTAAATGAGGACGTTCGCGTCCACGGAAAGTCCAATCGTCAGAATAATACCGGCAATGCCTGGCAATGTGAGGACGAAATGAAACATCGTTAGCGCGCCAACGAGCAAAATGAGATTGATGATCAGGGCGAGATTTGCGACGAGACCGGGAATTTTGTAGTAGATGCCCACGCACACGAGCGTGATGATCAGGCCGACTAAACCAGCGACAATGCTGGCGCGAATGGAGTCTGCTCCCAGTGTAGGCGAGATGCTGCGCTCTTCCTCGATGCTCACAGGCGTTTGCAGTGGATTCTGCAACACGCTCGCCAGACCCCGCGCTTCTTCTTCGGTAAATCTTCCCGTGATTTGGGCGTCGCCGCCATAAATGGCGTCCTGAATCACTGGCGCAGATTGGATGATCCCATCCAGCACAATCGCGAAGCGATGATGAATGTTTGCGGCCGTAATGTTGCCGAACTGCTTGGCGCCTTCGCTATCGAACCGTAAATGAACTACCCAACCGTCCCGCTCATAAGAGGCGCCCGCGTTCGAAACTCGATCGCCGGCCAAGTCGGCTTTCTTTTTTACCAACAACCGTTCTTCGACCGGTTTTTCTCCCTCGGCCTGATGTTTATGAGTTTCGATCCTGTACTCTGGCGGAATTACCTGTTTCCCCTGGTCGATTTCGCGTAATCGCTCGCCGTTATCCGGATAAACAATGCGGAACTCCAGCTTCGCTACCCGGGACAATTGATCGCGCGCTTCGTGAATCTTGGCAGTGTCGAGACCCGGAATCTGGACCAGAATCCGATCGCGCCCGACCGGACTGATTATCGGTTCGCTGACTCCAAAAACGTCAATACGCTTCCGAATCACCTCGACTGCCTGGTCGAGCATGCCCTTGGTCACTTCTTTGTCGCCGCCCTTCAGCCGGATGAGGAAAGATGTGCCGCCTTGGATGTCGAGACCGAGCGCGATATTCTTCTGGGGCGGCCAGATCGTGGCGATGCTAAAGACGACAAGCACCAGCATGAGCGCGGTGGCGAGCAACCGTTTCCGTAATCCTTGATCAGTGGCGAAATACCACCCGAAAAGGATGAGCATGGCGAGTCCGACAACAAATGTAATCCCAGGGGTCATTCGGATTTAGCGATTTAGCGATTCAACTTTCATCGACTATCAAGCATCAGCTATCAACTATCAGCTTTCTTTGAGCACCGTCGTGATGGCCGATTTCTCCATCTCGATCTTGACGTTGTCTGCTACTTTCACCAGCACGGTATTCTCCTTCACATTCGAGATTAAGCCGTGAATGCCGCCATTGGTCACGACCCGGTCACCCGTTTTCAAACTCCCCATTAGCTGCTGCTGTTGTTGCTGTCGCTTTTTCTGCGGCCGGATCATCACAAAGTACATGATGATGAAGATGAAAATCAGCGGCACGAAAAATGAACCAATGCCGCCACCGGGCAGCTGTTGAGGAGCCGCGCTTTGCGCCTGAGCAAGAAACATCTGGAACATATTTAGAATTGGAGAGCGCACCTTAAGCGCGAAAGCGTTCCCTGCAATCGTTCTTTCGCGTCGCTCGCACAATCAAGATCGATGCGAGCGCAGGAACGTTATTCACCACGGCCAAGCGGCTCAAGCGCGCTTGAAAACTGGTGGAGGTAAGGGGATTCGAACCCCTGGCCTTCTCATTGCGAACGAGACGCTCTACCAACTGAGCTATACCCCCACGATGGCGTGCAAGCTAACACGACGAAAAAAATTCGTCCAGTAAGCCACTAGCTAAGCGACTTAGTGGGAAATGCGAAAATCGGCCGGAAGAAAAGCCCCTGCACCGCCCACGGTGCCACCCCACCCATGTGTGACATCTGTCGCGCCAACACTGGGTGACGGCGCTGGAATTGGCTGCTGTCCCTTGGTTTCGAGTGATTCGTTTAAGGCTGGCAGATCCTTGGCGAGCAATTGGTCGAACTCTTTTGTCACGTCACTCAATTCCCGCTTGAGCGCATCGGTATATGCAACCTGGTAGCCGCCAGGCTTTCCTTCGTAACTGAGAATCGCTCCATAAAGCTGATCCGTATGCTCCCGCAATCGCTCCTCGCCCGTGATCGCTCCTCCTTCGGTCGTTGCAACAATTTTTTTGCGGACTGCATCAACTTTCCCGTCGAAATCGGAGATGTTCTTGCGAAGCGGATCGCCTTCAGCTAACGCTCCCCCGCTCTGCGTCAATGCTTTGCGCAAGGCAATAATCCGGTCCATTAGCGCACTTTCCTCGTCAAAGAGCCCATGGACCTTCATTGCCGCGTCGAACTGTGCTTGGCGATCCGCAGCGTTGAATTTGGCCCGGCGATCGAGACCAACCGTCAACTTGGTTTCCGAAACTTTGCCGGCCTTGGTGAGGCGCACAGTGTACTCGCCCGGCACAAGTCGTGGACCTCGTACTCCCGCAAAGGCAATCTGCGCGGCAGGTGGCACGCGCGGTGGTTTCACCCGCATTGGCCAGGTCACGCGATTCAGGCCGGGTCGTTTGCTGGCTGGTAATTCATCGACAACACGCCCGGAGGAATCCAAAACTTCGAGCTTCAATTTTCCAAATAGATGACGCTCCCGCTGGTAGTAATTAATCACGGCGGCGTCAGGCGGATTATCGCCAACAAAAACCGCATCGCCGGTAGACCATCCGCCTGAGCCTTCGATGCGCTGTTGCACAGGACGCGCTGAGACGAACGCGACTTCCTGTTTCAACAGATCCGGCGTCAACGCCCGTAATGGGGTGATATCGTCAATAATCCAGATCCCGCGGCCATGCGTTGCAAGAACCAGATCGTTATCGCGCGGGGCAATTGCCAGGTCTCGAACGGCAACTGCTGGAAAATGGTTGCCTTTAAATTGTGCCCAGTTTTTTCCACCATCAATCGAGACCCAAAGTCCAAACTCCGTTCCCAAAAAGAGCAGATCCGGCTTGACCAAATCTTCCTTGATCACATGAGCATATCCACGAACGCCTTTGGCGTCCTGAGCGCTGACGAGCGGCGTCCAGGTCTTACCGTAATCAGTTGTTTTGAAAACATACGGCCCCATGTCGCCAAAGGTATGTCGATCAAACGCTGCATAAGCGGTGCCGGCGTTGAAGTTGCTCGCCTGCACCCAGCTGACCCATGAATTTTTTGGCAAACCGGGAACATTGCCGACGACGTTCGTCCATGTTTTGCCACCATCACGAGTCAATTGAAGGTTGCCGTCGTCTGTGCCCACCCAGATCAGCGACTTGTCCTTGGGTGATTCACTGATCGAGTAAATCGTGGTGTGCATTTCGGCCGAGGAATTGTCCACCGTGACGCCGCCCGATTGCTCCTGTTTCTGTTTTTCCGGAGCGTTGGTTGTCAGATCGGGCGAAATGCGTTCCCAGGTTTGGCCGTGATCGCGCGAACGAAAGAGAAACTGAGCGCCGATATAAATCGTCCCCTTTTCGTTAGGCGAGAGTGCGATTGGCGTATTCCAATTAAACCTGAGCTTTTCCTTGTAATCCGGCCGTGGCTTGATGTTGCGAGCTTCGTGCGTGTGGCGATTTACCCTCCCGATCTCGCCACCTTGATACTCGGCATAGATGTAATCTGGATCGGCGGGATCCGGAAACATCCAGAAGCCATCGCCGTTGTACATGTTTTCCCACTGTGCGTTGGTAATCCCGCCGGGGTGTTGTGATTCGCCCACAAAAGAGCTGTTGTCCTGTAAACCGCCGTAAACGCGGTAGGGGTCTTTGTCATCCACGCTAACGTGATAGAACTGGGAGACTGGCAGGTTTTCAGCTTTCCACCATTTCGCGCCGCCGTTGTAGGAATACCACATCCCGCCATCATCGCCGGAAAACACAACCTGCGTGTTGGTTGGGTCGATCCAGACGTCGTGCACATCACCGTGCATCCCGCCGAATCCACCAACCACTGCGAAACTTTTGCCTGCATCCTCGCTGACAATCAGTGAGCCATCAGTTTTAAAAATACGGTTGTGATTCTTTGGATCGACAATCAATTTCGCGAAATAAAACGGCCTCCACACCATCCATTGGCTTTTGTCGCGCTTCTCCCAGGTCATGCCGCCATCGTCGGAGACAAACAGCGCACTATCGGGCGACTCCACAAAAGCGTAAACGCGTTTGGCATCCGAAGGTGCGATTGCCACTGCAAGGCGTCCGTATGGTTTCTTTGGGAAGCCCCTATTGGCTTCCGCTGTAATTTCCGTCCAGGTGTTGCCGCCGTCGGCAGAACGAAATAATCCGCTGGCTGATGGCGCGGTGGGGCTTTCGCCGCCCGAGCGATACTCCCAGCCTTTGCGCCGGAAATCCCACATTGTTGCGAACATGATCTCTGGATTTGTCGAATCGATTGCGACATCTGTACAACCAGTCGAAAGATTCGGTCCTTTGAGGACCTGGTTCCAAGTTTTCCCGCCATCAGTGGTTTTGTAGAGACCGCGATCGGGCGAATCGCTCCAGAGCGCGCCGGGTACAGCGGCAAAAACCGTGTCGCTGTTATTTGGGCTCACTACGATTTTTGCAATGCGCTCGGATTTTTCCAGACCGGAATGCGTCCATGTTTCGCCACCGTCGGTTGATTTGTAGATCCCGTCGCCAATCGAAACGCTGTTGCGTGTCCACGATTCACCGGTTCCGACCCAGACATTTTTCGAGTTTTTCGGATCCAGCGCGATCGCGCCTATCGATTGCACAGGCTGCTCGTCAAACACCGGTCGATATCGCGTCCCGCTGTCATCAGATTTCCAGACGCCGCCACTCGCTGCGCCGACAAACAGCGTGATCTTGCCCGATGGCTCGCGTTTACCCGCGATGGCCGAAATACGCCCGCTCATCGTTGCGGAGCCTATGTTGCGCGCGCCGAGGCCAGAGATGGTTGCGGAGCTGAATGGCGCTTGCTCGGCACGACAAGGCATTGCGCAAAGAAGCAGTGAAAGCGATGCGAGGACGCATCGCACTCCATGAGCACTATGTGCGAAATGCGATGAAAAGTTTGCTCGTTCTTGCGAAAGCTCGCCCGCCATACAGTGGGCCGAGTCCGTCGTACCGGCGGATTTTCGGTGTGCGTACGCGTCGCGTCGCTTTTGGCTATTTAGCATCCTCATCTATTAATCAGCGCTGTGGTTGAGGGAGAGTTATGACGCCGGGGAAATGAAATATCGTGTCATCCACGGGCGCGTTGGCGTCGACCTTATCGATTATGATCCGTTGCTTGTCCGGCGCTCCCTTGCGCCCGAACTCGATTGATGTTGGAACGAATACGCCACCAGCTTTTTCGTAATCACCCAGGTCGGTCTCTAGTTCTTCGTATGCGCCATGTCTGGTCCGTTGTGTTATGACACGAATCTCCAGAAAATGATCCGGATCCAAATAGACGAAGCTTACGTCCCCGTTTTTTCGCGTCACTTTTAACTTGTGCGCTGGCGTCCCGTCGACGTCTTCGGTCCCAAGATATTCGACCGTGTTTCCTTTCGCCTGCCAATCGACCAATGGCCCGTCCATCTCCGCATCTTCCACGAGCGCTTTGACGTCATCGGCCGACATTCGTTCGGGGTCTCTGCGTCCAAAGAATGGTGAGACCCTCCATCCTTCCTTGCCGTCATACGCCTCGATCTGAGTCATTCCCTGAAGAGACGCTTCAGTACGCACGTCGTCGGGCCGCTTCTTGACCTGCATGAAGGTCAATTGAATTTGCCCTTCTTGCACCAGCATTTTGCCACTAAGCCGCAGGGTCCCCAGACCGCGCAGAGCGCTCGCGCCACCCTTCGCCTCAATATTCTTAGCCACTAATTCATCGACCGTCGGCTGACTTTTGTCTTGTGCGAAAGCGTCTGAAACGACGAGGCCTGCGGAGATGAACGCGATTAAAAGGCGCAGATGCATGCTAGTTTTGGTGACGAATAGGAGACAACACACCGGCACCAATGTTCAAAGCAGATGGCAATGCAAGTTGTTCTCCAAAAAAATTATTGTGGATGCAACAGGGGCAATTTTCGTGTTCGGAATGGCCCGAAGCCGATTAAAGTTCATGCCGAACCAGATCGTGCCTTCAGTCAAAAAAAACAAAATCCGATCCACGCCGGATGCAACCGCGGCTTCGCGGCGTTCTGCCGTAGAGAGACGGCAGCGCAAATCCGGCAAGATAAAATCCAATCCTCCCTCCTTCTCGGCCGTGCCCGGGCCATGGCAACTCAATAGTGTCATTGTCCTTCTGTGTATCGTCGCCACCGCCGTGCTTTATGCGGGCGATCTTCGATTGGGCTTTTTTAGAATCGATGATCAACAGTATGTCGTCAGCAATCCGTGGATACAGGGGCTAACATGGAAACATCTCGCTCAGATTCTATCCAGTCCTTACTACCTAAACTACTCTCCGCTTCATTTGTTATCGTACGCGCTTGATTACTCGATTGCCGGCTTGAACGCGTACGCGTTCCATCTATCAAGCAACCTTTGGGCCGGACTTGTTGCCGGCTTTGTATATCTTGTCGCACTAACACTAACACAGCAACGCATAACTGCTGTGATCGCTGCATTGTTGTTTGTGGTTCATCCAGCACACGTGGAAGCGGTGGCCTGGGTTTCAAACCGCAAAGATTTGGTGGCTGCTGCATTCGTGCTGCCCTGTGTTATTGCATACCTGAAATACAGACAATGCGGCGCAGTAAGCTGGTACATTGTTTCACTTTTGCTGTTTCTCTGCGCATTGCTGGGAAAACTATCCGTTGCCGCTTTCCCCGCCGTGTTGGTCCTTTTCGATCTGGAGCTTGAAAAGCGGCCATTAAGCCGGTCAGTCATTGACAAGATTCCGTTCTTTGGTCTGGCCGCTATGGTAGCCGTGGCAGTCCAGCACGCACAACCGAGCACCGGATTGCAGCCTGACCTGGCTATGCATGCAAAGGCCTTTGTCCAGAGTTTATGGCTGCTTACCGGGCTGGGCAATTATGTTATTTATCGTGCATCTCCTGCGTCCGGTTTGTCCCAGTTCGTCGGACTGAGCATTCTGATTGGCTTGTTTGTGTTGCCGTGGTTACTGCGTAAACGTTATCCTGTTGCGACTGTTTCGGGTTACTGGATCTTATTTAGTTATCTCCCAACCCAGATTCTTCCATTTAGTTATCCAGTAGCTGACCGCTACCTCTTTTTGCCATCAGTAGGCGCAGTTATTCTCATTGCATGGCTGTTGATCAAAGCGACAGATCACCTGCACCGGTGGAAGGTCACCGCCGCAACAACGCTGGTTATAGTAGTTAGTTTCGTCTGGCTCACAAAAACCGTTGGTTACTTGTCCGAATGGCGCGACTCTAGATCGGTTTGGTTCGCCGCAACACGGAAATCAGATGACGTCCATGTGTATTACGAGCTCGGATGGGAATACCGCGAGAAAGCGGCAAGCTTTGGACCACATCCACGAAACGCTCCGCTTCCTCTAGAAGAAGCTAGACATTACGCTTCCCTTGTTTGGAAAGATGACCCCCGACTTCCGCAATTGCAGACCGAATTGGCAGAGAATCAGCATAGCGGACAGGCTAAGAACGCGTTTCACGAATATTTGCTGACCAAAGCGGCGGAAAGTTTTGACCAAGCCCTCACAAGAAAAGGAGCGCACATTATGCCGGATCTTTTTCTTAACCGCGGAGTCTGTTTCCTCGATAAAGGTGATATGCAGTCTGCAAAGAAAGAATTCCTGGCGGGAGTCGATGAGGCCTCCGTGTTGCCATATTCTGAAGGGCAGCAGGAGGCCATCATTGCCTGTCATTACAACCTCGCAGTTGCGGAACAGGGGCTTGGCCATACTAAAGAGGCCTTGTCCTGGATTAGACTTGCGGAAGCGGAACAGGATAAACTTGGTCGAACGGTGCTTCCCGAAATCACTGCTGCTCGTCAGAAGCTTGAGTCAATAGCAACAGCGCCTCCCTAAGCTGGGGCCATATGATTCCTTTACAACCGCGCTAATGATTCCGAGGCCTGAACTTATTATTCCGATACCGCGTTAACTACGCTGAGACGGCGGGTGCCGAGTTGGCGCAGCGCGAATTGCAAATCGGTGATCTTTGTTCTCCCTTCACTGTCGGCACCGGTCACTCGTAACGCAGGGCCTCCATGGGATCGACAGCCATGGCGCGGCGCGCCGGGAAATATGTTGCAATCAGCGCGGCGCCGCTCAAGAGAACGGTGACAATCGCATAGATTGAAATGTCGTTGGCACTGACACCGTACAGCAGGCGCGACATCAGCCGGGTGACGCCGAACGCTCCAAAGAGACCGGCAAGCAAACCAATGCCGATCACAGCAAAACCCTGACGCAGAATCATTGTCAGCATGTCGATCTTCTGCGCGCCCAGAGCCATGCGGATGCCTATTTCTTTAGTGCGCTGCGCCACGCTGTAGGCGATCACTCCGTAAATTCCAATCGCAGCCAAAACCAAGGCGACGCCGGCGAAACAACCAAGTAGCATCATATTGAAGCGCGGTTGCGCCAAAGTAACGCCAATGTGTTTCTCCAGCGGTTCGAGAGTTGGAACGAACAGATCGCGGTCGAACTCGTGTACGATGTTGCGTAATGCCGCCTGCAATCCGGCGGGATCGGCCGCAGTGCGAATGACGACATCCATACGACGCTGCGGATCCTGCGAAGCGGGGATGTAAAATTCCGGGAGCGGTTGGATCGCGAGCGACTCATGGCGCGAGTCGCCAACGACACCGACGATTTCCTTCGGCGGCGGCGGCTGATCGTTTTCACCATGAGTCAGAATGATCTGCTGACCGATTGCGTTGCCGCCGGGAAAATAACGTTGCGCCAACACGTCGTTTATGATCACGACCGGCGGAGAATCCTTGGTGTCACGCGCGTCAAACGCACGCCCGCGCAGGACCGGCGTGCGCATCGCACGAAAATAATCCAAGGTGATGGTCAGATGCGATGCTACCAGTTCCTGTCCAGCCGGACGCGGCGGCTGACCGGCAATAGAAAATGCCGATCCAGCGTCGTTGCCTGAGAACGGCATTGGAAACGCGCCACCGGCGGCTTCAACACCGGGCAGCACCGCGAGCTTAGGCAAAATTTGGTCGAAAAATTGCCGGTGCTTTTCCGGTTCCGGATACTTTGCCTTTGGTAGAATCAGTTGAACTACGGCGGCGTGGGACGGATCGAACCCGGGTTTGGTCGCGCTAAGATTGGCGAACGTTTTGATGAGCAAGCCAGCGCCGGCCAGGAGCAGGAGCGAAAGTGCGACCTGAGCAACGACCAGGATACGGCGCAAATGATGCGACTCGGGACCGACCGCGCCACGGCTCCCCGCCTGAAGCGATTCACTAATATTCGGTCGTGTCAATTGCAACGCTGGAATCAAAGCGAAGACGAGCGTGCTGAAGATTGCCGCTACAAAAGTGAAGAGAAAAACGCGGCCGTTAATGGCGGCTGACGCGAGTCGCGGAACATCTTGCGGACCGAAAACGCGCAGCAAATCGATCCCCCACCAGGCCAGAAACAAACCGCCACACGCGCCGAGACTCGAGAGCAGGAAGCCTTCGCCAAGAAGTTGCGAAACGATTCGGGCGCGACTCGCTCCCAGCGCTGTTCGAATCGCAATCTCCCGCTGCCGGGCAGTGGCGCGTGCGAGTAAAAGATTGGCGACGTTTGCGCAAGCGATCAACAAAACAAAAACAACGGCCGCGAAAATCGTGATGAGGGCAGGCCGAACATCGCCGACCAGATCGTTGTGCAACGAAAAAACGTTCTCAGAGCGGCCAGTATTTGATTTCGGATATTGTTGTTCCAACCGCGCAGCGATGGTCTTCATCTCAGCATCGCATTGCTGGATCGTCACCCCTGGTTTCAATCGACCCACCATGCGAATGAAATGACTGTCACGATTATTCACGTGTTCCGGCACGAGCGGATGCAACGGGATCAAATAATCCGCGCGCTCGCCTTCGACTGGAAATCGAAAACCGGGCGGCATGACGCCGAGCACCGTATAAAGGCGCCACGACAAACTGATTTGCTTTCCCACGATGTCGGGGTCGCTGTTGAAAAAAACCTTCCAAGCGTAATCAGTTAAAACCACGACTCGTGCATCGACGTTGTCGTCTTCCCGGGTATAGGGGCGACCCCGCGCAGGTGCGATTGCCAGGACTGGAAAAATATCCGAAGTGATGGCGACGCCGTAAAGCTGTCGCGATTCTTCGCTGCCATTCAGCACCGCCCCAGTGCGGGTAAAAGCCGCCAGTCCCTTCAACGTTTGCGACTGGTCGCGAAGGTCGACATAATCCGGAATCGATTCGGTTTCTTTTTCGAGATTGTCGCGAGCTACATAAGACCAAACTGCCACGAGCTCATTCGGTTTGGGAAACGAAAGCGGGTGGAGCAACACGGCGTCCAATACGCTGAAGATCGCGGTGTTCGCACCAATACCGAGCGTAAGCGTCAAAATCGCGATCACAGTGAAACCCGGCGCCTTTACCAGCATCCGCAATGCAAATTTTAAATCCGCGATCATCGTTCTCCCTTCACAAGTCAGCTTCTGAGTATTGACGAATTCATTCGGTGCGCAGGGCAACCATGGGATCAACTCGTGAGGCGCGTCGCGCAGGGATCAGGCAGGCAATCAGTGACACGATGCTCATGACCAGCGCCGTGCCGAAAAGAGCGGCTATGGGCAGCGTGGGGACGCCGAAGAGAACGCTCTGCATTGCTCTTCCGGCCAGCCCCGCGCCGATCAAACCGACGATGGTTCCAGCCGCGAGCAGGCGCAGGCCTAACGAGAGGAATTGCGCTCCGATCTGCTCGCGTTGCGCACCGAGCGCCATGCGAATGCCGATCTCACGCGTCCTTTGTGCGACCGCGTAACTCAACACGCCGTAGGTTCCGATGGCCGCGAGCAGCAAAGCGACGCCCGCGAAAATTCCGGCGAGCAGCGCGGGCGAACGACGCGCGATCAGGCTATCCGTAACGCGAGTGTCCATCGAACGAATGTTATCGACCGCGAGTTTGGGGTCCGCTGCGCGCACCAGCTTTCGCAGCGTCTCGGCAAATGCTTCCGGACGCTGGCTCGTGCGCGTGACGACGAAAATACTGGCGTTGTCGCGATAAGCGTAAGGCAGGTAAACCGCGCCTTGCCCC
>Ga0193731_1000486_pt1 | contig 13012 bp, 11 predicted proteins | sample U1a2metaG_FD_144920 | JGI IMG/M metagenome (GOLD analysis project Ga0193731, IMG submission 144920) | Soil microbial communities from a riparian zone of the East river system, Colorado, United States - U1a2 | ecosystem: Environmental > Terrestrial > Soil > Riparian zone | place: USA: East River...
ACAAGGATCACAGTTCAGGCATTGTTTCCCCCAGATTTTCGTTAATGCGGATTTTGTTTCCCGCAGACCTGTCCGACGTAGCCCTAGCGAAGTCGGATCGCGCAGATTTACGCAGAGAATTATCATGGCGATCAAGTAAATTACAAGGATCACAGTTCAGGCATTGTTTCCAGCGGATTTTCTTTAATGCGGATTTGTTTCCCGCAGACCTGTCCGACGTAGCCCTAGCGAAGTCGGATCGCGCAGATTTACGCAGAGAATTATCATGGCGATCAAGTAAATTACAAGGATCACAGTTCAGGCATTTTTTCGCGCAGATTTACGCAGATGTTCAATTGACTTTTTAATAACAACCATTCTTAGGGGATCTGGAAAATCAATGCCAGTTTTCCGTTCTTAATGATAGAGTCAACATCATTCCAGACCGTTTACTTTTCGAAAAATTGATTTTGATATGTCGTCAGTATTAAAGTTGACCAGCGGGGCTAATTTCTTGTTTGCTAATTTAAGGTATGTAAGCACGATCTTATGATGGACATCACTAAGGTCTTCAATGGATTTTAGCTCAACGATCACGAGGTTTTCAACCAAGAGATCCAACCGAAAGCCAACATCAAGTTTTTCTCCTTTGTAAATTACCGGAATTTCAGCCTGACTACTTACGTCAAGGCCGGCACTTCTTAATTCAAAACAAAGTGCAGCCTCATAAACAGACTCTAAAAGCCCAGGACCAAGCGCATTGTAAACCGTGAAGATCGCTTTTCGAATTGCGTATGAAATTTCGTTTTCTCTTAAAATCGCTTTCATGGACTGAATCTGGTTCCATTTTTTCACATCCGCAATAGCCCACACCAAGTAGTCAGGAAAACCGGACAGGCAAGTTTCCCGCGGACCCCTTTAATGCGGATTTTGTTTCCCGCAGGTCGCGCAGATTTACGCAGAGAATTATCAAGGCGATCAGATAAATCACAGGAATTACGTTTCAGACATGACGATGCGAAAGTTTTCCCACGGATTCTCTTTAGTGCGGATTTTGTTTCCCGCAGATCGCGCAGATTTACGCAGATGTCGTTTGCGGAAAAAGAAATCCGCCTTCGCCAAGGCTGCGGCGGACCACCAATGCGTCGGGGCACGCACGTCTTCGGAAAAAAAAATTACAACTTGTAGACTTCTGCGTAAATCTGCGCGATCTGCGGGAAACCATTCTGCGTAAATCTGCGCGATCTGCGGGAAACCATTCTGCGTAAATCTGCGCGATCTGCGGGAAACCATTCTGCGTAAATCTGCGAGATCTGCGGGAAACCATTCTGCGTAAATCTGCGAGATCAGCGGGAAACCATTCTGCGTAAATCTGCGCGATCTGCGGGAAACCATTCTGCGTAAATCTGCGCGATCTGCGGGAAACCATTCTGCGTAAATCTGCGCGATCAGCGGGAAAGAAATCTACAACTGGAACTGTGCCGTAAAGAGCACCCCGAATCTCCTGACATTGGGATTATCCAGGTACGTCATCCGGTGTATAAAATCAATTCGCAGGAACCTGAAAATATTTTCCACGCCATAGCCTAACTCGACATAGGGCTTGCCGGTGAAATGTCCTGCGGGTAAGGTTGCTTCTCCGGTCATCGTGTATTTGGAGATCAGGTCCTGGTTGGACTGGCGCATGCCGCCTTCAATTACATTGGCTGTGGCCAGCAATCGCCACTTCAGTTTGTTGAGCAAGGGTATCCTGTTCAACAGGAATCCTTCCATGTATTGACGGTAGCGCATCGACACATAATGGTCAGAGATAAATTCTCCATAATTCATCAGGTTATACGTGACGGCCGAATAAGCGAATGACTGGTTCCCCAGGTGGAGTGCGAGTAATGGATAGGGCAGCGTATTGAAAACGTACTCTCCGGAAAGGGTCACCAGGCCGACACCCAGCGGTCCGGTTTTAATTCGTTTCGTCAGGTCAAATCTTACCTTGTCGTAGATGAAGTCGCTTCCAAAAACTCCTTTCATTCCGTGGGTATAGCGCAGGGTGATCACCGGCCACCGGATCGTCCCCATGCTGATCCGTTCATTGCCATTTTGAAGAAACAGCTCATCGCGCCCATAACGTGATTCCAGTGATACCTCGGAAGCCCGGAAGTTTTCGTGGATCGAGGTCAGATCGTTGGGGTCATCCAGGTATCCAAAGCTGAAGACGGGATCGAAGGTCCAATGGCGGAAAGAAACTTTCTGTGAAAATCCTTTGAACAATTCACGCTGCACGGCGACCCTGTACTCATCAAAATAATAGCCCCTTCGAAAATAGCCCCATCGCGTCGCGGCGAGGTACAGCGGATTGTCCGCCAGGGTTTCATCATCGACACCCAGTCGTGCAATATCGCTCCTGATCCGAAACGAAACCGTAGTCCATCGCTCTCTTGACAAAATTTGAGTTGCGGAGGCGGAGTATTTGACACGGGTATCCGTAAATCCATAGGCCAGCTGACCCTGGTAAATCCAATTTTTGCTAAACTTCCGTGTGGTCTTAAATCCGCCTTGAATCCGGACACCCTCCTTGTTGTTCCAGGCTATTAATCCCAGGTACGGTCCTGCTTCAAACTTTCCCAGATCATAAAATCCATCGATAAAGGCTTTGACAATATCCGTATACGTTTTCACCACCGGTATATTGCGAAGCGTGTCGATCATTTTATATACGTTCTTTTCCGTTTCACTCAAGGGTTCATGCCGCAGCGTGTCCCAGTATTTTTCATCTTCAAACAAGCGGGCATTCTCCGCCATATCGATGGGGCGTTCATAGAAGGCAACGACTTTCGGCTGGTTGACGACGATATTTTTGTTGCTGGTATAAAATTTGGCCAGCATGCCTGCCGATTTTTTGGTGAGTTCGCCCACGTCAATCAGGACCCGGTTTTTTACCGGGATCCAGGGCCCGGCCACTGTACTATCCAGTTCTTGCTGGATCTTGATCTTCTCGACAAAATTGACATTGGCCTGCTTGCCCATGGTAGCGTCGATTTGCTTCAGGGCGAATTCCTTTTTCGTGATCCACATCGTACCGCTAAAGGCTAAATCCTGCTTGCTTTTTGGTGAGAAATCCAGGCGATAGCAAAAATGATTGCCGATGTCAAGGCTGTCCGTCAAATCATAATCGTAATAAAGCCGCCAGCCATCGGCAATGGGTGAGACAAAATCCTTGCCGACGATGTTAAGCCAGTTTTGATAGAAATTGTATTCCTGAAAGGACGAACCGATAAGCTGGGTCAACAGCGTGCCATCCTCCACGCCCACCCCATTGATCTTGGATTTCAGTATATGCTCTTTCTTCAGTGATGGATTGTCCCGGTAATACAGTTTGGAAACGCTTTCGGTAATGAACAAGGGAAGAATGGGTTTGCCATCCTCCCCGGCAATTCTTTCGACGCTATCGAGTACCTGCGTGATTTTTTTCACGATTTTTCGCTGCCGGAAGGCGTCGGAAATATTATCCACATCCACTTCAATTTTTGTATACGAGTCGTACTCATAGGCTGATAGTTTTCGCTTATCGTTAAGGCCCTTATTCTTTACCACATTGCGGAGAATAGCGTAGGCGGGATTCTCGCCTGCACTGATTGACACTTCCTGGAGGTTAACTACTTGCTCTGCCAACTGAAAATTGATCACCTGGCTCACTCCCTTCTTTACTATTTTGGTCCGGGGCTGGTAGCCCACAAAGGATGCTACCATGGAATCACCCGGATTCATGGTTTTGATTGTAAAGTTTCCGTCAAAATCAGTAGTGGCGCCTATGGATGTCCCTTTGAAAACTACATTGACAAAAGGAATCGGATCACCCGATGCAGCGTCGGTGACTTTGCCATGAACAATGGTTTCCTGAGCTTGAGCAATGCCTGCAGGAACAGCCAGTAAGACAAGGGAGACGAGAAAATTGCTAAGCCCCAAAATTCTACTCACAGATTCAGTTTGCCTGCAAATTTAAGGATTTAACCTTGATCGAAGCTTAGCGATAAGTTGAAAATTTAAAGTAACGGTCTTAAGTCCTTAGTCCTGAGTCGTTAGTCCCTGGTCGTAAGTCCTTAGTTTCTGTTGAGTCAACTCACGGCTAGTGTTGCGAAAATTTAATTTTGCAACGTTCCTGTGGCTGAAACTTCCTTAATGGCAGCCTCGTTCAGGATGTAGGCACTTGAATCCGAAGCGAACGCTTGATATGCCGACAGTTCGAGCCACGCACACACAAACCTTATTACCTTCGTAGCACTCAACTGTCCCCCACTCCCAAACCTTCTTACCTTATTGTCGGGATATGCGCCTTGCGAGATGCAACTGTCAAGTATCGCCTCCCAAAAGGGACGATACGGAGGGACGGGAAATCTTACCGGGGATTTCGCATCGTCCTCTTCGAGAGACGATGCTGGACCTACCGTCAAGTATCGTCTCCCAAAGGGGACGATATGGAGGGACGGGAAATCGTACCGGGGATTTCGCATCGTCCTCTTCGAAAGACGATGCTGGACCTACCGTCAAGTATCGTCTCCCAAAGGGGACGATACGTTCCCGGTCCAAGGCTCGCGCATCGTCCTCTTCAAGAGGCGATGCTGGACCAAAAAGGACATTGAGCCAATCAGGTTCCCATGATTTGCGCTCATAGATAAATGTGCCGGAAAAATAAGGTAATAAGGTTGGAAAGGTGGTGGGACATTTTGTCTACGAAGGTAATAAGGTTAACGTGTGCGGTCTTAACACATTCCAACCATTCTCGCAAACATGATCGGTTAGGCATGAGGCAAAACCATCGTTACACTGAAATGGCAGGTCCGAGCTCATAACAATTCATAGCTCTACTTGTTTCAAACCTAATTAGTCGTAGCCCTAGACTACGGACTCAACACATACAAATCGATAATCGCTTTCGTCCTTGCAAAATACTCCCTCACATAGACTTTTACCATTGCTTCCGGAGAAGGTTCGACGGCCTGTATGGCAACGGCGTCGATGTGATAAAACCGGCTGATGAAAAGCGCGCGATTGCAATGAAAGGGTTGGGTAATGATCGTGATTTTGTCCTGACCGAAAATTTCCTTGCTCCGCACAATGGAGTCCAATGTTCTCAGGCCGGCGTAGTCGAGGGTGATGACGGAATCCGGTACACCCTGCTTGACGAGGGCCTTTTTCATTTCCATCGGTTCGTTGTAATATTTCGACCGGTTGTCGCCGCTAAGGAGAAAGTGCGTTACTTTACCTCCCTTGTATAGGGATGCTGCTGTCTTGATCCGGTTTTCAAAATAAGGATTCGGCGATCCATCGGTAAGCTTATTGCTAGTACCCAGGACTAACGCTACAGTATTATCAGGAAGCAGCCGATAGTCAGAAAAAACCTTATCTGACGTGCTCCAGACTACCCAAATATTGGACGCGACAACGGCCAACGCCACTAAGCATAAGGCATAGATCAGACCCCACGTCACTTTCTTCACCATGGATCCAAAGGTAGGAATTAGTCTTGAGTCTTGAGTCTCAAAAAGAACTCCCGTTCAATAAGTTCAGACCGTCTCACCACCTTGCGGTACCACGACAACCGTATTTCACTTTTTTCTTCATCGGAAAGAGCCCAGTCAATTTCAGCATCCCGGACTTTTGTCACCAGGGTGTTGAGGCAAATGGCGGCACTTACGGAAATATTCAGGCTTTCGGTGAATCCAACCATGGGAATCCGGACCTTTTCATCGCAATGGTTCAAGGCATACCCGGAACTTCCCTTCAATTCATTTCCCATGACAATCGCCAGCCTTTCATTCAAAGAAATCTCACTCAGGGGAATGCCATCCGGAGAAGGATCGGCCACGAGAATGCGATACCCCTTTTGGCGAAGTGCGGTAAAGCAGGGTTCCGTATTGTTCACCCCTTTCTCTTTGTAACGGATCAGGTCCACCCATTTATTGGCTCCTTTTAACACCTTGGGGTTGACCGAATAGCGGCTTTGGTTTTCAATGATATGAACGTCCTGAACCCCCAGGCATTCACAGGTACGGACCACTGCACTCGCATTCTGCGATTGATAAATATCCTCCATCACTACCGTGAGGTAACGGGTCCGTTCGGCCAGGACTTTTTCTATAAACTCCTTCTTATGGTCAGAGATGTATTGACTGAAATGATTGGTAAGAAGTTGCCGTTGGTCGGGGGAGAGCATGGTTGGCAAACCTAAAGAAATTTCACGCAAAGGACGCAAAGTAAGGACGCAAAGGGCGCAAAAGACAATAAAAGAATAAAGAACTTTGCGCTCTTTGCGCCGCCTTAGCGTTCTTTGCGTGAACCTGGATTTATACCTGACTATGCAATACGTTTTCCCAAAAGACTTCATCTTCGGAACCAGCACCGCGGCAGCTCAAATAGAGACTGCCTTTGAACACGATTGGAAAGGGCTCACCTCCAAAGACGGGCACGTATTTGACCGGACCACGGATCACGAATTGCGCCTTAAAGAAGATGCCGAAATCATTGCTTCCCTGGCCCCCCACTATCGCATGGGCTTGATGTGGAGCAAACTGCAGCGCGAGCCCCTGGCCGTGTTAGACCCCGAAACCGTTCAGACGTATCGTTCTTTTCTGGATGACCTCCGGGAGCGGGGTGTAAAGATCATGATGGTGCTCCACCATTTTACCAATCCCCTCTGGTTTGCCAGGATGGGCAGTTGGGAAAAAGAGGAGAACATCCGGTATTGGGTTGACTTCTGCCAGAAAGTAGTGGTCGAATTTGGTGAATACGTTTCCCATTGGAATACCTTTAACGAACCCAATGTGTATGCCAGCTATGGCTGGATCACGGGGTTCTTCCCTCCTTTCAGGATCAATCCTTACCTGGCAGGCAAGGCGGTGAAGAACATGGGCAAAGCGCACGACCGGGTCTACGATTATATCAAATCAATCTACCCTGAACATCCGGTAGGCATTTCTCATAACGCCGTTATTTTTTCTGCTGAAAATGTCCTTGGATGGTTTCCGGCGAGCCTGAGCGATTGGTGGTTTATGGAATGGGTACCCCGTCATTTTGAGAAGGTGGACTTCTTTGGTATGAGCTACTATGCCCGCGTGCCGCACGATCCGATGCCGATCACCTTCCTCGACACACCGTCAAAAATGAAGCAACTCGGCCGCCCGCACGACGACATGTGGGAATATCACCCGGAGGGACTGCGCACCTGCATGGATCGATACTGGAACAAATACAAGAAACCGATTATCATTACGGAGAATGGTGTATGCGATGCCAGCGACGTCCTTCGTCAGCAAGCTATTCTCGATTACGCAAAGATCCTGCACCAGGCGTTGCAAGATGGAATTGACGTTCGCGGCTACTTCTGGTGGAGTCCGTGGGACAACTTCGAGTGGCATCTGGGGCCGACCATGCGCTTCGGTCTGTATGAATGTGACATCGAGACGAAAGATCGGAGGAAGAGAAAGAGTGCGGATATTTTTAGAAAACTGGCGCACTATAAGATACTGGAGACGGAAAGTGAATTGGTCGCTGGGTAGTCATTAGTCATTGGTCATTGGTAGATAGTTCCAATCGTTAGTGTAAAACCACCAATAACTAACGACCAATAACTAATGCCTAGTCCTTCAACACCCTCATCTCCACCCTTCTATTGAGATTGTGCGATGAGCGCTGAGTGGAAAGCGGTTTGGTCCCTCCAAAGGCTTTTGTTTTCACCCTGTCCCTGGGGACGCCTTTTGATACTAAATATTTTTTTACCACCTCCACACGGTCTTCCGATATTTTCATGTTTGTCTTGGGGTCACCGGAATTGTCTGTGTGGCCTTCGAGTTGGATCACCATTTTGGTATCTTCGTTCATCATCGCTACCACTTCGTCTAATTCCGGAAAGGACTTTTTGCTGATCACCGATTTGCCCTGCTCAAAATTAAGGGAACTCAATGTGATCGTCTCCCCTTCCGGGGTAAGCAGGATATTGCGTACGACGCGGCGCTGATCGTCAATGTCTTTTGGGTCAACGATCACGGTTCTTGGAATGAAGCCCTTGGCTTCTGCCGTAATCTGGTACTTGGCTGTTCCAAAGATCGGGAACGTAAATGTGCTGTCGTTAAATCGGCCGGTAATGCCACCGGTGGGCATACTTTTGTAAACGATCATGGCCTTGACCCCTTTGCCCGTGAGGGTATGCGTCACTTTCCCCACCGCAGTAATTTCGGAGGGCTGTTTTTGTGCTTCCCCTGTTAAAGCCAATAAAAACAACAAGAGGACGGACATGGATTTCATAACCATAAATATAGTCAAAACAGCTTTGGGAAGTAAATAAGCCGACCGGGGCCCCTTCCCCGTAATTCCAGGTTTGAAAATGAATCGATCGGTTCTATATTACCTTTTTAAACCTCTATCACAATGAAACACCTCGTTTTCACAGCCGCAATTTTGTTTTCCCTTACCTCTCTTCAGGCACAAACCAGGCTTGTTGAGCGTATTACTCAAAAAGGAAATGAACTGGTCATCCCATATGATAAATACACCTTATCGAACGGATTGACCCTGATCGTCCATGAAGATCTCAGTGATCCGGTCATCCAGGTAGATGTAACCTATCACGTAGGATCCGGCCGCGAGGAAATCAGCAAGTCGGGGTTTGCTCATTTTTTCGAACATATGATGTTTCAGGGCAGCGACCATGTGGGAGACGAACAACATTTTAAAATTGTAACCGAAGCGGGGGGTACCCTCAACGGATCTACCAACCGCGACCGCACCAATTATTACGAAACGGTTCCCAGTAATCAATTGGAAAAAATGCTGTGGCTGGAGGCGGACAGAATGGGATTCCTGCTGGATGCCGTGACGCAACAGAAATTTGAAGTGCAACGGGCTACGGTGAAAAACGAGCGAGGGCAAAATTATGACAACCGGCCTTATGGGTTGGTCCCGGAAGTCGTTTCAAAAAATTTATACCCTTACGGCCACCCCTACTCGTGGCTGACGATCGGCTACATCGAGGATCTGAACCGCGTTAATGTGAACGATCTGAAAAACTTCTTCCTCCGCTGGTATGGACCGAATAATGCCACCGTAACCATTGGAGGGGATGTCACACCGGCCACTGTCGTCAAGTTAGCAGAAAAGTATTTTGGCTCTATACCCTCCGGACCAGAAGTGAAGAACATGCACCTGCCCGCGCCGGTTTTGGAAGGCGACCGGTTTGTTTCATTCACGGATAACTATGCCCGGCTTCCTCAATTGGTCATTACTTATCCAACGGTTCCTATCTTCCATGCCGATATGCCCGCTCTGGCCTGCCTTGCCCAGGTATTGGGCCAGGGAAAGAATTCCATTCTTTACCAGTCCCTGGAAAAAACACAGAAGGCATTGAATGCAACTTCGTTCAGCTCGTTGACCGAGCTGGCCGGTGAGTTCTCCCTCCGGATCACCCCCTCTCCCGGTCATTCCCTTGCTGAAAGTTATCAATCCGTACAAGAAGCCTTGAAAAGGTTTGAAACGCGGGGTGTAACAGACGATGATATCGCGAAGTTCAAAGGCCTCAACGAATCGCAAACGATCAATAGCTTGCAGAGCGTTTCCGGAAAGATATTTCAGTTGGCGAATTTCCAAACACTGGCTGGAAACCCGAACATGATCGGAGCGCTGCTGGACGGCTACAATGCAGTTAAAAAAGAAGATGTCTTAGCAGTATACAATCGTTATATCAAAGGGAAATCTTCAGTGATCCTCAGCGTTACCGTAAAGGGACAGGAGAGTAATATCGCGGCGGCGGACAATTACAAAATTGATCAGACGCATTACAGTGCGCCGGAGTACGGGTACACCGGACTTCACTATTCAAAACCAAAAGATCAATTCGACCGGACCAAAATCCCCGGCAACGGTCCCAATCCGGTGATCCACGTGCCTGCCTTTTGGAAAAAAGAATTAGCCAACGGAATGAATGTAATTGGCGCAGAGACGAAAGAGCTTCCCATCGTAACCTTGTCTCTCACGTTGGAGGGAGGTAAGCGCCTGGAAGGTGCCGATACTTCAAAATCCGGTTTGTCCAGGATGTTTGCCTTGATGATGAATGAAGACACGAAGCGTTTTACCGCCGAGCAAATGCAATTGGAATTGCAGAAGCTGGGAAGCAGCATCAGTGTCACGAGCGACATCGATGGAATAACGTTTTCGGTTCAATTGCTGAAGAAAAATCTAAACCAGACACTGGTCCTGCTGGAAGAACGGATGCTGAATCCCCGCTTTACCGAAGACGCATTCAGCAGGATCAGGAAGCAAAGCCTGGAGTCGTTTAAACAGATCAAATCACAACCTTCGGCCGTAGCCGACCTTGTATTCGAGAAGATCAATTACGGACCCGGCAATATCCTGGGTATGAATTCGCTTGGAACGGAACACAGCGTTGGGAACATTCAACTTGCTGACGTGGAGTCGTTTTATTCCAACGCCATAACTTCCAGGCATGCTAAGCTGGTTGTTGTAGGAGATGTTTCTCAAAATGAAATTCTTGGTGCTGTGAGCTTCCTCAGCAAACTACCTAATAAAGACGTGAGTATCCCTTCTTTAAAAGCCGCTCCCCCAATTTCAAAAACTAAAATTTACCTGGTAGACGTGCCCAAGGCTGCGCAAACGGAATTTCGTATCGGTTACCCTACCGGATTGAAGTTCGATGCGACGGGGGAATTTTACAGGGCGGGCCTGATGAACTACATTCTGGGCGGCGCATTTAACAGCCGCGTGAATATCAATCTCCGGGAAAATAAAGGTTGGACGTATGGCGCCCGCTGCACTTTCTTTGGCGACCAGTATAGCGGCGACTTTTCCTTCAGCTCGGGCATTAAAGCAGAAGCGACCGACAGCGCCTTGACGGAAGTATTGAAAGAACTCAAAACCTATTCCGCGTCCGGCATCACGAAAGAGGAGCTCATTTTTACGAAAAGCGCCATCGGCCAACGCGATGCGCTGCGGTATGAGACAGGCCTGCAAAAAGCAGGATTTATTGGCCGGATCGTAGATTACAACCTGCCCGCCGATTATACCGAACAGCAGACCAAGATTCTCAACGCCATAACCAAAGCCGAGATTGATCAGTTGGCTAAAAAATGGATTACGACGGATAAAATGAATATGGTATTGGTGGGTGACAAAGTAAAAATTTTACCCGGGTTGCAAAAATCGGGGTATGAGATTGTGGAACTGGATGTGAATGGGGATTTCAAGAAATAACCAGTTTTAGTAATGAATTTTTAAGGTTTGAAATTTGTTCCATATAACGAGGATCACTAATTTTATTTACTAATTGTATCCTTGCAACTCGTTTCAAATATGTTAGAAAAAGAATTAGCAGTATTCAAGACTAAACAAGCCGAATTAAGGGCGGCGAATCCAAATGGTGGCTTCGTGGTAATTAAGGATGATGAGGTTTTGGGGGTTTGGTTAAATAGGACGGACGCCATAAAAGAGGGGATTTCAAAATGGGGGAACGTGTCTTTTTTGGTCAAGAATATCAATGATGATTTGACCCACGTAGTTAATTTCTCGAGAAACTTGAAGTTCCCCAATGTCGTTTCTCACGTCGCGAAATAGTGGGCTTAGGCAATCCGGCCCAATAATCCAGGTTATCGTCGTTCCACCTCAGCCCATAGCGGAACAATTGCAGAAAGAGGGCAAACAGGTTCCCACTGTCAAAGCAACTGCATTAATTGACACGGGAGCTACCGCTACGTGCATTAATCAAGACATTGTAGATGCTTTGGGGTTGATTGCTTTCGACGCCCAAATTGTTGGTACGGCTGGTGGAGATGTCCTGCAATCGTTTTACGACGTTGGTATTGTCTTACCAATAAGCCAACCCAATATAGTTTCAGTTCAAAGCCCTTGTGCTGATCTGAAAAATCAACCATATCAGGTTTTAATAGGCAGGGACGTACTGTCAATGTGTACTCTATTCTATAACGGTTTCGACAATTCCTTCACTCTCCATATGTAATTGAAATTTAAGATTAGGGGAGCATCCCTAAGATTCGGAACCCAATCTTAAATTTTAAATCTAATGAACCAAACTCCAGAGAGTGGGTCAAGCATCGTCTCTCGAAGAGGACGATGCGGAACGACGTGGTCGTATCGTCCCCATCGGGAGACGATACTTGACTCTTACAACTCCAACTCAATCGTCTCCCCCACTCCAAACGCTTTCCCGTTTGATGATTTCCCCGCCTTTCCCTTTCCCCTGGGCGTATTGCTCTCGGCCTTGTACTCCTTCTTGCCTACTGCCTCTTGCTTACTGCCTACTTTTTTTACCCTTTCGTCCTGGCTTTCCCTTTGAGCTTCCCCGAATAGACTTGCTTGCTCCGCCTTTTGCTTTTTGTGTTCGAGCCTTGGGTTGCTTTCCGGTTCCCTTGCTCCCCCGAAGAGGCTTTCCTGATTTGGACTTTCGGCTTTCTGCCCGTTGGTTTCTGATTTTTTTTTTGACGAAGAAGAACCCTTTCCGGTTTCCGTCGCCTTATCGCTGCTTAACTCAGCAAGGTTGTCGTCGTCGCCCTCCTCCAGGCCCGTATCCTCCGGTTCTTCGACCGGCTTCACTTTCGTTACTTTAAATTGTGAAAGCCGGTTGCCCATTGCTTTCCAGCCTTTGACATCAATGATATCCTCCAGGTTCACCACCTCGGTTTCTTTTCCCTTGCCCTTCCCTTTCACCAACTCTATTTCTATTTCCGGCGTATCGGACGACGTAACAAATTCCAACCGGGATCCAATGCCTTCCGAAATAAATCCAAATTCCTTGTCCAGGGAATTGGTCTCCACCTGGAAGCGCTTTACAAAATGCTGCTTGACCTCGCCATCCCAATACACGGCTGCAATCACCTTTTTGGGATTAAATTTTTCTACAAAAATGGTTTTCTCCGGTTCATAACGATTCGTCAGTTCATAATTGGTGATCTTATAGGTACCACTCTTCGTGATCGCAATGATCTGGTCATCGCCGTCAAATTTACCCAATCGT
>Ga0193731_1000488_pt1 | contig 13004 bp, 14 predicted proteins | sample U1a2metaG_FD_144920 | JGI IMG/M metagenome (GOLD analysis project Ga0193731, IMG submission 144920) | Soil microbial communities from a riparian zone of the East river system, Colorado, United States - U1a2 | ecosystem: Environmental > Terrestrial > Soil > Riparian zone | place: USA: East River...
CCTCAACGTCCAACATCGAATGTCGAATGGAGAACGTACGATTCGAACTTAAGATTGGGCGTTCGACCTTTGGATGTTCGGTATTTGCTCAGTTTGCTGCTGGTTGACGCGATTGTGTTGTACTCGCACATTAACCGCTCTTCGCGGGAGCGCCCGTAGCTCAACTGGATAGAGCATCTGACTACGGATCAGAAGGTTAGTGGTTCGAATCCTCTCGGGCGCGCATATCGACTGCTCGGTCGAATTGCCGATTGCAAAACCAAGGCGAGAAAATGCTCGTCACCTTTTTTGAACATTAGCATACTTCTCGCTAGGCCATGAAAATCGTGCTTCCTCTCAGCGTCGCCGTGATCAGTTTCGCGGCGGTTTTACTTTCATTGGGATGTCAGAAGAAGACTGTCGTCACAAATCCCGATCCTCAACGCAACAATGAATTGCACGAGAACACCAAGCCGCTGCAGGCCGCCGACCTCGTGGGATACAACGGAACAAAACTCAGGAAAAGCGTAGACAAAATCAAACAGGACAATGATAAACATAATAAAGAACTGGAAAAGGCGACCGAGGACCAATAGGTCCAGCTCAACAACGATTGCAGCCAACGGAATCGCATGATGTCAGTTTAATTTTTTGCCATCGGGCTTTCACTGAAAATACGGCCGGACCTGCGCGTATTTCTTATCGCCGATTCCGCTGACTCTTTTCAGATCGTCAGCGCCGCGAAATGGTCGCGCTGCGATGATTCGAGCAGCCATTACATGCCCGATCCCTGGCACCGTCGTCAGCTCTTTTTCTGTTGCCGTATTGATGTCGATCTGACCAAGTGGAGTCTTTTCTTTTGGATGCGACGTGCGCGGCGCGCCCATCTCGGCGGGTACCATCGGCACAGCGGGTTTCGGAGCTGAAGAAACATCGGCCGGCGAAGCCGCGGGCGGCATACGTGCTTGATGTTTATCGGAGGAAACGAAGATACTGAAACCAGACGAATTCTCTGCGCGGATGTTTAAGTGTCCGGCGGTCACGCCCCACGCGCCAATCTTCTCCTGCCTCGCTTGTTGCTCGAATAGCTGAAGTTTTTGAAGTTCTACCCGCGAATTTCTTAAGCCGGGCGGCGCGGCCTTGTATCCATGAATTCGCGCTAGTCCATTCCGAACCAACTGCTCGCCCAAGTCACCCTCTTTGGTCTGCACAAACGCGTAAAACCGTTCGAGCCTGCTCTGGCCCAGCGCATCGGACATGTGCGTGAATGCGATGAACGGTTGCGAAAGTTTCTCACGCGTGAACTCTTTCGCCGCCTGGCCTACTTCAATCGCCTGAGGAACGCCAATCCCAAAATATTTCGCCTGTTCGACCAAGCGTCCCGGCGTCATTTCGTCTGTTTCCGGCGCGTCAACCAAGTACAAGCGCAAGATATATTCCTTCGTGCCCACGCTCACGTGAAAGCTATCGCCGTCATTCGCCGGGTTCGCGATGAGTCGACAATTGTTCAGCACAATCCACTCTTTAGATCCATCGCGTGCGCCAAGATCGGCAGCGGCGGTCCAAAGAACAGCAACCGCAACGAGCGCACTTTTGCCGAATCGCAGAGAAATGAAAACGCGAAAGATCAAACGGCCACCTCGAATTGACTCATTAGTTTGAACGTCTCGTAGCGCTGTGCAATTTCTTCCATCGAAAGCTCGCGCAAGCGCTCGAGGCTGAACGCTTCCACGCAAAAACTGGCCAGCACGCTTCCGTAAATCATGGCTTTGCGCAGATCGTTGAAGTGCACCTTCTTCACGGTGCCGGCGAGATATCCAGCCATGCCGCCGGCAAATGTGTCCCCTGCCCCAGTCGGATCGTGGATGTCTTCAAGCGGGTAAGCGCCACAACTAAAGAACTGATCTTCCCCACCAAAGAGTAATGCGCCGTGCTCACCTTTTTTTATCGCAACGTACTCCGGCCCCATCTTTCGGATGCAACGCCCTGCCTTGATGAGACTGGTCTCCTTCGTTATTTCGCGCGCTTCGCTGTCGTTCAAGATGAGAAGATTGACGCGCTGAAGCAGCGCATCCAGGTGTGGTCGCGCTGTTTCGATCCAAAGGTCCATTGTGTCAGCGACCACGAAACGTGGGTGTCTCATCTGGTCGAGCACGTGCGCTTGCAGTGATGGCGCGATGTTGGCCAGCAAAACGAAATCGGTCTGACGATATGTTTCTGGCAGTACCGGCTTGAAATGTTCGAAGACATTAAGCGCTATTGAGCGGGTTTCGCGCGTATTCAGGTCCCATGAATATTCGCCTGACCAGCGGAAAGTCTTCCCGTTCGCTCGCTGCACGCCTTCGGTGTCGATCTTGCGCGACTTCCAAAACTCAAATTCTGATTCAGGAAAATCGTCGCCCACCACGCCGACCAGCCGAACTGGCGAAAAGAAACTTGCAGCCAGCGCGCCGTATGACGCGGATCCGCCTAACAATTCCGAGTGTTCTTCCACTGGCGTCTTAACTGTGTCGATCGCAATGGAACCAACAACGAGAACGGACATCTGGAGAGGTAAAATTGTTACAAGCGTTACAAGGTAAAAACGGTACCGTTACGCGAGCATACCGGTCGCACAGCGCGCGTAATCAACGATGCTGTGGGCGTTCAGCAAGGCGGAAACCATCACAACGCGCTTTGCTCCGGCGTCGATCACACTCTGTAAGTTATCAATGTTGATTCCGCCGATACAGAAAATCGGCACGCTCACTTCTGCATACACCCGGCTGATGTCCCAAAGGCCGATCGGCCGATAATCAGGTTTTGTGGGCGTGGCGAAGATCGGCCCGAAGCCAATGTAGTCCGCGCCCTCGCGTTGCGCTGCGAGTGCCTGCTCAAAGCTGTGCGTGGATTTTCCGACCACGATTTGGCGACAGGCTCTGCGTCGCGCAACTTCGATTGAGTCATCATCTTGCCCGACGTGCACGCCTTCCACTGGGACCCGGCTGGCGATCTCCGCATGATCGTTCACGATCAAGGGTGTAGAAGATTTTGTTGTCAATTGGTGAAGCTCAGCTGCGAGATTCATCAGTTCGTCGGCTGATCTTGCCTTTCCGCGAAGCTGGATCAGATCGACACCGCCTTCGACCATTTGCTCAGCGACGCGAGCGACATCGGACCGTGCGACGTAACTGAGATCAATAATTCCGTAGAGCCTGCATTCGTTGAGCGCTCTCATATCCTCAAGCAGCGACGGCTTCCCAGCCGTTGCATTTTGGCCTCGGCGCGGGAGCCGTCGTTCCTTGACCGCGCCGCAAAATCTTACTCACGTAACCGGATCGGCCGCGCGGCCAGCTCAAGTTTGCCCGCTGAAATGAGGCGATCCATCAATCCAGTGTCGTAGTTTCCCTCGCGAAAATCACCGTTTCGCATCATGGCTGCGTGAAACGGCACTGTGGTCTTGATACCGGTAATGTAGTACTCGTCCAGTGCGCGACGCATTCGATCAATCGCATTGATCCGTGTGGCGCCCACCGTAATTATCTTGGCAATCAGCGAGTCGTAGTACGGCGGCACGGTGTAGCCAGTATAAACGTGCGAGTCGATTCGGACGCCGCGTCCGCCCGGCGCATAATAAAAATCGATCCGGCCCGGCGTAGCCTGAAAATCGTTGGCTGGGTCTTCGGCATTGATCCGGCATTCGATGGCGTGCAACCGCGGGACGGCGTGCGCAATGTGAGGCGAAAGAGGTTGCCCTGCAGCGATACGGATCTGCTCCTTTACAAGGTCGCACGCGTACACTTCCTCGGTGATCGTGTGTTCCACCTGGATGCGCGTGTTCATTTCCATGAAATAAAAATGCCTCTCTTGATCGACCAAAAATTCAATCGTGCCCGCATTTTCATACCCGACTGACTTGGCCAACTTGATGGCGGCGTTTCCCATTTTCTTGCGGAGACTCGGCGTCATTAGCGGCGAGGGACACTCTTCGATCACTTTCTGGTTGCGCCGCTGAATGGAGCAATCGCGTTCGCCCAAATGCACGATACGGCCGTGGCTGTCGGCCACGACCTGAAATTCAATGTGGTGGGGATTAACGATGAGCTTCTCCAGATAAACCTGTTCATTTCCAAATGCTTTCTGGGCCTCGTGACGCGCACTGTGAAACGCAGATTTGAGGCTGGGCTCGTTATGTGCCGTGCGCATCCCGCGCCCGCCCCCGCCGGCAGTCGCTTTGATCATTACCGGGTAACCAATCTTCTTCGCGATCCTAATCGCTTCATCCTCTGTCTCGACGATTCCGTCGCTTCCCGGCGTCACCGGCACGCCGGCTTTCCGTGCAAAACCGCGAGCAGCATTTTTATCTCCCATGGCTTGCATCGCACGTGACGACGGCCCAATAAACTTAATGTTGCAGCTTTCGCATACCTCGGCGAAATGGGGGTTCTCGGCCAGGAATCCATAGCCGGGATGAATCGCATCGACATCGCCGATCTCCGCTGCGCTCATGATCCGATCGATCTTTAAATAGCTTTCCAAGCTCGGCGCCGCGCCGATGCAGATGGATTCATCCGCAAGCTGAACGTGCAATGAGTCGACGTCCGCGTCTGAATAAACGGCAAGCGTGCGAATACCGAGTTCCTTACAGGCGCGAATCACCCGCAGCGCGATCTCACCGCGATTGGCAATTAGTACTTTCTCAAACATCGCTTCTTTGTCATTCTGAGCGCACCGAAGAATCTCTGATCAATTGGTTCTGGCAGCGCGCACAGCAACAATCAGAGATGTTTCGCTTCGCTCAACACAGAGGAGCGACACGCTGGACGCAAATGCTAAGCACATACGAAAACTTGCGTCACGTTCTAACGAACTTTGAACAACACCTGTCCGAACTGCACGGGTTTGCCATTTTCGACCAGCACTTCGGCAATGATACCGTTTGTTTCTGCCTTGATTTCGTTCATCACTTTCATCGCTTCGATAATGCAAACCACTGTGTCGTCGGTAACGGATTTTCCAACATCGACAAAGGGCGCGCTGTCTGGCGATGCGGAGCGATAGAACGTGCCCACCATCGGAGAAACGATTTCCTTCAGCGATACGGTTTCGATCGTTTTGGCTGCGGGAGGCTGAGCTTCAGGTGCAGTTGAGCCGGCCTTGGGCGGCCCTGTCACTGCGGGCGGCGCGGGCGCGGGTGACTGAGCAGAAGGCGCCTTTTCAAGCTTGAGACGGAATCCCTCCTTTTCGATCTCAAAGACCGAAAGGCCATGCTTCTTCATCAAATCGATGATGGCTTTAATTTCTTTGATGTCTTTAGGGTCCAAAGATTGCTCCTCTGGTTAAGGCTGAGGCGCTTTAGGTAAAACAGTTTTGGAAGCGAGGTCAAGGCAATCGTAGCACAGGCATCTTGTTTGCGGGGCAACCGGGCGTCTCGCCTCGTCCAACGGATCACGAGTACGCTATTGTAATTAGATGCTCGTGCCGCACCACTCGCTCCATTTCAATATTGTCGATGAAACCGACGAATGCGTCGTGGTCGACAAACCGCCATTTCTTCTAATTCACCCGACAAAGCCGAATGGCGCGCCAACTCTGTGGAAACAATTGCGCGAGTTACTCGCATTCGAGATTGCCAGCGGCGGTCAGGTTTCGATTGTGAATCGGCTCGATCGCGAAACCAGCGGTTTGGTTCTGGTGGCGAAAACGTCTGCGGCGGCACGCCGGTTTGGGTTGCTGATGCAACGGCACCAGGTGAAGAAAGAATATCTCGCGATCGTTTGGGGTTGGCCCGAATGGGAGCGCTATTTTGTCGACGCTGCGATGGATCGACAGGGCAAACATCAAGAATCGGCGATCTGGCTAAAGCAAATGATTCACCCGAGTGGGGCACCAGCACAAACCGAATTTTACGTCGAGCGACGCTTCGTGAGATCGATGGTCACACCTTCACCTCTCGCTTCGCGCCTTCCTCCCTCTGGCCAGGGAGGGGATGAAGGTGAGGGTCAAAGGAGAGTTCACGGAAAAAATTCACCGCGTGGCGAAGAAAAGTTCGCGGTGATTCGCGCCATTCCGCGCACGGGACGCACCCATCAGATTCGTGTGCACCTGAGCGCGATCGGTCACCCGATTGTAGGCGACAAAATTTACGGCCCCGATGAACAGCTTTACCTCCGTTTTGTTGACGCGGGATGGACGCTTGAACTGGAGCAACGGTTACTGTTGCCTCGTCATGCACTTCACTCGGCAAAACTGGCGATTGAAGGTGAGCGGGAATGGGCCAGTCCGTTGCCTCCTGATCTTGCTGAATTTTGTAGCGGTGATCGATGATCGCCGGCGTTCCAAGGAGCGGCGGTCTCCAGGCCGCCGCCGCTAGGGCGATTTGGAGATCGCCCCTCCTTGTTTTTCAGCGCTCATAGCGCCGCCATCCAATTGCAATCCAACTAATGAACTCTAAGATAGGCGCGCCGAATGAAAGCTCTCCGCTTGTGCTTTGCTTGTGCAGTCCTTCTGGCGTGCTCACCAACTTTCGCCGGCGTTGAACAGCCGCCAGTTGCGACGGCCACTGAAGAGTTCAATCCGCAACGATTCGATTTTGCAATCGAGTCCGGATTCTTATTTGGCGCGATTAATCCGCCGGCGAGTTATGAAATCGGCGCGGAATTTTTGACGGCGAGGATTCGTTGGGGAGTTGTCCATGATACCTGGCTGCGTGGCTACAATCAATTCTACGTCAGCGCGATCGCAGAGCCGATTTTTCGTGGAATTGAGAACCATTATTTCGGATTCAATCTCGGGATGCGCTATAACTTTGTTCGACCCGGCAGCCGGTTCGTCCCTTATTTTTCGGGCGGCGTCGGCGCGGGCTGGATCGACAGCCATCCGGAAATTCCCGGCGGACAGGGCCAGGATTTTACGTTCAACATTTTATCGGCTGCCGGCATCTCCTACAGCGTCAACGATCATTGGAAAATAAACGTCGGAGCGCTTTACCAGCACTTGTCCAATGGAGGACAAACCGATCCTAATCCGAGCCTGAATCTTTTCGGACCGCAAGTCGGCGTGACATGTTCGTTTTAGTACGCCCTTGTCATGTTGAGCGAAGCGCCTGCCAAGCCGTAGCTTTATGCGAAGGCTGGAAACATCTCTGGACAGTGCTTCGTCGGGGGAACAAAAATATGATCAGAGTTTCTTCTCCCGCGACTGCTGGATCAGAATGACAGGTTCATGAATCCGCCCATTGAAAACGTCCTGGTAATCAGGCGCAGTTTGTTTGATGAGCTTGGCGCCTTCCAAGGACTCAATTTCGCGCCGGAAAAATATTTGAAGGCGATTCTTTCGCGTGGAAGCAACTTTTTCATTCCACGTCCCGATGCTGAGAGTAATCCAGACTACAAGCAGATCATTCCCTACGTACTAATCGTCTTTCAAAATACTGTGCTTCATTATGTCCGCGGTAAGAGGGCCGGCGAGCAACGGCTGATCGCCAAAGGCTCCATCGGCATCGGCGGTCACATGAACGAAACCGACGAATCGCTCTTTGCCATGGATGAGCAGGCTTATCGCGCAGGCGTCGAACGAGAAGTGAACGAGGAAATCAAGATTAATAGTCAGCTTGAAGATCGAATCGTGGCGCTCTTAAATGACGACTCCACTGAGGTTGGACGCGTCCATCTCGGTATCGTTCACGTCTTCAAACTGGCCGAGCCAAATGTGGAAAAACACGAAGCGATGATCACCGGTCTGACATTTCTTCCAAAAAACGTGTTGCTTGCACGTCGCGAAACCATGGAGACATGGTCGCAGATTTGCGTGGATTCGCTCGACCGTTTGCTGCTATAGCCCGCTTCCCCGGAGAAGCGGAGCACTAAGTTAGTTAGCCCCAGGGGGAGCTGAGCCTGCAGGTGGAGCTGAACTTGGAGGTGCAGAAGAAGGTGGAAGTGAAGCTGCAGGTGGAGGTGGAGCGGCAGGTGCAGGTCCAGGTCCCAACTGGTCGCTCTGCTTCACAAATGCGATCGTGTCGATTTGCCAACGGCCGACCGGATGCGAAATGCCGAGGTCAAAATCGGCGTATTTTGCCGGGTAATTTATCCGCGCGTGGAAGGCACCGTGCGGCTCGAAAAATTGTGATGTGAACTCCATTTGGCCCTGCAGATCAATCGCGCCGACAGGCGCTCCCATCTGCACAATTTCGTTCATAAATTCCTGCTGTGCCGATACCGCCGCGAAATTCATGCGCGCCTGTGGGCTTAGATGCGAGCCAAAAAAATTAATGTCGTGCTGGACTACAATTTTCTGTAGTGCCTCGTTGGCGAACTCTTTCCCGCCTTTGGCCATCTCCTGCTTCGTAGAGTTGAGCCACCAATAACCAACACCCACTAACACCAGCAGGATGACCAAAATAACCACCACTTGGCCCGATGATCTCAATCGAGTATTTAATTTCATTTTGTTTAGTCGTTAATAACCAAAACCGACGCCTTTTACCACGTTCCCGTCGCGGATCAATGCGCCATGGCTTTGCATTCCAGTGTAGGTACCAAAGCGATTTCGAGCGTTGATTTTAAAGCTAACCAGATATCCGTAAAGCGGTTTGTCTTGTGTGCCCAGATTCGCCGGTTTCGGCTCGCCATTCCATTCAATGTGCGCGCTCTCCGCGTCGATCAATTGTGTTTCGAGCCATTTCGCCACGATCTCCTTGTAGTTCAGGGGATATGGTCCGTACAGCTGTGTATCCGCGGGCTTGGTTTCGGCGCTTAGGTTCCCAACAGCGCACAGGCCCACCGAGAGCGTGCAAAACAGCAACACGGGCGCTTTCATGTTTTGATCTTCTACTTCGGCGTGCGGTTGTCGAGCCTAATGAAACGACATTGTTTTGTTCAAGTCGCGAAAGTCTTCCCCGGATGTTTCAGGCAGGATCGGCTGGTTGCGATCACAAACGTCGCGCTACGACACTGCTTTCTTTTTGAGCGTGGCTTGGCTATGGCTGTCCCGGTGAGCAAACATTTGGTTACCCTGGCGCTCGCCGTCTCAATCTCGGTGGCCTCGGTGGAAATTTCTGCGCAGGAGACTCCCGCACAAACAGCATCACCCGCGATCGCGGAGACACTTAGTTCGCTGGAACGCGCTGCCGAGGTCACCGACCCCGGCTACAGTTCGGCTGCGGTCGTGGCAAATACAAAATCACTCGATCCAGCCGCCGCGACAAAAGCGTGGCTGGCTGCTGTCCCACGAGATCAACGAGAAAAGTCCGACGCATATTTCGAGGGAGGTTACTGGTTGCTTCTGTGGAATTTTCTACTCATCACCGCAATTTCCGTTTTTCTCCTCGAATCAAGAATCTCGGCACGGCTGCGCGATTTCGCCGAACGCGTCTGTCGTGGCTGTAGGGGAAGCTGTCAGCTTCCCGTACAAGTAATCTGCTACGCAATTCCGTATCTTGTGATCGTCGCGACACTTAGTTTTCCACTCAATCTGTACGAACATTTTTTCCGCGAACACCAGTACGGATTTGCTACACAAACTTTTCTTCCATGGTTTCGCGAACAGTTAATCGGCTTCGGCCTCACGATCATCGGCGGCACGATATTATTGATTGCTCTCTATACCGTGTTTCGACGAGCACCGCGGACGTGGTGGATTTGGGGAACCGGCCTTGTGGTCATCTTCCTGTTTATTGTGGTGTTTATCGCGCCCCTGTGCATCGAGCCGCTTTTTAATACGTACAAACCTCTGGCAAACGTGGAAATCAGAGACCCGATCCTGGCAATGGCCCGAGCGAACCAAATTCCGGCAAAGCAAGTTTTTGAAGTTGACGCATCACGTCAGACCACGCGGGTAAGCGCAAACGTCTCCGGAGTCCTCGGCACAACGCGGATCGCGCTCAATGATAATCTGCTCAAACAATGCACACTCCCGGAAATTCGCATGGTCATGGCACACGAGATGGGCCATTACGTTCTCAACCATGGTGCGAAGCTGCTGACTTATTTTGGAATTTTCATCCTTATCGGATTCGCGCTTACTAGTGTTTTCTTCGACGCAGCCGTGAAGCGTTGGGGGATCAGATGGCGCGTGCGTGGCATTGCTGATCCAGCCGGACTGCCGCTGCTCGTTTTGATCTTAAGCACATTGCTTTTCATTGCTACGCCACTTCTTAATACCGTGGTACGCGTGACGGAACGAGAAGCGGATGCTTTCGGAATTAACACTTCGCGCGAGCCGGACGGCATGGCGAAAGCAGCGCTCAAACTCGGCGCTTATCGCAAGCTCGATCCGACGCCGCTGGAGGAATTCATCTTTTTCGATCATCCAAGCGGCCGCGCCCGCATCCGCATGGCGATGGATTGGAAAGCGGCAAACCTCCCTACCGGCGAATCGCCCGCAACAGAGACAATGCCACCGGACCGACGGTAGCGATCCGTTGAAATTAGGGACTATCGGCTATCAGTAGCCGCCGCCCATACGGTGCGTCGTTGTTGTCGTTGTCTGGCCTGTCGGCGCAGGTACCGCCGTCGACACAGTGGTTTGACGCGTCGTGGTCGTGGTTGCCTCTGGTTCACTGGAACAGGAGACCAACATTAAGCCAACGATTGAGAGCGCAGAACCAAGTATGATTGCTTTTTTCATAGTGTGCATTGTTTTTCAATAAACAATTCGTCACAAGTGGCTTCTCCAGACGTATTAAAGCGGCGAATTCTTCTTTTTGGCGTCAGATAGGTTAAGATTCTGTCCTGACTGTGCGTCTTAAATGGTGGTTTTGATTCTGTTTTTCGCTATCTCCAAGCATCGCCGTCTCAACAACGGTCGCTGCTAGTGACTGGCCGCAAGATTACGTTGCGCACAAAGACTCCGAATCGCCCGATGGTCGCTATGGCGTGCTCGTTTTGTCACACGAAGCCGCGGTTAACAAAGATTAGACAGAGCGAAACACCACCTACCTCGCAAATTTGTAGACACGACAGACACCCCGGCGAAATCCGCGGAAGGGATTATTTCGAGGGACAAAATCATTGCGATCTGGAGTCGAAATCAGAATTCGAGCCTTACAAGATCTGCTTTGGTGATGTTAATCCAAATCGATCTTTGCTCGCTGCTTCTTTAGCTCTCCGCGTTTGCGTTTTCCCTCCAAAATCTTCTTCTTAAGCGCAGCCGGCCGTGGCGATTTTCTTCGGCGCGCCTTTTCGCGCTCCGCAATTTCCGCGGCGCGGCGCTCTTCGCGAGCGCTCTCGATCGCATCGAGCAATCGTTCCCTCGCCAGCTTGCGGTTCACTGCCTGCGAACGCGAATCCTGCACCGTAACGCTGATGCCGCTGGGGCAGTGACGCAGCGTTACTGCGGTCGCAACCTTGTTTACATTTTGACCACCGGGCCCTGAAGATCGGGCAAACGTCTCCTCAAGATCGACGTCGTGAATACCAAGGCGCGCCATGCGTTCAACGACAGAGTCCTTGTTCATTTTGGACAGAATTAACAGAATGGCACAGAAACTTACTCCGGTACGATTCTGTTAATTTTGTGAATTCTGTCTAGCTCCGCTTAGACCGGTGCACTATTCTCGCGACCGTGGCGAAGAGCGCGCGCTATTTTAGACATTGTCCAATCTTTCCAATATCGATTTCAGTCTGCCTTCCGCTTTCCGCAATCTGCACTCGAAACTTGCCGATGGCCGGACTCGAACCGGCACGGGCCTGTTATGGCCCAACGGATTTTAAGTCCGTTGCGTCTACCATTTCGCCACATCGGCGCTGTGCCAAGAATTGTAAGCTTGTTGCTCGACCGGCGAAAATGAATTTCGCAAGGTTGTAGAGGCGTTTGTATCAAACGCCTGAGGAAACACCGCCACAGTCGGAGCTGCAATTCCAGAATCAAATCCGGTCGGGTCAGGGCACCTTCGCCAGGATCTTCTCCATCTCGGATGTCGTGAACGCTCGCATTGTTTGCGTGCGAATGTTTCCCAGCAGATCCGCTGCGAGCAACACGGTGGCGGCCGTCTCGTCGTCCGGGGCCTCGAAGACGCACACCTGGTCATATTGACCGAGCGTCCAATACATATCCTTCACGCTCACACCCATCGACTCGACCTTGGTGGCCCATTCGGCCACTCGCACGGTCGTCTCCTTCGCCGCCTGGATGCCCTTGTCGGTGAATTGCACCAAACTAATGTATGTCGGCATGATGTTACTCCTTCAGGAAACCCGCGGTCGATTTCGGCCGACCGAGATAGAGCCGAGCCTATGCCTGCCAACATCGAGCGTCAATCCTTGCTGCTGACGCGCATCGCAGCCAACGAAAGGCTATAAGCCTTATGAAGTCTATCTGGCGCAAACACCTCATCCTTTGTCTGTTCCTTGGGCTGCTGGCGATTCCGATCTACTTTCTCGATCTGGCGTTGCTAGCAGGAGGAGGCGGCGGCAATTGGATCACACTGGATTTACGCGGCCTTATCTTTTGGACATACACCGCGTGGCTCGCCACCGACGTCGTTTTAAGTTCAATTGCCGTCCTGTCGTTTCGTAAGTCAGGACTCTTACGCATTCACTTGGGCTCAATGATGCTTTCTGTGATCCTACTCGCCACAGGCTTCGTCGCTTATGGAAAGCTGCTGCGCGCTCGGGCGATCTCTGATCAGAAAACGTTCATGGAGGGTCGCAGACCTCTAATTAACGTGATTGAACTAAAGGAGTGGTGCTACTTGCCCAATGAAATTTCTCCAACGGAGATTCGCGTGCGTGTGGTCGTCCACCAGCCAGGCAGATTTGCGGGCAACGTGATCGGGACGCAAACAGACCCATCAGATTCCTTTACAAACGTTTTCGAGTCGACCAACGGACCCGAGAGCCAAAGGCAGGTTACCAGCGGAGAGGCGTTCACGTACGCATTCCCCTTAAAGATCCTGGGGGCGGGGCACGCGAATGACGTGCGCATTACCTTGTATCTGTTTAAAGGTCGGAGTGGACCTGCCGCCGGTGATATTGCAAAAGTATTTATGAACTCGCCGGAGCAACCCGACGACGGCGACTATTTCTACGGCGTACTTCCTCCCCCCT
>Ga0193731_1000489_pt1 | contig 13004 bp, 15 predicted proteins | sample U1a2metaG_FD_144920 | JGI IMG/M metagenome (GOLD analysis project Ga0193731, IMG submission 144920) | Soil microbial communities from a riparian zone of the East river system, Colorado, United States - U1a2 | ecosystem: Environmental > Terrestrial > Soil > Riparian zone | place: USA: East River...
CCCGGGGTGCAGTAGCCGCACTGGAGCGCGTGGTGCTCGCCGAAGGTCTCCTGCAGCCGGTGCAGATCCCCGTCGGCGCCGAGCCCTTCGACTGTCTCGATCAAGGCGCCGTCGGCCTGGATCGCCAGCATCATGCAGCTCTTCAGGAGCGTGCCGTCGACGATCACCGAGCAGGCCCCGCAGTTGCCGGTGTCGCAACCGACGTGCGTGCCGGTCAGGTCGAGGTCGTCCCGAATGAAGTGCACGAGCAGCCGCCGAGCTTCGACCTCGCGCTCGTAGGTCGTGCCGTTGACCGTGACGCCGATCGTCTTCTGGGCGACGGGCTCGCTCACGCGGCCTCACTCGCTTGCCGGGCGGCGCGCGTCGCCACAACTCGCGCGAGCTGGCGCCTGTACTCCGCCGGCGCGTGGATGTCCGAAGGTGGGTCGAGCTCCGCGGCCCCAACCGCCGCTCGCACCGACTCCTCGTCGGCCGAAGCTACTTCGACGAGCACGGGTGTCGCCGAAACGCAGCCGAGCGCAACGCGCACGCCTCCGTTCGCGCTCGCCGCCGCGTTAACGATGCAGGTCCCGTCCACGCCGATCGTCACCGAGGCGAAGCCGTCGCCGCCCTCGCGCCGCGGGATCGAGATCCCGGTCAGCAGCTCGCCGGAGCCGACTGCCGTCATGTAGACGCCGAGAAAGAACTCTTCGGCCGGGACCGTTCGCGTGCCCGACGCGCCGGCGACCTTCATCGTCGCGCCGAGCGCGACGAGCACCGGGGGCAGGTGGTTCGTGGGATCACTGGAACAGACGTTTCCGCCGACGGTGCCGCGGTTGCGCACCTGCACATCCGCGATTTGCGCCGCCACCTCTCCGAGAATCGGACGACCGCGATGCACCTCCTCGGCTCGAGCGAGCTGCGTGTAGGTCACCATCGGTCCCACTTCGAGGCCCTCGTCGGTCTCGCGGATCTCGCGGAGCTCGGAAATGTCGTTGAGGTCGACGAGGAGCTCCGCCGCCGCGATCCTGGCCTTCAGCACGTTGACGAGCGTCTGCCCGCCTGCGAGCGCCCGCCCGTTCGGATTCGCCGCGAGCAGGGAGAGCGCCTCGTCGACAGAACGGGGACGGGCGTACTCCACGCTTGCGAGAAGCATCGCTGTCTTATATTCGTTCCGCCTTCGCCGACGCAACCGGGACCGCGCGCGACCGTACAATCAGGACTCCCTTGGCTGGCGCTGATCTTGACGGGAGAGGGCCAATGAATCCAGGCCTGACCCCTTTGCGGCCGGACGCTCATCATCAGCGGGACCCTCTGGCGGCAATCGCCGTCCCGCTTGCGCCGATCGCCCTCGAGGGGAGGTATCGCTTGCTGGTCGGGGCGCTCTGGCGTCTCAGTCGTTCGCGGAAAGGTCGCTGGGCGCTCTCCATCGGGTCGGGAGCCGTCGTGGTCGCCCTGGCGTTGCTGGCCGCTCGCCATTTCGCGACGACCTCCTGGCCGCTCGCAAACGGAAACCCCGGCGTGCTCGCGGCGGCAGGAGTGCTCCTCCTCCTCGCCCAGGCCCTGAAGGCGTACGGCTGGGGACGGCTGTTCACGCCGGAAGAGCGGCCAAAAGCGCTCGCGCTCGCGGCCGGCAACGGCGGGGCCGCGCTGATCGGAGTCGTCCTTCCCGGCCGCTTCGACGATGCGATGCGGGTCGCCGTCGTCCGCCGCTACCCCGGCTGTCCGGCCGGCGTGCGTGCGCTCTGCCTCTCCCTCGTCATGCTCGGCCTGATCGACAGCGTTGCCCTGGCGCCGCTCGCGTTTGCTGCCGCTTTTTTCCCGGGCGCCGGGTGGGCCGTACGCGCCGCGCTCATCGTCGTCGCGGTCGCCGGAGTTGCGGCCGCTGCTCTGATCCTCGCCCTGCCACGCTTGGCCGCGAGCAGTCGGGCCTTGCGCTTCCGGGTTGGCCGCTGGCTGAGCCCGCGCGCGACCTCCCGCCGGGCAGCATCGGAAGCGTGGGCGCTCGTGTCGGCCTGCTGGCTCGTCCGGGCGGTCGCGCTCTTCTTGCTCCTCGGCACGCTTGGAGTCGGCTTCTCGTTCCCGCTCGCGCTCGTTTTCCTGTGCGCGGGGGCGGCGGCCGCCGCGCTGCCGATCGGTCCGGCGGGCGCAGCAACGCAGGTCGGCGCCGGGGGTGCGGCCCTGATCGCGTCAGGCATCGGGACCTCGAAAGCGCTCAGTGTCGCCATCTCCGTCGGCGCCCTCGCGATCTTCTCCGGGGCGGCGATCTTCCTCTTCGCCGTGCTGTGGCGTAGCGGCCTCGCGCTCGCGTCGACTCGCTTCAGCGATTAGCTCCCGAACTGGCATCGCGGTCGCGGGGAGGGCCGCCGTGCCAATCGAGACACAGCGCCGTGGCGTCGTCGCGGAGCTGGCCACCGCTGACCTTGAGGACGGCCCGGGTGAGGTCCTGCACCGCCTCACGGGGATGCATGTCGATGCTGGCGGTCAGGATGGCGCCGATGTTCATGAGCGCGGCGTCGCGCTCCAACATGCCGTCGGTGACGAAGATCAGCCGGTCGCCAACCTCCAGTGGCAGCGACTGCACCCGGTAGCCCCGGCCGTGCCGAACCCCGAACGGGGGGTCAGCCTCCAAGCGAAGTTGATCGACCCGCCCGTCCCGAATCCGTAGCGGCGGCGGATGGCCGGCGTTGACGATCTCGGCCGTGGCTCGTGTCAGGTCGATCCGCACGAGTAGGCCGGTGACGAACTGGCTCTCGCCGGACTGCTCGGCCAGCGCATCGTTCGCCAGCCTCGCCTGCTCGGCCAGCTCGACGCCCCGTCGGCGGGCGTTGCGGAGACCTCCGACCAGCACGGTCGCCAAAAGCGCGGCATCCATCGTGTGGCCCATCGCGTCGGTCATCGACAGATGCAGCGCGTCTCGGTCCAGCGAAAAGTCGAAGGTGTCACCGCCGATCTCACCCGCCGGTTGCAGCCAGGCGGCGATAGTGAACTGCCCGGCCTCGCACGTGAAGGCTCCAGGCAACAGCCGGTGCTGGATCTCCGCCGCCAGCGAGAGCGGAACCGAGCGCTGTCCCCACTCGAAGAGATCGGTGTACCGGCGGTTCGCAATCACGACGTACGCCAGGAAATGCGCCGCCTGAGCGACATCGGCCACCGTCTGCTCAGCCGGGAAGTCATCCAACAGGAGCTCCAGCACGCCAACCGCTTCACCACGGCTGGTCACCGGCGCGAACAGCCGAGCGCCGCCATCCTCATCGATCACCTCAACGGCCTGGCCGGCGAGCGCCCGCCCGTGCGGCGTCCCAACCAATGGCACGCGTTCCGCAGTCTCCTTCCCCTGCAGGCGCCCTTTCCCGCCGGCGTGGCCCAATCGAATCAGCGACTGCCCACTGAAGTCGGCGATCAAGAAGCTGACCTCACGGGCATCGATCGCCTCCGCCAGCGCGCCGGCGAGCACATCGGCCGCCGCAACCGGCGGGGCCGCCTCGACCGCCGCCAGCAACGAATTCAGGTTCAACGAGTGCCGGCTCTCACCCACGTCGGCCTAACCTAGCGCGACTGTTGTGATCCGTCCGGCAGAGCCCAATGATCTGGAAACGGTACGGGAACTGCTGCGCGAATACGCGGAGGGCCTCCAGCTCGATCTTTCGTTCCAGGACTTCGACGCCGAGCTGGCCGACCCGCTGGGCTTCTACGAGCTCGTGCTGCTCGCCGAGGACGGCTGCGTGGCCCTGCGGCGGATCGACGAGCTCACCTGTGAGATGAAGCGCCTCTACGTCCGACCGGCTACACGAGGCGGCGGGCTCGGCCGACAGCTCGCCGAGGCCGTGATCGCCGAGGCCCGGAACCGAGGCTATAGCCGCATGCTCCTCGACACGCTGCCGGAGATGACCGCGGCCCAGGCGCTGTACCGGTCGCTCGGCTTCCTCGAGACGGAGCCGTACCGCCATAACCCGGTTCGGGGCGCGGTCTTTCTCGAGCTAGCGCTGTAGCCCTGCGACCAGTCCAAGAAAGCGCGAGTTCGAGCGGTTACGAGCCGCTAACGTCGATCGGGCCGAAGAGCGACGCTCCTCGGCCCGATCGCTAGACCCCTCGGTCTAAAACTTGTGCGCTTCGACGTCGTCGCCTTCGTCGGCGGGCGTCGCGAACTTCTCGCGCTTCTCGAGGTCCGGCTCGAACTTGTGACCTTCGACGTCCTCGCCTTCTTCAGCGGGCGCGGCAAACTTGTCGCGCTTCGCTTCCTCCGGCTCGAACTTGTGCGCCTCGACCTCGTCACCGTCGTCGGCCGGCGCCGCGAACTTCTCGCGCTCGTCCTCCATGGGAACCTCCTTTTCGGGAAAAAATGAAAACGCACTTCCTAGACGTTCATCAGCAGCCCGATCTTCCGTCCATAGGTTCAAAAACACAAGCCCGCCTGCGATCCTTCGGGCGTGCGAACCTCCCTCCGCCGGCGCCTCGGCGAGTCGCTCCGAGCGTTCGCAGCGGTCTTCGCCAACGAGGATCTCCGACGGCTGGAGCTGGCGTGGAGCGGGTCGATCCTCGGCCAGTGGGGCTACGAGGTCGCGCTCGCCGTCTTCGCCTATCGGGCCGGGGGCGCCACCGCGGTCGGCCTTGTCACGCTCGCGCGACTCCTACCCGCCGCGTTCGTCGCGCCCTTCGCGGCGCTGCTCGGCGACCGTTTTCAGCGTAGGCGGATCATGGTGGCAGCCGATCTGGCGCGCGCCCTCGCGATGGCGGGGGCGGCGGGCGCGGTCTACGCCGGAGCATCCGCAACGGTCGTCTACGCGCTCGCGGTCGTCGCGGCGGTTACCGGCACTGCCTTCGCACCGGCACAGTCAGCGTTGCTCCCCTCCCTCGCGCGCTCGCCCGAGGAGCTGACGGCCGCGAACGCAACCTCGACGACGCTCGAAAGCGTTGGCTTCTTCGCCGGTCCCGCGCTCGGCGGTCTCATCCTGGCCTTCACCAGCGTCGGTGCCGTCTTCGCCCTGACGGCAGCTCTGTTCCTCTGGTCGGCGCTCGTTCTCGGCCGGATCCGGGCCGACAGTCGCGGCGACGCGGCCGGCGAGGTGGACAGCATCACGCGGGAGGCGCTCGCCGGCTTCCGAGCGATCCTTGCGGAGCGCCGGTTGCGGCTTGTGGTCGGCCTCTACGGAGCTCAGACGCTGACCGCCGGGATCATGCGCGTCCTGCTCGTCGTGACGGCGCTGCGGATCCTCGACCTCGGTCCGTCCGGGGTCGGCTACCTCAACTCGGCTGTGGGGGTGGGCGCGCTCGCCGGGATTCTCGTCCTGCTCGCGCTGATCGGAAGCAGCCGCCTCGGCGCCGTGTTCGGGCTTGGGATGCTGCTCTGGGGCGTGCCGCTGGTCCTGTTTGGCCTTTGGCCGAGCGTCGGCGCGGCCGTCGTCTGCTTCGGCGTCCTCGGGGTCGCGAACACGCTGGTCGACGTCGCCGGCCTGACCCTGCTCCAGCGGGCGGCGCCGGACGAGGTACGGGCGAGGGTCTTTGGCGTGCTCGAGAGCGTGTTTCTCGGGACGATCGGGATCGGAGCTGTTATCGCGCCGCTTCTGACCTCCGCATTCGGACCCCGCGGCGCGCTCATCGCGGCCGGCGCCGGGCTTTCCGTGCTCGCCCTCTTGTTCTGGCGGCCTCTCGGGGTGGCGGATACGGGGGCGGCCGTACCGGAATCCGAGCTCGCCCTGCTCCGCAGCATCGCGATCTTCGCGCCGCTGCCGCTGCTGACGCTCGAGCAAGTTGCTTCGCGCCTTTCACGCGTGCGCGTGCCTGCCGGGGAGGTCGTCTTCCGACGTGGCGATACCGGCGACCGCTTCTACGTGATCGGGGACGGGGAGGTGACCGTGACGCTCGACGGGCAGCCTCCCGTGCCTCTCGGCCCGGGCGGTTACTTCGGCGAGATCGCACTCCTGCGCGAGGTGCCCCGAACCGCGACGGTGACGGCGCGCACCGACGTCGAGCTGTACGCCCTTGAACGGGACGTCTTCATCGCCGCCGTGACCGGCTACGCACCAAGCGCCGAGGCGGCGGATGCGGTGATCGCGAGCCATCTCGGATCGGCCGCCGCCGGCGCTGCCTACCGCGTTTAGTGGTCGGGTCACTTAGTAACGCAAATGCGTCGAAGGTGTGCCGGTTCTCGCACGAGCCCTGGCCGAAGCTCGCGCGCCTCGGTACCACGGTAGGCACCGATCCCGACAAGGAGGACCCGTGCCTGGAACGCCGCTTCGCTCGCTTCTCCTCGCGCTCCTGCTCGCCGCTCCCGCCGGCGGCACTGTCGCCGTCGGTCGGATCCCGCACGACCCGACCAACGTCATCCAGGCCTGCGTGCGGAAAAACGGACGGCTGCGGCTCGTTGCCAGGGCTTCCGACTGCCGCAAGTACGAGCGAGCGGTCTCCTGGAACGTCCGAGGACCGCAGGGTGAACCCGGGCTGGCGGGCCCCGCGGGTCCGGTCGGTCCGGCCGGGGCCGACGGAGCTCCCGGCACCGACGGAGCGCCCGGCGCTGCGGGCGCCCAGGGCCCACCGGGACCGCAAGGCGAACGCGGCCCGCAGGGACCGAAGGGCGATCCCGGCACGAGCATCGACTCGCTCGAGCAGCTCAGCGGCCTTGCCTGCCGGGCGGACGGCCGCAACGGGACTGTCGCGGTGACCTATGACGCCACGGGGCACGCCGTCTTCACCTGCACGGCGTCGACGACCGACTCCACCGTTCGCGTGAACGAGCTGTCGACGGGCACCGCCGGTTCCGCAACCGACGAGTTCGTCGAGCTCTTCAACGCCGGCCCAAGCCCGGCTGATCTGAGCGGATTCAAGCTCGTCTACCGCTCGGGCGCGGGAACAAGCGACGTCGCACTGGCGACGATCCCCGACGGCACGACGCTGGCGCCGGGCGGCTTCTACCTCTTCGGCGGCAGCGGCTACGGAGGCGCGAAAACGCCCGACCAGACGTTCTCGGCCGGGCTCGCGGCAACGGCCGGCGGCGTCGGCCTGCGTGACGCCGCGGGCAAGCTCGTCGACTCAGTGGGCTACGGCACCGCCACGAACGCGCTCGTCGAAACGCGGCCCGCGCCGGCGGCACCGTCAACGGCGCCTCCGGGCTCGAGCGACATCCGGCTGCCCGACGGCCACGACACGAACGACAACGGCACCGACTTCTCGATCACGGCGGCGCCGACACCGCGGGCAGCGAATGCTGCGGGCTAGCCGGCCGCTTCGGCCTTGCGCAGGCCGCGCACGGCCCAGAAAGAGAACGCGGCCGCGAGCGCCAATGCCGCCCCGAAGGCGGCGCCAACCTCGGTCGGCGATCCGGCGAGAAAGCCGCGACCCGCCTCGAGCACGCGGGTCAGCGGGTTGACCGTCGCGATGGCGTGGATCCAGCCCGTGAGCAGCGCCAGCGGCACGTAGACGGGCGCGAAGAACAGCACCAGGAAGACCGGCATCTGCATGATCGGCCCCGCCTGCATCGTCCGTAGCCGCATCGCGACGCCGGCCGCCCACAGCAGCGCAGCGGCATTGACAATCACGGCGAGCGTGTAGAGCCCGAACAGGTCGACTCCGCTTCCACCGACGTTCATCCCGACCACGAGCGCCACCGTCGTCAAGACCACCGCCGTCACGAGCCAGCGGGCGAGCGCCGCAATCGCGTAGCCAAGCAGGATTCCGGTCCGGCTCGGCGCCGCCAGCAACAAGCGCCGCGCAAAGCCGCTCTCGAAATCGCGCGCGATCCCGAAGCCGGTGAAGACACCGCCGAACGCGGCCGACTGGAGCAGCACGAAGACGAACTGGAACGCCGTGTAGCCCTCCGCATAGTTGAACCCCGGCACGTCCTGGACTCGCGACAGCCCGCCGGCGAAGGCGGTGAAAAAGAAGAGCGGGAAGACGATCGACGGAACCAGGAGCGAGGGGTTCGTGAAGACGTTGTGCAGCGTCCGCCAGGCGACCGCTCGAGCCACCGCGAGCGTTCTCATGTCCGCGCCATCCGCACCCGAAGCGCCCAGCTCGACAGCGCGAGCGCGATCACGGCGATCGCGGCGGCGATACCGAAGCCGAGCACGAGCGCCTCCGTGTCCCACCCGGTGATGATCAGGCTCCTGACGCACTCGATCAGGTAGGAGACCGGGTTCAGGGTCGCGACATCGCGGAACCACGTCGTCTCGATCAAGTTGCGCGGGATGTTCATCGACGAGAGGAAGAGAAAGACGAAGAAGGCCGGGAAGAGGCTCTGCACGGCCTCGCCCGAACCGGTCCGAAGCGCCGCGAAGGCGCCGAGCGCGCCGAAACCGAGCGTAACGAGCAAGGCGAAGGCAAAGAGCACCAGCACTCCAAGCGGCCCGGACGCGAACCGAACGCCCACGGCGAAACCGACGATCAAGTAGACAGCCGCCTGCACAACTCCCAGGGTCACGACCCCGCCGAGCTGCCCACCGAGCAACGCGATGCCGCGCATCGGCGTCAGTGAGAGGCGACTGAGGAAGCCTGTCTGGATGTCCCGCGCGAGATCGGTGCCGGCGTTCATAGTCGCGAACAAAGCGCCCTGAATGAACGGCACCGCCAGCGCGAAGGCGAAGAAGGAGCTGGTCGGAAAGCCGGGGAGATGTGTTTCCGCCTTCAATCCGCCGGAGTTGACCGCCAGCAGCATCAACGGGAAGACCAGGGGCGCGACGACGTTGGCCGGCTGCCGGATCGTCCGGACGACGGAGCGGCGTGCGAGCAGAAAAATCTGATCCGCGAGAACGTTCACGCCGGTTCGGCGGCCAACTCACCGCGCGCCGGCTCGCCCTCGTCATCATCGTCGTCGTCGGATCCCTCGAGGGAGCGGCCGGTCTTCGCGAGGAAAACATCGTCGAGCGAGGGCTGGTGAAGCTGCAAGTTCTCGACCTTGATCGCCTCGCTGTCAAGCGCCCGCACGACGTCTACGAGATCGGCCTCTCCGGCTCGCAGCCGAACGGCGACGCCCCTCGTCGATCCGCAGGGATCGCCGAAGCGAGCAAGGATCGCGGCCACACGCGGCGCGTCCTCGGGATCCGCCGGGATCGCCTCGACGGTCGGGCGTCCCACCTGAGCCTTCAGCTCCGCGGGCGTGCCCTCGGCGACGATGTGGCCGCGGTCGATGATTCCGACGCGGTCAGCGAGCACGTCCGCCTCCTCGAGGTACTGGGTCGTCAGGAACACGGTGACCCGGTCCTCGCGCGCGAGGCGGGCAACTTCCTCCCAGAGCGCGCTTCGGCTCTGGATGTCGAGACCCGTCGTCGGCTCGTCGAGGAAGAGCACAGTCGGCCGGTGAACGAGCGCCATCGCCAGATCGAGCCTGCGCTTCATCCCGCCCGAGTAGCCGCGCACCTTGCGATCGGCCGCATGCGTTAGCCCGACGCGCGCGATCAGCTCGTCGGCGCGTTCGTTGCGCTCACCGCGCGGTAGGGCCTGTAGCGACGCCTGCAGGCGAAGATGCTCTCGCCCGGTCAGCAGCGGGTCGAGCGCCGCCTCCTGGAGAGCGGCGCCGATCGCCGCTCGCACGTGCGAGCCCTCAGAGACGACGTCGTACCCGGCGACTCGGGCCGTACCCGAAGTCGGCGGGAGCAGGGTCGTCAACATGTGCACCGTTGTTGACTTGCCGGCGCCGTTCGGTCCCAGGAATCCGTAGATCTCGCCCGGCGCTACGCCAAGGTCGATCGCGTCGACGGCCCGCGGGCCGTTCTTGAACTCCCTGACGAGCTTGGTTGCCTCGATCGCGTAATCGCTCACCGGCGCAGAAGCCTACCCAAATGCTTGAGGTTGTCAAATACCTACTGGTTCAAGTAAGATGATGGGGTGGCGGTGCAGGTGAAGACGGCGCTCAGTCCGGCCTACGAGGCGCAGAAGTTCTTCTTCGAGCTCGGGATGGTGCAGCGGACGAAGGTCGGCGCCGAGCTCAGCGCGCTTGGACTGAGCTTTGCTCAGGCGCACGCGCTTCGCCTGCTCGATCCAGACGAGCCGATGCCGATGAGCGCGCTGGCCGAGCGTCTCTTCTGCGACGCATCTAACGTCACCGGGATCGCCGACCGGCTCGAGGTACGTGGCCTCGTCCGGCGGCAAAGCCACGAGGGCGACCGACGCGTGAAAGCGCTGACGATCACGCCGAGCGGGATGAAGCTGCGCGAGCAGGTGATGGAGCTGATGAGCCAGCCACCCGAAGCGATCGCAGCCCTTTCAGAAGCCGACCAGCGCGCGCTGCGAGACATCCTCGCCCGCGCGGTCAGGCATCTTCGCGCCGAGTAGCGCCGGCGCGTTCGCGACGCACAGCCGCCAGCGGAACTCCAGCTTAGGTGGGTGTAGCGAAACAGAAACTGTGCCGTCGGGCCGCGCGCCGTTCCGCCAGACCTCCTAACTAGTAACAGACTGTTACGAACTTAGACACGGCCACACAGGGCAGGGGTAGGTCGCAGCTCCGCATTCTTCCGTGAGCGCCGTTGCAGTTCCGCTTGTAACAGACTGTTACTTGATTCGTCCCGGCACGGCGTTCCGGGACACGCGGGCTTGAGCACGGGTCAGGAGCCGACGTAGATCGTCACGGTCGAGCCCTCGGGAGCGCGCGTGCCGCCGGCCGGCTCCTCGTCGATGACGATGCCACTCTGGCTGGGATCCGGGGGCGGCACCATGATCACCTGGATCTGAAAACCGGCATCTTGCAGCGTCGTCGTCGCGGTCTGTTGATCCTGGCCGACCACGTCGGGAACCTGAGCGGTCGTCGCATTCGGGCCGAGCGAGACAGAGATCCGCACGTTCGGTCCCTTCTTGACAGTCGCTCCGGCGACTGGGCTCTCGCTAAGGACGCGACCTGAGGGCTGCTGGGAGGCGACGTACCTGACGCTGGCGCCGAGTCCCGCCGCATGGAGCTGCCGCTGCGCAGGCGCCTGCTGTAAGCCGACCACGTCCGGCACCTTCACCGTCTGAGCCCCGGTGGTCGTCGTGCCGGCCGTCGTTGCCGCCCCGCCGCCCCCCTGCTGGCCGGTCGAGACGTTGATGCGCACCTTCGTGCCGCGCGACACCTTCTGGTTCGGCAGGGGCTTCTGAGCGGTCACTGTTCCCTTCGGTTCGGCGCCCGGCACGTCGAACTCGGCTGGGACCAGACCGGCCGCTCTGAGCGCCGACTTCGCCGACGAGGCCGGCTGCCCGACGACGTCAGGAACCGTCGCTTGGCCCTTCGAGACCTTGAGCGAGACCGTCGAGCCCTTCGCCACGCTCGTTCCCGACGCCGGGGTCTCGGCCACGACCACGCCGGCAGCAGCCTTCGCGGCGACGCTTGTCACCTGCGACTGCAAGCCGGCCGCCTTCAGCCGCGCCACGGCGGCCGCAGTCTTCGACCCCACGACGTTCGGAACACGTGTCACTTCCGCAGCCGAGACCGACAACGACACCCGAGAGCCGCGATCGACCTCAGTCCCCGCGCCTGGGTCCTGAGCAAAAACGGTCCCAACCGGAAACTTGCTCGCCCGAGAGATCAGACGCGGGACGAGCCCGCTGAACGGCTTCGTTCTGCTTCAGGCCGACGACCGCCGGAACGGTGACCGCCGACGCAGAGCTTTTCTTGTTGTCGTCGTCGCGCGTCAAGAAGTACGCGGCGAGCAGCCCGCCGACGACGAGCAGGAGGAGAAGCAGCAGCCAAGGCCAGATCTCCGGCACCGGCGGCCGGCGGGGCGGTATGTACTCGTCTTCCTCGACGACGGGCGGACCCGTCATCGTCGTCTCCTCGTCAACGCGGGTGCGCCTCGCCGGTCTCCGCCGAAACGGCATCGCTGCGTTCCTAGCCGCCTCGAAAGCGCGCGAAACGCAGGCTCAACCTTTCGGGGGACGCAGCAGCGTGGGCGATCGCCGATAAAGAGAGGCGACGGAGCGGCTTTTCCGTCCCTGCGGCCATGAGTCTTCAAACTGCATCAGTCCCTCTCGCTGAGGGTCCCCCTGTAAGCCCTCCCGCCGAAGGCGCCGAGTTGCACGACGCGCCTGCCTCGGGCCCAGCGGCACCGCTGCGCCCTCCTCCCGAGGCGGAGCTTGTCGAGGCAGGGAAGCTTTCGATGGGCCAGCTCGCGCAGGCGCATCGCGACCGGCTCGAGACCGGCAAACAAGTGCTCGACATCGTTGTCGAGCGCGGCTGGGTCGCCGCGAGTGAAGTCGCCGAGCTTCGCGCGGCATACGGAATCGCTGCCCCGCCCGCGGTGCAGGCGGTGCCCGAACCCGAACCTCCGCCTCCGGCGGCGCACTACACGATTTCGATCCGGCTGACGAACGGCGACCTGGTCGCGGCAGGTGAGACCGACGGCTCGGACAAAGCCGTCGCTCTCGGTCACGCGGTTGTCACCGAACTCACGAACAAGAACGGCGAGTGGCCTTTCTTCGACGGTCGGTACATCAACCCCGAGACGATCGTCTCGGTCGACCTGCTCGTAGAAGACTCGACGTCTAAGACCTAGACCCCTTCGTTCCTGCGTGATCTGAATCACCGGGACGGGCTCAAGCTCGCGGCTGCTGCTACCGTTAACTTGGTTAACGGTTTATGCCAGCACTAGCTACAGCCATCGATCCCATCACCGTCGCGAACCGGCTCCGGCCGGTTCTCCTGAAGCTCAATCGCCACCTGCGCCGCGAGATTCATTCGCTCGGAGTCACCGGTGGTCAGGCCTCTCTTCTGTTCACGATTCAGCGCCGGCCGGGGATCGGCGTCCGCGAGCTGGCGGCGCTCGAGCGGATGTCAGCGCCCGGAATGTCGAAATACGTCGGGCGGCTCGAAGCTGCGGGGCTGATCGTCCGCGAGCCTTCGGATGAGGATCGCCGGCGGATCGGCCTGCGCGTCTCACAGGAGGGTGAGCGCGTCCTCCGGTCCGTCAAGTCGCGGCGGACCGCATGGCTCGCCGCTCGGCTGCGTGATCTCTCCGAGGCGGAGCTCAAGGCCGTCGACGCCGCGATCGAGCCGCTGCAAGAACTGATCGACGAGTGACCGCCGCCCTGCTGACGATCAACCGCCGTGCATTCGCGAGCCTGCG
>Ga0193731_1000494_pt1 | contig 12957 bp, 4 predicted proteins | sample U1a2metaG_FD_144920 | JGI IMG/M metagenome (GOLD analysis project Ga0193731, IMG submission 144920) | Soil microbial communities from a riparian zone of the East river system, Colorado, United States - U1a2 | ecosystem: Environmental > Terrestrial > Soil > Riparian zone | place: USA: East River...
CTATGGTATGGCCTTGTTATAGAGAGATTTTTGTGGGAGTAAATTTTACAAAGTTGTGACAATGTGACAAACGACGATCCCGGTTGGTTCCCAGTTTAGAGGGTCGGCTTTACTAAATTTAGAGAAAATTGATTGAAACCACGTGGCTTTCTGATGCGCCCTGATCCGTCTGGAAGTTTTCATCTGCCATTAGTCGTGTCATACAGCATCCCGCTATTGTTCCACACCTTTGGCTCCTGTCACACTTTTAACAAACATTTCCCTATTATGGCATCTTCGTCTAAATCAAGCATTAAAAAAGAGTTATGCGACAATCCAAGGCCGCACGTTTTCGAGACTTTTGATCCTACTGAGGATTATGAGTCCTTTCGAAGGCACATTATCCTTCCCATCATTCGCGAATCACATGATAATCAAAGTATTCATTACACCCAAAAACCTACCCGTCCTTCTCCAGTAGTATTTGCTCCAGATCGACGCTCCATCGAGTCGGTCTACCAACTCATATTGGCTACCGATGTAAATTTAGCCAACATCACTCCTTTTGTTCATTATGTTGGCTATCCTCCTCGTCAATCTGCTTCTATTCCAATTGCGAGGCGCTTCTCCACACAGGGCTATTTCAGCCCAGACATTCCAGGATGCTTCATTTCGGATAACAAGGAAGCGTTTCTGAAGGGCGATTTAGTGGTATTAGGACAGGATGCTTGTCGGAGGGTTGTGATGGAGGAGATCATAGAAGTGGGGAGGCATTTTATACTTTATAAGGTTAAGGAAGTAGGGTCGATTCCCATGGGTGGTGTTCAGGTTACTCAGCTGGTTGCTCCACTCCATTCTCATCCGTCAGTCCTTCTTCGCTTTCTGCTGTTTATCATTATGGCATTCTTCCCCTGCTTCTTTCGATCTTCAGCTGTATTTGGGAAGCTAGGTAGGGCATCAGGAGAAGGCGAGGTTTAGAGTCGTTTTAGTGATTCTTCATCAATGGTGTAGGTATCGTTGAAGGACATTCTTTATATAATGCAGGCATTCTTCATATCTCTTTTGCTAGTTCTCCTTCTCCTTTCTAGTATCATCATGCTGCTATCTATCCTCTGATCTGGCATTTTATCTTGGATTTTCATAAAGTATTAAATGTTTGTGAGTCGTAAGCCGAAAATATTGGTAATGTAAAAAAATGGTCCTAATCCATGTACTTACTGTGAAACACTTTCACAGTACGACATCCAATGGAGACAGCAAATTGTAACCGTCCCCGGTTACCACTGGGTAGATTAACAAAATTGAAAAAATTAAAAAAAATTAAAAGAATTGTAAGCATAAATATAAAGATGATTCTTGTTATTTAATCATCATCAATTGAAAAGTCAGTGTCTGAGTCTGAGTCATCTGTAAGGTCGTCCTGAAGAAGTGTCTCAAATAAAGGTGAATCCCTGCTAATATATGGGTAGAGTCGAAATGCTGCAACTCCTTGTCGTTGAATAGTTCCATCCATTTCCTTCAAGACATATGACCCTCCCTTGGTCCTTCTGTCTACTTCATATGGTCCTAAGTACCTTGGCTTGGTTTTTCTGTTCAACTCCTTCTCAATGGCAGTGTTTCTTACTAGTACAAGATCTCCTGAATGATATAAGGAACGCCTCAATTTTCTATGAAATTTCCTTTCAAATTCTGTTTTCGATTTAAATCGGGCAGTTCTCAGAGTCTGAGCTGCTTGTAAAATATCTGCTGGGTGCCTTTCTAGCTGTCGTATACGTAATGCAAGAAGGTCTGATGATGACATATTTGAGGTGAATCCACTGACCATAAATGTTGCTTCTGCTAAGTCAAATGGGAGAATTGGCTGTACTCCATGTAATAGAAAATATGCGGAAAATCCTGTTACTGAACTGGTAGAGATTCTATCTGCAAAGAAAGCCATTGGTACTTTCTGAGGCCAAATGTCTATATTTCCTTGGCATGACTTGACTATAGCTTCTCTAATGGTGTAATGTCCTCTTTCAACTACTCCATTTGCTTTAGAATTGTATGGTGAAATACGAACTTGTGGAATCCTAAGTCTTCTGAGCAAGACATCAAATGCTCCTTTTACTTCAGGACCATTGTCTGTTACCACTTGGATTACTGATCCATATCTGCAATAGATTTGTTCCCAAAAGAAATTTGCAAGAGACTTTGCATTAGCTTTTTTAAGAGCTCTTCCTTCTGCTGCTCTGGATAAATCATCTCTGGCTGCTACTATGTATCTATATCCTCTGGCCCTTGGCATTAACATAATGTCAATATATATCTTTGAGAACAGAGTGGCTGGAGTAGAAACAGTAAGTGGAATCTCAACTCTCTTGGTATTTCGAATTTGGCATTCATGACATGAAGCTACATGATGCTTGACATCACTGTATAGGTGGGGCCAATAAAATCGCATTCTGACAGTTTCAAACACTGTTTGGACTCCTCTGTGTCCTAAGTCTTCATGAGCTTGATTGAGCAACTGTTTTCGACGTTCCTTTCCCATTATTACCCTAAGTGGGTTCCCTTTCTTTTTACGCTTCCACATGACTCCTGATTTAACATAAAACTGAGTAGCTCTCTTGACAAATCTCCTCTGCTCTTGTGGTGTAGTATAATTTGGGGCTTCCAGAGTGGTTAAAAAGCGAAATATATCAAGCAGACTCTGCTCCTCTTTTGAAATAGTAAATATGGAGGCCAACTGATGTTTATCTGAAATTACAACATAGAGTGCAATTTCATCCAGCCAATCATCATCTTCATCCTCAATAATTTCTCCCTCTCCTAGGGGTCTTCTTGATAATGCATCAGGTCCAACATGCTTGGTGGCAGGCACATGTATAAGAGTAAAATCAAACATAAGGATCCCTTGGATCCAACGATTAATGGCTGCATTTGGTTGGAGGTCTGGTTCATTCAGCATTCCTCTGATGTATTTTGCATCTACCTCCACATGAAGGTTTTTAACACCTATTAAAAAAATCCGAAAATTGCGAAGTGCTCTGAATAATCCATAGAGTTCTAATTTCGGCTGAGAATACCTGCTCTCTCTCTCATTCATAGGAATAGAACCATATCGTGCTGGTCTTTTTCTTCCTTGTTCATCCATCTGAGCTAGAATTACTCCTACTGCAATAAAACTAGAATCGACTGAAAGAACAACAGGCAATTCTGAGGCATAATCAATTGGGTTTAATGCTGGTGCTGAGGAAACTAACTTCTTAAGGGTGTCATAGGCTTTTTGACGCCTTTCATCCCAAACAAACTCCTCTGTCTTTCTCCAAAGTTCTGAAATAGGGCGGGCTAAATGTGAGTAATTTTTGATCCATATCCGGACAGTACCACACAATCCTAAAAATCCTCTAGCTTCCTTGACAGTGGAAAGTGGTGGCCAATTAAGAATTTTTGAAACTCTATCATTCTCGGGTAGCCTACCCTCTGGTGTGCATTTCTGACCAATGATAACAACTTCTGGGCGGCAAATTTGAGTTTTCTTAGCGGAAAATGTGGCTCCTGACTCTTCAATTCTATGCATGATCCGATTTACATCAACTGCATGTTCCCATATGAAACGTCGAATTCCGGGGTTCTCTGGCAATGTTTCAGGTTCATCATTTTCATCTAAGTACGCTAAAGCAGGGCCTTTGATTGGCAGATCATCAATGAAAATGTTGGCAATGTGCGGGATCTCATCTTGCAGAATGAATACCATGCACTGCTGAAACTCAGCAGGTGAATTGGTATATCCTGTAGGCATTGAGGTTATACGAAGTAGGCCTAGTGGTGTGAGAAATGCGGTAAGGTCACGACAAGTGGGATGTACTTTGCGAGCGTCAAATCCCCAAAAAAGGTCAAATACAGTGTAACACTGCCTTCCGGCAAATGGTTCTACAAAATTATCCAAATTAGGTGGCAGTCCAGCATCTCGGATTGATATCTTGTTCAATGGCTGTAGGTCATGTACAATGCGCAGCTTTCCATTCTTTTTGGCTACACAAAACCATCGAGATCGGTATGAAGACTGGCTGGGTTCATACACTCCAGCAGCCATCTTTTCTTTTAATAGCTTAATAACCTTATCTTGAATGCCTGGAGGTATCGGTATGTTTTTAAACGCCCAAGGGTCATGTGCGACAGTAGGCATGACGTATGGTGAGAAATATGATTCCTTAAGCGTACCACGTTCAGTATCAACAAATGCAAGTGCTTTCTCATTGTTGGTCATCACTTGTATAAACAACTTCTCTTCCTCATCTGACAAGAAACCTTCCTTATTTATCTCAAGTTCCTCTAGACGCTCCTGGGTTAAATGTGCTGTGGGAACAAATTTTGGTGGGCGCTTAGATAGTGGCGTTAAAGTTTTTAAAGGGTCCGATGGAATTTGGCGCCTAACACGTGCTCCCTCTGGGAATGTGGTAGCCACGGGTTTAATTTTCTTATCAACACGTTTGTATGCTGTGAATGAATTGGCAATCTCCCCTTCTTCAAATTCAAATTTTTCCGGAATGAGGATCCATTCAATATCTTCCTGTAAAAATTCCGTAACTAAATTAACTGCAAGATCAACCTCTTTCCATTCTAGGTCTAGACTACCGGGAAGCAATTTGTTATATGGTTCTTTGAACGAGGATACAGTGTGACTATCGTGTGTGTGCAGATCTTTAATTAATGTGTCATTAGTTGTATTAGGCTTAGATTCATCTAAGTCTTCGAATGGCTGTGATTCGAGGTCGGGAGAAGCTTCTTTTGATCGCTGATCGTTCGTTATTACCATATATGGTCTAGCTTCATTTTGTAAAGGTTCTTTAAGATCTGCGCAAACGCCTCGTGTTCGCAGATCATTAAGTTTGGGCAGATTAATTCCGTAAGGCTCTAAGTCTGCTGGTTGCGGTGAATTATTTATTTCGGGGTTCTTATTTTCTGTCACTATTAAAAATGACACGATGGGGACTTGTGATTCATTGAAACTTTCCGGCACCTGTGCCGGAAGTGTCTCTTTACTAGTACATGCCCCGGGTTCCATATCTGAGTAAATCCTAAAACAGGCGAGTATTTCTGAAGGTAAAAGGTAGGTGAGGAAGTATTCGGCGTATAAGGTCGGGTTAAGTAAAATCATCATAACGAAAAAATAACCGAACGTAACAGTGGCAAACAATTCAAAAAAGCTAACGGGTGAAGACAAGTGCAGTATTAAAAAAATGAGTCTGAGTAAGTAAGTGATCGGAATAATGTTCAGCAAGATAAAAACGCTGTAGATGGTAGTAACGAAACTCGAAACAAACGGAACGTAGCGAATGTTCAGCGAGAAGACACTGTAGATGATTAAAAGAAACTGTGAGACCTTTTCATACAAGTACATAATACGCCGGGGGGTGGTTTCTAATTGATTAGTGAATTTTCTTGTTAATATAAAATGCGTAGAGTCAAATAATTTATGCTTACAGGATGCGAGGGTAGACTTAACATTCGAGGGGAAATCCCCCGCAGTCGGTCCTGCAAGCACTCGTGGTAGCGGGTTCTCGGGTTGGTTCAGCCATAGTGTCTGATCCGGTATTGTCTTCGTTATCTTCTGCTGTTCGAAATAACTCGCGTGTCGAATTAAGTAACTCACTAGTTGCCTTTCGGTAAGTATCTTCATCGTCATTTTCCATGGCTTCAAGAATTTCGTCGGCAGATTTCCTAAATGCTTGTTCTTCGGCATGAAAGTCCCAATGCTCGTTGTCGAGAGCCTGGAAATATGCGAGAGCTTCGCTTTCCCGAAATTCATTGTCGAGGGCTCCAAGAGCGACCAACTCTCGAATTTCCCAGTCATCGTAGTGAGGAGTCCGAAGCATCTTGTCCAGAAGCAGAGCGTGCTCATCATGTTTTTCTGCATAATAAGCATAGATAGCTCCTCGAATAAATGCAGCTTCGACTGGCTTGAGCAGAGGATTCCATACTGGGTGGAGACGTTGCCAAAAATAAATGCGGTCCATTTTAATAGCGGTGAGCTGAGGAGAATTTTCAGTGATTCGTTTATAGAGTGTGATGTACGGTCGTAGGCATTCGGTAACCTGAGCCTTTCCGAGTGACCTATTAACATTCTGATAAATTGTCTCGACATCGCGCCTAGCCTTGCGGAGTTCTTGAATCCGGTCCTTATAATTAATTGCCTTGGATTCGGGAACATTGAGAGGCCAATCGTGGGTTGGAGCGAGACGTCCAGGAAAAATATAGGAGGTAAGGGATCCGGATAGTTCTGTGAAATGTTTAAGAAAGGTCGATGGCACGTGATCGCCGTTACCATCCTCAATAATAGTGAGACTTCGAAAATCAACAATTAAGTGACTTTTGACCCCGCCGGCCCTCCTAACAAAGTCATTAGCCCCTCCTTTAAAATACGGCCGAGAAGCGATAGGAATCGTGCGTGGATCGGTTTCGGTATAAGGCTGGCTAGGACATTGAGGGATCAAATTGCCGGCAGACTGTTTGTAAGTGGGTGGCACTGGTTCGTCGCATATTACGCATGTAGGGGGTTCAAGTCTTCCGAAATTCTTCTTCGGGTCCTGGGCTTTGCTAATATTGGTGGAAGGGACTGCAGCTGGTATAACAGTGGGATCGCCATGCGGGAGAGGCGATCCGTAATCCTCTGATAAATTTAAAATATGATTGAGTCCTGGAACAATTACTTGGTGGGTATCTAACTCACCCACAACTTCACTCACAACCTCAGTTGTTAGATCGAGGAGGCGTCCGACTGTTTCGGCAAGGCGACGTGCATAAGAGCTAATGCCTCGGATATCGTTGGCTTCCCTAGCCGTGACTAATTCTTCCCGAAGAGATGCAGCTTCGATTTCTAGGTTTTTAATTAATTGGTCTCGGTCAACCTTTCGGGTTCGAAAAAAATGGTTCCCATCTCGTTTGACTTGCTCCTTGTCGACTGGAGAGGCAGGAGCGGTTTTTATAGGTTCGGGAGTCTCGGCTGGCGTAGAGGTGTCGACTAGATCGATGTCTCCCATATCGACATCAACCGGGGGTATTATATTGGTTTTAATGATCGGTGGCGCATTTTGTTCGTTAGGCATGTTCGGGTTATTGTCTGAGATAGTCCTGACTTCTCCATGTTTGTCATTGTCATCCGAAGTCGCCTCCTCAATTAGAAATACGAGAGGTGGTTCGGGTGGTTGGAAAGTAATAGGCGGGTTCAGCGAAAGGGGTGAACTAACCGGTGGCGCGTAATTGGTGGCTGCTGAGGTTCGAGTAGCTGATGTGTAGCGTTTCTTGATGGGAGGCTTCTTCGGTGGGCTAGGAGAAGTTGTCTCGTTAGCAGAATTACTTTTATCATCATCTGGGTACATTTTCTTGATGGCGAGGTAAGATTCTTGAAGTTGAACCATAACTTCGTCCGTAGGGGGTCGTCCGGCAGATAGCATGTAGGCGTGGTGAAGCCTGTCGTAAATTTCGGGTTCTACCTTCAAGGTGCGTCCGTTGTTCTCCTTATTTTCCTCCTGCTCCTTGGTTTCTTTAAGCTTCTCGAGTTGAGCCGTTTCCTGAGCGAGCTCATCTCGAATATCTTTCTTCAGAACTTCCCATTCCATCTCGGCATTTTCAGAATCAATCTCCATATTTCCTTCGTTGTCTGTATCCGTACAACCATCCGCGTCATTATCCGATCCACTTCCTGGTGTAGAATAATTTGCTTCGGTACTTGATGATGAGACCGTGATAAGTGAAGGAGGTGGCGTCTCGGGAGGGGTTGAAAGTACTGACTTATGGTGCTCTGTCTCGTTCGTATCCGTAGGCGTGTTGTTGGTGGATGAAATAGAGACGGTAGTATCTTTTTCGGAGACACAAACAAGAGGTGGCGTCAATTCCGTGGAGTCCTCCTCCGGAATACCATGCAATCGGGGAGGTAAAGATCTCTTCGACGGACGAGTTCGGGAACTGGAATAATCGTGAGCGGATTCGCCAGTGGCATCTGAGGGTTTGTCTTCGGCGGGGTGAGCTCGCTTTCTGGATTCTTTTTCGAGCTTCTGTAGAACATTTTTTATTTTTATCTTTTTGTTAGCTAGTTCGTCTTTATTTAATTCCGACTGACTGACCATATCTGGGGTTGGAGGACCGCTGAGATATGGCAGGAGCCACGGTTGAGGTATATCGTCGTTCCACTGAGTAAAAAGTCGGACAAATGCAGTAGCGGGAGTGATGGAATACGGTTTCGAAGTTAGGTCAAATATTCCTGCGTTTAAAAATAGAAAATCGGCGTGGTCGTGACCAATCAGATCCGTGGTAGTGCCAAGATAGACTCCTTCGTTACTGCTGAGAATTAACGGGTGAAGACTGTTGGTTCGGCGAAGGAAAGGGAGGTCAACGAGTGCGGATTTAAGAACTTCTGAATCAAAGCGAAGAATGGGGTTGTTAATAAGTGGCTGGATGACTGATCCGGTTTGAGCTTGAGTGATTTTGAGCTCGTGATCACTGCTCATAATATGTGGAATGGGGGACTGGTTATCGGGCGGTTTTTCTTCGACTCTTGAGTGTGCTTTTATAGACGGGTGAGCTAAATTCTCAGAATTCACTATTATTTTTGAAGACATGTGGTTCTCTCCATCTGAGTATGGAACCGATGCGATTTGAATTAGAGGTGGAGAAGAAAGCGCGTGGTTAGTTGTTGTAGAATTGAGGTCCAAATTTGGAAGGTATAATGGATGAGGACGCGTTGTGGGTCCATACTGCACAGCCTCAGCGCTCGATTGGTCGATCATTACATGATAAGATAGCGCCTCTTCGGACTTGTTGGGTACATTCCACACCGGCAGTTCGTATTGAAGCGCAGGCGATGCTCTTTCCACGGCCACTAAAATTTCATATCTAGGTTTCAGTGTCTCGTGGTCCTTGAACATTAGGTAGGTCCCGTTTAATCTTTCATCAATTGATACATAATTTCCTCTTTGCCAGGGTCTTCCCAACAATAGCTCAAAAGGGACATGAGTGCCGACATAAAGGTCTGCCTGAGTTGTTACTGCACCACAATTTAAAGGTACATCTTTTACCATGCCTTCTAATTTCCCTTGTCCTCCATTTGCATCTGCAATAGATATTTTCTCTTTGCTGTCAACAGGTCTTACTATTTTTGTATCACAAATACTTTTATTAACAATATTAAGCTGTGATCCGGTATCTATGATAGCAGTTATCGGGCGGCCGTCGCATTGCATGTGTAATTGTATCAAAAGCCCGCGGCTCTTTGTAAAAAAGGAAGTAGCGATCGGTGTAAGCGCTGTGATCGGAGCCGGTAGTTTGGCTGACTTCAGTTTTATCTTATCTCCTAGTAGCGCTGATAAGTCCTTCGATATCCCGAGCACTTCTCCAATCGCAAGGTCGATACGCGTGTTCAATACCTGATTTAGAACTCCTATAGTTTTTACCTGTGCCGATACTTCGGATTGCCTCATGGTTCTTTCCGGGGTCTGATGAGTTGCGGGTGTCTCGTCCCGATGCCTCGCCTTTTCCTGCGGTTCTCCCGGTGGGTACGTTTTATACTTCACGTGCTTCGTGTTGCTTATGTCTTCCATTATTGCGTCATCATCTTTCCCGTTATACTCTGATTTCCTTGAATCTACTGGTTTTGGTCTTTGGTCCCACTCCACTCGATCACTGCCTTTCTCCTTCTCAATTTTCCGTGGCTTCTGAGCGCCGATCGGGACTGGTACCTGCATTGGGGTTACTTGGGCTTCTTGCGCAATTGGTCGCGCCTTGACTGTCGGCTCATTTGTCTGATTCTTTTGTGGCACTCTCTTCTTAGGTTCTTTTTCCTTTTTCTCTTCCATTTTGCCTTGTCTCCGAGTCTTCGGTTTTTGATACTCTGGTTCCATGGCCTCTCGTCGTGTAGCGGCTACTGTCCGTTCTGATCTTGTCACCGGGTAAGCGAATTTAACTCTATCTCTTTCTGTCCTTTGAGAACCTATAGCTAATCCATATAATTCATCACAGCTGACATCCTCACTAATTATTTCTTCTTCACTGCTGCTGGTATCAGAGTCTAAATTCCCATAGTATACTTCATTAGTAAGTTCTTCATGGTTCGGGTTTAGGATTCTTATTAAATGACTGTTTACTTTGTCATTTTTGCTAGGCGGGAGCGCACTTTTGATAGCTCCTATCAATGTTTCACCGGGAATCCGCTGGATCGGTCTTCCGTCCGCAAACATATATCTCCCTCGCTCGTCTCTGGCTACTATTCCCTTGCCAATAAATTCTTGGAGCCCCGGGCACATGGTCATTCGGTGTCCTGATACTCCGCATGCGTAGCATGTGTTGTTATCGGGTGCGGCTTGCTGATAAGACCTCAGCGGCGGGGGTCTCGGGTTCAAATGAGGTGGAGGCTGATAAGCTCGTGAAGGTCTCGGGAATTCAGGTGCGCTCGGAATTTTTGGGCGTGAAACAAATACCGGAGGTCTTATGACCTTCATAACATCCGGGTCCATTTTCAGAGCTCTAAACACCAAGCCCGCATACCCCGGATCCTCTACGCTCATCGCGTTCAACTGCTTAATCAACGCCTCAATATCCGCTTCGTCTGGCCTATTGATTTTTCTTCTTAGCTCCTTTTTCTTCATGGTAGGTTCTTCATCCGAGTCTGTATCAGAGTCTGATACTAACTTTTTCTTTTTAGAATATTTAGCCTTCTTGCGAATTTGCCGCCGCAATTTTCGCAGTTCATCTTCATCATCCGACTCATCCGAATCATTTCCATATCCTCCTTCTTCATCCTCGGAGTCTGCCTCCTCATCTGATCCGGCAAAGTTCATGTCAAAGCGGTCACGCTGGAGCAGCGCCTCCACAGCTTCGTTTATTTCGTCTACTCGGAATGGAGTTGCTAGGCTTCGGGCAGGATTTTTTGCTAGAAGTCTATTTTCTAACTTGACCCGAAGCGTCTTTGGGATACCATTCCAATAGTAAGTGGCATATTCATCATCTGTAATTTTCTTCTTCTTTAACAACCACCCACCTACAGTTATGAATCGTCTTCCATACTCTCTCCATGCTGAGAGGTTTCTCATTTTCTTCTCTTTGCTTTCTTTCACCACCTTAACCAGGTCTCTGATTTTGTACTTCTTGTTATCCAAGTCTGCATCATAGTACTTTAGTAGGTCAGCCTTCAGCTTTTCCCACTTCTTTTCGGAGTAGCTAGGTAGTGCTTGAATAAACTCTGTGACTAGTCTTGAACAGTATCTAGTGACAAGTTCGCATTTGTCCTTTTCTCCAAGGACATTGTTCTGCTCCAGGAGTAACTCGTAGTGTGTCAAAAAGGATTTGATTTTGTTGTACCTCCCTCTGAACTTTTCTGGGGCAGCTTTCGTTTCTGGAAGGGGCATAGTAAGAATTGAATTTCCCGGTACAGTGAGATTCGCCATTTGGGTTATTTCGGATTTTTGGAATGTAATTTTCGTGGATATTATATGGGAATCTGTAATCTGAGTGTTTTCTAGGTTTCAACAAAAATGGACAAGCCACCCCTCGCGGTGGGCTCCAGATGTATTGCGGTAAAAAGGTGATTACCTCTAGGATTTCCGGTTCAGACAAATACCAACGGGTAGTCCTAGTTGTTCGATGGGGTGAATGTAGTCCTATTGTTGAATATTTTATGAAAGTCTTGGTACCCAGTGGAATATGTGGGTAAATATAAGATAGGCTAACAGAAGAAGGATAGTAAAATGTAAATAACTGATGGATCTGGGAAGGTTAATTTCAATATGGATGGTAATCTGAATGCTGGCAAATGTAGAACTGCAAACTATAGTAATGTGGTCTGGTAAAACTAATATCTGGTGGAACAATTCAAAGTCTGTGAGAAAATCTGTGTGCTAACTATACAAAACAAGGTCCGACTTATCTAACAAAATTATTGGAACTGGAAATACTTATCTGGAATTCTTTCAACTGGCAAAATCGAGCTTATGATGTAGAGAGATTCAAACTGAAGTTTGAGGTGTAACTGGTGTCTTATTAGGACTGGAGAATGTAAAAGACCAATACTGGTACTATACCAATCTACTTTCTAGTAGTTAGTATCAGTAAAAGTATGTCAGTGTAACTAAAACTAAGTAGTAGAAGTCCAGGTGACTAAAACTAGGTAGTATAAAACTGGGGTGACTAACTTTGTAGAGTACTGCTCTAAACTAAAGTAGGTAAGGTTTTGTGGCCCAGATGGGGCCCTATTTATACTATTTTTGCAATATGAAATTCCATGTGATCTTTCTATCACATGCCTGTGTCCAGAATCTATCTCACTTCCTGATTGGCTAATGGGAATCACATGAATGGTGCCATTAGTAAGCTCGTGTCATCAAAAATTCACATGTTCTTGTCCTAGCCTTCTGATTGGCTGATAGAAATCACATGCCTGGTGCTATTAGTAAGCTCGTATCATCAGAAATCACATGTCCTTGTTCTAGCTCTTCTGATTGGCTGATAGGAATCACATGCATGATGCTATTAGTAAGCTCGTGTCATCAAAATTCACATGTTCTTGTCCTAGCTCTCTGATTGGCTGATAGGAATCACATGCATGGTGCTATTAGTAAGCTCGTATCATCAGAAATCACATGTCCTTGTTCTAGCTCTCTGATTGGCTGATAGGAATCACATGAATGATACCATTAGTAAGCTTGTATCATTAGAGTCACATGATTTCGTTTACTGGTTGCAAACATGACCATACAAACATTTGATGTCATGATGATGTCATTTGCACAGCATCTATTTCATATTTTGCTGTCTGTGTGGCTTTGTTTGTGATTGTTTGGATTGAAACTGAGGACTTTGGATAATTATATGATTCGCTATGGTATGGCCTTGTTATAGAGAGATTTTTGTGGGAGTAAATTTTACAAAGTTGTGACAATGTGACAAACGACGATCCCGGTTGGTTCCCAGTTTAGAGGGTCGGCTTTACTAAATTTAGAGAAA
>Ga0193731_1000496_pt1 | contig 12949 bp, 10 predicted proteins | sample U1a2metaG_FD_144920 | JGI IMG/M metagenome (GOLD analysis project Ga0193731, IMG submission 144920) | Soil microbial communities from a riparian zone of the East river system, Colorado, United States - U1a2 | ecosystem: Environmental > Terrestrial > Soil > Riparian zone | place: USA: East River...
CGTCTCGGGCGGATCGCCAAAAGTAATCGCTTATATATATGGAGGGCAAGGAACGATCAATGTTCCATCGTGGTCACCGGATAGTAAGTCCATTGCTTTTGTCAGTAATTCGGAAAAATTCTAAACAACCATAATTTAAAATTTAAGATTGGTTGAGCCCGGAGACGGGGAGATAACTTCTTAATTCATTATTCCTTGTTCAAAATTTAAATATTGAATATTAAAAAAGGAATTCAGAATAATGAAGTAGAGTCCCGTAGGGACGAAATATCGGTAAACAATATTGTGAGGTGGGTTGAAAGTCTCGTAGAGACGAAATATTGAAATTGTTCGGCTTTGTACACTCGTTGCAGAGTTCCTATATGCCGTCCCTACGGGACTTTGGGCGAGGCTGTAGGTTGGTTACCAATATATCATCCCTACGGGACTGGGGAACAAAAAAAGCAAACCATCTACAACCGCCTACCTTTGCTACCTTCCGATCCCGAGAGAGTTCAGCAGGAACTGGTCGTGTCGGTTTGCCACCGCAAACTTGATAGGGCTCATTTCAAAATTTATCTCGGAGGTTGTGATTTTAAATATTAAATTTCTTCAATTCCTTTATCGCAAAATCCGTTGCCCTCGCCGTGATAGCCATGTACATCAAAGACGGGTTTTGTGTCGAAGTCGAGGTCATGCAGGCTCCGTCGGTAACGAATACATTTTTACAGGCATGCAATTGATTCCACCCGTTGAGAAGGGAAGTCTTTGGATCTTTTCCCATTCGTACGCCGCCCATCTCATGTATATCGAGACCTGGCGCTTGCTTTGAATCACTGGTTTGGATATTGGTAAATCCGGCTGTTGTGAACATCTCGGTAAACTGCTCGAAAAAGTCCTTGAGTAATTTCTCATCGTTGTCATCATACGAAACCGACACACTTAAAAGGGGAATGCCCCAATCGTCTTTTTTGTCCGCGTCGAGCTTCACATAATTCGTTTCTTTCGGAATGGTTTCCCCCATCCCCTGAGAGCCGATCCTCCAATGCCCAAGGCCGGGATGCAGAAGATTCTCCTTCAAACTACTTCCGACGCCCTCCCTTTTTTGGTCTGAATGACGGAAAGCAGTTACGGTGGCGGCATAACCGCGAAGGAAATCGGTCTCTTGTTTATATATATTTCTGAAGCGGGGGACATAACTGCCATTCGGCCGGATACCATCGGTCGTAAATTCCTTATAGCCGTCGTATTCAGCCGTGATGCGGCCGCGGTAGTTATGAAAGGCTACGTATTTTCCGAGCAGGCCGCTATCGTTGCCCATGCCATTGGGAAAGCGATGAGACGTCGAATTCAGCAAAACCAAATTGGTATTCAGGGCGCCGGCATTGACAAAAATAATCTTGCTGTAGTATTCCGTCATTTGCTTGCTCAATGCATCGATAACCCTCACACCGGTTGCTTTTCCTTTTTGTTCGTCATATATAATAGAATGCACCACCGAATGAGGACGCAAGGTCATATTGCCCGTGCGTTCGGCCCATGGCATGGTGGACGAGTTTGCGCTGAAATAGACGCCAAATGGACAACCGCGCTGGCACAGGTTCCGGTTCAGGCACTTCCCTCTTCCTTGTTCGGTATGAATGGGCTGAACTTCAGTGATGTGAGCGCACCGGCCGATAATAACGTGCCGTTTTGGATAGCGTTGAGAGACATGTTCCTTAAAATAACTTTCAACACACGTCATTTGATGTGGAGGAAGAAACTCGCCGTCGGGCAACTCGGCAATGCCGTCTTTGTTCCCTGAAATTCCGGCAAACTTTTCAACATGACTATACCAGGGTGCAATGTCCCTGTAGCGGATGGGCCAATCCACTGCAAAACCGTCGCGGGCAGGTCCCTCAAAATCGAAATCACTCCAGCGTTGAGTCTGCCTTGCCCACAGCAACGACTTACCCCCTACCTGGTAGCCCCGTATCCAATCGAACGGCTTTTCCTGTTCATAGGGATGTTCCTGATCTTTGACGACAAAGTGAGCTGCATCTTCGCGAAAGATATAGCAACGGCTTGCGATAGGGTTGGCCTTTTGAACGTCCAGGGGAAGTTGACCCCGGTGCTCAAATTCCCAGGGCATCATATTGGTTGTGGGATAGTCTTTCAAATGCCTGACATCCCTTCCTCTTTCCAACACCAGCGTCTTCAGACCATGTTCCGTCAATTCTTTTGCAGCCCATCCGCCGCTCATACCCGAACCGATGACAATGGCATCAAAACTACGTGCTTCTTTACTATCGATATTGAGATTGGCCATTGCTATGCTGATAATTTCTTTTTAGGAACCTCTACACAACCGTTGAACCGGCCCGGGACAAATTCAAAGCCTTGAACTTGCTGCATGATGTACTGGGAGGTCAAAAAACCCTGGAGGGTAAGTTGTTTGATGGTTGGGTAGGCTGACAATACTTCCGGAGGATTCGAACTTTCTTTGTCCCCGACGCTTTTCAAGACCGCTTCCCGCTCCAGTGGGGTTCCCTCTCCGAATAATTTCCCAAATCGCTTTTTTGCAATTTCATTGACCTGATCCAATCCTTTAACAAAATTTTCCTGGACTTCCTTTTCGTAACAATCGTCGATCATTTTAAGGACAAACCGATGAACGTTCAGGGCTCTGGCACCCGGGATGTCGGTTGCCGGAATAATGGTTTCGGTGATGCTGGCGAGCAATTCTTCCTTGTCGCCATCTATGGCCAGATGATGTAATGCGATAGAGGCTTTTTTCTTGTCGAATGTGCATGAGGGCGCCAGGGCGGCAGCTGCTGCAGCCAGCATAACCTGTTTAAGAAGTAAACGTCGTTTCATCTGCAATCCATTTGGTCGTAAAGTAAGGTGAACGGCAAATCAAAACAATTATTTTCAGGCTTAAATCAATGTTGCACCCATAATTTTTCCCGGTAGCTCGATCCCGTAGTTTGTATTTCAATCACATAAATTCCATTGGACAAAGAAGATACCGGTATATCAACCACCTCTGCTGTTCCCGGTTTGATGATCCATAGTAACCTTCCATTGAGGTCAAACAAATTGATTACCTTGATCGCCTCCTCCCCTCTTGCAATGTGCACCACCTCTTTTGCTGCCGTGGGATAAAGAGAAGGTCCACGGGATGGTGCCGGTGTTACCCCATCCACGTAATCGGTCAATCCATATACGACCAATTTATTGGAGAACGTGGCAAGGTATACTTTGCCATTGGCAATCGTCGGGCAATTAAATTTTGCATAGTTTCCCGGGTTAGTAAAATTGGCCACCGAGGAGTTCCATAGTTCTTTTGTTACATCCGATGCACTGAAAGCCCGCAAAATACCGGGACGCACGGATTGGTTTGCATCTCCGCCCGCGGCATGGCTTGCCCACAGAATGGCGGTTGAGTCGATGGAGCCATTAGAGGATACGGAAAGGACTGCTCCATTGTATCCTTCCGGTCCCTGAACCGGACTGCTCATCGTATTGATCAGATCAAACTGGTTGGTCGATCGGTTATAGGGAAATCCCTGCAATCTTGCATTCTCCGACCAGACGTAAACAAATTCATTGGCAGCTCCTTTATAATAGGCCAGGGACGAATGCAGGTAAGCGGTTGCCCCCAGAAGAACGGATTGAATTACATTATTTGATGTTGAGCTGTACCCGCCCATCGCATCCCGATCCAGTAAATAGAGATGACCGTCTTTGCACCCCGTTATAACCCGGTTGGTTCCCGGGATAAGCAGCATTTGTGTTACCCCAAAATCAAGATCGTTCTGCTCCAGTGTCGGGTAATTGGAAGGAGTGAAAAAACTGTTCACCGTCAACGTGGAACCTGCCGGCGTCAGTTTCAATGCGCTTTCGGAACGGTTGGTAACATCCGCCACATTACCACCCGCGGTGCCCACGCTTCCATTGCCTACTCCTACATAGATATTGCCCGCGTCATCAGCAGAAGGCCCGCCACCGCTCATCCAAATGCCGCCATTATACCCTTCCGGGGTTGTGTTATAAACAATCTTTTGCTCCAACGTTGTTTTATCGTACCCCATGATCCAGCCGTGGTAGGGCCCCCAGTCGCAATGCGAAGCCCAGGCCAGATAAACAATTCCATTCAACAACAGGAGTCCGGCCCGTTGATTTTGCGTTTGCGGATCAAAACTTATTCTGCCGCCTATGTTGCCTGCGCCGGTGCCATTGATCTGAACGTAGATGAGCTTAGGGCTGTTCGTTTCTTCCATACCGGTGGAAAGATCAAGGGCATGAAGGAACTGCTGATAGACAGAAGTCGTCAAGACGCGGTTCCTGGAGAGTACATACATTGTGTTGGTCGCCGTATCAATCACCGGTGTACTGACAATTCCCATATTGCCGGAAAAATCCAGGTAGTGCCCACCACAAGCGCCGACCATGTCGGTATTCTTTACTACCGTTGAACCCGCAGGAGTTAGATTGACGCTCCAATAGGATTCATTGATATCCGGCGAGTCTGCATCGAAGGCGTAGACCGTATTGTTCACTGTCGCGACAAAAACAACATTCCTTATACCCACACCGGGCAGGTTTATATTTCTCGCTACCAACGGTTGAGCATAGATCTGATCGTCGACGCTTCGGGCGAATACCATTCCGAAGGTACCTGCCTTTACATTTTTGGCATTGAGTATAGTTTCCTGGTCATACCATCCGGTTCTCGAAATGGTATTGTGTTGGGTTAGCACCTGAGCCTGGGAAGCAAAACAACTACTCGCCGCCACAAGCACGGTGATTAAGTTGTTTGTGACGGTCCATGAGGAAGAACGAACCTGAGTTGTCAGATGTCTTATCAATGTCTATTTTCCTGGTAAGATACATGGTAATTCAAGAAAAAATCAAGCCGAATTTGACCGCAGTCCTTCGATGTCCCCAGCTCGTCAATCTCCGCGGCAATCAATTTTCAAGTTTGAAGTTAATCGGCAAGATCATGCGGACGGAAACCGGCATTTTGTTTTGCATGCCGGGTCTCCAATTGGGCATCATCGCGATCACACGTGCAGCCTCTTTATCACACTCTTCGGAAATGCCTTTGACAATTTCTACATTCACTACTTTCCCCTCGTAGTTCACGACGAATTTTACAAAGACTCTTCCTTCAATACCAACTTGCCGCGCCCTGTTGGGATATCTCATGTTCCTTTGAATGAACTTCATCATCGCTTTGATACCGCCTTCGTAATCCGGCATCACCTCGGGAACGTCCATAATGGCCTGCGGCTGGGCAGTCGTGCTTTCTACTCCGGCCGCCCCGGTTGTGACTTCGAAGGGAAAAACTTCGCTTCCTGTTTTGGCACCTGGCGAAGGGACAACCGTCGAGGGAACCGTCTCTGTATCCGGCACCAATTCGGTCGTGACCACCGGGGCCAGATTGCTCTTATCCTGTAAGACAAAATGGTAACCCAATGGACTGTACGAAACGAAGTAGCACGCCATGAGCCGATTCAATCACAAGTAAGAACATCGAAATTCCCAACGAATTCTACCGCTTGGCGGATTGGGTGACCCCGGGTTTTCTCTCTTTAAACTCCTCGCTCCTTTTTTTCACCCCGAACCATAGATAGGATACAATAATCAAGAACAACAAAACTATCACGGTGACAATAAGCGAAAAAGTAAAAAATCGTACCACACGCTTCAGCCGCTTCGAACGCTCGTGCCGTTTCATCAGATCAGGGTAGTTGTGATATCGCAGAATATCTGCCGGATCCAGGTGCCGTCGCAGTTTTATTTCATTCTTTCCCATCGTATTTGATCGTTAAATTGAATTTGGTCCTCAACCGATCGAGGGCCCGATAGGTGCGCATCTTTGCGCCGCTTTCCGACATCTCCAGGATAAACGCTATTTCATTGAACTCCTTGCCTTCAAAAAAGCGGAGTTGAAGAACTTCAATCATATCCGTCGGCAAGTCCTTCATGTACTCTACCAGCTTGAACAGGCGCTCTTCATCATAGTCTTCATTTTCCTGCGCGATCAATTCCCGGACACGGGCCTCTTCCAGGCTGAAGACTTTAGCGGTATTGCGCTTGCGGTAATACTTGTTGACTTCATTACCGGCTATTTTATAAAACCAGGCCGATACGGGAACCCCCCTGAATTCGTATTTACCGACATTATTCATTGCAATCAGAAACGTCTGCGAACAAAGGTCAGCCGTCAATTCCTCATCGTCGGTCTGGCGATAAATAAAACGGAAAATACGATCGAAATACTTTTCATATAAGATGCCAAAGGCCTTCACCTCTTTTTTCGACTGATCCAGCACCTCATACTCCTGTCGTATTTCGTCGTCTGACATCTCAGCCATGTTTCGTTTAGTAATAATGCAAAGGAGGCGATAAAGTCACAGGAAATTGGCCACGAAGACACGAAGGCACTAAGGCTTTTTTTGTTCTTCGCAAGCTGTGTAAATTGGCCACGAAGACACGAAGACTCTAGTCTTTAATTTTTTGCCCTTTGCATTCATGAGCGCAAAAAAATAACCTTAGCGTCTTTGTGCCTTTGTGGCAAGCTCCCGAATCCCTGTTTAAGACCCACCATTTAATTCCGTCAGGTATTCTGTTACGCTATCCACAAACATCGGCAACGCAGTCAAATCACTGTCCCACAACGCCGTATTTTGGCATACGTTCATAACAAAGTTTCTTAAAGACACCTCCTGACCGGGCTGAACGTCCTTCCAGGCTTCATAGAAATAGGCGGCCTGGTCGTCCTGGATGGGGTAAAATTCTCCCTTTCTCAATCCTAAATAGTTCGCGCCTTCCTTTTTGACTGCCTTCATAAAAAGCAAATGCGCCGCAAAGCCCTGCACCAGCAAAACGGGAAGTGTTTTGAATTGTTCAACATAGCGCAGCAGCGTGGGGATGTTTCTCATTTTCATTTTTGCGGTGGACTGCATGGTGATGCTTAGTAATCGATGTGCGGTGTACGGATTCCGGAACCGGTCCAAAACATCGAGGGCAAATTGATGGGCATTCTCCTTTGCCGTTACCAGAAGCGTTGGCTCAATTTCTTTCAACATTACATTTTCGACGAAGGTGCTCATGGCCTTGTCTTGCATGCATTCGTAAACGGTATTCCAACCCCGCAAAAAACCGAAACACGCTGTTACGGTATGGGTACCATTGAGTAACCGGAGCTTCCGTTCTCGGTACTGGTCGATCGCCGGGGTGATGATGACGTCTGGATCGGCCATGGCAAAACTCAACACCTTCTTAACCCTTTCGTCTCCTTCAATGGCCCAAAGCTTGTAGGGCTCCGCCTGAATAGTTAATGAATTGTAGTCCTTTAAAGATTCTTTAACCGCGTCGGATGGCTGAGTGACGATACGGTCTACGAGCGAATCGCAAAATAAAGTCTTCTGTTCAAGCCAGCCCGCAAAGCCCGCTTCGAGTTTGTTGTGTGCCGATAATTTCAAAACAATATCCCGTAATTTCTTTCCGTTGTCGGGCACGAGTTCCGTTGGAATGACAACCAATTCCGGACTGTTCATTCCCAGTTTTTTGAAACGTTCATAGAGAACCGCCGTCAGCTTTCCCGGAAACGATGCGGGTGGATTCTGAAAGATCGATTCCGGCTCAAACCGGATGCCGACTTCCGTTGTGTTGGAGATGATCACCTGCAGATCCGGGCTGATCGCCGCGTCCAGAATAACCGGCCATTGTTGTTGCGCAGAGACAACCCTGGAGAGGGCGGTATTGATGCTATCCTCTTCTATTTTTTTTCCTTTATGAATACCGCGAACGCACGTTGTAAATTGGCAATGATGACGTTCAAAATCCTCCACCGGACCGGCAGTCGATTTTACGGCCAGTATGCTGCCGTTAAAAATTCCAAGCCGGTTGGCTTTATCGATGAAATAATCAGGAAGGCCGCGCAGCAAAATGCCGGTGCCAAATTGTAAAACTTTTTCAGGGAGCGGAGTCGCGGGCATGGGGAATCGTTTGGATAAATTTAGATGTTTGGTGAGATACTCCAAAAGGAATTTTCACCGCAGAGGCGCAGAGACGCCAAGGAGGCGCAGAGAAGCAAAGCATCGTTAAGTGACTTACTTGGGTAAACTAATTTAGTCACACAAGAATTTTTGAATAATGAATGAATATCGAAGTTAACTACAACCTTAAAATTTAGACTTTCACTCAAACAAAAACGGACCGCCAAATAGCGGTCCGTTCCCATGGAAAAGTACAAATCTAATTACATGTCATACGCCTGTTCACCATGCTCAACGATATCAAGCCCCTTGCGTTCGTCTTCCTCAGAAGGCCTCAGCCCGACCACAGCGCCGGTGATCTTATAGGCAATAAACGCTACGACCCCTGACCAGACTAATGTCAGCAGGACGGCCTTGAGTTGTATCCAGAACTGTGCTCCGATCCCGGGATAGCCGGTGGTGGCAGTAACCCAGTCGGTTACTAAACCAGGACCACCCAGGTCAGGAGAATTGAATACACCAGTAAGCAAAGCTCCTGTAATACCTCCAATACCGTGAACGCCAAATACATCCAGCGAATCATCGGCCTTCAACATTTTCTTCAGGCCATTTACACCCCAAAGGCAGATAAATCCAGCCGCTGTTCCGATCGCAAACGCTCCTGCAATCCCGACATTTCCTGCGGCTGGAGTGATGGCTACCAAACCCGCCACGGCTCCCGAAGCTGCACCCAACATAGAAGGTTTGCCACGGAATATCCACTCGCCCACTACCCAGGCCAATACGGCACAAGCAGTAGCCAGGAACGTGTTGATGAATGCAAGTGCTGCAAAGCTATTGGCCTCCAAAGCCGAACCAGCATTGAATCCGAACCAACCAAACCACAGCATACTGGCTCCGATCATGGTCATTGTCAGGTTGTGAGGTGGCATGGGTTCCTTTCCGAAACCGGAACGTTTACCCACCAGAAAAGCGCCTGTCAGACCTGCGATAGCACAATTTATATGAACGACGGTACCACCGGCAAAATCCAATGCACCCCATTGCCAAATAAGGCCGGCTTTGGCATTCATTGCATCGACGACGGAAGCATCGGTATAGGCGTCGGGTCCCATCCAGAACCAGACCATGTGTGCAATAGGACAATAGCTAAAGGTGAACCAGATCACCATGAATAGCAGTACCGCAGAGAACTTCATCCGCTCTGCGACCGCTCCAAGAATAAGCGCACAGGTAATAGCAGCAAAGGTCGCCTGGAAGGCTACGAACACCAGTTCAGGAAGCACGACGCCTTTACTAAAGGTAGCCGCCATCGAGAAGGCTCCCGTCGCAGAGTCAAATGTACCAGCCAGGAACAACCGGCTAAAGCCTCCGAAAAAAGCATTGCCTTCGGTAAAGGCAAGACTGTACCCGTAGATACACCAAAGCACAGTAATAAGGGAGAAGGTGACAAACACCTGCATCAACATCGACAAAATATTCTTTGACCGGACCAATCCTCCGTAGAAGAGGGCCAGGGCCGGAACGCTCATCATTAAGACCAACGCCGTGCAGACCAGCATCCAGGAAACATCGCCCTTATTGACTGTGGGCGCAGCCGGCACCGGGGCAATCACAGCGGCCGCAGTTTCTACTACTACGGCAGCCACTGTGGAATCCTGTTTTACAGAATCCTTCGGAACATCTGCCGTAGCATACGCTGCTCCCGTGATGGTCAAAAGAAACAAAAAGATAAAGGAAATCAGAATGTAAGGGGAAGGAGCGATCTTTTTCTTACTTGAAATTCGCAGCCGGGTTTTCGCCTCTTCCGGATAGAATTTTAATATGCCTGGTAAAGTTTCCATTGGTATCATTTTTATTTTGTGTTTAGGTTCGTGTGGTTCAAAGTGCTTTTTCCCCTTTTTCTTTTGTTCGAATGCGATAGGTTTCTGCGATGTCGTAAACGAAGATCTTTCCATCACCGACTTTCCCCGTGTGGGCGGTTTGCAGGAGGCAGTCAATCACTTTGGCCAGCTTGTCGTCCGGTACGGCGATATCCAACCGGATCCTGGGGATATAACCGACATCGTACGCTGCTCCCCGGTACTGCTGCTTATCCGGGTGCTCCATGCCAATCCCCTTCACTTCCGAGTAGGTCATGAAACCGATACCGATCTTGGCGAGCTCGGTATGCACATCTTCAAATTTGGCGGTTCTAATGATCGCTTCTATTTTTTTCATAGGTTAGGTATTATTTTATGCAAAATCTGACAAAAGATATTCATTTTTCCAACTATTGGATCATTTTATGCCCTCTTTTTGTCAGAATACGATTGCAATTCTGCTTTTAGAGGTAAAATAGTAATCCGTTAACATTTTCGAGTCAGGTCCTGATTCCATCAGGCTCATATAATTTCACATTTTTTGAAATAGAGGGGCAAAAATGATCATGATATTTACAAAAAGCATACTTTTTTTTAATAATTGTTTAAAAATTAGCCCCATTTCAATCGGATGCGGTAATTTTTTTTGCAAATGGGGTAAAATATTACACGGTTATTATGATGTTTGATTAAATGTTATACATAACCCGTCTTTTCACTAACCCAATTCACAACGATGAAAAAATCTTACTTTTTTTTGTTACTCCTTCTGGCTGTGAGCCTGCTGGCGGTCTTTATGCCAGCGGTCCCCGGTCCGATCGTTACGGAAGGAATTAATTCAGGAGATGTAGCATGGATGTTGGCCGCATCCGCTCTTGTATTACTCATGACCCCGGGTCTGGCCTATTTCTATGGAGGGATGATCGATACAAAAAATATCATCTCCACCATGCTCCAAAGTTTTATTGCCATGGGCGTAATTAGCATCCTGTGGATCGTCGTGGGATTCAGCCTTGCCTTTGGAGACTCCATTGGAGGGGTCATCGGCAACCCAGGCACGTTCTTTATGTTCCAGCACGTCCTGGATGGCAAGCCCTGGTCCCTTGGGCCGACTATCCCGTTGGTACTCTTTGCATTCTTTCAACTTAAATTTGCGATCATCACCCCGGCCCTGATCACCGGTACGTTCGCGGAGAAGATCAAATTTAAGTCCTACCTTATCTTTCTTGTATTATTTTCCCTGTTCATCTACGCACCCCTGGCGCACTGGACCTGGCATCCCGATGGATTCTTGTTTAAGATGGGCGTGCTTGACTTTGCCGGCGGCACCGTGGTTCATATGTCAGCTGGTTTTGCTGCCCTGGCTGCCGCTATCTATCTAAGAGACAAATCTGTGGCAAAGGCCGCTATCGCACCTGCCAATATTCCTTTCGTTCTGCTGGGCACCGGATTGCTGTGGTTTGGATGGTTTGGTTTCAATGCCGGTAGTGCATTGTCAGCCGGTCCTTTAGCCGCCTCTGCATTTGCAACAACCAATACCGCTTCAGCCGCCGCCGGTCTTTCCTGGGTATTCTTTGATTTGGCGCGGGGTAAAAAGCCCTCGGCCCTTGGATTCTGTATCGGCGCCGTGGTCGGCCTTGTTGCCATCACTCCCGCTGCAGGATATGTAACCATCCCTTCCGGAATTTTTATAGGAACCGTAGCCGCTATCATCAGCAACGTCGTGGTTCATTGGAAATCAAAGACTTCGTTAGAAGATACATTGGACGTGTTTCCTTGCCACGGTGTGGGTGGAGCAGTAGGCATGGTGATGACCGCCTTACTGGCCAATACCGCAGTGAATGGAGCCAATACAACCGGAAACGGACTGTTCTATGGAGAGTTTACCCTTTTCAAAGTGCACATGATTGCCTTGGCCATCGTGATCATTTACACGTTCGTCGGTTCCATGATCATCTTAAAGGTTACCGACCTTCTTTCTTCGCTGACGGTAACGGCAGAAGAAAAGAAAGTAGGTTCTGATTTGAGCCAGCACGGAGAAAACGTATTCCCGTTCGATTTGAGTACGGCCAAGGAGTTCTAAACTTAAAATGACCCCGATTCGTATCGGGGTCATTTCATTTTCACTATAAACCAATAGCACTTATCCAAAACCCCACTGAAATATGAAAATCAAAAATCTACTGTTAGTAATGATCATTGTCACAGGTTTCTATTCGTCCGGATTTTCCCAGGTAGTCGTTGCATCGGCTACTCCCATTCGCAAGACAGAGACCAAAAAAACGGAGTTGATTTTGGCTGCTGAGGAGCCGGAAGAAAAACCGAAAGTGACTATCTCCGGGTATATCGATTCCTACTATTTGCATGCGTTCAACAATCCCAAGTCAGGTAATCTAATGGGATCCGGAAACGTCGCAGGCCCTTATTTTGCAGGAAGAGCCTTTGACCGTCTGACGGACCAATTTGCTCTTGGCCTGGTTCAAACGAAGTTTATGTATTCCGATAAGAAATCGGATCTGGTGGTTGATCTGACATTTGGACCCAATGCCGAGCTCGGGAATTTTGGAAATCAACGGCTCATGCAGCCCGGTGGATATGTCACGGGCTTCTATCCTGGCAATGCAAATCAAAGCGCTCTCTATGGTACATCGGCCGCCATCAAGCAAGCTTATTTTACGTACAAAGCAACCGACAAACTTAGTTTTACGGTGGGCCAGTTCGGTACCCACATCGGGTATGAAGTCATCGACGCCCCGGTTAATTATCACTACTCCCTCTCCAATCTCTTCAATAACGGACCCTTTTATCATATCGGAGCAAAAGCACAATATGCCTTTTCCGGCAACGCTTTTTTAATGGTGGGTGTTGTGAACAACTGGGATGCCTTAACGGATTGGAAGAAACAAAAATCATTGATAAGCCAATTCTATTTTAAACCGGTAGAGGGATGGAATGTATACCTCAACTGGATAGGAGGTCATAATGATGACGGATTTAAAGCAGGAACTACCGGCGCCGGTACAACCTCGGTTGGAAATTTAGCTTATACCTTCCTTACAAGCGGATATTCGCGGAATCTGTTTGACCTGACAACGGGGTACCAAATGACGCCGAAATTCT
>Ga0193731_1000499_pt1 | contig 12916 bp, 18 predicted proteins | sample U1a2metaG_FD_144920 | JGI IMG/M metagenome (GOLD analysis project Ga0193731, IMG submission 144920) | Soil microbial communities from a riparian zone of the East river system, Colorado, United States - U1a2 | ecosystem: Environmental > Terrestrial > Soil > Riparian zone | place: USA: East River...
CGACGGGCGAAGCGTGCGCCTCTCCTGGCGCAAGCCATGGGCTCCAGCGAGCTGCTGTTCCCCGCCCCGCCAACGAAGTGGAGCCACGGCGGCGGCTACCAGTCGCGATCGGCGCTCGGCACTCCGTTCGAGGTGGTCGGCAAGGCGCTGAAGCTCGGCTACGACGTGTCACCGCGGGCGATGCGCCGGACGTTCCAGGACCTCGCGCGAGCCGCGAAGGTCGAGGACGTCACGACCCGCGCGATCAGCGGCCACGCCACCGAGACGATGCAGCGGCACTACTCGACCGTCGCCGGCGCCGAGGTCCGGAGCGCGATGGCGAAGGTGATCGACATCGCCACCGGCCGCGAGCGGCAAGCCGCCTAAGCCGTCCCGTCTGGGTTCTTGACGAGGAGATCGAGAAATTGGTCTCGAAACTTCGTCAGGTGATCGAGCAAGATCGTCTCGGTCGGGATCGAGGCGGCGCTCTCGGGCTTGACCGACAAGCGGAGGATGTTGTGGAGCATCATCGCCATCGGCGCACCGATGACGATCTGCTCGTCGCGCGGCGACTGCCCGAGCTCGCGAAGACGTTCGTTGATCGAACGCCACATGTCCCAGACGAGCGCGGCGCGCCGATCCGTCCACTGCCGATCCGAGTCGTAGAACGTCTGCATCTTGGGGTCGCTCCACTGGATCATGTAGGAGTGGCTCAACACGTTGCGGTGGCCGATCAGATCAGCCTTCCGCCGCACCGAGCCCGAGGCCGCGACGAGCATGCGCTTGTTCTTCAAGCCCTCGGCGATTCGAACGACGGCGCGCTCCTCGAGCGCTGCGAGCGCCAGATGCGGAAATGTGTTGGCTGGGTTGAGCCAAAATAGCTCTCCCTGCTGGGCGAAATACAGGTCGGCGGCTTGGGTAGCGATCGCGGCTTCGAGCGCCTGCGCGACGTCCATTGAAAGGAAGAGGGCGAGCGTCGCAAGGTCCTTCGCCTCGGCCGCGGTGGGGGCAGGTGTTGTCGTCGACACGCGATTCTCCGAGCAGTGGTCATGGAGGTGGTCATGGCCACCGATCCGTGTTCGACGTTCGCACGGCCGAAGCCTGGTTTCTCGTCGAGAAACCGTTGTAGGCACGAGGAGGATTGAACTCCTGACCCCTACCGTGTCAAGGCGTCCAGTAACCCCTCGTTACAACACGATGCGCACGGTTGAGCGAGCACGAGCGAGCAGATCCAAGCACCGAGGTGGTCATGCACGTGGTCATGCGGCGGGCGCGGAGAGGCGCGTGCTAGCGTGCGCGCAAGAGGTCGCGACCTCTGCGGCCGACTTCGGTATCAGGAGCGAGCGGTGAAGCCACGGCGAGACATGACCCGCAGCGCGGTGAAGACGCTGTCGAAGGCGATCATCAAAGCCAAGGTCGTGTTCGAAGCTGCTCGAGCTTTCAAGGTGGCAAGTGAAAGCTGGTGCCGGTTGGCCGCTCTCCACCACACCGAGCGCGAAGCGCGCGATCCGGCGCAGACCCTCGTGGACATCGGCGAGCTCGTGGACGCCGGCGTCGCGTACGTCCGTTCGGTCAACGCGCTGCGGTTGCTGGTGCCGGCGAGGATCGGGGAGGAGCTCGAGGCGGCGATCGGCTACGTGATTCGGTTCACGAGGGACAACGAACGCCATCCGTGGGGAGACGCCTATCCGATCGGCGAGCTGCTCGTCGGTGTGTCACTGCTGCGTGCCGGCGATCGCTGCGTGCAGCCCATGTGTCTCGATGACGTCGCGTGGAGCGCGGCGTTCTCGTGGGTGTCGTTCACCGAGGCGATCGACAGCGGCCGTGCAACGGAGCTGCGAGGGATGGCTGACGCGGATATCTGCGAAGCGCGTCGACTGTGCAGCGTCGACCGCGCGGTCAAGGGAGGGACGAAGCGCCCGGGCGAGCGCGCGACACGCAAGGTCAACGCGGATGCCGTCTCGGCGAACCGCCGCAAGCTCGAGAGCGCAGAACGGGACTGGTTGCGACGACAACCGGCCTGGGTCATCGAGGGGAACGAGAGCCTCGCTGCGGTCAACGCGCCGGGTGCCATCTCGCTCCGCAAACGGTCGAAGCGCGAGCGCCAAGATCCGAAATAGCGACGAGCGCAAGAACTAGGATCGGGCGTGGGTAGGTTGCTCGCATGAGCACTGATAGGTTCGAACGCGTGCGTGACCCACGGCTCGTCGAGATCGACTTTCTGATGGACGCCGACGAGGCGGGCTCGATCATCGTGCGCTGTGCGTTCGGGGAGGCAACGAGCTTCGCGCAGGTGGGCAGTCGCCAGACGCGCTACAAGCTCGACCCACTGCGGTTCCGAGACCTCGTCCTCGGTCTCTTGATGGACGGCGCCGTCGTTGGCCTGGGCGCGCGCGGCGACGGAGCCGGAGTGACCGAGGCGCAACTGTCGGGCGAGCGCGGCGGCTTGATCATGCTGCTCACCGGCGGACACGCGGTCAACCTGGTAGTGAGTCACGCAGGCCGCGTGCGCATGTGGACGCTCCGCGACCAGCTTCTGCGCGATCCAGACCTCGAGCCGATGGGACTCAGGAGCAAGACCGCATGGGAGCGCGACCTCTTCCTGCAACTGCGATGGGCCACCAAGGACGAAGCACTCTCGATCATCTTTCTCGACCTCGACAATTTCGGGGCGGTCAACAAGGACAGGGGCTCGAGCGTCGGTGACGAGGTGCTGCGCACGACGTTCTCGCTCGCAAGGAACTTCGTGGGTTCTCGCGGCGCGGTCTATCGGTTCGGTGGTGAGGAGGTCGGTGTACTGCTGCCGAAGACCGAGCTCGACGTGGCGTGCCGGATCGCCGAGGAACTCCGGTGCGCGATCGAGTTGGAGGTTGCCGCTCAGGTGTCACGCCTCGGCCGAGTGCAGACGGCGAGCTTCGGAGTCAGCACGTTCGTCAAGAACATCGATCCGGTCGCCGCGCTCGACTTCGTTGACGAGCTGATGCGCGAAGCGAAGGGCGCCGGCAAGAATACAGTCGTCGCCCGGCCCTTCCACACCGAGCCGGCTCCACCGGAATCGCCGGGCTCGACCTAGATCAGCTTCAGGGCGTCCTCGCGCTGCAGAACCGGCTCGGCGCAGCTGATCTACAGCCTGCCCTTCGCGTGCTTCGACAGCCCACGAGGCGCCGGTGCCCCACACGATCGCGAGCAACCGCGCGGCGTCGTATTTGATCGACGAAAGGGCCCGGATTGGCTCCCGCTGCGCACGATCCGCGACCGACTCCTCTTCGCGCGACGGCTACCTCGCGGGCGCGTGATCCACTTTTTTCACCAACGGCGGTGACACTCGGTGCGCGAGCGCCAGCACGATGCGAGGGCCGCGAGTGTCACCGGGTATCACCACGTGAAGCGGAGGCGACGAGGGATCTGCACGAGTTCCGTTTTCGGAGTTGCTCTCCGATCCGGAATCGGTGATTCCTGGAGGCGATGATCGACAAACACACGATGACGATCGGCGATGTCGCGCATGTTCTCGGTGTGACCTCCGATCGCGTGCGCCAGCTCGATTCGTCCCTGCACCCCGTGCGGCGCGCGGGCAATGGCCAGCGCCGCTACGACCCAGCCGTCGTCGAGCGCATCGCGAAGGAGCGCACGCGCAAGCACGCGGCGTAGCAAGCGTGTCAGAGCCACCGCATAGCGTGGCCGAGCAAGCAAAAGGTCCCGCGACGCAACGAACGTCCGGGACCTGGATCGAGCCGATGATGGCGACCCGATGAACAACTCCGATAGCACAGCGCTCCGACAGTCGGCAGCGGATCTCGCTGCGGTCGCCGTGATCAAGCGAGCGATGGCGCAGGGCGCGATGGAGGAGATCGATGCTCCGCACCTTCGGGTGTTGTGGGCGGATGTGAAAGACCTGCGCGACCTGCGCGACCGTCTCGTGCAGCAAGAGGCCGGGCTCGTGGGTGAACGGCTGCTCGCCAAGCAGCGGTTCGACCACACATCGTCGCAGATCGAGCGTGCGCTCGCCGGCGGGTTCGGCCCGATCGATGACGAGCTCCTCGATGCGGTTGAACGCCACCAAGCACGGCGTGCGCTTGTCGCTGTCGCGATCGGTGACTGCGACGGGGCGCTTCGAGAAAACCACGACGATCAACGACGCGTGGCGGTAGAGCTTGAGAAGCTGTTCGCTCTCGCACGCGAACGCGCGAGAGACGCCGCGATGCAAGCCGGCTGCTGCGCAGCCATTCGCATGCGCGGTCGCCTCGCCGCACGACGGCCGCCGTCGCGCGCCCGTGCGCGTGCGAGACGGCGGCCGTCCACGCGCGCGCGGGCTCGTTCGGACACCGACGACGGCGAGCCACCTTCCGCGCTGCACCTTGCCGCGGTCGGAGGTGCATCGTGGTGATCGACATCGACGGCCGCACGCTTGTGCGAGAGCTCGTGGCGCTGCTGCGCGAGGACGCCGTCCTCCGCCGCGAGCTCGCCGCGGCGCTCGCAGGAGAGCAACCCTCAAGAGCGCACGTCACGATCGCCGAGTACGCGCGTGCACGGTCGGTCAGCCCTTCGACGGTACGAGCCGCGATCCGTGAGGGCCGGCTGCCGTCGCTTCGAGTCGGCCGCGCTGTACGCGTCCCGAGCGATGTCGAGATCGCGAACCGGACCACACGCCTCGGCGTACTCAACGGTGGCCGACGATGACGCGCGCACGTTCGCGGAACGACGAGACGACGGTCGACCTCGCCTCTCTGCCCGTCTTGAGTCTCCGCCGGGTGTGCGAGTTGCTCGACTGCCATCCAAGCACCGTGCGTCGATCGTCGCTCGTCCCATGCGGCCGCCGTTCGAGAACGCCGTACTACAGGACGAGCGATGTCCTCGCGCTGCTCGAGAACGGTCGCGAGCTAGCGACGATCGCGGCTCCCGTCGCACTGCGGCCGCTACGTGCGGAATCGAAGCGCAAGGTAAGCAACGCGAACGTCGAGACACCGCTCGCGAAGATCGCTCGCGTTGCTCGGGAGGGCGTGTGAATACGTCGCGCGGTCGAGCGATCATCGAGATCCTGCGCTCGGCGTTCGTCGAGATCGACGGGCTATCGAAGACGTCGCCCGGAGAGGCTGAGGAGATCGTGCGCATGCTCGTCAGCGATCTTCGATCGCGGAGGCCGGTCGCCGTGTGCGAGCTCGGCCGGCTACCGCCGCCGGGCGAAAGGATCCGCGACCCGCGGGGAGGCACCACGTGAAGAAGAAACGCATCGCGATCGATCGCGAGTTCCGCGCGCTGTGTCCACCGCTCGCACAGGACGAGCTCGAGCTGCTCGAGAGCAACCTCATCGCCGATGGGTGCCGCGATCCGCTGGTCACGTGGCGCGGCATTCTGATCGACGGGCACAACCGCTTCGAGATCTGCGAGCGCCTCGGCATCGCTTATCGCTCCGTTCCGATCAAGCTCACCGATCGCGCCGCGGCCCTGCAGTGGATCATCGTCAACCAGCTCGGCCGCCGGAACCTCGCACCATACGCACGCGCCGAGCTCGGGATGCGGCTCGTTCCGAGCGTCGAAACGCAGGCGAAGGCACGGCAGCGTCTTCGGACCGAAGGTTCCGTATCGGCACGGAACCTTCCACCCGTGCACACCGCGCCGGCGATCGCGAAGAGAGTCGGCATCGGCGAGACCACGTTCGAGAAAGCTCGCGCGATCGCCGCGGCCGCCGGCGAGCTCGGCGCCAAGACGATCGCGAAGCTACGTCGAGGCGAGGTTACGATCGCGGAGGTTCACCGTGGCCTGCGCGCCGATCAGAAACGCGCGGCTCGCGCTGCAGCACCGCGCTCCCTGATCGCGAACGACGGCAGTGCGCTTCGCGCCGGCGACTGGCGCGTGGTGCTGGCCGACGTCGACCAGGTTGATGCTGTGATCACGGACCCGCCCTTCAGCGCGATCACCCACGATGGCGCGGCACGCGCAACGAGGAACGATGGCTCGGGCACGATCGGTCTCGCGCCGTCGTTCAACGCATGGACGGACGAGCTCGTGCACGAGTTCGTCTCGTCGTTGGCGCCGCGGTGTCGTGGTTGGATGGTCGCGCTCTGCGACGACAACCTCATCGCGGCATGGAAGGCCGCGTATCGCGCGGCCGGTCGTCTTGCCTTTGCCGCGGTGCCGATCGTGATCAAGGGCGGCGGCAATCGACTCGTCGGCGGCGGTCCGGCGAGCGATGCGATCTATGCGATGTGCTCGCGCCCGCGCACGAAGGCGTTCGCTTCATGGAGCGCGCTTCCGGGTCACTACATCGGGTCGCGCTCACCAGAAAGCAGCGGCGGCCGAGGCAAGGCGTCGTGGTTGATGGAGGCGCTCGTGCGCGACTACACGATGCCCGGCGATTTGGTGTGCGACCCGCTCGCCGGCTGGGGGTCGACACTCATCGCGGCGCGCGCGATGGGCCGGCGCGCGATCGGCGCCGAGCTCGACACGGCCGCCGCAATGAAGGGTCGGCGTCGCCTCGAGCTCGTGGCTGCAGCTTCGACGGAGGTTGCAGCGTGAGCGTGCGTCGTCGCGTTCTGGCATCGCTCGATCATGCGCCCGTACACGAGGCCGCCGAGCTGCTCTCGCAGATCCAGCTCGAGATCGCGTCGTGGCCGATGGGCTGCGTCGTGGAGCACGGCACTGTCTCGGCGCCGAACGGCAAGCTTCAGGCGCGGCCAGTCGACTCAGGAGGAAAGCGCTGATGGCCGGACGCATCCGATCTCTGAAACCGGAGCTGCGCGAGCACGCGCCGTTTGCGACCCTCACCGACGGGGCCGCACGGCTGTTCGTGATGCTTTACACGCTCGTCGATGACGAGGGGCGGTGCCCCGCCGGCGCGCGCTTCATCGCCGGCGCGATCTTCTTCGGGCGCCCGCGGACGCCAGCTGTTGTGGGTCGCTTGCTCGCAGAGCTCGCGAGCGCATTGCTTGTCACGCTGTACGAGGTTGACGGTTCGCCGTTCCTCGAGATGGTGGGGTGGCGTGAAAAAGGAGCGGTTTGTCACCAGCGCATCGACAAGCCGCAACTCGCGCGATATCCAGCACCTGGGGCTGCTCGTTCTGCGAATGCATTCGCGGACGGACCAGGGACCTCCGACCTCCGACCTCCGACCTCCGACCGGGACAACGATCGGGACCAAGGGTCACCCCAGATAGCCCAGGAAACAGAGGAAACGGACACAGCGAACGGAGTGCTCGACTGCTTCAAGAGGCTCATCGAGAAGCGAACCGGGCACGAGTTCAACGCCAGCAAGTTCGACATCGAACGAATCGAAGAGGTCGTGCGTCGCGACGGCGCTGCAGAAGTCAGGCGTCGCTTCGAGATCGCGCTCGACCCGGCTCGTGCGCCCTTCGGGATCCACGATTCGACGCCAGGCATCGCAACGATCACGAGCGATCGCTGGTGGACGGAGTGTATGAGCGCGCGCCAACCGAAGGCGCCCGCATCGAGCGTCCTGCGACCGATTCGGAACGACGATCCACCGCTGCGGCGGATCAGGAATCTCAACGACGACTCCGAGCGAACCGTAAAGGCGATCGGATGACGCGAACGAGTTCGGTACGCCCACCGCGCCGGCATCACGCGCGGCCTGCCGCCCGCGGGGCCACAGTCGCCACGAGCTCGCGCTACGACCTCGAGGCTCGTGCGCGCTGGCACGACCCGACGTGGCTCGTGCTCGATGATCTCGGTGCCGAGTACTCCGACGGCAAGGGGAGCTTTCGCGTCGACCTGGACGAGCTCGACGCGTCGCAGCGCACGCTCGTGATCACCACGAACTGCACGGCGGCGGACTTCCGCTCGCGGTATGGCGAGCGCATCGTCGACCGCGGGCCCGTCGCTCCGCACGCGAGGGGCCCCCGGTGGGGGTGGGTAGGCATGCCGTCGTCGGCCCGACCCCGGGGTAAAGCCCGCTCTGGGGGGACCCCTGGCTGTGGCATGCAGGCGTTACGCAGTCTTCGTCGTCTTTCCCCACAACTTTTGAGGATCACCGAGAGAGATGAGTAAGAACACGAAGCCGAAGAAGGTGCGAGCGCGTCCAGGCGCCTGCACACCGTGCAGGTCCAGGCGAAAGCGGTACTGCGAGAGCTGCGTCCTCGAGCTCGATGCCCACGGACACCCGCTTTCGATCGGCGGAGAGTGCGAGCGCTGCGGGGAGGACGAGACGTACCCGCTCTTCGAGGTCTACTGGGAGCCGGCAGCGAGCGACGTCACGGCCGCGAAGCTGATCGAAGTCGCGGTCGAGCTACTGCTGTTGCGCCGGCGGCCGCCAGCGGCGCTCCAAACCGCGATCGCGATGACTCGCCTTGCAAGCTCGCTGCTCTCTGGGGGAGAACGCCATGGGTAAGCACACGAAGCTGCAGAAGCGGGTCGTGAAGGCGAACGCAGCGCCGAGCGCCGCGACTCCGAGCGCTCCGGTCACCATCGATTCGATGCTTCAGGGCTGGGTCGTGCGACTCGAGCGGCTGTACTCGAACATCGAAGCCACCGTCGAGAGCGGCGAAGCGACGCCGGCGATCCTTCGAGAGTCGGCCGCGATCGCACGCGCGCTCGTCTCGGTGTCGGCGGAGATTCGGGCTCGAGAGAAAGCCGCGAACCTTCTCGCGGAGGATCTCTCCACGTCCGACGTGATCCGCTGGTTCCGCACGCTGCATGTGCAGGAGCGCGAGAGCGTCGTTCGCGAGCTCACGCACATCACCAGCGGCAGGAGCGGCCTCGCGTGACGCAGGCCTGCAAACGTTCGAGCGGGCAACCAACCGCGCTCCCCGCGGCGCAGGAGGACTGACGATGGTATTCGACTACAACGGAAAATCATGGTGGGAAAACGCTCTCGACCCGGGCGGGTTCGGCGGATCGGATCGGCCGACGTGGCAAACCGTGCTCGATCCCGGCGGGCTGGCGACGGCAAACGGTCCGTTCAGCAACAACGACGCGAGCGCGGCGTACAAGGACTCGGCTCGCCAGCAGCTCAATATCGCCGCGGGCCAGAGCGGGATGTTCGCGAACCAGGCCGAGGGCAACTACGGCGAGCAGACGGCGAACCTCGGACAGCAGACGAAGTACTTGCAGGACCTGCAGAGCGGGAAGAACAGCGTGGCGGCCGAGCAGCTCCGGCAGGGCCTGCAGCAGAACGTTGCGGCGCAGCGATCGATGGCCGCTGGCGGCGCACCGCAGAACTCGGCGCAGGCCGCGCGCATCGCCGCGAATAACACGGCGAGGCTCGGCTACGGTCTTTCCGGCCAGCAAGCGGTCGCCGGGCTGCAGGAACGCAACGCCGCGACGCAGGCGCTTACGAACGCATACCTGCAGCAGCGTCAGCAGGATGTCAGCGCGGCGCTCGGCGCTCGGGCGAACCAGGCGCAGGGCTACGGTGCGGTTCTCAACGGCCCCGCCGACAAGACCTGGATGGAGAAGAACGCGGGGCTCGTCTCGGCGATCTCCGCCGGCGCGGGTCTCGCAGCTTCCGATCGGCGCTTGAAGACGGACATCCGAGACGGGGACGACGAAGCGCGCGCGACGCTCGAGGGCCTGCGCGCGCGCACGTTCTCGTACAAGGACCCCAAGAAGTACGGCGAGGGCCGGCAGCTCGGCCTCGTCGCACAGGACCTCGAAAAGACGGCGCTGCGGGGCGCGGTGCTCGACACGAAGGACGGGAAGATGGTTGATGGAACGAAGCTCGCGCTCGGGCTCGCGGCGATGCTGCCCGGCATCGACAAGCGACTCGCGAAGCTCGAGGACGGCCTGGCCGATGACGAGGGTGATGCGGCAGACGGCACCGTAGGCGAGCGCGATCCGAAGGCGCTGCTGATCGGCTTGCGCACGGTCGCCACGCGCAAGCGAAAGGCGGCCTGACGTGGCCGACGAGCCGACCGCCGCGGGTCGTGCACTCGAGCGACTCGACGAGATCGCGCTTGCGCACGAGGCCGGGACCGAGCCGTCGCCGAGCAACGTGGTGGCCGAGCTCGAGGCGACGGCGGTGGTGCGCGAGGTCCTCGCGTCCAACGACGGCGACGGCGAGGACATCGAGTTGTGGAACCGGGTGGGCGCGGTGCTGCGCGAGCGCGACCCCGAGTCCTACCGGCTGTTGCGCGGCATCGCGGTGACGATCGGCGCGCTGCTCGATGCGGACGTCGTGAGCTGAGATGGGTGAAGAAACTCCGAACCGGCCACAGATTCGCGGCGAGTGCGCCAGCGGTCCGCGTCCGTGCCCGTGGGTCGGTTGTCGGCATCATCTCGTCGAGATCCGCGTGCGAGCGCGCGGTGCGGTCGACGTCGCCGGCGACGTGCTCGAGCCTCACGCAACGGTGGAGGAGCTCGACGCAGCGGCCGAACGCCTTGCCGACCGCCTCCGCCTGATGCCCGCGACGTGCGCGCTTGACGTCGCCGAGCAGCAGGGGCTGAATCGCACCGACGTCGGCCTCGTGCTTGGCCTGACGCGCACGCGGGTACAGCAGATCGAGCAGCAGGGGTCCGACCGGCTTCGCCGGGGAGATCGGTCCCGGATGCTGCGGTGACGCCAACGCCCGCGGCCGCCGTCCTTGTTGACCCGCGGCCGAACATCGGGCGATTCTGAAGGTCCGCTAAGACCCCTAACGCTCGGAGCACACGTAGCCGATCACATTCAACCAACAAGCTCGCTCTCGTCGCGGTGACCTCCGAGCTGGGGTCTTAGCGGATCCGGCACGTGAAGCCGCGGCGGGGGCCTGTCCGATCGACACCGGTGATCCGAGGTCGCGACGCAGGCCAGTGCGAGCGCACGCACGCAAGGAGACCACCATGGTTACGAACGCGAAGATCGAGAACACCACTGCGGCGAACGTCACGCCGCACCACGACAGCACGTTGGACAACACCTTCGTTGGAGTGCTGCGACGCCGCGGCGCTCCATCCGCCGACCTCGAGCAGCTGCGCACCGAACGGCTCGCGACGTGGGAAGCGCTCGGCCGCGAGCTCGAGGCCGCGGGCTGGCAGAACCTCGAGACGGCACTCGATGCCGCGCGCGCAGCCGTCCATCGCGAGCGCTTTCACGTCTCGGCGCCGCAGATCGGGGCGGTCGAGGCCGAGCAGCTCGCCGCGCGGTTCGCCGATGACTGCGCTCGGATTGTCGACGCCGGCGGGGCGATGACGCTGTGGCACATCGTCGTCGCGGACCTCCACACGCCACACGCCGAGCTCGACGACTTCACCGATGGCCGCACGGCAACGGATCCGGTGAGCGATGTCGAGGCCGCGCTGCTCGTCGATGCGGCCCGGTGCTACGCGCTGGCGGCGATCGCCGGCGTCACCTCTTCGGTGGAGTGGGAGAACCTTCGCGTGTTGTTCGGGCCCGATGCGAACGACGCCGATGTCGACTACTTCGCGCCGTTCGCGATCGACAACGACCCCGACGGCTACGCGAGCGTGTGGCGTGACTCGGCGAGCATGTTCGCCACCGCGCGCACGAACGCGGACCGGCTCGAGGCGACCGAGCGCTTCGCCTACGGCTTCGAAGGTGCGGCGACGAGCTACACGCTCCGACCGGCTCAGCGGCTCGGCTTGATCGCCTGGCTCGCGCGCAACGGCCTGGAGCTCGAGCTCGGCGGTGAGGCGTGACCGTTGTCGAGGATGTCGGCGAGGATCTCCGCCACGCGGCGCTGACGGCGAGGATCGATCTCCTCGTGCCACGTGATGTCGACGCCGCGATCGGTGCGCGTGGTTGCGTCTCGTGGTCCGGGCGGCATCGTGCGTTCGTACCATCGGTGGAACGGTGATGGGCGAGCAGCTCGCAGTCGACTACAGCCCGGACGTTCGAACCGCGGCTCGAGGTCGAGACCATCGGCCGCCGGCGACGGTCGCTACGTCTCACGATGGCGACGTGAGACACAAGGCGCCGAGGCTCGCCCTCACGGCGATCGCGACCGTCGAGGGCGTCGAGGACCCCGAGCTACTGCGGTGGCTTGGAGACTGGCTGCGCCGAGCTGTGCGGGCGCATTCGCCGATGCACCCGGAAACGCCTGGCAGCGCTCACACACGAGGTTCGCGATGACGACATGGATCGAACGGTGGAACGACACGATCGCATCGGAGGCCGAGTTGCCAGGCGTGTGGCGTCGCAAGGACGGCGGGTTTCGGATCCGCGGCCGCACCATCGATCCACGAACCGGGAAGCTTCGCGGTATCAACCGGGCGCTGCCCGACTGCAAGCGTGCGCGTGAAGCCGCCGTCGCACTCGAGACCGAGCTCGCCCGTGTCCGAGCTTGTCTGGCGCCGATCGCCGCAACGTCGATGCCGAGCTTCGACGAGTGGGCGGCCGAGGTCTTCACACGGAAGGTCGCGAGCGGCGCGATCCTGTCGGTGAGCGGACGCGACAAGTGGGAATCGATCCTGCGCCTGCACCTGATCCCCGCGTTCGGTAGGCTGCTCGTCGACAAGCTCACGCGCGAAGACATCGAGCGGTGGAAGTCCGACGAGCTGCTCGCCGCTCGGAAGCACACGAAGGGCGACAAGCACCGTCGCGAGCTCGACGGCGATCGCTACAGCCCCGCGACGGCAAACACGGTGCTCGGCGTGCTCCGGCAGATCACCGCCGAGGCGTCTCGCGAGTTCAACATCCGCGATGTCGCCGCCGACGTCGACAACGTCAACACGCGCGGCCACCGCACGTACACCTACGAGGATCCGAACAGCATCAAGCCGGCCGACGTGCCGCGGTTCCTCGCCACGATGCGCGAGAAGTTCCCCGAGCACTACGCGTTCGTGTTCCTCGGCTTCATCACGGGACTCCGGCCGAGCTCGCTCCGGCCGCTGCGCTGGCGCGGCCCGAACGCGGACGTGAAGTGGGACGATGGCGTGCTGCTGATCCGCCGATCGCACACACGCGGCACCGAGGTCATGGACGCCACCAAGACGGACACCGACCAGGTGTTGCACCTGCCGCCCGACGCGCTCGCTGTCTTGCGTG
>Ga0193731_1000500_pt1 | contig 12874 bp, 13 predicted proteins | sample U1a2metaG_FD_144920 | JGI IMG/M metagenome (GOLD analysis project Ga0193731, IMG submission 144920) | Soil microbial communities from a riparian zone of the East river system, Colorado, United States - U1a2 | ecosystem: Environmental > Terrestrial > Soil > Riparian zone | place: USA: East River...
GGCGAAGAACCTGTCCGGGTCGCCCAACTGTGGCGCAAAGTCCCGCCCGGGTAACTCGACCAGGCGAGCCCCGGGAATGTGCTCCGCCAGGTAGCGGCCGTTCCGGATGTCCAAGGGCTCTATTTCCGTTCGCTGCATAACCAAAGTCGGGACGCGAATAAGCGGCAGCACGTCGCGGATGTCCACGTCGAGGTTCATCCGGAGATAGGCAGCCGCCGAGCCGGGACTGACGCTGAGTCTGATGACTCGCGCGAAGCCTCGCCGTTCCTCCTCCGTCGCGCTCGGCGAGCCGCGTCCAAACTGTTCGGCGGCTGCCTCGCGATTCCCCCAGCGACGCGCGAGCTCCTCAATCTCTCGCTCCCGCTCGGCTCGAGTCGGAAGCCAGGGAAGCTCCGGGCTGCGAACCATGCGCGCCGCCGTGTTGATGAGAACGAGGGCAGTCGTTCGCTCCGGATAGGTGGCTGCGAACAGCGCGCAGAGAGGCCCGCCGTCGCCGAGGCCGCAAAGAACTGCACGCTCGGAGCCCGCCGCGTCCATGACGGCGCGGATGTCGTCCATCCGCACCTCGAGCGTGGCCCCGACAACGCGGTCCGACATGCCGGTTCCGCGCTTGTCGAAGAGGAGGAGCCGGCTGATCGACGCGAGCCGGCTGAAGAACTGCGCCTGTGGGGGGTTCTCCCAGACGAGCTCCACGTGATGGGTCAGGCTCGGGATGAAGACGAGGTCGAGCGGCCCCTCGCCGACCACCTGGTAAGCGATGTTGACGTCGCCGCTACGGGCGTAGTGGGTTTCCGGAGCCTCGATAACCGGAGTTTCCCACCGCTTCGCGATCAGGTGCGCTTCGGCCCGACGACGTTTCGAAGCACGCCGATTCTCTCGACCTCGAGCTCGACCACGTCGCCTGGCTGCAGCCAGCGGCCGTCGCCGTGCTCGAGGATGCAGCCGGTGCCGACCGTGCCGGAGCCGATCACGTCGCCGGGAACGAGCTGCGTATTCGCCGCGGCGCGCTCGATGATCGCCTCCCACGAGTGGTACATGTCGCCCATGTTCCCGCGGGAGCGCTCCTCGCCGTTGACGCGCGCGACCATCTCCAGCCGTAGGTCGCCGAGCTCCTCCGGCGTGACGACCACCGGGCCCAGCGAGGTCGCGAAATCCTTCCCTTTCGCAGGGCCAAGGCCGACCTTCATCTCCTTGCGCTGCAGGTCCCGCGCCGACCAGTCGTTCATGATCGTGAACCCTCCGATGGCGCCGTCCCCGCCGATCACTGCCGCGACCTCGAGTTCGTAGTCGAGCTCTTCTGAGCCGACCGGAAACGGGATCTCGTCGTCGGGGCCGTAGATCGCGGCCGGGTTCGAGAAGTAAAAGACAGGCAGCTCGTACCACTCGTCGGGGACGCCCGGCCTTCCAGTCACCCGCGCCGCGTTCTTGATGTGCTCCTCGAAGGCATACGCGTCACGCACCGAGGGCGGGCGCGGCACCGGCGCCAACAGCCGCACATCCTCGAGCGCGTACTCGTCGTGCTCGCGGGCCGAGCCGCCGCCGGTGAAGAACGAGGCCAGGCTCTGCGCCGCGAGGTGGACGACGCGATCGCCTTCGACCGCGCCGACCCAGCCGCGTACGTCGCGATCGAGAGGTGTGAACAGGCAGAGCTTCATGGCTCCGTGTGAACGATCACGTCGGCGATTTCAGGGCGCTCCTGCCGGATTCGCTCCTCGACCTCGCTGGCGCGCCGATGCGCATCGGCGAGAATGGTTCCGGGATCCAGCCCAAGAGTCACGAAGGCGACGAGCCCTTCGTCGGTTTCTAGGAAACGGAGCTCCCGCGGCGGTGCTCCCGTCGCCTCGCGGACGATCTCCTCGACGAATCGAGTGTCTCGCTCGACGGTCGCGCCCCTGGCCGGCTCGGCGAGCGGCTCGAGGTGCGTCTGCACGGAGACGACCTCGGGCACCGACTCGGAGATCGCCCGCTCGACCTCGGTCGCGACGGCGTGCGCGTCCTCGAGCGGCAGGTCGGCCGGCAGCTTCAGGTGCAGCGAGACTTCGGCGCCTCCGTCGGTTCGGAGCACGGAGAGGTTGTGGATCTCACGAACCTGCGGCACGCGCTGGGCGGCAGCGAGCGCGCGCTCGCGAAGCGCCGGCTCATCGTCCTGGGGTTCGACGTGGACGACGACATCGCTCTCGGGGAGCGCCTCGTGCAACGCGGCCTCGACGGCATCAGCCGCGGCGTGGCCTTGGCCGACTACGGCGCCGGGCGGGACGCCGATGACGACGTCGGCGAACTGCTTGCTCCCCGCCTGCCGCATCCGGAGCCGCCGCAACTGCACCGGGGGCTGGAGCGCCGCGATCGCCCGCGAGGCGATTTCCTGGGCCTCGGAGGGAACGCGGTCCATCAGCACGTCGATGTTCCGGCGGATCAGCCGCGCAGCAGCCGCCAGAACGAGCACAGCGACGAAGAGCGCCGCCGCCGAGTCCGCCTCATGCCAGCCCGCGCGCACCAGGAGCAGACCTCCGAGCACCGCGACGGAGCCGACCATGTCGCCCGCGAAATGGACGGCATTCGCCTGCAGCGCGGCCGAGCCGTAGCGCCGTGCCGCTCGTACGGAGACGATCGTCCGGCTGAAATCGACGCAGATCACGATCGCGAGCGCAACGAGCGCGTACCACTCGGCATGAACGGTGGCCTGAGTCAGTCCGGCGAGATGCGAGATCGCGCGCCAACTGATGACGAGCGCCGCGCCAACGAGCAGCGCGGCCTCGCCGAGCGCGGAGAGATGCTCCGCCTTCCCGTGCCCGTACGCGTGGCTCGGGTCGGCAGGCCGGCCGGCGACCCCAACCGCGAAGAAGGTGAGGAGCGCCGCGACGAGGTCGGTGCCCGAGTGCGCGGCCTCCGAGAGCAGGCCGAGGCTGTGTGAGGGAATCCCGGCCGCGAGCTTGATCGCGATCAGCGCGCAGGCCGCGAGCACGGAAACGAGAGCGGTTCGGCGCTGGGGAGTCACACGTTAAGCATCACCCAAAAGACGAAGAGCCCGCCGTGGCGGGCCCTTCGTCCTACGTGAGAAGCCTGGTCGGCTACGCGCTTGCGATGTCGCCGATGAAGATCTCGTGCACGCCGTCTAGGCCACGGTCGACCCAGTGGTGGTACAGAAGGCCCTGCTTCTGTTGGCGCTGAGCCGTGTAGCTGAAGTTGAAGCGGCAGCCTGCGTAACCCTGACTGCACGTGAACGACGCGCCTGAAGTGAAGAAGTTGGCGATGAAGTCGTCCGCAGAACAGGTCGCAGTGCAGGTCCCGTTCGGGATGAACGTCCCGCCCGTGACGGTGCCCTTGAGATAGCCGTGCAGCTTGCCTTTTATCCCTGCAACGACCGTCGCGCCGTGCTTCCCGCGGCGGACGACGCCTGGACACGGATCTGCGCTCGGACTCTGCCCGCCGATCGTGACAAAGCGACCCTTGTCTTCGCGGCGGACGGTGTACGAACCGTCCTCCCGAAGGTGCACCTTGTACGTGCGCTTGAGTGTGTCGTTCGCCCACGGACGGAAGTCACAGCCGTGATCCACTGTTGTCACCGCGAAGGTGAGCTTCCCGCCTTTGGCGGTCGGTGCGTGCTTGTTCGCGGAACCGGGACTTGCGAGGGCGAACGCGGCGAGCGCCAGAGCGCCGGCGGCGAGAGCCGGAAGTGCCAGAAACCGTTTCATGTGCTCCTCCCTTTCGCATGGATTCGAGAACGTGCCCGCTCAACGTGCCCGGATACTGCGTCGCCCGCACCTCGGCTCCTCTTGTTTCCGTGGAACCCTTACGTGCCTTTTACAGCGGGCCCTGTTGCCTGATCAGGACGCGCTTCCTCGTGACAAACGGCGCAAAAGGAAGCCGGAGTCTCAGCGCCTCGCCAGAAACTCGAGCCGGTTGCCTGCCGGGTCGAACGAGTAGAACCGGCGGGCGCCAGGGAGGCGTTCGTCCCACTGCACCTTCGCGCCCGCAGCTTCGAGCCGTTCAGCCAGGGCGTCGAGATCGCCCGCGCGGAGCTCGAAGGCGGGATGGGCCTTCCGCGCGGGAGCGAAGTCTTCGTATTCGCTGACGTGCAGCTCCTGTGAACCGGCGCGAAACCAGGCGCCTACGCCGCCCATCGTCTCCGGCCGTTCGATCTGGAGGAGGCCAACGACATCGGCGTAGAAGCGCGCCGCCTCCTCGACACCGCCGGACGGTACGACGACCTGCACGTGGTCGAGGGCGAAGCTAGAGATTGCCGCGCAACGCCTGCTCGCCGATTCAAAGGTTTCCGCGGAGGGCCTGTTCGCGTTCGATCGAAAGAAAAGTGCGCCCAAGCCAGGCTGAAGCCTGGCACGGGATTACGAAGTCCTCTTCGAATCGATTCAAAGGTTTCCGCGCAGCGCCTGTTCGCGTTCGATCGATTCGAAGAGCGCCTTGAAGTTGCCCTCGCCGAAGGTCGTCGCGCCGTGCCGCTCGATCACCTCGAAGAACACCGTCGGCCGGTCCTGCGCCGTCTTCGTGAAGATCTGCAGCAGGTAGCCGTCCTCGTCGCGATCGGCGAGGATCTTCATGCGCTTGAGGTCGGCGTAGTCCTCGGAGATCTCGCCGACCCGCCCTTCGACCTCCTCGTAATACGCGTCCGGCGTGTCGAGGAAGAGGACGCCGCGCTCCTTGAGCTTCGTGACCGTGCCGACGATGTCCTCGCTCTGCATCGCGATGTGTTGGACACCGGGCGCGTGGTTGAACTCGAGGTACTCCTCGATCTGGCTCTTGCGCTTCCCCTCGGCCGGCTCGTTGATCGGGAACTTGATCTTGCCGCTCCCGTCCGCCATCACCTTGGACATCAGGGCCGAGTACTCCGTCTGGATCTGATCGTCGCCGAAGTGGACGATGTTGGTCATGCCGAAGACGCGTTCGTAGAACTCCACCCAGTCGTTCATGCGGCCGAGCTCGACGTTGCCGACGACGTGGTCGAGCGCCTTCAAACCGACGCCGGGATCTGCATGTCCGTTCTCGACCGTCGAGCGATAACCGGGCAGGTACGGGCCCGCGTACTCCTTGCGGTTGACGAAGGTATGGATGACCTCGCCGTAGGTGGCGATCGACGCCAGCTCGACACGGCCGAACTCGTCCTCGGCCCAGCGCGGCTCCGCGATCCCGCGGGCTCCGCGCTGGACGGCCGTGCGATATGCGTTGTCGGCGCTCGGCACCTGCAGTGCGATGTCGCGGGCGCCGTCGCCGTGACGGCAGGCGAACTGCGTCACCTCGCTGTCGGCGCGCAGGCCGGTCGTCAGGACGAGCCGGATATCGCCCTGCTCGACGACGTAGGAGGCGCGGTCGCGGACGCCGGTCTCCGGCCCCGCGTAGGCCGTCCGCGTAAACCCGAAGGCGTGCTCGTAGAAGTAGGCGGCCTGCTTCGCGTTTCCGACCCAGAGCTCGACGTGATCCCAGCCATCCAGCGGCATGAAGTCGGTCGAGCTCATGGTCGTACTCTAACGCGCTGCCGCGCGAGTTCCCGGCTGCGGAGAGGCCTCGTCGCCGACGGTCAGGCCCTCCAACTCGGTCCGCAGCGGCGCCTCACGGACCCAGAGCAGCGAGATCACGAAGACGGCGGCACAGAGGAATACCGCCAAGAGGAACGCCGGGCGGAGGGCGTTGGCGAGCGCGACCCGCCCGGCCAGCGGCAGGCGATGGATCGCGACACCGCTCGTGGTCACGGAGGGCGGCAGATTCTGGTTGACGATCACGCCCATCAGCGTCACGCCGAGGGTCGCGCCGATCGAACGGGAGAACTGCGTGAGCGCCGTAGCCGTCCCCATCGCCGCTCGAGGCACCGAGTTCTGGACCGAGAGGACGAAGATCTGCATCATCATCCCGAGCCCGATCCCGGCGACGATCATGTTGCGGGCCGCTTCACCGTTCGTTGTGTGGACGTTCATACGCCAGAGCAGGAGCATCCCCGCTCCGAGGATGACCGGGCCGATCAGCGTGTTCGGCCGGTAGCGCCCGGTTCGGGAGACGATTTGGCCCGAGATGATGCTCGTCGTCACCGCGCCCAGGATCAGCGGCGTCAGTACGACGCCCGATGACGTCGCCGAGGTGCCGATTACGCCCTGGACGAAGAGTGGCACGAAGCTGATCGTCCCGAACATGGCCGCCCCAACGAGCGCCATGCACGCGACGCTCGAGGAGACCGTCTGGTTGCGGAGCAGGTCGAACGGCAAGATCGGCTCGATGACACGGCGTTCGATGAGCCCGAATGCGGCTACCAGGACGGTGGCCGCGATCAGCGCACCGAGCACCTCAGGCGAGGCCCATGGGTATTGGTTGCCGCCCCAGACGAGCCCGAGAAGCAGGGCCGTCGTTCCGGCCGCGAGGACGGCGGCGCCGAGCCAGTCGATCGAATGCTCCTGCTTGGAGCGCCGGCTCGGCATCGTCAGGAGGATCACCGCGAGCGCGAGGCCGCCGACGGGCAGGTTGACGTAGAAGATCCAGCGCCAGCTCGTGTTGTCGACGATGAAGCCGCCGACGAGGGGGCCGACGATCGAGGCGCCTGCGAAAACGGAGCCGATCAGGCCCTGGTAGCGCCCGCGGTCGCGGGGCGGGACGATCATCCCGACCATCGCCAGCGTCAGCGGAAAGAGGCCGCCGGCGCCGACGCCCTGGACGGCGCGGAAGATGACGAGCTCCCACAGGTTCTGCGCGGCGCCGCAGAGGGCCGAGCCGACGAGGAAGATCACGATCGCGACGATGAAGAGCGGCTTGCGGCCGTGGACGTCACCCAGCTTCCCGTACAGCGGAACGGTCACGGTCGAGCCGAGCATGTACGCAGTGAAGACCCAGGTGTACTGCGTGATTCCGCCGAGGTCGGAAACCACCTTCGGCAGGGCGGTGGCGACGATCGTCTGGTCGAGAGCCGCGAGCAGCAGCGCCACCATCAGACCCGAGTAGATCGCCAGGATCCGGCCGATCGTGAACTGGTACCCGGGCGGCGTGCGGGCAAGGCGTTCGCGAAGCGTCACGGCGACTCTCCACTCGGGACCAGAGCCGGTACCTGCCTGCGCGAGAGAATGATCCCGGTCGCGATCAGCAACCCGCCAGCGACCTGGTAACGCGTCAGAGGCTCGTGCAGGAGCACGAGCGCGAAGATCGCGCCGAGGAACGGCTGCAGGTTCGCGTAGAGGGAAGCCCGGGATGGGCCGACCCGGTCGATCGAGTTGAACCAAAGGAGGTTCGTCAGGAACAGCGGAGCAAGGACCGCGAATACGAATGCAAGCCACACGAGGCTCGGCAGATCACCGTAGTCCTGCGACGCAAGCTGCGGCGACCCCACTACGAACAGAGGGATGGCGCCCGCGGTAAGCGCCCAGGCACTGATCCTCGAGGCCGTGTAGCGGGTCATCAGCGGCGCGATTGCCACTGAATACGCGGCCCAGGTGGCCGTCGCGAACAGTGCCAGCGCGTAGCCCCAGAGGTCGCCCGAGATGCCGCTGTTCGCACCGAACGCGACCAGGCAGACGCCTCCGAACGAGACCGCTGCAGCGAGCCAGAACTGTGATTGCAACCGCTCGATCCCACCAATTGCCGCGAAGAGCGCGGTCAGGATCGGCATCGTCCCGAAGATGAGCGCAACCGTTGCCGCCGTCGTCAGCTTCGTGCCGTAGATGAATCCGACCGAGTTGAGGAAGATCCCGACGGTCGCGGCGCCGAGGATGAACGGGATGTCGCGGCGCTCGAGTCGGAATGAGTGCTCTCGCAGCCAGGTGAAGCCGATGAAGAGCAAGGCCGCGGTCCCGAAGCGGACGGCGCTGTACGCGAGCGGCTTGAACCCATGGTTCAAGACGTACTTCGTAACGGTGAAGTTGAGTGACCAGATCACGACCGTCGCGAACAGCATCAGGTCTGCGATCTCCGGACGGCGCACTTGCTCGACCCTACCCATTAGGCTCTTTGCGATGCCTGAGCCGACCAAAGAGGCCGTCGACGCGCTCGTCGGGCCGGCGACTCCGCAGTTCGCCTACCAGCTGCGCGCGCGGATCGAGGAGCTCGTGAAGGACCTCCCGGACGACGACCCGGTACGGCGCTACGGGGAGCAGAAGATGGAGCTGCTCGACCGGCTGGGGCATGCCTCCTCGAGGGCCGAAGCCGGCGGCCGTGTCAGGCGCGACGTGCCGGGCTGGGACGAGCTGCCAAGCTCGGCGCCGGCCGCCGAGCCGCTGCCTCACCGCCCCGTCGGGACGTGACCCGGTGCCAGGCACCAGGACACGCCCTGCGCGGCCACGCCGGCGCGAAAATGCCTGCAACGGCAGCCTCTTTGCCACGGTGACCTCGAGAGCGAGGCTTCCCGACCCGTCCCAGGAAGGCCTGTCCCGGTGCCTGACCCGGGGACACGCCCCGCGCGGACGATGAGGTTCGACGGCGCCTCGGTCTTCGTGACCGGCGGCTCGCGCGGGATCGGCAAAGCGATCGCGCTCCGCTTCGCCGAGCTCGGCGCTGCCCGCGTCGCGATCGGCTACCTACGAAACGACAGCGCCGCCGAGGCGACTGCCGACGAGCTGCGCTCCGCCGGCGCCGAGCCCGTGCTCGTCCGCGGCAATGTCTCCTCGGAGCGGGTCGAGCGTGAGGTCGCCGAGCTCGGGCCGCTCGACGCCCTGATCCACAACGCGGCCACCGGTGTGATCCGGCCGGCACTCGAGGTCGAGAAGAAGCACTGGGACTGGACGCTCGACGCGAACGCCTACGCACTGCTGGCGCTCGCGAAGGCGGCGGTCCCGCAGATGCAGCCCGGCTCGTCGATCGTCGGCCTCTCGAGCCTCGGATCCACGCACGTGCTCGAGAACTACGTGGTCGTCGGTACCTCGAAGGCGGCGCTCGAGTCGCTGGTGCGCTACCTCGCCGTAGAACTCGCCCCGCGCGGAATCCGCGTCAACGCCGTCTCGGCGGGGGTGGTCGAGACCGGGGCGCTCGAGCACTTCCCGAACAAGGACGAGATGTTGCGGAAGGGCGAGGAGGGGACACCGGCCGGGCGGCTGGTCCAGCCCAGCGACGTCGCGGACGCGGTCGTCTGGCTCTGTTCACCCGGAGCCGAGATGGTGCGCGGCCACACGCTGGTCGTCGACGGCGGCTTCTCGCTGCTGGCCCAGTAAACGTGGAGCCGACCGATCACAATCGGCGGGCCTGGGATGAGATCCACCGCCGCCGCGCTGACGCGATGGCAGGACAGCTCGGGATCCCGAAAACGATCCGCGAGCGGCTGCCGGATGTGAAAGACAAGCACGTCCTCCACCTGCAGTGCGCGACCGGCGAGTCGACCGCGGAACTCGCCGACCTGGGCGCGCTCGTCACAGCCGTCGACATCTCCGCCGAAGCGACCGCCGTCGCCCGCGAGCGCGTTCCGAACGCGGTCTTCCTCGAAGCCGACGTGCAGCAGCTGCCGCTCCAGCTCGAGCGGGGCCGCTTCGACCTCGTCTACACGGGCGGCGGCATCTTCCACTGGATCCACGACCTCGACGCCTGGGCGCACGGAATCGCTTCAGCACTGAAGCCGGGCGGCATGCTCTTGGCCTACGACGACCACCCGGTCTCCGCCTGCGTCGACCAGGGCTCGCACTGGCGTGAGGACTACTTCGACGACAGCCCGATCGTCGACGTCGGCTGGCGGCACTTCGATCTCCCTGGAGACCCGGCCCAGGAGCAGAAGCACGAACGCTTCTGGCGGCTCGGACAGATCGTCACCGCAGTCGCCTCCGCCGGCCTCGTGATCCGTTCACTGGAGGAGTTCTCGACCATCTACGAGACGTACTGGCGCGAGAAGGACCCACGGGTGCCCGGCCAGTTCGTCTTGATCGCCCGGAAGCCGGTCTAAAGAGGTTAGATAGCGCCGTCCGGCACAAACAGGGGAGGTAGGTATGAACCAGCCCAGATCGCGCCGCTGGCGGCGCCTCGGGCTCGTTGCGGTCGCACTCGGAGCGATCGCATTGCCATCGGCGGCCAGGCCCGCAGGCGAAGGCCTGCTGCCGAAGGTCGCGCTCGCGCAGCTTTCGGCACCGGTCGTGACCCAGTACATCGCGGCGCATCCGGACTCCGGATTCGGAACCGTCGGATCGCGACTCGCGGCGGCGAACAAGAAGCCAAACAGGCTCCAGGTCGGCCCTGCGGGCTGCAAGTCGGTTCAAGAGACAGGCTCGAGCGGGCCGAACCAAGCAGACGTTTTCAATTGCGACGGTTTGGGGCTGCCGCAGAATGAGGAGTCGATCGGAGTTTGTACTGCCAATCGCGACGTAGTCCTCGGCGGCACGAACGACTACCGCGGGATCGTCGATCCTGACGGGAACTTCACAGGCTGGCATTTCTCGCTCGACGGCGGCAGGACCGTCACGAACGAGGGGCTGTTGCCGCCGGTGAGCTCGATCAAGAACCCGGCGCGATCCAGTCGACTTCATCTACGCCGACGGGACCGGCTGCCACACGTTCGCGGCAGGGCTCGCGTTCACGAGCAGCGACCCGTTCGACACGACGCAGTCGAACGGCATTGCGGTCTATCGCAGCGAACCGTCGATTCTGGCGAGCTGCCCAGGCGGACCCGATCCTTCCTGCTGGCCGACGCGCCGGCTGATCGCGGAAGGCGCCGCCGGGCACTTCCTAGACAAGCCATGGATGACGGTCGGCAGCCAGGACGGCGTCCCATACGTCTGGGTCACCTGGTCGGACTTCGACTTCACGAACTCGGCCGTACCGTTCACCGCCAGCGTCAAGGCGGCCCGCTGCGACATCACGTTGACGACTTGCATCGGGCCGATTGCCATCAGCACGATCGACGACGACATCCAGTTCAGCGACGTCACGGTCGGGCCCGACGGCCGGGCGTACATCACCTGGTCGAAGATCAGCGGTGAGCTCGAGGGCGCGCCGCAGACGTTCACGCACAAGATCCGAGTCGAGACCGCGCCCGGCAGCGCCGTCTTCGGCCCAGAGCACGTGATCTACGCCGAGAACCGGGCGATTCCGTTCGGCGGCTTCATGCAGGCGAACGACTTCAGGGTCGCCACGTATCCGAAGAGCGACGTCGCCTGGGTCAACGGGCATCCCCGGGTCTTCGTCGTCTGGGAGGCCTGCGCGTACCGGCTCTTCGAGCAGGTCTGCGAGTACTCGGAGATCAAGCTCAGCTACTCGGACGACCGGGGCGCGACCTGGCACGGGCCGTACGTGATCTCGACCGGCGGCGTCAATTACTTCCCGTCGATCTCGGTCGACCGCGCTGACCCGGCGACGAAGAAGCTCTCCGTCGCCTGGTACACGAATCGGTACGACGCCTTCAACAATGCCCAGGACGTCGTCCTCGCCGGGGTCGACACCGGTCAGGCGAGCTATGGGCCGGAGGCCTCGACGCGGCTGACGAACCCGTCGAATGAGCCGGAAGCCGACCCGCTGCTGGGCGGCTTCTTCATCGGCGACTACATGGAGGTCGTCCAGGTGGGCAAACGGGCCTGGACGCACTACAACGCCAACTACCGGCAGATCCCCGTGCTCGGACTGGGGCTACCGGTCAACCAGCAGGACAACTACCTGAGCAGCGACGGCGTCGGCTGACGCCGCCTTTCGGCGCGGCCGCCTGTCCGGCGGCCGCGCCGGATTTACTCGGAGAGGCGCTCGAAGGCTTCGTCGAGCTCGTCGTCCGTGATCGTGAGCGGCGGGGTCGCCGAGATCAGCTTTCCGCCGGGCCCGGCCGGGATGACGATGACGCCGCGGCGGAGCGCCTCGCCCGCGTTTCCCTCCCGGGCGCGCAGCAGACCCTTGCCGTGCCATCCCAGGCTCGAACCGCTCCCCCGCCTCGACGACGCGCTCGAGCAGCTTCGGCACCTCGTCGAGCACCACGAGAGCGGCCGCGCACGCGAGCGGGTTGCCGACGTGGGTGTGCGTGTAGACGTCCTCGTCGCCGAGCTCCCAGACCTCCTCGAGCCCGTCTCGGTAGAAGAGCGCAGCCGAGATCGGCAGGCCGTGGCCGAGGGCCTTTCCGACCACGAGCACATCGGCGTACTCGGCGCCCGGCCAGAGCTCACCAGTGCGGCCGAGTCCGGCGTAGATCGCGTCCACGATCAACAGCGCCCCTCGTGCGGTGCAGCGGCGACGGAGGACGCGCAGGAAGTCCGGCGACGGCACCTGCGCGCCTCCTCGCCCCTGCACCGGCTCGACGATCACGCAGCCGCAACGCGCCGGCAAAGGCCCCGGATCATCGCCGAACCGGCGCCGGTAGACCGGCCCGGGAAGCCAGGTCCGAAACGGCAGCCGAAACGCATCGATTGAGGTCGCCGCAAGGGCCAGCAGACCGGTGCCGTGATAGGCGCCCTCGAAGGCGAGGATCCCCGGCTTGCCGGTTGCCAGCAGCGCGGTGCGAAGCGCGACCTCCACCGCATCCTCGCCCGTCACCCCGAGCTTCGACGGCCGGGGAAGCCGCTCGCGGAGCTCCCCCGTCACCGCGGCTTCGGCCAGGTCGCCGAGCGCGTGCACCACCCGCTGCTTGCGCCAGGCCTCGAGAATCTGAGGATTCCTGTGCCCCAGCGCGGCGACCCCGAAGCCGCCCGAAAGGTCGAGGTACTCCCGGCCGTCGGCGTCGACGACGCGGCACCCTTCGGCCTGAGCCCAGATCAAGTGGAGCCGTTGCGGCGCGGCACGAGCCGTCCGAGCGTGTCCGCGGCGATGTAGCCGGCGATCTTCGGGTTCTCCTGCAGACGCCGTAGCGAGTAGGCGTACCAGTGCTCGCCGAACGGCACATAGATCCGGAGGCGGTGTCCCTCGCGGACGAGCCGGTCGCCCAGGCGCTCGGCCACACCCAACAGCATCTGGAACTCGTACTCGTCCCGGGCGAGCCCGCGCCGGGCGACGATCCGCC
>Ga0193731_1000501_pt1 | contig 12861 bp, 12 predicted proteins | sample U1a2metaG_FD_144920 | JGI IMG/M metagenome (GOLD analysis project Ga0193731, IMG submission 144920) | Soil microbial communities from a riparian zone of the East river system, Colorado, United States - U1a2 | ecosystem: Environmental > Terrestrial > Soil > Riparian zone | place: USA: East River...
TGCTCGAGGTGCTGGACGAGGACATCAGCGACCACATCGAGAGGGAGACGCAGGACAATATCGAGCGCGGTATGTCTCCGGAGGAGGCCCGCTATGCGGCTATGCGCAAGTTCGGAAACGTTACCCGCGTTAAGGAAGAGACGCGGGAGGTATGGAGTCTGGTTTGGCTTGAGCAACTACTCCAGGATATCCGCTACGGACTTCGGATGCTGCGCAAAAATCCTGGTTTCACTACGGTCGCGGTGCTGACTCTCGCACTCGGCGTCGGTGCGAACACTGCCATATTTTCCATAATCAATTCCGTCCTGTTGCAGCGCCTGCCGTTTCCGCAGCCCGAACGCATCATGGTTCTGTACCGCGGGACGGGCTCTTCGATTCCATACGCCGAGTTTCAGGACATGGAAGCGCAGAATCATTCCTTCGAGCTGTTGGCGCTCCAACGCCGTGAAAGCATGAATTTGACCGGAGCAGGCGATCCGGAACGCGCCCTCGTGCGCATGGCCTCGCCGGACTTCTTTGCAATTCTCGGTCTGAAGCCGCTACTGGGCCGCACGTACACGAGAGAAGAAGATCACTTAGGAGCGCCAGGCGTAGTGGTGATCACCGAACCGCTGTGGCGGCGCAAATTCAATTCGGCACCGACTGTCGTCGGAAAGAGCGCGACGCTGGCCGGCAAAGACTACACGATTATCGGCGTGGTGCCGGATTTGCCGCGCCAGTTCTCGCACACGGACGTTTTCTTTCCCATCGGTCAATGGAATGAGCCCGCCTTTCGCGTGCGCGGGAGCGGCTTCGGAACTGTCGGTATGGCTCGACTTAAGCCTGAAGTGCCTCCGCCTCAAGCTCGGGCGGACTTGAATCGTTTGGCGGGTGTTCAGGCTGCCGCATATCCCAAAGAGGATAGTCAATTAACATTTAGCGTTGTTCCTTTCCGCACGGATACGCAAGGGACTCTCCAGCACACGCTCCTGTTGTTATTCGGCGCAGTCGGATTTGTTCTACTCATCGCGTGCGCTAATGTCGCCAACTTGCTACTAGCGCGCTCGGCGAGCCGCACACGCGAGCTGGCCCTCCGCGTCGCTGTCGGAGCGGGCCGCAAGCGCGTCGTGCGGCAACTCCTCACGGAAACTTCGCTTCTGGGCACGCTGGGCGGCGGGATCGGTCTCCTCGTGGCCAAATGGGGCATGCACGCGCTCGTCGCCGTCGCTCCCCGGCTTTCGCTTGGCGTCGAACCCCGCCTCAGCCTGCGCGTGCTCCTGTTTACGCTGGCTATCTCTTTGCTGACCGGAATCCTTTTTGGCATCGTGCCCGCGCTCCAGGCCGCGCGAGTCGATGTACAGGAAACCCTAAAGGAAGGCGGCCGCGGGACAACGGGCGGGCATCAACGCGTGCAGGGAACTCTGGTCGTCTCAGAAATTGCCTTCGCTGTGGTTCTCCTTGCCGGTGCCGGCCTGTTGATCCGCAGTCTGGCGCGCGTCGGACAGGTCAGCCCTGGTTTCGATCCGCGCAATGTTCTCACGTTTACTATTGCGCTTTCGCCCGAGGCAGCCCCGAGCGCGCCGAAGATCCGCCAGATGTACGACCGCTTGATGGATGGCCTGGAAACCCTGCCCGGCGCCGAGTCGGTCGCCGTTTTGCTCGGCAATCTCCCGCTGACCGGCGACTCCGATATCGAGTTCTGGCGCGAAGATCGCAGGCGGCCGGACAGATTGAGCGATGCTCCGGACGCGCTTTGGTACGCCGTGACTCCCGATTACCTCCGCGTCATGGGCATTCCGCTCTTGCACGGACGATTTCTTACGCCACAAGATACCGAAACTGCACCGATCGTGGCAGTGATCAACGATGGCGTCGCCCGCGGACTCTTTCCGAACGAGGACCCGCTGGGTAAGCGTCTTCACCTCACCTTTTTCGATCTATCCGCGGAAATCGTCGGCATCGTGAGCACCGTCAAACACTTTGGACTCGATGCGCGGCCAGACAACGACAATCAGTTCCAGCTCTACATTCCCTTCCGTCAGGTTCCCGATGGCCTAATGCCGCTGCTCGCAAAGAACTCAAGTGTGGCCCTCCGCACCGCGAATCAACCTGCCTCTCTCACCAGCGCAGTGCGCCAGGAAGTGCACGCCGTTGATAATCAGCAGGTCATGTTTGGCGAGACCACGATGCAGGATCTCCTCGATGGCTCGCTCTCCTTTCGTCGCTCTTCGATGATTCTGCTCGAAGTGTTCGCCGCGCTCGCGCTTTTTCTCGCGAGCATTGGCATTTATGGCGTGATTTCGAACCTCGTCGGCCAGCGCACGCATGAAATCGGCGTGCGCGTGGCGCTCGGTGCGCAGAGGAGTGACGTTCTACGGTTGGTCCTTGGCCGCGGAGTGACGCTGGGTCTGCTCGGAGTTGCCCTGGGAATTATGGCCGCGCTGCCGCTGATGCGCTTGCTTTCGAGCATGCTCTTCGGCACCACGGCCGCCGACCCGCTGACGTTTGCCAGCGTCGCACTGCTACTCATTGGTGTCGCGCTCCTCGCGTGTTACGTCCCGGCGCGGCGTGCGACGCATGTAGATCCCATAGTCGCCTTGAGATACGAGTAGCGCTTCGCGCAAGTGCCCGAAAACTCTTCCTTAAAACAATCAATCTTCCCTAAACGCGTAGGGGCTTGCGAAGCCCACCTGTACCCACATGGGCGGATAGCGAGGGCGCTGCCAAAATGAAATTCTCGGTAAGTGACCCGCCGGACGTTCGGCCATGTTGGGAAGCGAAACACAGATTTCTCGAAGGGAGAGAAGTGAGCAAGGGCCGATCTAGGCTTCAAACCTGAGAAAGACCGGCAGAAGTTCGCTTCAGCTCTTCACTTCAGGCCTAATGATGTCTCGCTTCAGGCCAGCACTGAAGCGAACTTCGTGGAACGAAACGACATATCCCCTACGGGTAAAAGCCGGAAGGACGCGGCCAAATTCGGATGAGGCGGGAGGCGACCCCACCCTTTGACGCACCGTGCGTCACGGCTTCTGTGGGGTTGCTCCCGCCTCAGTCACGCGCAGCGCGTGACCCATTTAGCCGCGTCCCAGAGCCGGAGTTTCGGAGTTGTAAAACAACGTCCATTACACCCCGTAAGGGAGAAAGGAAGGACACGGATCAAAGCACTCGCAAAACAACCCAAGACGGCAACATTCCCAGGTTCATGATGAGCAGGGCATCGAACGCGTCTCGCACAGGCATGCCTAATTCAGTAGTGATCCTAGTTTCCCTGCCCGTGGCTCCCTCGTGGCTTCGCAAAATTCTCGAAAAAAAACAAACTTTCTGATTGAGGTTTTCCCTTTTCGAGGCCTCTTAATAGGTAAGGGGTTCGATTATGTCAAAGAGCCTCGATCGCGGTTTGCAGTGCGGGAAGGTGAACGGTGCATACGAAGGTCGGACCCTATGGAACTGCTGGAGGGCGCCTCCGAGTGGGCTGGTCGCCGAAAGGAAAATAGCAAATCACAAAGATTTTCGGTGAGGTTTTCCTTTCTCGAGAGGCTCTTAGTATATAGGAGGAAGTTCACGTTGATATCTCCCGCTGGCCTGGTGAAGCCGTTTCGGACGCAAATTCGGAGGGGAGCGTTTGGAAGTTGCTTCGATGCAGGAGGGAAGATCCCAGGACTGGTCCACAAACGAGGATCAAAAGCGATGGAACCCGGGCACGGTCCGGTGCCGGTCGCGATTTGTCTTTTACATTTTTTGTTTCTGAGGCCTTTTTCGGGTAGAGGGGGGAGGATCTTAAGGAGATTCAATGACCTTTTCGGGCGCGGAAGGGTGACGGGTGCGTGAAAGACACACGTAACCCTCCCCGTCACCGTTGGCGTCACCCAGGGGCGAGGCGAAATTGTTGGGAGCATAGAGGTTGCACATGGCGCGACGCGCAGTTTGGACGCGGGTAATGCACCGGAGTGGTCTGGAGCGACCCCACTTCGTTGCCACGGAAACCGTGGCGGTCGCTCCAGCCCACGAAAGGGAAGCAGGCAGCAAGAGAAGGCGTGTGGTGCCGCGGTGAGCAACGAGAATCCGGAGGGAGCCAGTGAAGAGGGTAAGAATTGCTCACTGCATTTTTTGCTTTTCGAATTTCTTCACGCCATGAAGCAGGTAGCTGTCAGAAAAGGAGAGGTATGAGCGACATGACGAATGCAAAAGTCACGGATAAAAAAAGACTAAATCGGGCGGTAGCGACCCCACTTTTTGGCGGTCCATCCGCCCAAAAGTTTCGTGGGGTCGCTACCGCCCGTCACGCAGGAAGCGTGACCGTGTAATGGCCTCGTGCAGGAGTCGGAGAATGCAAGTTGTAATGCGGAATGTAATGGATCACGAATAACGAAAGGAGTTCGGACACATGGCACTACTCAAAGCACCGTCAAAGCAACCGAAGACCACAACCCTGCAGGTCCGCCTGGAGGAAGAAGTCAGACTTAACCTGGACAGATATGCGGAATTCATTGATGCGAACTCGTCCTACGTCGTCAGCGAGGCACTCAAGCTGTTGTTCAAGAAGGACGACGAGTTCAAGCGCTGGGCAGGCCAACACACCAACGACCACATGCAAGAAGAACAAATCAAAGGAGGGGCTCTTACAAAGACTGCGTAACAAATATGAAACCCCGTCCAACACAATTCGGTGAGCGCGAGAATACAGCGTCCTCAAGACAGCATGCCTCGCGTCTTGCAGTACAGTCGCCGTTGCCAGAATCATTGCGAGCTATTGAAGGACCCCGGGACCTGGTCGAAGCAAGACCATTAGCACCGGATGATTTGGAAGTCTTTGAGCTAACGGGCGCCGACACGACGAACGAAACCACAGGCGAGAGAAGGGAAGGAGTGGCTGCTTCCGGTAGGCTTGTGGCTGCAGAGTCAGCGCATGGCAACAAGGACGCGCCATCTGCCGTTGGTCATCGTGCGAGTAGGAGAGACCCACACGTCCAAAGCAATATCGAGTTTGAACCCTTGCTAGATGTGGCCGAGGCGGCCAGGCTCTTGCGGATCCATCCGAAGACACTCCGAGTCAAAGCAAGTCACGGCATCATCCCGGCCGTCCAGATTGGGAGAGTCTGGAGATTTCGGGCCTCCGCGCTGAACCGTTGGGTAGAAGGGATCTCAAGATAAAAGGCCGGCATAACGGTCCGGATGAAATGCATCGACCTACCACTACGATTGGGATATTCTGCACGGGGCTGTCAGTGCCGTTTAAACAAGGGAGGAACTTTGTTTAGACGGACACGCTATCAGCAAGGAAGTCTCGTTCTGGAAGAGCGGAAGAGAGGTTCCGCCGTATGGGTATACCGCTGGTGGGAAAAAGACATCAACGGAAAGCCAGTACGTCGCAAGCTACAGATCGGACGTTTGGAGCAGTACCCAACCGAATCCGTAGCGCAAGCGGCAGCGGATGCTCTTCGGCTGACCATCAACAATCCATCCAACCGCAGGAATCTTCGTCAGACAACCGTGAACATTTTGTGGGAGCACTATTGTCGCGAAGAGTTGCCGCTAAAGGAGATGTCCACGCAAGACGCATACAGTTTCTATGCCAAGAACTGGATACTCCCGCGGTGGGGAACTGTGCTGCTGGAAGAAATAAAGACCGTCGAGGTGGAGCGCTGGCTACGAGCAGCGGAAGTGGCGGATGGGACCAGGGCCAAAGTCAAATGCGTGATGTCGGCTCTGTTTTCACACGCCGTTCGCTGGGAATTCTGTGGTCACAATCCGATTTCGTCGGGGATTCAGGTCGGAAGTGGAGGAAAGAGAGGTCCAAGCACTGGCGTGCGCGTCAGTGCGAAACGTCAAGAAGCGCCCCTGGTGTTGTCACCAGAACAAGTGAAACTTGGTCTGACGAAATTAGGATTTCGAGACCAGTTGCTCGTGTTTCTGGATGGAGCGTTGGGCACACGTCGAGGCGAGCTCGGTGCCCTGCGCTGGTCGGACTGCAACTTCGACGGCATGAGCTTCAGCGTTCAACATTCGTACTACTGGCGCAGAGGCGGACATCTGAAAGCGACAAAAACGGAAGCGTCGGCCAAGGTGTTGCCGATGCATCTGGCGCTGAAAGATGCGTTGCTGGAATGGAAGTCGCAGACCGAATACAAAGGACCTGGGGATTTCGTTTTCCCGTCCCTTCGCTGCAAAGGGAAGAAGCCGCTGGACCTTGCCGCGGTTCTCAAAAAGAAGATCCAGCCGGCTTTTGCGAGCGTCGGCATCCTAGGCGTGGGCTGGCATACCTTTCGGCACACGGTTGGTACGATGCTGGCAGATATGGGAGAACATCAACTCACGATCCGCGACTACTTGCGTCACAGCAATCTCCATGTGACGAACAAGTATCTTCAAGCAACGCCGGAGAGCAAACGCTCGGCGCAAGGCAAGCTGGTGGATGCCATCTTGCCGGGCGGTTTGCTGTCGGCCAGCAAATCAACTCTCGTTCAGTAGTTGGTGCTGAAGGGCGCGTTCTAGGATTCGTTCGAGGGAATGCGCGGCGGGCGGAGTGCTTCGAGGCTTATTGGACCCAAACGGACCCAGATTTTTTTCTGGGTTTGCTGTAAGTGATTGAAAAATATGGCGGGGACGACGAGACTCGAACTCGCGACCTCTGCCGTGACAGGGCAGCGTTCTAACCAACTGAACTACGTCCCCGCGGTTAGAAACAAACGGCTTAGCAAAAAACTCAAGAAACCCTCACATTGTCATGTGTGAGTTTTGTATGACTTTCGTCCGCCGAAATCGAGGGCTGATTGCGCGCCTCGATCTTCCGGGTTGCCTCCGCCAGGTCGGTCTCGTCCACGATATTGTAGCGATCGAACACGCTTCTGGTCGAATGGCCCGAGATGGTCATGGCTACTTTTTCCGTCACGCCTCGCCTGGTCATGTTCCGAAGCGCACTCCGCCTAAAATCGTGCGGATTGAGCCCGACGTACTTGTTGTATGTCTGGCCGTTCTGCCGCTTCGCGGAAACATAGGATTCAAGTTTCGCCGCAACACATAGATCATACCAGTCCTGCCGAGGGTCTACAACCCGGGTGCCATCCTCGTGGTGCTGGGCCTGGAGTTTTTCGAGGCGGGCTTTGGCCTGGGCGATCTCGGTGCGGAGTTTCTCCTTGGCCTGCTGGGCGGCAGTGCGGGGAAGCCGCCGAGGGCGCGCAGCGAGGGTGATAGCTGCATAGTTGGCGCGCAGCTTGGCGAGCTGGGCCCGCATTCGGCGCAATTCCTTTTCGATCGCCTTGCGGGCGGGGTTCGGCACGGAACGATTCGCATCGTCGGGTTCGATCTCATAATCGGCCAGGGCATCGATCAAATATTCCTCACGCACATACTTGAAGAAGTTTTCTTGTCGCCAACGCTCAAACATGCGATAGGCCAAAACGATAGCCCGCAGGTCCCAGCGACTGGTGACGATGGGCGTTTGGTGCCCGCCCTGGGTCAGGCGAGTGATCTGGCGGAGGCGAAGTTTCCCTTTGAGGAAGCGCACGGGCTGCTCGTGGAGAAGGTAGCGCACGCACCGTCCGTCCAACTTGGCTTTGTGCTGGGTGAGGCGCGCTTCCGCAATCCTCCGGGTACGCCCCTTGCGATAGGGCAAAATATCAAAGTCCAAGGCCAGCAACTCGCGAAACAGTTTGGGACTCCAGCCCCCGCTGTCAAAGACCACCGTCGCGCGTCGCTTCGGGCCTAAGAGCTTTCGCACTTCACCCAGCACCGCGGGCAAGATGCGGGTGAGTGCGGCATTGGCCTCGGCCGTGACCACAAACAAGGGATCCCCACGCTGATCGTTCACCCAATAATCGGGTGGTCGCCGGGGCAGCCAGTCGCGCTCGAGTGATATAGGCTTTGGGAATCGTGTGTTTGCCATGATAAGCGCGAACATGACCATCGACGGTCGAGTAGCCGGGCGCCATTGCTGGCGCCCAGCCCTCTAAGAACCGGTCTTGAAGGTTTCCCATTCATCCGGCTCGAGCACCCAAAAACGCCCCCATGAAAAACGAGGACGCGGCCTGATGCAAAACGAACCAGACCTACTCGATAGTGACTTGCTGCCGATTCGCACGGCGGTGGAATCACCGTCGTGTGTGAAGCTGCACCAATGACTTACGCCATCGTCATTTGCTTTGCTTCATGCATCGGTTCCTCAAGAGTTCTCGAGCTGAGCACCAACAGGAAGTCAGCTCCGTTTCCGGCGAGGTGATCTTGTCCCCACGAGGCGACGCAACCTCTATCTGCCCGATTACAGGGCAGCCTTCGCTTGCTCCCATTTCCGTTACCCGCATCGCCATCGGTGCCATCTTGCGATGGACTTTCCCCTTGCGAGGAGCGCTACGGGCTTACCCTGTTCCGCTGAAATGACGCGATCGGTTAGATCTGCTCTCTACGCCGGCAGTGTTGATTACCCATGACAGAGAACCCTTAAGCCTCTGTGCTCACTGCAAGAAGAGCCGCGCAGCATTTTAGGCTCTCTTCGGCTGACGACGCTTGCGAGCATTTGTATATTCTGATCGTACGATCAAGCCTAGACCCGTCTCCACCTAATGCTGGCAGATACACCGTTGCCTCACGGTTTCGGCGCCGCTCTTGCGAGCGTGGATACATTTTTCCAAGGGCTCCAGAACAGTTCGTTACCTCCCCGCTCTGCCTTGTAGGCTACGTGCGATGGGACGCAAGGTCTGATCGAGTTCCTCCTCTCCAGACAATCATTTTCAGCAGCTTTACAGGTCGCACTAAAGGAAGCCGAACACGTGGCCATGTTCTCGGATGCGCCGCTGCGCGATCTCCTGACCGAGTGCCTGGCTGCCTTTGCGTGCCGCCAGCTGGGACAGCTTGAGGCGCAGGGTCTTGACTTCCGGCATGCGGTCCAGCCCCACGATGCGGCCCAGTTCCCCTGGGGGATATTCCTTCAGCGTCTCCGGACGTGGGATGCGGAGAAGAGCTAACAGAACATAGGCGACCAACGTTGTGCGCAGGCCATAGAAGGAGGGGTGGAGGCTTCCGTAAATCTTCTCCGCCGCCGACAGCAGTCCGTCACGTACAGCTGCTTAAGCCTCAGGATACAGCTACAATACAAAAGGAGATGGCATGGTCTGTTTCACCATTCAGCTGATTTTGTGCAGCTTTCCAAGGGGGGGTATGTCAGGAGCTCTGAATTTAGGTGGTACCGGGGTGCCCATGCGCACCCAAGAAGTTGCTGATCGCGCGGGCAAGCAAGCCGACGGCTCGGCCAAAACCCGCGAAGCCAAGCTCGTCACCATCTGGACGGCAGAATCGCGGGATGAGGAAGGCAAACCAGTGCGCGACCCAGGATCGATCACCTATTCGGCCGCGATTGAAAGCGCAGCTACTCTGGATACCAGTCCCGACCTCTCGGACTTCGCGGCGCGCGTACAGCGCGAGGCCAGCCGCCGTGGTTTCACCGAAGCTCAGCGCCCGGTGGTGTTGGGCGATGGTTCAGCCTGGATTTGGAACTCGGCTACGGAACTATTCCCGCAAGCCACTCAGATTCTCGACCGCTTTCATGCCAAAGAACATCTCAGCCAGGTGGGAAAGATCATTTATGGGGACCGCCCAGAAGGCCAGCCATGGATCCAGGCGCGCTATGATGAACTCGATGAGGGCCGCCTGAAATCCTTGGTGCAAGCACTGCATGGCCACGCAGGCCAATACAAAGCGGCACGGGAATGCGTCCGCTACATCTGGAACAATCGACACCGCATGCGATATCCAAAGCTCCACAAACAAGGCTTCTGCACCTCGACCGGCGTGGTGGAGGCCGGCTGTAAAGTGGTGATCGGCACCCGGCTCAAGCGGGCAGGCATGCATTGGACAGTAAAGGGCGCAAACACCATCATCGCCCTGCGCTGCAGCAAACTTAGCGGACGCTTTGAGGATTTCTGGGAACGCCGTGCAGATCAAAGGAAGACGGCCGCATGACTTCATCCCCCAAATCTGATGTCCGCCCATTTGGAACCGCGTGGGGAGCGAGTCGCGCTGCCGACTGGGATTCGACGTGCCGAGCTACGGAAGCGTTATCTCTCTGGTTTGGATAAAAGAACGACGGCCTGCAAATTCCTGACTACAGAAGGGCACGCTCTTGCTATGCTGCGCGGGATTCCCTCCACTTCAATGGCGGGAGCGCTAGGTTCGCGACCTGTCTGAGGTAGGCCTCGGCGTACGTCGCGGCTTTTAGTTTGCCCTGTTCGATGTTCTCGACGGATTCGGAAGGTGCAATCCATTTTTTGGCATTGACGTTGTAGACGGATGCCTGCACTCCTTGGGCGTTCTGCTCTGAGAAGAGCCGCAGGTGTTCGGACCCGACTTTTACTTCGGCACAGATACCGTGATCCAACATTGGGCGAACTCCGGGCACGTTGAGCTAACTGGTTGTTACGATAGTGGCAGGCAGTGCTGTGACCTGTCCAGTTTGTTTTTCTTTTGTCGTGCTCATGATGCACAACTAACGCAAGGGCGAGGCCAGATCGCGCAACGCTTTCTCAGCGAGAGCCCGATGAACGGCCACAGGTAGATGGCCAATGCTATCCACTTCAATACAATCGGCAGCACCTCTCAAGATAAACGCCGCAGCGGTTTCGCGTTTCATGCCGTGGACCAAAAAGAGGAGCGGGATGTCCTTCTTCATCTGGCCCAGGAGGTCCAGGACATGCGTTTCTTCCCAGTTTGTGCTGGGGTATTCGGCCACAATAAGGTCAAACAGCTGCGAGCTGAGTCGAATGGCGAACTGCTCGGGAGTCACAACTACCTCTGAGCTGACCGTGAATCGCACCCTCTGGAGCCTCAAACATGCACCGCTCAACATCTGCTACCGAACGATGAACAAAGAGGATTCGCAGGAGATTCTGTCTGGCCCAAGGCGCGTCGCGGGCAGAAGTCTCGTTCCAATTCCTCAAGATTGCGTTCAGATCAGGTAGACATAGCCAGCCTCGGTAAATCGCCCAGGGTGGCAGTGCCTTTCCCCGCCCAGCTGCCTCCCGCGGCCCAGACGGAGTTAGCTCGTATGAAGAGTATCGAGTGTGGTCGTCCATGTCTGTCCGCTATTAGACGCTTGGTACTAGTGAAGTATCAGATTCTCGGTAACCGATACGGTATATTTCCGTGGGGCTTCCTCCACCTCCCGGTAGCGCCAGCGTCCTTGCCTGCATCTTCCTAGCTCTCCTCCCCACTCGCCACTTCCGTCCGTCACGCTCTGCTTTCATCGCGTTGCCTCGGCCGCCCAGGTGCACGGCGCGTACGCGGCATCGTATCAACAATTTTCTTCCCTTCCGGAGTAGACGGCCGGTTGTTTCATTGAAGGCCGGAAATTAGAATGAGCCGACGAGCGATTGACCAACTCCACCAAGCGCTGAAGATCTTCACCACGCACTGACGTGAACTTCAGTCCCATTCCGCGTCCGGGCTCTGCGTGCCGCCCAACACCAGCGGCCCTGATCGCGCCTTTCTGGACAAGAAAGTCAAGCCTGAGCGTCGCTCCCACGGCCAGCGCTTCCTGTGTCGCGACAAACAGACCTCCCAAGCTCAGGTCCCGGACTCGTGCAGCATCCTCAAGTTTTTCACACCCCCAATAGACCGAGACCCCCTGGCGTGTCTCGACTCGCATGTAGCGCCTTCTCCCAGGGGCAATTCGATGCTTCAAGATGTATTTATCGGGGTGCATATCCGTCCTCCGCTTGGAAACTAGTTCATAGAAAGTGGCCATTCGGGCACACCTCCTCGCACTGGCCGATTCCCGAGAATGCAACCATAGCTATGATGGTTTGCCGCATTGTGACGTCTGATCGCAATTGCGGCCAGACACGTTGCGCGCTTAATCAATTGAAACTCGCGGGCCGAGGGGCGGCGCTGCACGCAACTGTACATCTCCAGAGATCCAAGCAGTTCGTCATTCTCCGCAACAACACCTGCGGAACAAAAAGCATGCAAACCAAAAAGCGCTGCGATCCGGGCGATTGCGGCATGATCGGTTACATCGTCGTCCGGCAGGGAAATGAGCGAAACCATGTTGCCAATCTGAGAATTAATATCGTTGCAGATTCTATCGAGAACTTCCAAAAGGGGCGTACGGGCGGGAATCGATTGAAGAAGCTGTTCTTCAGCTCTCAGTAAATACTGGATTTTGTCGTCAGAACTACGACGCAGCCTGAGTATTTGTGACCTATCACGTGAGGGCGAATCATATTTATCCATCGGTGCCCTTCCTTTTGGAGGCCGCGTTCTTATGAAATTGACGCTCCCGATTTACGACGACTCGAGATTCAAATGTGGCAAGAACAACTAAGAGACGCGGGCAGCTTTTGCCTGCCAGCGTTTCCTGGCATAAAGAGCCTTGTCCGCTGCGTGGAGTAGGGTTCCGATGGTATCGGCATCCTTTGGATAACTGACAACTCCCACGCTAACGAAAAGCCTTGGCTCTTCTGCATCTTTTGTAACGAGACCGCAAATCCGGTCTCCTACCATTGTCGCGGCAGCTATGCCGGTCTCCGGCAGGACCAGAGCAAACTCGTCCCCGCCTTGCCGCGCTGCGGTGTCTACGGACCGGCTGCAGTCTGCCAAGATGTGCGCCAGCCTGCGGAGCGCCCGGTCTCCCGCTAGATGACCATATCGGTCGTTGATTTTTTTCAATCCATCGAGGTCCAGCAATACCAGAGAGAATTCCCGCTTGGTGCGTTGGGATCGGCAGATCTCTGCATGCAGCTCTTCGAAAAGACGGCGGTGATTGGCCAAGCCGGTCAGTGAATCGCTCGATGCCTGGTGGCGCAGTTGCTCCTCTAGCGTCCGCTGCTCCGTGATATCAACAGCGATGATTTCATGGCCAACACAATCTCCGCGTTCGTCATAGATACCGCGTCC
>Ga0193731_1000509_pt1 | contig 12707 bp, 10 predicted proteins | sample U1a2metaG_FD_144920 | JGI IMG/M metagenome (GOLD analysis project Ga0193731, IMG submission 144920) | Soil microbial communities from a riparian zone of the East river system, Colorado, United States - U1a2 | ecosystem: Environmental > Terrestrial > Soil > Riparian zone | place: USA: East River...
TTACCGGATCCCGACCAAACTGAAGTGCCGCAAGTATAATTCGCTGTTGATAGTCCGAGGTAGCCCGATTTGGTCAACTGTGTATCCGCGCCCCAATTGATAGGCGTATCCGCGATAATGTCCCCGCCTGCATTGATCCTGTAGAGGACAGTGGAAACAATTGCCGGATTCACTGTTACAGTAACGTCATCGAAACCTGTTTTTGCGCTGTTGTCGGTCACCGTCAGCCGGAATATATATGTACCTGCAAGAAGGTTCGAGGCAAACAGGGTTATCGTGGTTGTACCCGACATCGTCGCGGCGGGTCCACTTTGTTTTGTCCAGGAATAAGCGGCAATGGTTCCATCGGGATCTGAGGCGGTGGCAGTCAGGCTGAAGGAGTTGGATGGAAGTGTTAAAATCTTATCCGGCCCTGCGTTTACAACGGGAGGAAGACCGGCGGCCTTAACGCTCAGGGTCACTTCATCAAAAGCAGTGAGGCCACTGTTATCCATTACAGTCAGGCGAAAAACGTAGGTTCCGGAAACTAATCCAGACAACGACAAACTGGTCGTGGCGACATTGGTAAGTATGGCGGCAGGTCCGCTTTGTTTTGTCCAGGCATACGTCGCAATCGTTCCATCGGGATCAGAGGCCGTTCCATTAAGCATGATCGTGTTCGACGGCAGCGTTAATGTGACGTCCGCTCCCGCATTGACTATCGGAGGCATTTGACTCGGAATGAATTCATACGCACCGGCGTCGAACGATGCTCCGGCAGGTCTGCTTTTTCGATCAGCATCAGAAGTTATCCCATAGGCACTCACATTGGTCCCGGCATCAATTGCAAGAGACCCAGAAGAAAGGTGATAGTCGTCGGCGCCTGGATTGACAAATTTGGCGTTTGCCAGGAGCGGAATGACGATATTATTACTCCTCTTCCAATCCGTCGTAGTGTACGTCTTGTCCCAAACCGTGGAAGAAGCAACAATAAGGTTGTTGTAAAGCACATTGCCGGGTGCGCCATTTACATATTCGATGATAGCGGCGCTGGCGGCATTCACAATCGTGTTGTTCACGACATACACTCCGCCGAGGTATCCCTTATTAACAATGTCAGTGGAAAGCGGGGTAGGCCGCGTGTTGACCGTGATGGCTTCCTGACCGGGATTGACGATCACGTTGTTATAAACATAGTCGCCGCCTATTCCCTGGACGGCGATGGCCGGTCCTGTTCCGCCCTTGATGAAATTATTGTAAAGCCGGCCCGCGGTACCCACACCTAATTGAACACCGCCGTTTTGGGTGTTCAGGTTGCCTGCTCCATAATTGTAAATCTTGTTATTGTATATTTCAACGTCGGACACGCCCGACCCGACCTGAATGGATTCACGGCCGGTGTTTTCAAAACGGTTATTGTAAATGCGTACGCCTCTGACTTCATGGCAATACTGTGTGCTCCCGCAGAAAACCAGAGTTCCCGTATAGAAGCTATCGCCCAGGTAAATCCCTTCCCCGCCGGATTCATGAATGTAATTGTCATGAATGGATACATTATACAGCGTAAAATTCGGACGGACGGCAGAAACGTCCGCGCAATTCTTACTTGGATCGGTCTTGGCCATGATGGCCGCATAACCGGCCTTTTGAATTTCCATGTGATCAATTTCAATGTCGGAGCTCAATCCGGCATAGGCGAGCCCCTGTGAGCCCAGGCTGGTCTGAATGATTTTCAATCCATAGGTAAAGCCGCTGTCTCCCGTGCCGGTGATGTGTACATAACGGGAACTGTTGAAGAATATACCATTGTTTACGGTCGGGCCGCCGATCAGCGCCTGTCCTCCGCAGTTCCGGATGATAACCGGATTGTTAGCGGCTCCCCTTATGTTCACAAATTGAATGCTGCCTATGTTTCCGCCCTGTACGCATATTACGTCTCCGGGCAAGACCCCCTTGGCGGTTCCGTCGAAATAGATGTAAGCCGATCCGGCAGGTATGGTGAATTTGCAATTGCATTGTGCTTCGGCGACGCTTGAAACGATCAAGCCGAACAAAATGGCTATGATCAGGATCAGGAGGTGCCTGATCCTGCCTTTCCATTCAATATTTGATAGTATTCTTGTCCCCTCACTCATATCGCCTCACGGGCTTCAAACCCCAACTGTGAAATTGGACTTAAGCAAGGCGTGAATTCCGGCGATTCGGACCCAAAGCCTACGCCCGTATGCTAAGTGAAGTCCTGTGATGAAAAGGAGAAGCGGTAGAGGACCTCCGGAGGCAATAAGACTTATTTTGATGGTCTGACACCCCTTATATAGAGAGTGCCGGAAAAGACGAAGTTTTATGGAGCAGGTACCTTTCTTCCAATTTTGTAAGCTATTCGGGGAGTATTGTCGGAGTTATGTCAATATCTCACAGCGTTTTAATCCGTACGGCGGGTCGTACAAATTAATTGTACATAACGGGGCTTTGTCACTTTCCTGCTCACCAGGCGCCAAATACGTCGTTGCAATGATTTCCGTCATCGGTCCGTCATGATCTATCTCATCGGAGCGGCAGGAAAAACAAATTATATTTCCTGGGTATTGTGAAAGGAGAAAAATGTCATGGAAAAGGAAATAAAGATATTGATGCTGGAGGACATGGAGGAAGACGCCGGGTTGATTGATGAGGTGTTACAGGCGGAAAAAATTGTCTTCAGCAGGGTTCGGGTCGACACGCGGGAGGAGTTTACGGACGCTCTTAAAAAATTCCGGCCCGATGTTGTTTTGTCGGACCATTCCTTACCCAGTTTTAATTCCATTGAGGCGCTTAAAATTTGCCATGAAAATGGACTAAATCTGCCTTTCATTTTGGTAACGGGAACCGTTTCTGAAGAATTTGCGGTGAACTGCCTTAAAAGAGGAGCCGATGATTATGTCCTGAAGTCCAACCTTACACGCCTCCCCATGGCCATTCGCTATGCCCTCCGGCGCCGGAGGCAGGAAAATGCACGTAAAGGGAAGGAAGAAATATTGCGCAGGCAGAATCTCGAGCTTACCAAGATTAACCAGGAGCTGGATTCCTTTGTTTACAGTGTGTCGCATAATTTGCGTTCACCCCTTCATTCCGTATTAGGCCTGGTCAATATTGCCTTGATGGATGATGATAAAAGTAACGAAATGGTTAACCGCTATTTCGAAATGATCAGAAAGAATGCGGCCAGATTGGACACCACGCTTCAGCAAAATTTAATTTATTCGCGCAATGCGCGCAGCGAAGTAAATTTTTCCGAGGTCGACCTGGAACAACTCATTCGCCAATGCTTTGCTGAGTTCAAATACCTGGAAGGCAACCGCGAAATAAAGAAGGAAATCGACATCCGTAAACAGGCTACGCTCTACTCCGATTCTTATCGATTGTACACCATTCTGTCGAATCTCATCTCCAATGCGATTAAATACCTCGATGAAACGAAGGATCAAAGTCTTATTCAGATCGTTGCCACTATTACCCCTGCCAGCGCCATCATCAACGTTCGCGACAATGGAATAGGGATTCACCCGGACTATTTGCCCAAGATCTTCAATATGTTCTTCCGTGCAACCGAAAAAAAGGAGGGTGACGGACTTGGGCTTTACATTGTTAAAGAGATGCTTGAACGACTGCATGCTACCGTGGTCGTCACCTCAAAATTAAATGAGGGAACCGATTTTACGTTGACGATACAGAATGAAGTGGAAAAGGAGATTCTGTGATGCTTGCATTACTGGATTAATGTCACTGCTGAAAAATTCCAACTTTTAAAAGGATTTTTCTTTTTTCAATAGAAAGTCTGGGGAAGTTCTTTTTTTGCTGATATATCCAACTGTGCAATGGAGTTTGAGCCTTGATTGCTGAAAGCCGGTCCTTCTTCCGTAAATCAATAAATTCATTTACTCGGCTCTGCCATCGCTTTTGTGCTATCTCCCCAGCCCAGGAAAAACCCAGTCTGCTCAGCTTATCAATTTTGCCGCCAGACAATTTCATGGTTCGCTGACTATTTACCCAATGGGCCAGCCTTCTGCTTTTGGAGTACTTTTGAGGAACATCACAATGTCCAAATTTATTTTTGTAGTCTGCCAGCTGCTCAAACATTGTCTCCCAAAGCTGATCGGAGTAATATTCTCCCCGATTCCAGGGAAAATCGATTGCCTTTAGTTTTTCCTTCTTAAAAGCAGAAAGCTTTTCTTTACTGTGCAGCTGAAGGTTCACCCACTCATTCAACTCAGGGTCTTCCTTGAGCTTTAAAATGTACCTTGATCCATATTTTTCTTGAAACATTTTGAATTTTCTATGCATCGATTCCCAAAGCGACTTTTTTTGTCTGTCGACCTCACCCTTCCAAAAAAAGCCAAGTCTGCTTAACTTCCCGCTCCGTTCTTTACTTAACCTGTTTTCACTCTTACGTTCCTTCTGAAATTGTATCCATTCATAAAGGTGCTTGTTGGATTTGGGAACATTTAAGTGCCCATTCTTTTTTTGGAATTCTTTAAGCTCTTTAAACTTCGATCCCCATATTTCGTTGAAGTGTTCATAGGCCCATTTGATCCCTACCCGTTCCAGTTTTTTCCTTTTATCTGCCGGAAGTTTATCCTTATCCCGCTTATGTCGTTGCAACCAAACGGAGAGTCTAAAATCCTCCCATCTTTTAACCTGGCAATGACCGGATCTTTTCCTGTACGCTATTAGTTTTTGGTACATTTCATTCCAACGCTGTTCATAGGTATCTTCTTTCTCCCATATAAAGCCGATTGCATTTAACTTCTTTTTGCGGTAAGGGAGCATGTGGCCCCACGCGTTCATCTGTGTTTCAATCCATAGGCCGAGGGAGTAATTATCATTTCTGATCTTTAGTCTATCCATGTGCCCAAAGGCAATTTTATAATTCCTGAGCTCGTTAAATCTTTTCTCCCAAGCCTGTTCCCGCAATTTTGCAACATCCTCTTTCCATAAAAAACCAAGCTGGTTAAGCTGTTTTATTTTTTCTTCAGATAATTTTTTATCTGTCCCTTTTTTTCGCTGCCGGGCAACCCAATTGCCCAAGGCTTTATTTTCTTTAAAATCATAAGGTACTCTAACGTGACCATGCCTTCGTTTAAAATCTACAAGCTCCCGATACATACCTCCCCATTTGATGTCATTATCGGACGAAGTTTCCCAATCAAATTGCAGGCTATCCAGCTTTCTTAGCTGTGTTAGTGTGAGAAGGGACCTGCTCTTTTTTTGATTGATTGTCCAGTCAAACAATTCTTCCAACTCCTTCTGATCGGCTGGAACATAGCAGTGGCCATGGTTACCATGAAATTCTTCAAGTCTGTTGAACATAGCATTCCAATCCGAGGGGATGGTGAAATCAAATCCAATTAGCTGGAGCTCCCTTACTTGTTCACCTGATAGGCGGTTAGGGTATTCACGAATATTCTGCATCCATCTTGAGAATCGTTTATCTTTTCTCCAAACTGAAGGCAGGTTGAGATGTCTATGTCTTTTATAGAACGTCTTAAGTTTATTTATACTCTTTCTCCACATTTCAGACTCCTTACCCATGCCGGATGTTTTTCGCAACGCTTCCCCAAAATGATAATAAATGCTTGGATTAGCCAATGGATGCCCATTGAATGGCGTACGCGCAAAAAAATACCGCCGTAATCTATTGATTATCAGCGGTATGAAATGTGTTTCCGTAGTCTGTACGGGAATCGAACCCGTGTTACCAGAATGAAAATCTGGTGTCCTAACCCCTAGACGAACAGACCGGTTTTGGGAAAAGTGTCGCAAAGATAGATTTCCATCAGGGATTTGCAAAAAGCAAACTCTATATATTTACTTATCTCTCCCTTTTTTTCCACGTGCGCAAACCTTTGCAGTCACCCTCACTGTAAATAGTCGGGATTCCTGAAAATCCCGATTGGTTTTGGTCGCCGCGTCCTTTATTTTTGCTGCGCCTGCCGAAGCCCGAACAAGTGCGTAAACTTGTGAAGAACTTTGATCGGGCGCAGGCAGGCTTGCCGAACGCAGAATCCTAAAATCATGTTACTTAATAAAACCACACCAATCACACTATGAAAGTTGGAATTAATGGATTCGGCCGCATCGGCCGGCTGGCCTTCCGGGCCGCCATCAGCCGCAAGGATATTGAGATCGTAGGCATCAATGATATTGTCGAGGCTGATTACATGGCCTACATGCTCAAATACGACTCCACTCACGGGAAGTTCGATGGTACCGTCTCGGTAAAAGACGGCCACCTTGTCGTCAATGGCAAAACGATCCGCGTTACTGCCGAAAGAGATCCCGCTAACCTCAAGTGGTCAGAGGTCGGCGCCGAAATCGTTATCGAGTCTACCGGCCTTTTCCTTACCCAGGCCGACGGCCAAAAGCACATTAAAGCCGGGGCCAAGAAAGTAGTCTTCTCCGCCCCCGCGAAAGACGATACGCCTACTTTTGTTATGGGCGTCAACCACAAGAAAATGACCGCGGCCAACACGATCGTTTCCAATGCATCGTGTACCACCAACTGTGTTGCTCCTCTTGCCAAAGTATTAAATGACAAATTCGGGATCCTCGAAGGCCTGATGAGTACCATCCACGCTGTAACGGCTACACAAAAAACAGTGGACAGTCCTTCCATGAAAGACTGGCGCGGTGGCCGGGGTGCATACCAGAATATTATCCCTTCTTCGACAGGCGCCGCCAAGGCAGTCGCGTTAGTCATCCCTGAATTGAAAGGAAAACTGACCGGCATGTCGTTCCGTGTCCCCGTAGCCGATGTATCGGTGGTGGACCTTACCGTGAGACTGGTCAAGCCCGCTTCTTACGATCAGATCAAAGCCGCCATGAAGGAAGCCTCCGAAGGGGAATTGAAAGGCATCATGGGCTATACTGAAGACGATGTTGTATCACAGGATTTCCTGGGAGATGCCCGCACGTGCATTTTTGATGCGAAAGCCGGTATCGCCCTCAATGATAGCTTTGTTAAAGTAGTAGCCTGGTACGATAATGAATGGGGATATTCTAACAAGCTTATTGATCTCGTTCAGGAATTGGGCAAAATCTAGATTAGAGGCTACAAGATTCAAGGCCTTGCCCACCGCCTTGGCGTAGGTGAGTTGCAGGCTAGCCATCAACCAAATCCCCATGGAGGAAAGCATCGCGAATTCAGTCAAGCAAAGTTATTTCAACATCCTTGCCCTTTTCCTGGAGGCCGAGAAAATGGAAACCCGGTTTGTCAGGTGCCTGCTGAAATGGGGACTTCAATTAAAGCTCACCCAAAATGACATCAACACGCCGGCAAAAAAGTTGGAGCAACTCCAATTCTCGCAACCTTCCGATAAGGTAGCCCAGCTGGAAGCTATCTACCACCTGGTGGAAATGATCAATATAGATAAGGTAGTGGACGATGTGGAACTGGAGGTGGCCTCTATTTACGCTGAAAAACTTGGCTTCAAACGTCAAATCGTGGGAGACCTTCTCAAGTCCATCGCCACGAAAGATTCCGACGGGGCTAGCTCCCAAAACATCCACAAGGAAGTCATTGATTTCCTGAAAATAAATGAATCCTGAGTCTGGGGTCGGAATACCCTCTAAAACCGTATAAACCCGCTAAATGGTACCTATTCCGGGGTTTCCTTCTTAACCACCATTCGGCTAAGAATCCGCTGCCAAACAGCAGAATAGGCCTCATTTCTTTTGTCAGTTTGTTCTGACTGTCCACCCAATACACCGGATTTAACTTAGCCTACCGGTGTAGGTTTTGGACCGGAATTGCCGGAATCCCCGGATCGCTTCAGCCGAATTTTGTAGTGTAAAGTTTGAAAAAAACCAAGCACTATGCCTATTCAACAACCGTCAAAATATTTATCGAATGTGGGGCCGAAAGGCAGAATGAAGCAGATCCTGATCCTCCTGGTGGCCATTCTGTTGGGTGTGATTATCTCAAGCACTGTAGATGCCGGGGATTTTCATAAGGCCCAAAAACGTCACGCCAAAGCAAAATACAGGACAAACGTCCATACCTCCGGGGAGGAATGCGCAATCCTGATCAAGAAAGGTAAGGCTCCTCACAAAGCGTCACTGTTTGCAGGGAATTATCGCAAACCAAAACATAAGGCTCAGGCAGAAATAGTGGCCCACAAACCAAGATATAAGTATAAGCCACAGGCGGAGGTGGAAGCCCCCAAATTCGCCATGGTGAACCAGTAGTAAGAATTGATTTTCGGAGTGTTTGAATGAGAAAAAGTCCCCGACCGAGTCGGGGACTTTTTTTATGGTGTTTTCCTTCTTGAGTTCGTATGGGTTAGTTTTACTCCATGGAGTTCAGCCCCGACATATTCTTAACCCATCTCGCACCTACCACACCTCATCCATTTCTCATTCCAATCGAACATGCCGAGGGGGTTTACTTGTATAGCCCGGATGGCAAGCGCTACATGGACCTCATTTCCGGGATTGGCGTCAGCAACATCGGGCACCGTCATCCAAAAGTAATAGAAGCGATCCGGCAGCAACTCGATAAACACCTTCATGTGATGGTGTATGGCGAATATATCCAGTCGGCGCCCAACAGGCTCGCAAAGAAACTAAGTGAGCTGCTTCCCTCATCGCTGGGGTGTTGTTACTTTGTCAATTCCGGAACGGAGGCCAATGAAGGAGCGTTGAAACTGGCCAAGCGATTCACAGGGCGGACCGGTATTGTTTCTTGTAAGCAATCCTATCACGGGAGCACACACGGTTCGCTAAGCGTTTCCGGTAATGAAATAAAGAAGAATCCCTTTCGACCCCTCCTCCCCGACGTCCGCTTTATTGAATTCAATTCCCTTCCCGACCTGGACCTGATCACGGACCAAACGGCCTGCGTAATCATGGAAACTGTTCAGGGTGATGCCGGCGTTCGGGTCCCCTCACGCGAATACATGCAGTCGGTTAGAAAAAGATGTTCCGAAACGGGCGCCCTCCTGATCCTCGATGAAATCCAGTGCGGTATGGGGCGGACCGGAACACTCTTTGCGTTTGAGCAATTTGGTATCGTGCCCGACATCCTCACCGTGGCAAAAGCATTCGGCGGCGGCCTGCCCATCGGTGCCTTTATTTCAAGCAAGACAATCATGGCCTCCCTGAGCCACGACCCTGCATTAGGACATATCACCACCTTTGGCGGAAACCCGGTTTGCTGCGCTTCCGCCCTGGCAACCCTCCAAGTTATCGAAGAAGAGAAATTATTGATGCACACAGAGGCAAAAGGAGTGCTTTTTGAAAGCCTTTTGCAGCACAACAAGATCATGGAAATCAGGAGGATCGGGCTGATGTTTGCCATTGATTTTGATTCCGCCGACCGCGTCAATAGGATTGTTGAATATTCCAAGGAACACGGCGTTATTGGTTATTGGTTCCTTTCCCACCCCAACAGCTTTCGCATCGCCCCACCCCTCACCATTACCGAACCGGAGATCCGCACCGCCTGTGCCGTCATTTTGAAAGCGATTGAAAATTCTTGAAATTTCGTTTATGCTAAATTCCGGCCCGGACACCCAACTCGATCGCATTTACAAATCTCTCATCATCCTCGCTCTGATTATTGCCATGCTGATCTTCACCAAAGATATCGTGATGCCCATGGCTTTTGCCGGCTTATTTTCGGTCGTACTCTTGCCATTCGAATCCCGGGTCGAAGGGAAAGTAGGAAGGGTTTTTTCGATCCTTACGGTCTTGCTGACTTCATTCGTGTTCGTCGGATTGATTACCTGGTTCATCTTTGCTCAACTTGCCAGCCTGGTGGCAAGCTTGCCCGATATTGAGCAAGAATTTACAACTTTCATCAATGACGTAAGCCATTCGGCAAGCCAGCAATTCAGGATCAGCACGGATGAGCAAACGCAAATGATCAAAGACGGGTTGACCAACCTCTCTGAGTACATGGGAGACCTGCTGCTTTCGACCTCCTACCTGCTTTACTTCCTTATACAGGTTCCGATCTACGTTTTCATTTTTCTGCTATACCGTGAGAAATTTACGAATTTTATGCTGGCCCTTCGGCCTGGTTCCGCACTTGCCTGGAAAGATGAAATTCAAGGTGTTATTCGGAATTATATTTCCGGATTAATGCTGGTGGTATTGATCGCCGGCACCCTCAATAGCATCGGACTTCTGGCACTGGGCATTGAGCATGCCATCTTCTTCGGTTTTCTATCCGGTGTCCTGACGATGATCCCCTACATCGGTATCACCATCGGTGCCGCTTTACCCACCCTGCTGGCGATAATAACAAAAGACAGCCTTTGGTACGCGGTGGGGGTTATCGGCGTTCACGCCTTCGTTCAATTCCTTGAATCGAATTTCATCACACCAAAAATCACCGGTTCAAAAATCAGGATCAACGCATTGGCGGCCATTGTCGCCTTGCTGATTGGCGGCAAGATCTGGGGGATTGCCGGCATGATCCTCGCCATTCCTGCCACCGGAATTCTGAAGATCCTGCTTTCGTACTCCTCCAGTTTAAAGCCCCTGGTCATTCTCATTGAAGACAAGGCAAAAACCAAAGAAGAGATTAAAGAGTCTATTGAGGGGGTGAAGGAAGAGGAGTCGGTATGAATTTAAGATCTAAAATTTAAAATTTGCAAGGAAGGTTGCGTTCGTTTGCCTTAGACAATACAGGGTCACTAAGGACACGAAGAACCACGAAGGGCACGAAGAAATTCAATTCGTAATAAGGATGCGTTGTGTTGGGGGAGGAAACTTAATCACCAAGTTTCTCAATCACCAAATTGTGATTCGTGTAAATACAAATATCCGCCGCGATATTGAGACTTTCCCTGACAATCTCTTCCGCAGTCAACTGAGGAGCATGTTTTTTTAACGCCAGTGCGGCCGATTGAGCATACATGGCACCAGAGCCGATGGCGGCTACCTGGTTATCGGGTTCCAATACATCGCCGGTGCCGGAAAGGACGAGGATCTCATCTTTATTAGCCGCGATGAGCATGGCTTCCAGCCGCCGCAGGTAGCGATCGGTTCTCCAGTCTTTGGCCAGTTCGATCGCAGCGCGCTTGAGGTTTCCGCTGTAGCTGTTGAGTTTCTCTTCAAACCGATCGAGCAACGTAAAGGCATCCGCGGTCGAACCGGCAAAGCCTGTCAGAATTTTCCCGTCCAGAAGTTTGCGTATTTTCTTTACATTGCTCTTCGCAATCGTATTGCCCATCGTAGCCTGCCCGTCGCCGCCAATGGCCATTTGACCATTGTGAAGTACTGCGAGGATGGTTGTGGAGTGGATTATCAAACTTCTTATTTTATGACTTCCAGGTGAGAAGTAACTCTGAAGTATTTTCTTTTTCTTATCCCGCGAGGTTTATTCTTCTTCTCTATCTTAGGAAAGTCTTTGTCAACAAACTCCAATGTCGATCCATCCGGAATGTTTCTTAATACTTCAGGGTTCTTAATCACTTCCTTAAGGAAATCAAATGTTAATCCAATATTGCGATTAATTTTTTCTTTTCCCGTCATTTCTTCATCTTTTTGATAAACCTCTCTTTATAAAATTCCCAGCGGTCTTTGATATCTTGTTCTGCATAATTTAAAGCATCTTCCAGAGAGGTTATAGAAATACTTTGCTTTTCCTTGTCACCTCCAGGATATAATATATCACGATGAAAAAACCCATGAGAACAATCTTACCGAACTATGGGATGCCTTCTCCCCTTAATTACGCTTTCAAATTGAACTACCAAATCAGTTACTTTCCCCTTATCCGTCCAAATCCTTATCCGCAACAATTCATTCTCATCATCATCCAAATATTTAAGGTATGATATTTCTTTCACACCAAAATATTAAATTAAAATCCTGACCGGGTCTTCGAGCAATCCCTTTAAGGTCTTCAGGAAAGCGGACCCTACCGCCCCATCCACTGCCCGGTGGTCACACGACAACGTCACCTTCATCACATTACCCGGAACCAACTGCCCGTTTTTCACGATGGCCGTTTCCTTGATCGCGCCGACAGCCAGGATGCAGGCATCGGGCGGATTGATGATGGCCGTGAAATCCTCGATGCCAAACATCCCCAGGTTGGAAATAGAAAACGTGCTCCCCTCCCATTCACTGGGCTGCAGTTTCTTATCGTGGGCCTTTTGCGCCAACTCTTTTACTTCCACTGCTATATGCGACAGGGATTTATTGTCGGCAAACCGAACCACGGGGACCAGCAGCCCGTCTTTTACCGCCACGGCCACACCGATATGGATGTGATGGTTCTTTCTCATCTTATCTCCCAGCCAGCTTACATTCACGTCCGGATTTTGCCGGATCGCCGCCGCCGTAGCCTTTATCACCATGTCATTGAACGAGATCTTGACCGGCGAGATCTCGTTGATACTCTTGCGGGCCTCGACAGCCTTATCCATGTTGATCTCCATGGTAAGGTAAAAGTGAGGAGCGGTAAACTTGCTTTCGGCCAATCGCCGGGCAATGGTTTTACGCATTTGCGAAACCGGGACCTCTTCGAAACTTTCTTTCCCCACTACTTGCGGAAGTACGATCGGAGCCGAAGCGGCTCCTTTTGAGGTCGGTGCCGCAGCTAAGGCGGGAGCAGCCGACGGCTTATAGTTTTCTACGTCACGACGCGTTACTCTTCCATTTTCGCCCGTTCCCTGAATTTTGGCAATGTCATAGCCCAGATCTTTCGCCATTTTCTTTGCCAAGGGAGAAGCTTTCAT
>Ga0193731_1000510_pt1 | contig 12636 bp, 15 predicted proteins | sample U1a2metaG_FD_144920 | JGI IMG/M metagenome (GOLD analysis project Ga0193731, IMG submission 144920) | Soil microbial communities from a riparian zone of the East river system, Colorado, United States - U1a2 | ecosystem: Environmental > Terrestrial > Soil > Riparian zone | place: USA: East River...
CTACGAACTCGTCGCTAGCGGAGCCCATGCTGGTGTGGCTGTAAGTAACGTCGGCAAAACATCCAGCGCCATCCTCGGAAAGCTGAATCTCCAACCTACAGGCAGTCACTCCGGGTAAAATCTTCAACATCCCGACAAACCATCTCGCCGGCTCGTGACATGTGACATACCAAATTGCCTTTCCAGGTTTGCCCGGTGTGATGAAAACGCAGTCGCGCTCAGCTGGCGATGGCGTCCTCGCCATCGCGGATTTTTCCTAAGCGCCATTAATCGCTGGGCGAAGAGAAGTTGTGGAAAAGATTATTTCGGCGGGACGCCGAGACCAACACGTGAGACGCGTGCGCTACCCAGATCGCTCGGCCGCCAGCCGGCATTTGTGTGTCAAGGCGCAGAGAGTACAAATCCGACATGCCTTTGAAGACGCGCAGGGTAAGCCGACTAATCGTTTTGCTTCTGTTGGCAGCGTCGACATCTGGTTTTGCCGAAGTCCAGCACGCCGATTGCGCGCGTGGGGCAAATATTCCGAGAGCAGACGAGGAGTTTCCATCCTGGTGATCCAAAATGGCCGGACAATTTTCGAGCATTATGCCAACGGCGGATCGGTAAATGGCAGATGGCCAATCTTCAGTGGAACAAAGAGTTTTTGGGGAATCGCCGCATTGGCTGCCGTGCATGATGGATTATTCAGGCTCGATGATGTCGTCTCGGATACGATCACTGAATGGAAGAGTGATCCACGCAAATCGCAGATCACCATTCGCCAATTGCTTAGCCAAACTGACGGAATCGAAGCCGCTTCGCGGCTTCAGCGCCCATCGATTCGAGACCGTAACACGATGGCAATTCGGTTACCGTCGATTGCCGAGCCCGGCGGCGCTTTCATTTATGGCCCGAGTCATATCCAGATTTTTTCCGAGCTGCTGCGCCGGAAATTAAAAGGTCGCAGCACAATCGCGTACTTCGAAGGACACGTGTCGAACCGGCTTGGACTCCACCGTCTCAACTACAAAAAGGATTCTCTTGGCAATCCGCTGCTGGCAACGGGATTTGAATTGACTGCACGCGAATGGGCGCGGTTTGGTGAGCTGGTGCTCGGGAATGGCAATTACCACGGTCGGCAAATCGTTCCGGCACCTTTGTTACGCGAGGCCTTCACTGGGTCGCAAGTCAATCCGTCGTACGGCCTCACACTTTGGTTAAATCAGCAGGCGCCGAACGCGCCCGAGGCAGACGTGGAACGAATGCTCGATCTACCATGGCAGAACGCGCAATGGACAGACGTTTGTATCTGTAAAGAAGCGCCAGCCGACATGGTGGTAGCGCTTGGCTCGGGCTATCAGCGTTTATTTGTAATTCCGTCGCTGAAAGCAATCATTGTGCGACAAGGTTCAAATGCGAAATTTTCGGATGCGCATTTCCTGCGGCTCGTGCTCGGTCGGATCCAATGATTCATGCCAGGTTTGACTTGCTCGCTCGTCTGACCAACGATCAGGCATTATGAACCACTCGGAGGACGAGCGGGCGCTCATTAAGATCCAGCACGACTGGGCGGAAGCGCGCATGAAAGGCGACAGCTCATACACGCAGCGCCTGGAGGCGGAAAATTGCACCGTTGTCTGGCCTGACGGCAACATCGTGAACAAACGGGAAGATTTGAAAAGCATGACCGGCGACATCGTTTTCACCGGATTCAAAATCGATGATTTACAGGTCCGCTTATATGGCGACACCGCAATCGTGGTGGGACAGGGCACGATCAGGGCGCACGAAGGAAAACAAAATCTTCTCGGCGGGAAATTTGTGTGGACGGACACCTTCGTGAAACAGCATGGTACATGGAAGGTAGTCGCATCGCAGGTCAGCCCAGTGTTAAAGAAATAAACGACAGCAATCACCTATCCTATGAAAACATTCGGTATCGGTTGTGGTGTAGTACTCCTCCTCCTGCTTTTCATTGTCGTCATCGCTGCACTTGCAATCGCCGGCAGCTATAATCGTCTTGTCCGGTTGCAACAAAGCGTCGATCAAAGTTGGGCGCAGGTGCAAAACGTCTATCAGCGGCGCGCAGATTTGATCCCGAATCTCGTGAACACGGTTTCGGGCGCGGCCAATTTCGAGAAGTCGACGCTCACTGAAGTGACGAATGCGCGGGCCAGCGTCGGACGCGTGCAACTTGATCCCAATAAAGCGCCTACGGATGCCGCGCAACTGGAGCAATTTCAGGCTGCGCAAGGACAACTGAGCAACGCGCTTTCGCGGTTACTGGTGGTGGTTGAGCGTTACCCGGAACTCAAGGCCAATCAGAATTTTCTCAGTTTGCAGGCGCAATTGGAAGGGACAGAGAACCGAATCTCGGTCGAGCGCGGCAATTTCAACAGCACGGTGCAAAACTACAATGTGGCGGTGCGCAGTTTCCCAACAAATCTGGTGGCTGGCACGCTTGGCTTTCCGCCGAAACCGTTTTTCGCCGCGCAAACGGGCGCAGAACGGCCGCCGCCGGTGCAGTTCAATTTTGGCACACCGGCTCCTGCCGCGCCTGCAGCGACCGCGTCGCCGTAAGGTGATTCTCGATCCTGCTGTAGTAGCGGGCGTATCGCCTGCAATCCAGCAGCCGACACGGCTGCCACTACAAGGATTTCGCGCGAGACAACTCGGGCTGTTCATCGCGGCCTTCGCTGGCTTGCTGCCAATTAGCTTGCATGCCGCGGTGGTGATTCCGCCGAAACCCGATCGTTACTTCAACGATTACGCTGGCGTTGTTTCAAGGGAAGCGGCCCAGCGTTTCAACGAGCAGCTCGCGCAATTCGAGCGCGAAACCTCCGATCAAGTCGTGGTCGCCGTTTTTCCTAAGATGCAGAGCGACTCGGACATCGCGGACTATACGCAGCGCGTCGCACAGACGTGGGGCGTCGGTCAAAAGGAGCGCCGCAATGGCGTGGTGCTGTTTGTGTTCATCCAAGATCGCAAAATGTTTATTCAGGTTGGTTACGGTTTGGAAGGCGCGCTGCCTGACGCGACAGCGTTCGATATCACCGAACGCCGCATCAAGCCGCTTTTCAGGAATGGCAATTACGAGGCCGGCCTCGCCACTGGGATCGATCTAATCTTCAAGGCGATCCGTGGCGAGTACAAAGGATTGGGAAAAACGGTTGCCGAACAGCGCCATGGCGGCGGCATTTCCGGCTTTTTGCCCTTCCTGATTTTTCTCTTGGTGCTCGTCATTATTTCTAGAGTGATGCGCCGACTTGGCGGTTACGGCTATTCATCAGGCCGTGGCGGTCCGGTGTTTTTACCGACGGGCGGAGGAGGAGGCTGGTCGTCGGGAGGCGGTGGCGGCTTTGGTGGATTCAGCGGCGGCGGAGGCAGTTTTGGCGGCGGAGGCGCGGGATCGAGCTGGTAGCAAATGCGAAGCAGAGAATTCCTCAGCAAGCTTGAGCATGACCGGATTGTGCAAGCGATTCGCGAAGGTGAATCAAGAACTTCCGGCGAGATTCGTGTTTATGTTCAGCGCGGTAAATTGAAAGCCGATCCCCTGGTTGTTGCGCAGAAAAAATTTCAGCAGCTCCAAATGCATAAGACCGCGGAGCGCAATGCGGTCTTAATTTTCGTAGCGCCACGCGAGCACAAGTTCGCCGTTGTTGGCGATAGAGCCATTCACGAGAAATGCGGTGACGAGTTTTGGCAGCGCATTGTCGAAGGAATGCGGACGCATTTTCAAAACGAGAAGTTTAGCCACGCGCTGATCGAGGCGATTAGCGAAATCGGCAAACTGCTCGCCGCGCATTTTCCGAAGACGCTGGGAAACGCGAATGAGCTGCCAGACGACGTAATCAAAGGGTAAGGGTCTTATTAACACCGGCCTAAAGGCAGGTGCCGTGACTGAGTCAACCATCCAGCCGTTTCAACGGCTTAGAATCGTGTATATGCAATCAAGCCGTTAAAACGGCTTACATTAACGCAGCCTACAACACCGGCCTAAAGGCGCGGTATTACTGAGAATGATCCATGCTTCGAAGCGGTTGGCTAAATGACCCTTGCAAAATTGCCGATTCCCTGTTTATTCCAAGCTCCGCAGCGAGTTTTTGAAATTACGCCGTTGGTCCCTGGGTCTCCGTCGCTGGATGTGAGGCCGCACTCGCCAGGGGAAACCCGGTGACAAGGAATTTGGCGATTTAGTGATTTAATGATCGGGAGGTTTGTCTCTGGCAAAATCACCAAATCACTTACTCGTTAAATCGCTAACTGACAACATGCCAATACGTTACGGTCGTTTTGAAATGCCGAAGACCCTCGCCAAGGACGAGGCCACGGCTACAGATACATACGCTAAATTTACTGCCGAGCCGTTCGAAGCCGGTTACGGACACACCGTTGGGAACTCCCTTCGACGTGTGCTCCTTTCCTCCCTGGAAGGCGCAGCTATCACCGCGGCAAACATCACAGGCGCGCAGCATGAGTTCGCCACGCTACCAGGCGTGGTCGAGGACGTGACCGACATCGTCCTTAACCTCAAGAAGGTGAAATTTAAAGTGGACGGGCAGGACCACGAGCCGAAGAAACTCTCGCTTATCGTGAACAAGGAAGGCGAAGTAACCGCCGGCGACATCCAGACCATCCAAGGCTTTGAAGTGCTGAACCCGAAGCAACTGATCTGCACTCTCGACCGGAAACATAAATTTGATGCCGAGCTCGATGTGCGCGTCGGCCGCGGCTTTGCCACCGCCGAGGAAAACAAGCGTCCGGATCAGTCGATCGGCCTTATCCCAATCGATTCCATTTTCTCGCCGGTCACGCGTGTGAAATACGCAGTGGAAAACACCCGTATCGGTCAGCGCACCGATTACGACAAACTCATCCTCGAAATCTGGACCGACAGGCGCTTGACGCCGGACGACGCTTTGCTCCAGGCATCGGCGATTCTGCGGCACCACCTCGACATATTTGTGCACTACAACGAAGAAGTGATTGAATTCGACCAGACGCCCGCCGGCGTAAGTGAAGAAAATATCAAGCTCAAGAAGCTGCTCAATATGAGTGTGAACGAGATCGAGCTTAGCGTGCGCGCCGCGAATTGCCTGAACAATGCGAACATCACGACGGTAGGCCAGCTTGCCCAAAAAACCGAGGCCGAAATGCTGAAATATCGCAATTTCGGCAAAAAATCGTTAAACGAAATCAAGGACAAACTGCAACATCTTGGTTTGGGCCTGGGCATGAAATTCGATCCCGGCTTGGTGGACGTCCAAGTGAGCGGCGACGACGGCGCTGCCCCGAGCGGATCTGCGGACGAACAATAAACGTCGGATCGAGAACCACGTTCACGGCGTTATGAGACACCAAAAGAAGACGATCAAGCTTGGGCGCACGGCTGAACACCGCAAAGCGCTGCTGGCGAATCAGGTTTGCTCCTTGATCGAACATCAACGTATCAAGACCACGTTGGCCAAGGCCAAGGCAGTTCGACCGCTGGCGGAACGAATGGTTACGCTCGGAAAAAACGGATCGATTCACGCGCGGCGCACCGCTCTCGCGGCGTTGCGGCAAAAGAATGCAGTCAAGAAATTGTTTGACGACATCGCGCCAAGATCAGCGGAGCGCAATGGGGGATACACGCGCATCGTGAAGCTTGGCCGACGTAAAAGCGACTCCGCCAAGATGGCGTTCATCGAGTGGGTCGATATGGCGGATGTCGTCGAGGAAAAGCCCGCTGAAGAAAAGAAGACGAAAAAGAAAGCAGCCGAACCAAAGCCAAGGGAAACAGAAGCCAAGCGCGAGGAGCCAAGACTCGAGGAGCCGCCGGCGGAGGAGGAAAAACCGGCCGGGACGCCGACTCCGGCGGAGGAGCCGAAGCCGAAAAAGCGACGCTGGTTCGGGCGAACATCAGGCGAGGAAAAATAATCTCCGCGGCTGCCTGTCAGCTTTCCAAGATATCCAAGTCGGCTAAATCCTGCGGCCGGCTAACTGCGCGCTTGTTTTGGATCAATGCGTCTCTGCCCAGGATGAAAACAGGGATGCCATCGAGCTCTGCGGAGACTTTGCTGGCAAATGCTTTGTCGGTGCTGACCCCGCTTATGCTGCTGAGCAGATCAATTCGATTCGGGGCGCGTCCGAGCTGGATAACTTGGTTTAGTTCGGTGAAATCCGATTCGCGGAATCCGGAGTGGGCGAAACCGAATTCATTCAGCAGATCAACAATCTTTGCTGCATTTTTTGGTGTGGCCCGGATCAGAATGCCGAGATCGCCGGTGTAACGCGGGCGGCCATGAAACGCCAGACTGTGCGCTCCCACAATGACATATTCAACGCCGCGCGAGTTTAGTAATTCGAGAAACTCTCTCGAGTCGTTGCTCAGGTGCATGGTTCAGAAGTTGAAGCAACAGTTGCAGCCGTTCGTTGCCGGACAACTTTTTATAAAACTCGCGATCAGCTTTTTCGGCCTCGGTGAAATTGCGAAACTTTCTTACCGTCTTGTTCACGTCCCTAAAGTATAAGCTTGGCAGTGACTCTTTCCGAGCGAATTTGATTGGAACCTCGTGAATCCAAATCCTTATTTGTTCATTGTTATCTTCATTGGCGTGGCGCTGGCCTTTCCACTGATCCCGCTGGCGTTGGCATGGGTGTGGCGGCGATTTTTCCAACCGCCAAAACCGGGCGCGGTAAAAAACGCGATCTACGAGTGCGGCGTTGAATCCATTGGTGAAGCGCACATACAGTTCCGGTCACAGTATTATCTTTACGCCATCATTTTTTTGATCTTCGACGTGGAGGTGGTTTTTCTCGTGCCGTTTGCGGTCGCATTTACCGGGTTGCCGGTGGGCGCATTTATTGCCATCCTGATTTTCTTGTTCCTGCTGATCGAAGGTCTTGTGTGGGCGTGGAGCAAGGGTTGCTTGCAATGGGCGCGCTGACACGGTGGTTAAAAAAGTTAAAAGAGTTACATTGTTACAAACGGATGCGAGCGTGCATCGCCGATACGATTTAGCGATTTAACTTTTACGTTTCACCTTGGATATGGGCGAAGGGCAAATCGACGAAGCGTTACGCACCGAATTGCAACGGCAGGGCGTCTGGGTGACTTCGATGCAGGAGCTTTACAACTGGGGACGCAAGAACTCCATCTGGCCGCTGCAATTCGGGCTTGCCTGTTGCGCGATTGAAATGATCGCAACGGCAGCATCGCGCTATGACATCGCGCGCTTTGGCGGTGAAGTTTTCCGACCGTCGCCGCGCCAGGCGGATCTAATGATCGTTGCCGGAACAGTGACCAAGAAAATGGCGCCACAAATTGTGCGACTCTACAATCAGATGGCCGATCCAAAATACGTTATCTCCATGGGCGCGTGCGCGATCTCAGGAGGGCCATTTAAGCAAGGATACAATGTTCTCAAAGGAATCGACCGCTACATTCCGGTTGATGTTTACATACCGGGCTGTCCACCGCGGCCCGAAGCGCTATTGCATGCCTTCATGGAACTACAGCGCAAGATCGACAGTCAAAAATTGACCGGCGCAACCAGGGCCGCGCATCTTGATCCGGAACAGCCCAGTGAATTTCCGGTGCCGGCATTTGGCAGGCATGACCTCGAGCCGCCTGCTAATCCAGATGTCTTTCAGCCACCTAAACTCGAGCGAGTTTGACTGTGGAATCGCTGGAACAAATCAAGGTCCGCGCAGAAGCGGCGATTCCGGGAGCAAAGATTGATATTGTGCCGAATCCCGGTCCGGCAAATCAGCCTTCCCTTCTGATCGATAACGAGTACGCGCTTGGGATCGCGAAGTTTTTGCGTGACGACCCGGCGCTGCGCCTGGATTTCTGTTCAAATGTCACTGGTGTCGATTGGCTCGATCGTATCACTAAAGAAAAAGTGAAGATGAAGCAGGTGGTCGAGGGTGTTGAGAAAGAAGTTGATCAAACCATCGAGCAAAAAATTCCAGGTTATCTCGAGGCGGTTTATCACCTCTATTCGATGATGCACAAACACGGCCCGGTGATTATTCGCATGCGCACCAGGGATCGTGCAGAGCGCGCGCGTTTACCCTCGCTTACGCCGGTCTGGCGCAGCGCGGAATTTCAGGAGCGCGAAATTTTCGATCTCTACGGGATCCGTTTCGATGGTCATCCCGATCTGCGGCGGATTTTGATGTGGGACGAGTTCGAAGATCACCCAATGCGCAAAGATTACGTGCAGCCGGACGATTTTGAATGGGAACCGACGCCGCACGATGACGTGCTCACGAGAGCGAAGCAGCATTACGCGCCGCGACCAGAGGTTGATGGGGCGGAGAAGATCACAACCCCAAGCGGGTAGACGTTAAATGGTTGAAGCGTTGAAGCGGAAATGAGCGCGACAGTTCAAACTCTAGAAGCCATGGAGCGGCCCCCCGTAACCATGAGTTCGCGGCTGGAAGGCGAGTTGCTCGAAATCTCGATGGGGCCGCAACATCCATCGACGCATGGTGTCTTTCGCATGAATGTCACGCTCGACGGGGAAATCGTGCGCAAACTCAAGCCGGTTTTCGGTTACTTGCACCGCAATCACGAGCAGATCGGCGAGCAGACAACTTATCTCGGCTCGATGCCGTACACCGATCGGCTCGATTACTTTTGTTCCATGAGCAACAACTGGGCCTACGCGCTCAGTGTAGAGAAACTCGCCGGCATCGAAGTTCCGGAGCGCGCCGAATACCTACGCGTCATTCTCGCCGAACTCACGCGGCTGCAAAACCACGCGTCGCTCCTGGGATTTTTGTTGAGCGACATGGGCGCGTGGGGTACGCCGCTCATGTACGCGTTCCGCGAGCGCGAGAAAATTCTCGACCTGTTCGAATCCCTCGCCGGCTCGCGCATGATGTGCGACTACATGCGCTTCGGTGGCTGCCGGGTCGACGCGAACGATGAGTGGCTCACAGGCGCGAAGAAGATAGTCGATCGATTCCCGACGTTTTTGGATGAGTTCGAAGAACTGATTTTGCAAAACGAAATCGTGATCGCACGGACCCAGAACGTCGGAAAACTTTCGCCGGAGCTTGCGATCAGCGCTGGAATTACCGGCCCGATGCTGCGCGCGTGCGGCGTGAATTACGACATTCGCAAAGTCGACGGCTACGGATTTTATCCGCGTTTCAAATTTCGGATTCCGTTGGGCGAACATGGCGATACGTATGATCGACTGATGATGCGCGCGTTGGAGATGCGCGAGAGCGTCGACATTTTGAAACAGGCGTTCGCGCAAATCCAACCGGGACCGATCGTGAATCCCAGGGTGAAGATCCGGGCGTTCAGGCCACCTGTGGGCGAAGCGTACGGACGAATTGAAGCGCCCAAAGGCGAGCTGGGATTTTATCTCATCAGCGACGGCGGCCCGAATCCGTATCGCTACCGCGTGCGCCCGCCGAGCTTCATTAATCTCACCGTGCTCGAGGACCTCTGCCTCAACCACACCGTCGCCGACGTAATGGTAATCCTCGGCAGCATCGATATCGTAATGGGAGAAGTGGATCGATGATCGGCACGGGCATACTCAAAGGCATGGCGGTCACCGCGCGAAACTTCGTCGGAAGTTATTTCGAGAAGGAGCGTCTGATTACGGTGCAGTATCCGGAGGAACGGAATCCGTTGCCGGAAAATTATCGCAACTTCCCGATCTTGATTTACGACGACGACCCGCAGGCCGGCTTGCGTTGCGTGGCGTGCAAGATTTGCGAGAAGGAATGTCCGCCGCAGTGCATCTACATCGTCAAGAGCGACGACAAAAAACCCGATTACATGGGTAAACCGCAGTTTTACCCGAAGGTGTTCGACATCGATATCTCCGTTTGCATGAGTTGTCAGATTTGCGTCGAGGTCTGTCCTTTCGAAGCGATCAAGATGGACAAGGAATTCGAGCTGAGTAAGCGCGAGCGCTTTAATCATCTGCTCCAGCGCAAAGAAGATTTGTCGAAGCCGAATGAGTATTATCACAAGATTCATCCAGTCGAAGCCGCAGCAGTAGATAAAAATCTGGCGGACGCGGCGGCAGCAGCTGAAGCCAAGAAGAAAGCAGCGGTAGAGGCAGCGGCGAAAGCTGCTGCTGCAGTCCGAATTTGATGCACTCGGCCTAGCGATTCGCGCCCGCGGGGAACATTACCTTGTCGGGGGCGGCATTAAGCGCGGCGAGAAGCTTTTTGATCAACCGGGTTTTCACGCGACCAGCTTCCCGCGGAGAAACGAGATAGCGGACGATGGCTTCGAGCCATGTATTTTCGCTTACCCGAAAAATCACACGCGGTCGCTCGTGAACTTCCAATTCGTCGACTGGCGTACGGGAGAGCAGGTCACGAAACGTTTGCACGCGGTCTATCATCTCTTTACCTAGCTCTTCCTCAGTAACTTTCTGCATCGTGCTGGCGATGAACTCGAGATCGGCGTTGAAGGCGACAGGGAACTTAATCTCATTCCATATGTAGGGGAAAAGAGGCCACGAATAATTGTAAACGATTTCGTCGAGCACTTGCTCATTTGGAAATTTGATCACCCGACCGCTCGGATGATCGCCTGAAATGTATTTGCCTCCGAATTCCCACAGAGTCGTATCCAGATAGCCAACGTCGATTACGTCGCCTGTGGCTTCACCGATTTGTATGCGATCACCTACTCGGTACGGCTGGCGAACGAGGATATAAATCCAGGCGATGAAGCTTTTCATCGGTGTTTGTACAGCGAGGCCGATGATAATTGAGCCAATACCGAACGCGGCAAGCGCGGCATACCAATTGACGAAAATGATCGATATGCCGATCACCGTGATAGCAAGAGCGACGACCAGATGCAGAATACGCTGAAGGGTGAAACGCGTCGAAGGATCCTCTATCCGCCCAAGGCCATAGATGGAAACAGCTCGTGCGATGGTGAGAACGATCACGATCAACGCTGTTCCGCGTAGAATTCGCCAAACGACACCGACAGTTGATGGCGGCAACGGAATCACCTTGGTGCCGATGAGAAAATAGGCGGCAATGCAACCAGCAAGAACAAGTGCCTGTATAATGAACCAGAGTTTGTCTCTGCCGCGCGCCTTGATCGTTTCCGAGCGTTTTTCGCCAGTGGTCCGCTGGAGCTCTTTACGAATTTCTGGCTTGCGTGAAATTTCTTCTGCTGTCTCTGGCATTACTATTGAAATCGCATTGAGAGGAAGGAACGCGCGCCGGGAGTGAAGGTTATCGATGATTCTTGCCGGGCAGCTGCGAAAGCCCCCCGCTGAATCTTCGACGGGAATCGATTCTCAAATGTGCTGTCGAATTCAGACCTTGCGGAGCTGCTTGCGCGGCAGGCGGAGCGCGAGAGTGGCATTCTCTCACGCGCATTTCGGCGAGCTGCTCGCAGCGCTTTTCTTTGGCCGGAGGAGGTGGCTGACCTTGTAGCGCAGGAACGATCGTTGACCGAGCTGCGCGCAATTGGCCCGTTTATCGAAAAACAGGTTAAGCGCTGGCTTGATAAGCCTCCTCCGGTGTCCGGAAGGACTCCCGCGATTCGCCGCGACTTCATTTCGCTCGCTGAAGCGAGACAGCTACTGGCAACGAGACCGGAATGGGTAAAGAACTTGCGCGGCGATTTGCAAATGCACAGCCGGTGGAGTGATGGATCGGGCACGACTGCCGAAATGGCCGAAGCGGCGAGCGAGAGATCCTATGAATACATTGCGATCAGTGATCACTCGAAAGGATTAAAAATTGCCGGCGGAATCGACGAGCGCGCACTGAAAAAGCAAGGAAACGAAATCGCCAAGCTCAATGTGTTACTTTCAAAATCCGGCAGGCAGTTAGTAGTTCTTCGCTCTCTTGAGATGAACCTTAACAGGGTCGGCGAGGGAGATATGTCTCCTGAGTCCTTATCAGCGCTGGACGTCGTTCTAGCCTCGTTCCATTCCTCTTTGCGGATAGTTGAAGACCAAACGGAGCGTTACCTTGCAGCACTGCGCAACCCGCACATTCAAATCCTGGGTCATCCGCGCGGTCGCATTTACAATTTTCGGATCGGCTTGCGCGCAGACTGGCCGCGCGTGTTTGCAGAAGCTACCCAGCTCGACAAAGCGCTGGAAGTTGATTGCTATCCGGATCGACAGGACTTGAACCTTGCCCTGCTCAAGATTGCGCGAAAGCACGGAACCCGAATCTCACTCGGCACCGATGCTCATCATCCATGGCAACTGGAATTTATTGAGCTTGGTTTGGCCGCTATTCTCCGCGCAAAGGTTTCACCAGAACAAATCGTCAACTTCATGCCGCTTGAAGAATTGAAAAGCTGGATACAAGCAGTGCGAACGCGGAGCGCTGCGAGAAAATAACACCGTAAGACCGATCCTCGTTTGATTAGCGATGAATCTAAGGTGCGCCTTCAGAGTAACAGGGCGGACGCAAGCAGACTCACTCGCCGTCGAATAACGCGTTCTGTTGCAGTTCGCATTTTACTGCGGGCATCGTTGTTGTTGCCCATTCTGCCTCTGATTTTTATTGCGCACCTGCAGATGACCGCGGACTCGCATCACGAGCGTACTGAAGAAACGCATGTTTGCACGCGCGGGCTGCGGACGTGGAGCACGTATGCGACAACCAAAGCGGATGCATGATTTCAATTATTCATTGTGAAGCTAATCCGAA
>Ga0193731_1000516_pt1 | contig 12597 bp, 12 predicted proteins | sample U1a2metaG_FD_144920 | JGI IMG/M metagenome (GOLD analysis project Ga0193731, IMG submission 144920) | Soil microbial communities from a riparian zone of the East river system, Colorado, United States - U1a2 | ecosystem: Environmental > Terrestrial > Soil > Riparian zone | place: USA: East River...
CGTCCTTTTCGGGTCTGGCGCCGGGAAACGCCGCGCCGGCACGCGTCCGCGCGACGCCGCTCGTCCGTCGCCTCGCGCAAGAGCTCGGCGTCGACCTCGAAACGCTCGACGGCAGCGGGTCTCAGGGCCGCGTGACCGAAGAGGACGTGCGATCCGCGGCCGGGTCTCCGGGTCTGGCACCGGGACACGCCCCGGAGGGACGCCGAGAGCCGCTTCGCGGGGTCCGGAAGCTGATCGCGGAGCACATGAAGCGCGCGCACGCCGAGGTTCCGCCTGTTACCTGGGTCGAGGAATGCGATTTCGGCGCCGTCGACCTGAAGCGAATCGTCCCGCTCACGCTCAAGGCCGTGGCCGAGGCGCTGCAGGAAGTACCGGAGCTGAACGCGCGGCTCGAGGGCGACGAGATCGTCTACCTGGAGCGCTACGACCTCGGCGTCGCCGTGCAGACAGACAACGGCCTCGTCGTGCCGGTCGTCCGCGACTGCGACACACGCTCTGTCGACGAGCTGGCGGACGAGGTCGCTCGGCTCGCGGAGGCGGCGCGCACCAACAAGCTCAAGCCGGAGGAGCTCCGCGGCTCGACCTTCACCGTCACGAGCGCGGGCAAGCTCGGCGGCCTGCTGACGACGCCGATCGTCAACTACCCCGAGGTCGGCATCCTCAGTATCGGCCGCGTTGGGGAGCGACCGGTCGTTCGGGAGGGCCAGGTCGTTGCCCGCCCGACCGGCACGATCGCTGTCACCTTCGACCACCGCGTGGTCGACGGTGCGCGGGCGGCCGAGTTCGGCCTCGCCGTTATCCGCCGCCTTGAGTCCGCCGGGCCGCAGGCTCCGCCGGGCGCCTGAGTTTCGGGCACAACAGGCACTGCGCCTACACTGGCGCGCATGTGGGAGTGGTACCGAATCGGCGTCTCCGCGGGCATGGGCGCGGGAGCCGCGGTCGTCGCTGCGGGCTGGCTCGCGCGGACACGCCCGGGCGCGATTCTGGCGGTGGTGATCGGCGCCGGCGTAGGAATCGCGGTCGGCTTTGGGCTCGGGGACTGGAAGGACGCCGTCGGCGGAGCGATCGGCGGCGTGCTCGGCGGTCTCGGCGCTGTTCCGCTCGCCGCGGGAACGCTCCGCCGCGGCGGCACTGCAGTTGGAACGGGAATCCTGATCGGCCTCGCCGGGCTCGGGATCGCCGCGCTCGCGCTCATCCCGTTCCTCGGCTACCTCGAAGCGCTCGCGCTGCCCGCGCTCGCGGCCCGGGCCCGGCGTCGAGAGCCCGAGCGCTACGCCGGGCTCCGCACGCTCGCGCGCGACTGACCGGCCCGTGAAGAAGCTGATCCTGATCGTGATCGACGGCCTCACCCCGGCCGAGTTCGAGCGTGCCGCGGAGGACGACCGGACGCCGGCACTGAAGTTCCTCGCCGCGAACGGCAATTACGCCCGCGGAATCTCCACGTTCCCGTCGCTGACGCCTGTCTGCCTTTCGTCGATCGCGACCGGCGCTCACCCCGACGTCCACCACATTCCGCACCTCGTCTGGTACGACCGGGCCCGCGGGCGGATCGAGGAATACGGATCCTCGTTCGCAGCGGCCCGCGCTGCGGGCACCCGCCGCTCGCTTCTGAACGCGGTCTTCAACATGAACGAGAGGCACCTCGCCGCCGAAGCCGTGACGGTCTTCGAGGCGCTCGAGGACGCGGGTTACACGACGGCCGCGATCAACTTCACGTGCTACCGCGGCCGCACGCGCCATGCGCCGGTGGTGCCCGGAGTCGGTCGCCCAGCGTTCGGGCCGAAGCGCTTCTTCTTCTTCAACCTGTTCGAGTCGGACATGACCGGCGCCCCGCTCGCCGTCTTCGGGCGCTCGGCCGGGTCGATCGACGCCTACGCGGCCGCGGTCGGCCGCTGGCTCGTGACACGCGACGGGTTCGACTTCCTCGTCCATTACCTGCCGGACTACGACTTCGCCTCTCACGCGGCAGGGCCGGGTTCGGCGGGAGAGGCGCTGACGAGGAGCGACGCAGCGATCTGGGCTCTGGTCGAGGCGGCGGGCGGCCCCGACGAGTTCCTCGAGCGTTATGCGGTGATCCTCTGCGCCGACCACGGACAGACGCGGATTGCCCGGGCCGTCCGCCTGGAAGGGTCGTTCCGGGATGCAGGCGTGATCGTGACCGCGTCCAATCGGGCCGGCATGGTCTACCGGACGGACGCCGCCCGAGAGGACACTCGCGAGCTGGCGGCGCGCCTCGACGCGGAGCCGGGCGCGGAGGCGGTCCTCTTCCTGGAGGGCAGCGAGGCGATCGCCCGCCGGGGCGGCGAGGAGCTGCGCTTCGCACCGTCACCAGGCGGCTGGGAGACGAGCGGCGACCCTGCGCTTCTTCCGCAGCCCGACGCGCTCGCGCGCGCCTGGGCCGCATTGCACAATCCAAACGCCGGCGAGTTGCTCGTCTCTGCCGGCGACGGCGTCGAGTTCGCGGACCTCGCCGGGCGCAGCCACCTCGGTGGCGGCAGCCACGGCGCCCTCGCCGCGGCCGACTCGGAGGTGCCTTTGCTCACGGTCGGCCTCGACGCGGCGCCGCGGAGCATCATCGACCTGGCGCCGCTCGCGCTCGAGCACTTCGGAGTCGATCCGCCGGCCTATACCCGGGCTCTCGCCAATGTCGCCTGAAGACGAGCAGGCGGCGCGCCGGCGCTCGATGGTCGAGACCCAGCTGCGCGGACGCGACATCGTCGACGAGCGGGTGCTCCGCGCGATGGAGGCCGTGCCCCGAGAGCTCTTCGTCGGCGCGCGCGAGCGGCGGCGCGCCTACGAAGACGTCGCCCTGCCGATCAGCGAGGGCCAGACGATTTCCCAGCCGTACATGGTCGCGCGGATCTGCGAGGCCCTGCAACTGACCGGCGACGAGCGCGTCCTCGATGTCGGCACCGGGTCCGGGTACCAGGCCGCGGTGCTCGCCGAGCTCGCCGCGGAGGTACACACGATCGAGCGGATCCCGGAGCTCGCCGAGTGGGCCCGAGAACGGCTTGCAGCGGCGGGCTACGACCGGGTCCACGTGCATCTCGGCGACGGCACCCTTGGCCTGCCCGAGTACGCGCCGTTCGACGGAATCGCCGTCGCGGCGGCGGCCCCCGGATTTCCGGAGACCCTGTACGAACAGCTCAAGCCGCGGGGCCGGCTCGTCGTCCCGGTGGGTACCGCACGGGGCCAGCGGCTCGAGGTCGCGGTCAGGAGCCCCGAAGGGCCGGCGATGATCCATTCGGTCCCGTGCCGCTTCGTTCCGCTCGTCGGCGCCGAAGGCTTCCACGAGTAAGCGCTGATAGCCTCGCCCGCCGATGGCTCCGGAGCCGTCCGCCGTCGTCACCGCGCGCGCCCGAGCTGGTCGTGCACTCCGCCGATCCGACAACTGGATGCAGCTCGCAAAATTCGCCGCGGTCGGCGCGACCGGCTACATCGTCAACCTCGGCGTTTACACGGCGCTCCTGCGCGGGGCCGGCTGGCACTACATCTACGCGGCCACGGTCTCGTTCCTGGTCGCCGTCACGAACAACTACCTCTGGAACCGCCTTTGGACGTTCCGCGACGAGCGGGGCCATGTCGCCTTCCAGGGGCTGCGCTTCTTCGTCGTCGCCCTGGTCGCCTACGGCGCGAACCTCGGCATCCTCAGCGCGCTGATCGCCTTCGGGCAGAACAAGGTGCTCGCTCAGGCGATCGCGATCGTGCTCGTGACACCACTTAATTTCTTGGGGAACAAGCTCTGGAGCTTCAGGCGCTAGCCTGATTCCATGCGCCGGCTGGGAGTCGCCGCCCTTTGCGCGCTGCTGCTCGTTCCCGCTGCCGGGGCCGCGCCGAAATCGAAGCTGACCGAGCAGCGGGCGACGGCGATCTTCCTCGCCAACCCGAAGGTCGCGAGCTGGCTGCGACACTTCCCGCCGAAAACTCGCACGACCGACGCCACTTATAGCGCTCAGTACGGGAGTTGGACGATCAAAGTCTGGACGTCGATCGACAAGGTCGGCGAGGTCGCAACCGGGCGCGTGCAGGACTCGACCGGTCTGGTCACGGAGGCCTGGACCGGCCCGCAGGTGGCCTGGAAGATGGCGCGCGGCTACAAGGGCGCGTTCGGCGGCAAGGAGATCAACAGCCTGCCCGTCTGGCTCGGGTTCTGTGCCGCCTTCCTGATCGGGCTCGCCGATTTCCGCCGGCTGCTGTCGGTACGGAACCTCGATCTGCTCGCGCTCGTCTCGTTCAGCGTCTCGCTTTGGTACTTCAACAAGGGCCACGTCTTCACCGCGATGCCTCTGGTCTACCCGCCGCTCGTCTATCTGCTTGGACGGATGGTCTGGAGCGGCTGGCGCGGCCGCGGGGTCGCGGCGGCGCGCCCGGTCTGGCCCGTGTGGCTGCTGGCCGCCGCGACGGTCTTCCTCGTCGGCTTTCGGATCGGGTTGAACGTCGAGAACTCGAACGTGATCGACGTCGGCTTCTCGGGCGTCGTCGGCGCGGAGCGGATCTCGTCTGGCGAGTCTCCCTATGGGAACTTTCCGGTCGAGGATCAGCGGAAGCCCTGCGGCCCGACGGACCAGGACGGCGAGATCCGCGACCGGATCCAGACGAACGGTCGCTGCGAGTCGGCGAACCCGCAGGGAGACACGTACGGCCCGGTCGCCTACGAGGCGTACCTTCCCGCCTACTGGCTCTTCGGTTGGAGCGGCAAGTGGGACAGCTTGCCCGCCGCGCACGCCGCAACCATCGCCTTCGATCTGCTCTGTCTGCTCGGCCTCGCCCTGGTTGGTCTGCGCTTCGGAGGCGCAAGCCTCGCGGTAACGCTCGCGTTTGCCTGGGCGGCGTGGCCGTTCACCCAGTACGTGTCGAGCTCGAACACGAACGACGCCCTCCCGCCCCTCTTCCTGATCTGGGGGTTCTGGCTGGTCAGCTCGTCGTTTGCCCGCGGCGCGTTTTCCGCGCTCGCCGGTTGGACGAAGTTCGCGCCGCTGCTCGTCGCGCCGCTCTGGGCCTCGTACCCGGACTCGTTCGCGCGCCCGCGCGAGAAGCTCGTCTTCCTCGGCGGTTTCCTGCTTGCGACCGCGGCGGCCTTCTCGATCTTGCTGCTCGAGCCGAGCCCCCTACACGCCGCGCACGTCTTCTACGACCGAACGATCAAGTTTCAGATCGGCCGGCACTCGCCGTTCTCGATCTGGGACTGGAAACAGTACGGCGCCGGCTACCCGGACCTGCACCTGGTCCAGCGGGCCATGCAGGTGCTGCTCGTCGTCGGCGCGGTCGCCGTCTACTTCGTCCCGCGGCGGAAGACGGTGCGGCAGCTCGCCGCGCTGACCGCGGCCCTGCTGATCGGCTTCGAGCTCGTGCTGACGCACTGGTTCTACCTCTATCTGCCCTGGTTCTTTCCCTTCGTCGCGCTTGTCGTCCTGATGGTCGAGCGTCAGGCCGTTCCCGCTGAGGTTCCCGTTCCCCATGAGCACGACTCAAGAGCGCTGGTCCCCGCCGGCTGAGCGCCGGCTGGCGCTTGCGGCCGGACTGGTTGCGCTTGCCGTCTTCGGCTTCGCCTGGGCGCTGCTCCATCGCGGCTTCTACGCTCGCGACCAGATCGTCGACACGCCGGTCTACCAGCGTTACGGCGATGCGATGCTGGACGGGAAGGTCCCTTTCCGCGACTTCCGCGTCGAGTACCCGCCGGTGGCGCTGCCGGTCTTTTTGCTGCCCGCGATCGGAGACGGGCACGACGAGCGGACGTACCGGCGGAACTTCGAGCGGCTGATGGTGCTCTGCGGTTTGCTGGCGATCGCCGGCGTTGCGATCGCCCTGACCGCGTTACAGGCAGAGCCGGACCGTCTCTTCGCCGCGCTCGGCTTCGCAGCGCTGGCGCCGCTTGCGCTCGGCTCGGTGATCCTGACGCGCTTCGATCTCTGGCCGACGGCGCTGCTGGTGCTCGGGCTCGCCGCGGTGCTTGCAGAGCGCAGGCGTACTGGCCTCGGCGTACTCGGGCTCGGGGCGGCGGCGAAGATCTTCCCGGTCGTCGTCGTGCCGCCGGCGCTCGTCTACGTCTGGCGACGCCACGGGAGGCGGGAGGCGCTCATATGCGGGGGTCTTTTCGTGGGCGTCCTCGCTCTTTGCTTCCTCCCGTTCGTCATCCTCTCGCCCGGCGGCGTCTGGGACAGCCTGCAGCGGCAGGCCGACCGGCCCTTGCAGATCGAGAGCCTCGGCTCGAGCTTCCTGCTCGTCGCCCATCAGTTGGGGGTCTGGACGGTTCACCTGAACCTGAGCCACGGCTCGCAGAACCAGGGCGGCTCACTGGCGAATGCGCTTGCGGCAATCCAGAGCGTCCTCCAGGCCGTCGTGGTGATTGCGCTGTGGATCGCGTTCGCGCGCGGGCCGGCGGCGCCGGAACGGCTCGTCCGCTACTCGGCCGCGTGCGTAGCCGCGTTCATCGCCTTCGGCAAGGTGCTCTCACCGCAGTTCCTGATCTGGCTGATCCCTCTCGTCCCGCTCGTCCGTGGCCGGCGCGGGCTTGCGGCCTCGGCTGTGCTCGCCGCGGCACTTGTGTTGACGCAGCTCTGGTTCCCGTACCGCTACTGGGACCTGGCGTTGCGGCAGGACGCGTTCGCCTCCTGGCTCGTCCTCGCCCGCGACCTCGTGCTCGTCGCGCTCGTCGCGGTGCTGGCTATCCCTCGACGCGAACCGGCTCGCATGACGTAGCGCGCCCCTCGGCATCGCACTTGACCAGTGCGCCCTCGAGCCGGACGCCGCCCTCGGCGGGCCTGAAGCGGACGGGCATACCGGTTCGCATACGCGCGATCGCGAGGTCGGCTTGAACGCCGATGACCGAGTCGTGGGGGCCGGTCATTCCGGCATCGGTGATCGCGGCGGTGCCGCCGGGGAGGACGCGGGCATCGTTCGTCTGCACGTGCGTGTGCGTCCCGACTACGGCTGTGACCCGGCCGTCGAGCCACCGCGGCAACGCGACTTTCTCGCTCGTCGCCTCGGCGTGGAAGTCGACCAGGACGACCCGTGCTCGCTTCCGGGCTTCGTCCACGAGCTCGTCCACCAGCTCGAAAGGTCCGACCGGCGGACCGATGAAAAGGTGGCCGAGTAGGTTGATGACCGCGACCGGCGTTCCGTCCGCGGCCGGCACGACGGTCAATCCGCGGCCGGGCGAGCCGCCGCTCATGTTCGCGGGACGGATCACCCGCTCTGACTCCGCCAGGTAGGGCCCGATCTCCGGGCGCCGCCAGGTGTGGTTCCCGAGCGTGATCACATTGGCGCCGGCGGCAAGGATGCGGTCGGCGAGCCGAGGGGTGATCCCGGCTCCGTCCGCCGCGTTCTCGCCGTTGACGACGCAGAAACCGACGTCAAGCTCCTCGCGTAGACCGGGCAGGCGTTGCTCGACCACCCGCCGCCCGGGGACGCCGAAGACGTCCGCTACGAAAAGAATGTTCGTTTAGGTCTCCCGAGCGAAGCGATGGGACAAACTAGCTCCGCGGAAAATGCGCAGCAATTTTCGCGGTTATCAGGGGGTGCTTAGGGCGGCGGTGGGGCGGACTTCGATCTCGACGTGATTGCCCGCGTCCTGCGTGTAGCGAGCGAGCGCCTGTTCCTCGACGCGAGAGAAGTCGAGCAGGACGCCGAGTTTCGATGTCCCGGCGGCGATGCTCGAGCCCACAGTCAGCGACGGGTCGGGCTTGAGGTGAGTGATCGAGACGACAAACGACGGGGCGCCGGTCGGCTGAATGTCGAGCTCCGACCCGAAGCGCTTGCCATTGAGAATGTACGGAGTGAGTCCGATCACGGTTCCGTCGACCGGCGCGTAGACGTCCGTGCCCGGAAGGGCGCCGACGTCGAGGGCAGCGGTTTCCGGCCCCTCGCCGCCCGAGAGCTGGTACCAGCGCACTCCGCGACCGCCGCCGCCGAAGACGCGGCGCCCGAGCCGCGTGAACGCGCCCGGGTTGGCCTGTGAGCCGAGCGGCTGCAGGGCGACGGCGCCGTCGCCGCTTGCGTGATAGCCGATCGCCGTGAGCCGGGACTGCGCCACCGGCAACTGAATGCGCAATGCGCCCTCGAGCGCGATGACCTGCGGGCTCGGCGGTCCCGATGGCAGCAACCGGTTCGCCGGCGCGGGGCCTGTGGCCTGCTGCCGGACGGACGGCTTGCCGGTTCCGAATGCGGTCAGGAGCAGCGTGATCAGGGCGACGATCGCGAGCACGACGAGGCCGGCGACGCGCCTGCGTCGGCGGACAGTCTGATGGTGAGCACGGCGATTCCGGGCAGCCGTGGAGGGCCCTGTATCCCTGGGCATCGGCGGGACGCTAACGGGTTGCCCCTCCACCCGCAAGGCGGCTTGGTCGGGCGGACTTTGTGACAGCCGAAGCCGTGGTGGTTCCTGAGGTTCGTCCCAGAGTTCGTAACTGTCCAGAGCTAGCGCGCCATCCTCGGCCAGAGACCAGTCCCAGGCAGGCGGCCGGACAGACGATCTGAGCTGGACGACGGGCGCCGTATCATCATCGCGATGGCGGCCGAGTCGCCCCCGAAGCTGCAGATCCCGCGCTGGATCCAGCTCGTCACGTTCCCGCTGCTTCTGCTCCTGATCTGGTCCGTGGCGGGCGCCGTCCGTCATGTCATCTTCCTTTTCCTCGTCGCCGGACTGATCGCGCTGCTCCTCAATCCGCTCGTCCGGGGCATTACGAGGATTTGGGTACCCCGCGGACTGGGAGTTGCAATCGTCTATTTGCTGTTCGCCGGCCTTGTTGCGGCCGCGAGCATCGCGCTCGGGACGGTGGTGGTCGATCAGACGAGGTCGTCCTCACATCGGATCGATGTCTACTTTACGAACGAGCACGGACAACCTCCGCAGACCCACGCCGAGCGGGATGTCGACCGCCTGCAGAACTGGCTGAACCATCATGGCCTGGGCCAAATCAAGATCCGAAAGCAGGCCAACGACTTCGTGAACAACATCCGCACGAACGACGTCCAGAAGTACACGACGAGGGCGATCAACTTCGTCGAGGGCGCCGCGATCGGGACGGTGAAGCTCCTGTTCAGCCTCGTCCTCGTCCTCGTCGTGTCGATCTACATGCTGCTCGACATGGAGCGCCTTTCGGCCGGGGTCAACCGCCGTTTTCCGCCGCCACGTGGCTCCCCGCCGCTCGTCGTGCAGATCGAGCAGGCGCTCGTCGGCTACGTCAAGGGGCAGGCGCTGCTGTCGCTGATCATCGGCGTGAGCGCCGGCCTCGGGCTCTGGCTGCTCGGGACGCTCGGACTCGGGCCAGGACTGACGAAGTACGCGGTCCTGTTCGGCGCCTGGGTCGCGTTCACCGAGCTGATCCCGTACCTCGGTCCGTGGCTCGGCGCGGTGCCGCCGTTCATCTACGAGTTGGTCGTGCATCCGATCTCGGCTCTCTGGGTCGCCCTGCTCTTCCTCTTCATCCACCAGATTGAGGGCCACATCGTCGTCCCGAACGTGATGGGCTCCGCGCTGCGGCTGCATCCGCTGCTCGTCATCTTCGGGCTGCTCGCGGGTGGCGAGATCTACGGGCTGCCGGGCGTCCTCGTCGCGCTGCCGTTGCTCGCCGCGAGCCGCGCGATCTGGGAGTTCTTCTCGGACCGGATCGAGCTCGAGCCCTGGAACGAGGCCGGGGCCGAGACGGTGCCGGTCCCGATCGAGGTCGAGTCGGAGTCCCCCACCCACATCGCTCCGGTCGAGCCACCTTCGAGCGCGGCGCAGCGATGAGCTCGCGTGCGCCGCTGCCCGCAGCTCGGGCGTAGATTGTCGACGTGAGCACGTTTCCCTTGACGCGCCTGCGGCGCCTGCGGCGTACGAGCCGGCTGCGGTCGCTCGTGCGGGAGACAAGGCTTGATCTCGGCGATTTTGTGATGCCGCTCTTCGTCCGTCCAGGCGAGGGCGTCGTCCAGCCGCTCGAGGGACTGCCCGGAATCGCGCAGCGCTCGGTCGACGAGCTCGTCGTCGAGGCGGGAGTGCTCTCGGGCCTCGGTGTTCCCGCGGTCTTGCTCTTCGGGATCCCCGAGGAGAAGGACGACGAGGCCTCCGGTGCGTACGCGGACGACGGGATCGTCCAGCGCGCGCTCCGCGAGCTGCGCGCAGACCTCCCCGACCTCGTGATCGCGACCGACGTCTGCCTCTGCGAGTACACCTCGCACGGCCACTGCGGCGTCGTCCGCGGGGACGAGATCGACAACGACGCTTCGCTCGAACTGCTCGCTCGTACCGCGGTCAGCCACGCCGAGGCCGGGGCCGACATGGTCTGGCCGAGCGACATGATGGACGGCCGCGTCGGAGCGATTCGGGAGGCGCTCGACGATGCCGGCTTCGACCAGGTCCCGATCGTCTCTTACGCCGCGAAATACGCCTCGGCGTTCTATGGGCCGTTTCGGGAGGCGGCGGAGTCGGCGCCGTCGTTCGGCGACCGCCGCGGCTACCAGCTCGATCCCGCGAACGTGCGCGAGGCGCTGCGCGAGTGCGAGCTGGACGTGCAGGAGGGAGCCGACGCCCTGATCGTCAAGCCCGCGCTGCCGTACCTCGACGTCCTGCGCGCCGTCCGCGACGACTTCGATCTTCCGGTGGGCGCCTTCAACGTCTCGGGCGAGTACGCGATGATCAAGGCGGCCGCGCAGTCCGGCTGGCTCGACGAGCGCCAGGCCGCGGTCGAGTCTCTGCTCGCGATCAAGCGTGCCGGCGCCGACTTCATCATCAGCTACTGGACAAAAGAGCTCGCCGGGTGGCTGTGATCGCGAGCCTTGCGCAGCGGGCCCGCGAGGTGATCCCCGGCGGCGTCAACTCGCCGGTACGCGCGATGCGGGCCGTCGGGGTCAACGAACCCCTCTTCGTGCGTCGCGGTGAGGGCGCCTGGATCGAGGACGAGGCCGGCCGCCGCTACGTCGACTGGGTGATGTCGTGGGGGCCGCTGATCTTCGGTCACGCGGATCCCGAGACGGTCGGCGCAGTCGTCGCGGCCGCCCGAGAGGGAACGAGCTTCGGGGCCTCGACCGAGCGTGAGGTCGAGCTCGCCGAGGAGCTCGTCGATGCAGTGCCGTCGCTGGAGCTCGTGCGGCTCGTCTCCTCGGGCACCGAGGCGGCGATGAGCGCGGTCAGGCTCGCCCGGGCCGCGACCCGGCGCGACCGGATCCTCAAGTTTGCCGGCGGCTACCACGGTCACGCCGATGCGCTGCTCGCCGATTCGGGATCGGGTCTGGCGACCCTCGGCATTCCGGCGACGCCCGGCGTCACGAGCGGCGCGGCGCAGGACACGATCGTCGTTCCCTACAACGACGTCGCCGCGACCGCGATCGCGGTTGAACGCTGGGGCGAGGGCCTCGCGGCCATCTTCGTCGAGCCCGTCGCTGGGAACATGGGCGTCGTCCCGCCGGCGCCGGGCTTCCTGGAGGCACTGCGCGACTTCTGCGACGCGAGCGGCGCACTGCTCGTCTTCGACGAGGTGATCACCGGCTTCCGGGTCGCCCGCGGCGGCGCGCAGGAGCGTTTTGGCGTCATCCCGGATCTGACGCTGCTCGGCAAGATCGCCGGCGGCGGCCTGCCGCTTGCCGCGTTCGGCGGGCGCGGCGACGTGATGGAGCAGCTCGCTCCGAGCGGCCGGGTCTACCAGGCGGGCACGCTGAGCGGAAACCCGCTTGCCACAGCCGCGGCGCTGTCGGTGCTGCGGAGACTTCGTGATCTAGATCTCTACGACGAGCTCGAGCGGCGCGGCGCTCGGCTCGAGGCGGGCCTCGCGCCGTTCGGCACCGTGCAGCGCGTGGGCGCGATGGCGACGCTGTTCATGCGCGAGCAGCCGGTGCGCAACCTCAGCGACGCGCAGGCGGCGAACACGGAGCGCTACGGCGCGCTCTTCCGCCACCTGCTCGACCACGGCATCTATTTCCCGCCGTCGCAGTTCGAGGCGCTCTTCATCTCAACCGCACACGGCGACGAAGAGATCGAGAGGACGGTGCAGGCGGTTGCCGACTTCGACGCTTGACGTCTGGGAGACGATCGCCTCCGAGGCCGGTCGCGAGAGCCGGCTCTGGAGCGAGGCCCTCCGTCCGCGGGAGGAGCGTGAGAGCCAGCCGGTTTTCTCGCCGCTCGGCGAGGAGCGCTATGCGCTCGGCCTCGAGACGATCTACGAGGGCTATCTCGTGCACTACGGGCGCCCGCGTCTCTTCGCGCCCGCCGACGCGGATACGGCGCTCTTACTCGGCGACTACCTCTACGCCCATGGCCTCGTCCGGATCGCGGAGGTCGGCGGTGTCGAGGCCGTCGCCGACCTGGCCGAGCTGATCTCGCTTTGCGCGCAACTCCGGGCCGACTCGGCGCCGGGCGATGGCGCCGCGTGGGCCGCCAGCGCGGCGCTGCTCGGGGCCGGAGAGCTCGACGACGCGCGCGTCGCTCTGCGCGACCGATACGACGCCGGGCCGCTCACGTCGCTTGCGGAAGCCCACGCCGGCGGCGCGCTCGAGCAGGCGCTGGCGGCGCATGACCGCAGACTTCGTTAGGGTCGCGCTCGCATGACGCCGCTTGCGCTCGCAACGCCGCTCGCCGCAACCGCGGCCGAGGAAGGCAAGAAGGTGATCATCGCGATGCTGATC
>Ga0193731_1000517_pt1 | contig 12578 bp, 9 predicted proteins | sample U1a2metaG_FD_144920 | JGI IMG/M metagenome (GOLD analysis project Ga0193731, IMG submission 144920) | Soil microbial communities from a riparian zone of the East river system, Colorado, United States - U1a2 | ecosystem: Environmental > Terrestrial > Soil > Riparian zone | place: USA: East River...
AAAACGAGTACTTGCATAAAGTCGTGAGTTCGAATCTCACAATATCCGTTTAATTTACAAAATATTAATTATATTAATAATGCTCTGATAACGCGCACCTTACCGCATTCGTTAATACAAAATTTTATTAAAAAATATTTATAATTTATATAATATTATAAAAGAAGGAAAAAAAAAAATAAGGAAATAATAAATAATAAATAAATAAGTAATAAAATTTTAATTATTTTATTTATTATGGTCCTTTCGTATAATGGCTCGTACAACTGCCCTTCACGTAGTTAGTGCCAGTTCGATTCTGGTAAGGACCCGTAAGAATAGTTTTCATTGGAAAGTTAAGACGATTGCTAATTGTTAGGGATAAAACCCTTAGGTGTTCGAATCACCTCTATTCTAATTTTTTAAATTTAATGCTCCGTATCCTACGGACCCTAGTGCAAAATTTTTAATTTATTTTAATAAATTATGATGGATGCAGCATTAATTACTTTACTTAATTAGAAAATAGAGCTAATTAAAAAAAAAATACAAATATTGAATAAATGAGTAAACAATGACTTTATTCTACTAATGCTAAAGAAATTGGTACCCTTTATTTAATGTTTGCAATATTTGCAGGTATGATAGGAACAGCCTTTTCTGTTTTAATTAGATTAGAACTATCATCTCCAGGTGTTCAATTTTTACAAGGAGATCATCAATTATTTAATGTAATTATTTCAGCTCATGCATTTATCATGATTTTCTTTATGGTCAAATTTTATTGCTATATCATATTATTATATAAATTTAAAACTAGTAAATTATTTAATAGTCAAATCAATCTAAATTTAAATCTAAAACAGATTAAACTCAATAATTTTTGTGTTTTAGCACGAAACATTAAATTTAAAAGATTTCAAAATATTCGTTCTTATTCTACCATTTCTAATATTAAAGAAGATTATATATTTAAAATAGAAAATCCTTTTGACAATAGAAAAGAAATATTAAATGTAGCAAAGAACAAAAAAGGAATTTATATCTTTGAGATTTTGAATAAAAATCTTTATTATATAGGTAGTAGTGTTAATTTATATAGTCGTGTTTGTTCTTATTTTATGCCATCTATTTTAAATAAATCAGATAGATATGTATTAAGATATTTTAAAAAATATGGATTTAAAAATGTTAATTTGATTTTACATATTATGAAAGATTCAACAACTTTACAGGAAATTTTAAATTTAGAACAATATTTTATAACAAAATATTCTAAAAATAAACTATTGAATATAGAAACAGTTCCTGGTTCTGGTTATCATTTACCTATGTCTGAAGAAGCCAAAAATAAATTAAGAAAAATAAGAGGTCAAGCTTTTTATGTTTATGATGATTTAAGTAAATCGTTGATTTTCATATTCGATAGTAAGCAATACGCTTATGATAACATTAATATAGATCATCGTACATTAGATAATTGTTTATATAACGGTAATTCATATTTAAATAGATTTTTATTTACTTTAGAACCTTTATTAGAATTTAGTTTTGAATCTCTAATTAACATAGAAGAATTAAAAATTTTAATAAAAGAACAAAGATATAAATTCAAAATTAAACAACCTGCTAGTAAGATTATTTATGTTGAAAATAAATCTAATTCTTTATTAAATAAACGTTTTGATAGTATATCAGAATTCGCCAGAAGCGTTAAAGGAGATAGAAGCACAATACGAGATTTTGTTAATGGAAACAAATTAGGTTTATATCGAGGACAGTGAAAAATAACATTAATAAAAAATACTAGTTTTAAAGATTAAATAATTTAATTGACAATATAATAAATATATATTTATGGCATGGCCGGATGTTAAGGTGACTTAACATATTTATCTTGCTGTTTGCTGGAATATCCTTAGAGTTTCAAAAACTAGCTCTACTTCGTCATTTAATTTTATAATTGATGAACCTCGTAGAAAAATAGCAGTAACATTTTTAAAAATTGGACAATCAGCAGGAAACCAAATTATAAAACAAAATAAAAATTTATTTTATTATAAAAGTAGGATCCTCAGAGACTATACGCAAGATATCTTAAAATTTAAAATTAAGATAAAGATATAGTCCATCCTTTAAGGAAACTTAAAGAAAAAAGTATGCCAGGATTAGTGGGTGGATATGGTAATTATTTATTACCGGTACAATGTGGAGCACCAGATATGGCATTCCCACGTTTAAATAATATTTCATTTTGATTATTACCACCATCATTAATATTGTTACTTGTAAGTTCATTAGTAGAAAATGGAGCTGGAACAGGATGGACGGTTTGTTCTAAGCTGTCATATTATAGTAATATAATATTAAATAAACTTTACTTGATGCGAGAAAGTTCAAATTTAAATTTCTCAAAAAAGCCAAATAATAAAAATAGATTTAAACAGTTAATTTTCAATTTTATATCTATCACTTTTTTACTTTTTATTTTTTATAAATTTATTATGGGATTATCTATTCCAGGTTTCTTAGGATTAATAATTTCCGCTATTATTTCTTTTTTAGTATCTAGTTTTATTTTAAATAAATTTAAATTTTCAAATAATAAATATATAAAAATTTTACAAATAATAGTATTAATAAATATTATTTTTATAATAGGTTTTTTAATTTGTGATTTTTTTAATATAAAAATATGATCTGAAATATGATGTGATACTGATGATAGTAATGCTGGGTCCACTTCTAATACAGAAAATATTGTTTTAAAAAGCGAACAAACCCAAGATGGAGAAGTATATCATTTAACAGTTAAAAAATCAACAGTAGATAAAATTACAGATGCTGCAATTGCAGGAGGAAAAGCACTTATAGGTACAATAGCTCCTAATATTGGAGCAGGTGCTGCTGCTGGAGCTAGCGCATCCGCTATGGTTAAAATGACCGCTGGTATACCTCCATTCCAAAGAAGTGCTATTGTCGGAGGTACAGCAGCAGTAACCGCAGCAGGGACTATAGTTGGTATAGAAAGTGGGAAAGCTATTAGTAAAAATATGAGTATATCAGAAGCTATAAAAAACTCTAGACATGGTGATCCTAATATTGAAAGAGTTCCTAGTCCAGATATAAATATTATTAATAGCCCTTTAGAAGAAATTGAAAATATAACTCCATTAGAAGTATTATTAAATTCTTTATTATCACTAAATTTATTAGAATTATTATTATTTGTTATTTTATTATTATTATTAGTTAATAGATATTTCTATAAATTTAATATGGAAAATATTTATAAATTAATTAAAAAAATTATGCCTGTTAAATTTATGACATGATATGAAAAAAGTGTAGATAAAAGTATTCAATATAATACTAAATTTACAAATATTATGTTTATTATAATAATTATCTTATTAATTTTATTAAAATTAGGTAATTTATATATTTGTTCTGAATTAACTCTTAATACTGAAAGTTATGTTCAGGTATATAATCATCTTAAAAATACTACTAAAACTTCTATTTTAGTTTTAGGTTTATCTAATTCCCCTTTAGATTATAACCTAAAATATATAATTACTTTTTTAAGATTTAAATTTTCGTATGTAAGTAGCTACCTACTCTATTTATATAATGGAGTGGTAAAAATGTTACTATCACATGAACAATTCGCCTGGATAATAAAATTTATTATCCATCAGAGACTAAACGTAGAGCACCCATATAAGTTTAATAATGCCATTATTAAATCTAATAATTTAACTTGCATTTCAATATCTAAAAATAAAATATTCTTTTATCAATGATTAGTAGGATTTACTGACGGAGATGGAATATTTTTAATATCAGATACTAATAGTAATTGATCTATAGCTTTTAAATTATATCAACATCAATATAATATAAGATTATTATATTTTATTAAAAAACAATTAGGGGTAGGATCTATTAATAAAGAAAATAAAACTAATATGGCCAATTTTATAATTAGAGATAGAAAAATATTAGCAAATATTATTTTTCCTATTTTTGATAAGTATCCTTTATTAACATCTAAGTATTTTTACTATATTAAATTTAAGGAAGCTTATAAAATATTAGAAGATTTTACTTTAACTAAAATTCAAAAAGATGAATTAATGTTTATTTTAATGAAAAGAATTCCTTCTGAAAATTATATATCTCCAGCTTGAAAAATAGTTAATGACTCAGTAATTAATAGTAATAAAGCAAAAAAAGTTTTAACAAAAGCATGGTTATCAGGTTTTATTGAAGCCGAAGGAAATTTTTATTTTATAAATAAGTCTCAAAATAGATTGGTTCATGGGTTTGAAATCAATAAAAATTTAGATTTAATAGTTTTATCTGCTATTGGTTATATTTTAGGTATTAGAACCAAATCTAAAAAAACATATGATATTCTTATTACTACAAACTCAAGATCTATTGAAAATATTATTAAATATTTAAAAAATACTATGAAAGGAATGAAATCTTTTGAATTTCAAGTTTGAGCTAGATGTTATGTAAAACATAAAGGTGATTTCGCTAAACTTAATGAAATTAGAAATAATATAAGGATTAGAAAATTAGATAAATATTTTCTAAAGCAAAATTAAAATTATTAATGGATGAAGAAATAGTCCGATCTCTATTAAGAAATAGAGGGTGTAATGATAGTATTATAATTTTATATTATAATATGAGATTACCAACATATATGTTATCCTCCACTATCAAGTATTCAATCACATTCTGGTGGTTCTGTAGATTTAGCTATATTTAGTTTACACCTTGCAGGTATATCTTCATTATTAGGTGCTATTAATTTTATAACTACTGTATTAAATATGCGAACTAATGGAATGGGATTACATAAATTACCTTTATTTGTTTGAGCTATTTTTGTTACAGCTATTTTATTATTATTAGCTTTACCTGTACTTGCAGGTGCAATATCCATGTTACTTACAGATAGAAATTTTAGTACATCTTTTTATGATCCTGCTGGAGGTGGTGATCCCGTACTATACCAACATCTTTTTTCGCAGTTATATTATATTAATCCACAAAAAAATTTAATTAATTCTACTTTTTTAATATATAATTCTTTATCTTCATTTAATAATAAAAATAGATACTTTGATTTTTCTTTATTTAATTCAGAATATGAACGTATAATGACAAAAAAATCACCTTCTTTTTCATTTTTAACTTGATTAATTGGTTTTACTGAAGGTGATGGTAGTTTCATTATAGCAAAAAGAGGAGATTTATCTATAGTAATTACACAAAATTCTAAAGATATCCAAATTCTCAATATGATTCAAAAAAATTTAGGATTAGGTAAAGTAATTAAACAAGGTAAGACAACTTCTAGATTTATAGTACAAGATAAAAAAGGATTATATTTATTAGCTATGCTATTTAATAATAATTTAGTGACTTATAGTAAAATAGTGTATTTTAATAAATTTTTATATGCATTAAATAATTATAATCAAAATGGAACTATTAAATATCCTTCTTTAATACTTAGTTTAAATAATTTAAGTATTAACGGAAAAAATATAAATGAAACAAATGTAAAACCTACATTACAAGACGATTGGATATGTGGATTTACAGATAGTGAAGGTTGTTTTTCAGTTTCTATATCTAGTATTAGTAATAAATTTAATATTTGTTTTGATATAGCACAAAATCAATTAGAAAATAAATATATTTTAGACCATTTATTTTATTTATTTAATGTAGGTAAAATTTATAATCATAGTCAGAAAGGAGCTTATAATTTTAGAGTAGGAGGACTTAAAGATTTAACTAAATTATTTCCTTATTTTGATAATTATCCTTTACGAAGTCAAAAGTTAAAAAGTTATATATTATGGAAAAATCTCCATAGTAAATTATTAAATAAAGATCATTTAAATCCTACTTTAAGAGAATCTTTAAAAGTTTTAGCTAGTAAAGTTAATAATAATTGGGATTAATTAATATAATTTTAGGAAAAAAAGGGAAAGGTTAAATCGTAAGATTTTATTAAATTAAAGAGCAGATGTGCCTATTTATTATTAATTATTTTAATTTATTTTGTAAAATAATAATTAGGTTTTTCAAGTTTACTTTATAAAAGACTCTTTATTAAATTCTTTCTCTAGTCCTGACAATTTGGTTTATATAACTATTAGAAGAAAGTAAACTTTCCTTAATATTTATTATTTTGCATTATTTTTATCTTAAATATTTATTGGATGCTGTTCCGACCGATCCGCTTAATTGCATAATTTAAGGAAAAATTGTCAACTTTTCCTGACAGGGAAGAGATATTGAATAATAATATTAGATTTTTTATATTATCTGTTTAGTTTATTATATTTATAAAAAAATCCTAAAAAGTATATAAATTTTTCAAAATTATTTTTTATTCAGTTGGGCTATACTGGTGAAAACGGTTAATAGACTTATCAGCTAAAGACCGTCGGTTATCTAATAAATCGCTACAGACTGGGTCACTAGTGGGTATCTGAAATGATGCTTAATGTACAGTCGGTTTTCTCTAATCTTATTTTATTTTAATTAATTTAAATTAAGATTACACAAGGTTATCAATGAAACATAATTTAAACTAATTAGAGGACAATTATTGTAGAGATAATACAGGGACTTTAGAGAGATTTAAAAAAAAAATCTTAAGTTTGAGAAAAATGGATTCTTTGGTCATCCAGAAGTTAAACATATAGGCTTCTTAACGTTGCCATATGCTGGAACTACTTCAATATTTAGTTTTAAATACTCAATCTTTAAAGATCTAGTGAAAAAGTTAAAACAATGAAGTATATCAGCAGGTAACAATTTTATCTTTAAAATTGAAACCTCAGAGACTTTACGCAACGAAACTGTAGTAAAAATAGAAAATATAAAACCTGTATCTATACATATACCAAAACATTTAAAACCTATTAGTGATGATCAATTTGGTTATTATTTAGCAGGTTTAATAGATGGGAATGGTCATTTTAGCAGCAAACAACAATTAGTAATTGTATTTAATTTATTAGACGCTTCTTTAGCTTATTTTTTAAAAGAAAGATTAGGTTTCGGAAGCGTTAAAAAAGTTAAAGATAAAAATGCTTTTCTTCTAGTAATAGCTTCTAAAAAAGGTTTAGAAAAAGTAATTGATTTAATCAATGGTAAATTTCGTACAGAAAATAAATTCAATCAAATAACTAATAACATATTAAATCATAATAATTATATTGATTTTAGAAAAAATTTAAATTTTAAAATAAATTTAGATAATAATTTAAATAATCATTGATTAGCGGGATTTTCTGATGCTGATGCTAGTTTTCAAATAAAGTTAATTAATCGTAATAATAAAATTGAAGTTAGATTGAATTTTCAAATTGATCAAAAAAAAGATTATCTTTTATTATTGATTAAAGATTTTTTAGGTGGTAATATAGAATATAGAAAAAATCAAGATACATATTATTATGGATCGACTAGTTTTGGATCAGCTAAAAATGTTATTAATTATTTTGATAAATTTCATTTATTATCTAGCAAACATATTAACTTTTTAAAATGAAGAAAATCATATTTAATAATTCAAAAAAAAGATCATTTAAATAAAAATGGTATAGAAAAAATTATTAAATTAAAAAATACAATGAACAATTTAAACAATACTACAGTTTAAGATAAAGTCCTAACAAGGATGTTAAATTCTTGAGTGTTAATTAGAATAGATTATTATTATTAACTATTCGATTAATCAAAAATATTGTTATATTTTAATTATACCAGGATTTGGTATAGTTAGTCATATTGTTTCAACATTCTCAGGTAAACCTATATTCGGTTATTTAGGTATGGTTTATGCCATGTTCTCAATTGGTATTTTAGGTTTCCTAGTTTGAAGTCACCATATGTTTTCAGTTGGATTAGACGTTGATACAAGAGCTTATTTTACAGCAGCTACAATGGTTATTGCTGTTCCAACTGGTATTAAAATCTTTTCTTGATTAGCCACATTATATGGAGGTTCATTAAGATATACTACTCCTTTAATTTTTACAATTGGATTTTTAGCTCTATTTACAATTGGAGGATTAACTGGAGTAGTTTTAGCTAATGCAAGTATAGATATTTCATTACATGATACATATTATGTTGTAGCTCACTTTCATTATGTTTCATCAATGGGTGCTGTATTTGCTTTATTTGCAGGATTTTATTATTGAGAAGCAAAAATAATAGGTAAAACATATAATGAATTATTAGGTAATATTCATTTCTGAACATTATTTGTTGGAGTAAATCTTACTTTCTTTCCACAACATTTCTTAGGTCTGGCCGGTATATTTTAAATTATATCAAATTTTATAGAAAATAATTTATTAGATAATTTTACTTTATCATCCGTATATGAATTATATGCATGAGATTTAAATAAAGCAAACGGTACAGTAGTAATAAATTATCCTTATGGACCTCATTTATTACCTAAATTCTTAAATGAACCTATACGTTTATATAAACCTAATTTTAATCGTAATCAAATTGGTGTTGAAAATCGTAAGCGTAGTATTATTTATCAATGAATAAATTTAATCAATGGTAAAATATATATTGGAAGTGGTTGAAATGGTTCATTACGTTTATTATCTTATTGAACTCCTAGCTTTTTAAAACGTAATAATCCTATTTATAATAATTTAAAAAAATATGGGCATAATAATTTTAATTTAGTTATTTTAGAAGATTTAGGTTTTACAGGTTCTGTTACTAAAGAATATTTATTAATTCGAGAACAATATTATATTAATATTCTTTTTAACAAGTATCCTTTATTAAAATTAAATATATCTCCTACAGCCGGAAGTAATTTAGGTTTTAAACAATCAATTGAATTTAAATTAAATCGTTCTGGAAAACTTAATCCAATGTATGATAGAACTTTTTCATCTGATTTTATAAAAATGCAAAGTTGTAACAAAGTTGGAAATAATAATCCTCAGTTTGGTAAAATTAAATCAATCAAAACAATAAATAAATTAACAAAATTAGTTTATGTTTATGATTTTATAAATAAAAATTTAATAGGTTCATATTCAACAATACAATGTTCAAAAGAATTTAAAATGGGTAAATATACTTTATCAAAATATTTAAAAAATGGATTACCATATAAAAATAAATTATTTTCAAGAATAAAATTATATTAATTTTTAGTGCCTCTATAAATTACTTTAAATAATTTATTAGAAAATTGGGTGAATTGCAAAAAAGTCCTATAAAATTATAGGATAATTTGCAGCGAAGTTTATATTAATACAACTATTTAATTTTTAATTAGTTTAAATATAAAAACGTTCAACGACTAATGGGTGAGTAGTATTAACAATAACCCCATACTGTATTTAAATTTAATTTATTAACAGAAGCGCCCAATCAGTATTTAATTAATTAATAAATACTGAATGACATAGTCTGAACCTAGTTTATTTAATAAATGTTTCGCTTTTTAATTATAAGCGAAAATATTTATATATAAATATTTTCATTACATATAAAAATACCGTAAGGCTAGGAGTCTAAGTGTAAAAACTTAGGATTAACACAATTGATGCCACGACGTATACCTGATTATCCTGATGCTTTTAGTGGTTGAAATGCAATATCAAGTTTTGGTTCATTAATATCTGTAGTAGCTACTTTATTATTCTGTTATATTATTTATGATATTTTTGCTAATCAACCAACTTGTGGAAATAATCCTTGATCTATTCCAGCTTTCTTTATTAATTCTAAAGAAATAAATAATGACACACAATCATCTAATACTTTAGAATGAACTTTATCTAGTCCTATTCCTTTCCACCCCTTTAAAATGTTACCAATTCAATCTTAATTATAAATTAATTTTATTAATTAATACAATTATTATTTTAACCCCTTTAAAGACAAATTTAATAAAGCTTCAGATAAAATTTAAAAGTAGATATGAATTATTTTCGTATCTACTATCAAAATAGATAATTATTTGATAAATAAAAATATTTAAATATATCAGAGGATATTTATTTAATAAAAACTAATCCGCCTCTTATCTAACTAAAATTATTTATTAAAAAAAAAATGAAAAAAATAAAAATATTACGTCATGTAAATATAATAAAAATATATTATAGTAACGAATTTTCAACAGCGCTCCGCACAAAAATGAATAAAACTATTTATTCTGTATTATATAAGCCTAAAAAGTTAGAACGAAATATTTCTAAAAAATATCATATAATAGGCTATATACATTTATATGAAATAAGTGATAGTTATGATTATAATAGTACTTGTTATTGTTTAAATTTATTTAATATTAAACAAGTTGTATTATTCACGGGCACAAAAACCCCAATGATAAGTAATACAGATAAAAAAATTTAAATTTATTTTAATAAAAAAGAAAATACATGGATAATAGAATATTTAATCCTAGATTATATTTTTTATCAATAAATTTAATAAAAAATATTATATTTTATAAATATAAAAACAGATATATTTATTTATGAAAATTTAATAAATTAAATTACAGAAGAAATTAAAAAATCAAACTTTATAATTTATAAATTTAATGATACAACATGATTTGATATAATATCTAATTTTAATAATTTTTATTTATATATTACTGGAGGAAACCAAAATAAAAGACATATAAATTCACCTAAGTGATTAAATTAAATAATTTATTACTGCGCTAGGATTAAAATCATGCATAGTAACCGCTAGCGCGGAGCAATAATTATTATACCATTAAACTACTATTTTTTTTTTGAACTAAATAAAAATAATTTTTATCCCATTACCGGAATTTTTTTATGAATTAGATATTATTAATTTAACCCCTTACCAATATTTTTTTAATAAATTAATTAATTTAACCCCTTTAATTTATGTTTTTTAAAATTTTATTATATAATTAAATATGAATATTTTATATCTCCTAAATTTTAAGGTTTTATTATTTGCTCCATCCGCTCCACGCAAAAATAAATAAAAACTAAAGATATTAGATAAAAATTTTTATTAATTTAGAAGATTTAAAGAATTATCTAATAAAATATCTAAAATTTTATTATAATATTTAAAAAATATTTTTTAAAAGAGGTAAGATTAATTTAATTGGTTAAAATAACGTTTTGTGGCGACGAAAATCAGAGTTCGATTCTCTGATTTTACCCTATTAATATAATAAAATTTTAAACTAATTTTATCTTAAGATAGTTTAATAAATTTTAATTCCTAGATAAACTAATAAAATAAATAAATTGATAACTCTTTTTTATCTATCGCGCTATCATATGCTCCGCGCTCCGCACAAAAATATATTATTAAATATATTAAATTTAAAAAGAATTAATTAAGAAAATTTATAAACTAAAAGTATCGATGACAATATTGTTCTAACATCAAAAAATATAAAAAATAAAGTATTTCAAAGGGGTTATTATGGATTAACACGCAAATTTATATAAAAAAGGAGACTTTTAAGTCAAAGCTAAAAAATTTTTAATTAAACTAAAATATTTTTAATATTATTTTAGCGATCCTATGGGAAACCTTTTATTTAAACTTCCCGAAGTAAAACATTTCAGTAAGGAAAGGAAAGGAAATCAACCGAGACTCCGAAAGTAATGGTGAGTGAAATCGGACTAGCCTTTTTTTTAATTTAATAATTAAATAATTATATAATCATTAAAAATTTTATTATTAATGATTATTTTAATTGTCCTATTAATAATAATTATTAATAAAGATCTAAAAAAGTGTAATTTACTAAACAAAGTCCTGTGAATTATTAAATATAAAAATAATAATTATTAAATAAAATAATTAAACAAGTACAATGAGAGATAACTTGTTGGAATAAAGGGGAACCATCCTCTAAGGCTAAGTATTATAAATTTAGCGATAGTGAACAGTACTGTAAAGGAAATTATTGAAAAAAAATGTTTTTAACATAACGAATAGTTTGAAATAGTAACTCTATAAGCAGTCGAAATTATAAATAATTAAATAATGACGGCGTACCTTTTGCATAATGGGTCAGCAAGTTAATAGGAATAGCAAGGTTAATAGCCTTAGCGAAAGCGACTGGACATAGAATTGTTTAATTAAATTATTTAATTAAATAAAATTGTGATGGGTAAGTTATTTCTATTAGACCCGAAGTTAGGAGATCTTTCCAAGACCAGATTACGAAAACGGATCGAACGGGTGAATGTTGCATAATTCTCCGAAGAGTTTTGGAAAGTGGCGAAATACCAATCGTGCCTAAAAAGCTGGTTTTCTACCGAAACATATTTAAGTATGACATCTACAAGAAATTTATGAAGGTACAGCACTGCATTTCCCAACAACGCTTAAATTTAAAATAAAAAAAAAATTATTTTTTTTAATATTTAAGAGACGTTTAGCTTGCGGGGACCTCGAAAATCTTACCATTGGAATCCAAACTCGAAATTACATAAATGAATTGTAGATATTCAGACTACTAATGCTAAGTTGAGTAGTCAAGACGGAAACAG
>Ga0193731_1000518_pt1 | contig 12553 bp, 9 predicted proteins | sample U1a2metaG_FD_144920 | JGI IMG/M metagenome (GOLD analysis project Ga0193731, IMG submission 144920) | Soil microbial communities from a riparian zone of the East river system, Colorado, United States - U1a2 | ecosystem: Environmental > Terrestrial > Soil > Riparian zone | place: USA: East River...
TTCTAGCCCTAGCGGAGATTTTCGCCGCGACCTTGTATTATGTCGGCCGCGGTCGCGCTGCCCGAGTCTCGACACAGTCAGTCGCTGCGGCTGTAGCACGCCCTCCCGCTCCATCTGTTTCCGCTCGAAGTCCTGCACCAGTGGCGGTGCAGCCGGCAGTTCCGCAAGCGCCGGCGATCCCAAACCCTTCGGAGTCGCTTGTTGATCAACTGGTGCAAGAAGGCGTGGAGTTGCGCGACCGGGGCGATACTACGACGGCGCTCAAACGTTTCGACGAAGCCTTGGACAGCGAACCCGATAACACAGCCGTGCTGATGGAAAAGGCGAAAACCTACGATTCCATGCAGCTCTACGACCGCTCGAACGAAGTGTGGCGCAAAATTAAAGAAGTCAGTCCCCCGGATAGCCCGACCTACGATTTGGCCGATCGCCGCTTGAAGGTGGGTGTCTCGAGTTCGCCCCCGGCGGAGGCGGGAAACACGAGCGCAGCAGTTGATGCCGCGCCACCCAAGGACGTCGGCGGCAGCCCGGAAGGTCCAATAATGGGAATCAGTGAAGTCAAAACGACGGAGACGCCCGACCCGGATGCAGAGAAGAACCTGGCGCTGCAGATCGGTATAAAAAAACAGCCCGGCGCGACTATCGATCACGACAAAGTGAAGATCTTTGTAAAATTCTACGACACGGTTGGTGACAAGGATATCAAACTGACGGACGCGGACGTAAATTACGAATGGCTGACACCCAAACACGATTGGACGGAGACGAATCCAGAGGTGCTGGCAGTACGGTACCTCCGCGCAAAAACAGCTGGTGCCTCGTCTGAGTCATCACTTTCCGAGGCCGCTGCATCAGTGCGGCCAGGTCAAAAGGGCCGAGGCAAAGCTTCTGCCGCAAATAGCGGACAGCGGAAATACCTCGGGTACATTATTCAGATCTATTACGACGATGATTTGCAAGCGGTGCAAGCGGAGCCGTCGCGGCTTTTACAGCATTTTCCTCCTTCGAAAAATACGAGTACACAATGATACCATTGGTCATTATCGAGCCCGGAAACGCATGAGTCTCGCCGCGATCTGGATGGGCTGGCCAAAGTTAAAGCGCATTCTGCCGTGCGCCTGTGTTCTGCTTTTTGCCACGGCCGCGACGGGGCAAATTCAAGTGGACCTGAAATTCAAGCGATTGCAGTACATCGCTTACGAGCCGGTAGTCGCGACCCTTGCGATTACCAATCTGGCGGGACGCGATATTGAGCTTCAAGACGCAAATGGGCAATCATGGCTTGGATTTGAGGTAACTGGAAACGAGGGTCAGCCGATAGCGCCGCTAAACGGAGACAATGCCCAGCCGCCTTTGAAAATCGAAGCCGGTCAGAGACTCACACGGCAGATTGATCTTGCTCCGCTCTATCCCGTGCACGATTTCGGCGCTTACCATGTGCGCACGCATGTCTATTTCGCGGACTTGGGGAAATTTTTTTACTCTGGAACGGGAGTGTTCGAGGTGACTGACGCGCGGCCAATCTGGCAACAAACAGTGGGAATTCCAACCGGGGCTGCCGCAGCCGGGGAGGTGCGCACGTACTCGCTACTCACGAACCGATTCCCAGACCACACGTCCTTATACGTACGCGTGCAGGACAAGGACACAGGAGTCGTGTACGCGACGTATTCGTTAGGCCGAGCCATCGCTTTTGAGCAACCGCAAGCGGAGATCGACCGCGCTAATCAATTGCATGTCTTACATTGCGCGGCGCCACATGCGTGGTCCTATTCGCGAATCGGCTTGAATGGCCAACTGCTGGAGCACTCGTCGTTTATGGAAACCAAAACGAGACCTCGGCTCGTCCATTCCGGAAATGGTGAAGTAGCGGTCCGCGGCGGCCTGATCGATACCCCAGCGCGGACCTCGCGTAGCACTGCACCGAAACTTTCCGCTCGGCCACCCGGTTTGCCTAAAGAGGATTAATAATGCCAGCAAATTTTTGTCGACCCGGTTGGTCCGCCGCTAGTTTGCTGGCGACGCTCTTTGTATGCTGTAATTCCCCCGCAGCAGAGACCGGCCGCACGTCTGAAAATATGACGGTCGTGATCGATGCGGGGCATGGCGGTCACGACCGCGGCGGGATTCCCGGGCAGAGGATAGCAGAAAAGGTTATGACGCTCGATGTGGCGCAGCGTCTTAGAAATGTTTTGCAGGCTAGTGGCTATCGCGTGGTGATGACCCGAGATAGCGACGTTTTTGTTCCGTTGGGGACGCGCGTTGCAATCGCTAACTCCTACCGCAACGCCATTTTCGTATGTGTTCATTTCAACGCGACAAATCGGATGGGCGCGAGTGGAATAGAAACCTATTTTTACAGCCGCGACAGCTTGCCGCTTGCCTCAGCGATCCATCACTTCGTCGTTGGGGGTGCGCCTTCGGGGAATCGCGGAGTGCGCCGCCGTGGCTACTACGTCTTGAGAAAGACAAATATTCCGGCAGTGCTGGTGGAATGCGGCTTCCTTACTAACCCAACCGAAGGTGCGTACGCGCAAACTGCTTCTTATCGCCAAAAACTCGCAGAAGAAATTGCAGCTGGGGTCCGCGGGCGCAATTCCGTTGGAGGTGCGCTGTCCACGACGCGGGTGGCAACGAGTGAAACAATCCCGCTGCAACCGTACATGGACCAGACGAAGGTGACGAGTTCCAAACACCGCAGGTCCAAGAGTTCACATAAGAAAAGCGCGCGTAAAAAGAAAACCTCATCGAAATCGACCGGCTCAGAAGCACGCTACGCCTCAACAGATCCGGAGGCCTGATTTGGACTTGCCGGTTTTGTCTTCGGCGCAGATGCGAGCAGCAGAAGAGGCCGCTTTCGCCAGGGGAGTGCAAGTTGAAGCACTCATGGACGACGCAGGCGCCGGTGTTGCACAGACAGCCATGAAGTTTTTCCCGAGGCCGGGCAAGTGCATTGTGTTTGCCGGAAAAGGCAATAACGCGGGTGACGCTTTGGTTGCAGCAGATCGCTTGCGACGCCTCGGCTGGAAAATCGAAGTCCGACTTGCTTTCAAAGAAGATGATTGCAGCGAACTCATGCGCAAGAAGCTTGATGTGCTCCAGACCAGTACCCCCAGAGTGCCGGATTGGACGGATGAACCGGGTCATGACATCGGCGTTACAATCCTGGAACTTTTCGCTTATGCAGCTGATGAGTTGTCTTTTGTGCAGGAAAAAATCGCAGCTGAGACGTACCTGGGCACCGCAGCTCCCCTGATTATTCTCGATGGCCTGCTTGGAGTGGGTGCGAGACCACCGCTGCGCGAACCGATACGCGCCGCATGCCGTTCCATCAATCAGTTGCGGAGAAATAAGGGCGCCTACGTGTTCGCCGTTGATCTGCCAACGGGGCTCGATGGCGACTCAGGTAAAATAGATCGTGACTGTGTGATAGCGGATTTCACAGTCACGATTGGATTTGCCAAGTCCGGTCTCGTCACCGATGGCGCGCTGAACTACGTCGGCAGACTCGAAGTTGTACCGCTGCGTGATCTGCGCCCCCCGGACAAGATGGCCAAGGAGACGATTACCAGCCCGCCGGCTTTTCACGGGTTGCTCCCGAGACGCGAATACAGCGCGTACAAAAATCAATTTGGTCGCATCGGCGTCGTTGCCGGCTCCAAGGGATTTATTGGGGCTGCTTTGATGACATCAGAAGGCGCATTGCGAGCAGGCGCAGGTCTGGTGGAGGTTTTTGTTCCCGGGGAAATCTACGAGATTGTCGCCAGCGCCGCACCGATGGAAGCGATGGTGAAGCCTGTTCAGTCTTATCGCGACCTGCTTAAACAAAAACCTGATGTGTGGGCATTGGGACCCGGTCTTGGAGAATCACACGCAAATGAGGTTCTCGAACTGATTGAAAAAGCAAAGCAACCGATGGTGACCGATGCCGACGGGCTCAACATTCTGTCGGAAAAAACCTCAGTGCTCAGGCGTTGCAAAGGCAAACGACTGCTCACGCCGCATCCGGGCGAGATGAAACGCCTTTTCCCAGACCACAAAGAGGCGCGCGCCGAAACGGCCACGAAGTTCTGCAATCGTTTCCCAGTGACACTTTTGTTCAAAGGCAGTCGCACCATCGTGGCTGAACGTGATCGCCCGTTGAGCTACAACACAACCGGCAATCCGGGAATGGCCACCGGCGGAATGGGCGATATTCTCACCGGTGTCTGCGCCGGTTTAATTGGACAGGGCCTGTCCCTTTACGATGCGGCGCGAGTCGGTGCGTGGCTATGCGGGCGCGCCGCAGAAATCGCGATTTTCAATGATGGCCAAAGCGAGGAATCACTATTGCCTCGCGATGTTCTCGATCATCTGGGCGATGCGTTTAAAGAATTGTAGGGCGTCTGTGTGAAGCGGCATGTGTTCAGCGCCAAAGGCGCGGCATTCACGTCAAAGCCTGGGGCAGCGCCCCAGGATCATGGAAATCCGAAAACACCAGCGCTGAAAGCGCGATTCACTTCGCGCAGCGGCCAATTGAATTGCGCTTTCAGCGCTTGCTTACATGACGACTTGAATTCCTGGGGCGATGCCCCAGGCTGGTTTGAGATAGCGCCTTTGGCGCTAAACAGAAACGTGCGACGCCTAAAAGCTGGCATTTGATACAGACGCCGCCAGCAGGTTGCCGAATTAGACACAGTGAATCTGCAAACCGAAAGAACCGAGGACTATAAAGCGCCATCCGAAGAAACAGGCTGGAGTCGGGTGAAGAAGGCGCTTGGCCCAGTTGCGGTGGTGGGCGTCGTGATCGCAAAGTTTTTCGCGAAGCTCAAGTTCGTTCTTTTGCCACTCCTGAAATTTCTTCCGATTCTGCTGAAGTCTGGCGGCACAATGCTGCTGATGATCTGGGTCTACACCCAGATATGGGGATGGCAATTCGCGCTCGGTTTTGTTCTTCTTTTACTCGTACATGAAAGCGGCCATTTGCTGGTCGCTAAAAAATTTGGGCTAAAGGTCGGCGCGCCTGTATTCATTCCATTCATGGGCGCGTTCATCGCGCTAAAGGACGCGCCGCGCAATGCCTGGATGGAAGCATGCGTCGGTATCGGCGGGCCAATGTTGGGGAGCCTTGGCGCATTGGTCTGCAACGTCCTGGGAGAAATGTTCGCCGCGCCGATATTCATCGCCCTCGCGTGGTTCGGATACTTTCTAAATCTGTTTAACTTGACGCCGGTAGGAATGCTCGATGGCGGACGGATTGTGACCGCGCTGTCTCGCTGGCTTTGGTTGCCCGGGTTTGCCCTGCTTCTTTGGTTCGGATGGAAGTATCCGAATTTTATTATCTGGTTGATTGTGCTCTTGTCGCTGCCGCGGATTTATTCGCTATTCCGCAAACGAACAGAGGAAGAACAGCGTTACTTCGAAGTTACACCGTCCCAGCGGTGGATAATGTCGATATTGTATTTCGGTTTGATTGCGGTTCTGCTTTTCGGCATGCATGTAGCGCAGCAGGATTTGGCGAAATACGGAGTGCGTTCCCACGGCCACGGACGGGACATCATCGTGCAATAACGCATTCAAGGAGCAACGGCTTCCCCGCCGTCAGCCCCGGCGTGCAGAGGACTGCCCGCCCTACCGGACGTCTTCCGAAAAACGGTAGGGCGCGTCACTCCGTGCGCGCCGCTTGATTCACCGCAAAGACTTTCTTCGGTTCCAGCCCAATTCTCTCGACAATCGAGACGAAGCGTTTGTCCTCGCGCAGAGGAGCGAATTCGGGAGCGATACCTATAAAATGCAACGACGACGAATGTTCCTCGTACGCGCGCTGTAGTTCTCGGATCGCGTCGTCGTGTTCTTGCAGCACGACGTGCACATGCGCAATCGCATCCCCCGGCGTGTAGCTCCCGCGCGTCGTGCAAACAGCCTTGAGAATCTCCTTCGCTTCCTCCCTGCGATTCATCTTCGCGTAAGTGATCGCAAGACCAATGGGCACTCGACCACTGAGGTCTTGAGACTTCTTGTATAGGTCGATCGCGTCATCGAAGCGTCCCATTTCGCGATATAGCGCGGCGAGCAACGGTTCTCCGTAGGCAAACGCCGGGTCGAGTTGTAATCCTAGTTCACCGGCCGCGATCGCTTCATCGTGCAAACCAAAGTAACGGTAGATCTCGCACGCAAAATTACTTACCCAAAGTGACGCGGGATCGATTTTCGCGGTGCGCCGCAAGTAGATCAACGCTTTCTCCCGGTCCCCGCGCGCCGCATAAAGCGCAGCAATAAAATAATTGGATGGCGTCGAGTTTGGCTCGATCTCAGCCGCACGTTTGAATTCCACTTCAGCGCCGTCGAGGTCCCAGTCGAGAATGCGTTTCGTCTCTGCGAGGTACACGTGCGCTTCGCCTTCTCCGTCGTTCAGTTGCACCGCACAGAGAGCAGCATCTCGAACTTTTGCGTAGGCTTCGAGCGGCGCTACGTAAGCATCTGCCAGCCACAGCCATGATTTTGCAATACCCGTCCAGCTGCGACTAAACTGCGGATCTTTCTCCAGCGCGCGCTCAAAAAATTCAAGACTTCGCCGCAGCGCTTCCTCGGTGCTTTTGTCCGAGTAAAAGAGGCCTTGTAAATAATCTTCATAGGCCTCTGTGCTGCGAGATGGACGCAGCGGCGATATCGCCAGCTTGAGTTTCAGGGTATCGACGATGGACCGCGTGATCTCGTCCTGTAGCGCGAAAATTCCATGCATTTCACGCTCATACGTTTCCGACCAGATTGTAAATCCATCGCACGCATCGATCAGTTCCGCCGTAATGCGCACCCGATTGCCATCACGCCGAACACTACCCTCGAGCACATGCTCGACGTTTAACTTCGTGGCAATTTCGCTGAGCTCGGCTTCCTTGTCCTTGAACCAAAACGAGGAACGCCGCGCTGCGACCCGCAAGCCATCCACCTTAGCCAGCGCTCCGAGGAGCTCTTCCGCAATACCTTCACCGAAGTAGGCATGGTCCTTTGCCGGGCTCAAATCGTTAAAAGGCAAAACGGCAATCGATTTCTCGGTCGAGTTCGCCGACAGTGAGGTTTCGATTCGGCCCTCGGGAGATAAATCCTCTGTTCGAACAATCCCGTGTCGCGTGAAATCAAAGAGCCATCCCAGAATAAGCGCGACCGGAAAACCGATGATAATTGCAAGTATTACAAGGCGCTCGGCCCAGTTTGAAATTTCAAAAGGCGGAAAAACCTGAGTCACGACCTGGATCAGCAGCCAGCCCACGACCGCGTACGTCACAGCGACGGTGTAAACTTTTCTCCGCTTTAGTTCCGCAAAAAATTTCTTGAGATTCACTGCTTAGTCAGCCACTCGAAATTCGTATTTCGTGCACGATTGGCAACCAACACATTTGGCGGTTGACAGCAACAACGACCGGCTATTGCCGATCTTGCCTAACAGCAAGAAAACGGACGAGGGTTTCCTCGTGTACGTCGAGATTGCGGTGCCGATCTTGTGCTAGATTGTCGGATGCCGTTTCAGCTCGAATCTAATTACAGACCGCGTGGAGATCAGGGACAGGCAATTGCCAAGCTGATCAAGTCCGTCGAGGCCTGCAATCGTCATCAGACACTGCTCGGCGTCACGGGTTCAGGTAAAACTTTCAGCATTGCGAATGTGATCCAGAAGCTCGACCGGCCGACGCTCGTAATTTCGCACAATAAAACGCTCGCCGCGCAACTTTACTCAGAGTTCAAACAATTCTTTCCACGTAACGCGGTCGAATATTTCGTCAGCTACTTCGATTACTATCAGCCGGAAGCTTACATTCCGCGCTCCGATACTTACATCGAGAAGGACTCGTCCATTAACGAGGAGATTGAGCGGTTGCGGCTTGCGGCGACAAGCGCATTGCTTTCGCGCCGCGACACGATCGTGGTTGCGAGCGTCTCCTGCATCTACGGGATCACTTCTCCGGAAGATTACCTGAACATGCTGCTCACCGTGAAACGCGGCCAGCACATCTCGCGCGAGGCCGTGCTCGGTCGTTTGATCGACATGCTATATGAGCGCAACGACGTTAGTTTCGCGCGCGGACGGTTTCGTGTGCGCGGCGACGTGGTCGAAGTCTATCCAGGGAGCGCCGATGAAGAAGGGATTCGCCTCGAGTTCTTCGGCGACGAGATCGATGCGATCAGGCGGTTCGACCCATTGACCGGTCACGCGCACGAATCGCTGAATGTCATCACATTTTTTCCGGCAAAACAGTTCGTGACTCCGGCGGACAAACTCAATCGCGCGCTGCGCACTATCCGAGATGAACTGGAGCAACGGATCGTCGAGCTGGAATCGCAAAACAAACTCCTGGAAGCACAACGCCTGCGGATGCGGACTGAATACGACTTGGAAATGTTGCAGGAAATGGGGTTCTGCAACGGCATCGAAAACTATTCGCGCCATTTATCGGGTCGGCCACCCGGATCGAAGCCGTACACGATCATCGATTTTTTCCCAAAAGATCTTCTCGTGGTCATCGATGAATCGCACGCCACGATTCCGCAAATCGGCGGGATGTACGAAGGCGATCGTTCACGCAAGACCGTGCTCGTAAATTATGGGTTTCGTCTCCCGAGCGCGCTCGATAATCGCCCGCTTAATTTCGATGAGTTCATGAAGATGACGAACCAGATCATCTACGTGAGCGCGACGCCGGCGGAATTTGAAATTCAAAACAGCGTCGTTGGCAACAAAGGTTACATTCCGCATCGACGACAGCGGATTGGCGAAGTGGAGCTTGTGCCGTTCGTATTGCCTGGCGGCAAACGTCCAACGCCCAACTCCGATAAGTCGCGAGCAGGCGTCCAACGTCGAACGACCAATTCAGAAACCCACGTTTCGCGCACGGATGAGCCGCCGGAGCAATTCGATGCCCACACGCCGGGTGCGCCGCTCATTGTTGAGCAGATCATTCGTCCTACCGGGCTTCTCGATCCAAAAATTACGTTGAAGCCACTCAAGAATCAGATCGACGAAACGATTGAGCTCTGCCGTCAACGCGTGGAAAAAGGCGAGCGAATTCTTGTAACGACGCTGACCAAGCGAACAGCGGAAGATCTTGCCGATTATTTGCGCGACGTCGGATTGAAAGTGCGCTACTTGCATAGCGACATCGATGCGATCGAGCGGGTCGAAATTTTGCGCGGATTACGCGCGGCGGATTTCGATATCCTCGTCGGAATCAATTTGCTCCGCGAAGGCCTCGATCTTCCCGAGGTTTCGCTCGTCTGCATTCTGGACGCGGACAAGGAGGGATTTTTGCGAAGCCAGACTTCACTGATCCAGACGGCAGGCCGCGCAGCGCGTCATGTAAATGGAGAAGTGGTGCTCTTTGCGGATGTCGTCACCCAAAGCATGGAGGCGCTCATATCCATTTCTGAATACCGGCGCGCGAAGCAGATGGAGTACAACCAAAAACACGGAATCACGCCGCAAACGGTCCGGCGAGCTGTGCAGGAGAGTCTGCACACAATCTTGCGTGGCCGCGAAATCGAATCGTCCGTGATTCGCGAAGCTGGCGGCGATTTCAATCTGACTGAGCTGCTTCGTGAGCTTGAGGAGGAAATGCAACACGCGTCGGCGAACCTGGAGTTCGAGCGCGCCGCGCTTTTACGCGACCAGATTATGGAAGTGAAAAGCGGCGCCGGGATTTCGAAGATCGAGCCGAAGCGAAGGCCCGTGAGATACACGTCCCGCAGCCGCGGGACTGGTCGTCGTCGCTCGCGGGTGTAGAGACGAACTCTGGGGAGCACAGGCTGCCAGCCTGTCCTTTTCGGCAGCTTGCCGAAAAGCTCATCGAACATTCTTTGCGTGGCGATTCTGCAACCCGCGGGAGTCGTCGGCAAGCTGCCGACGACAACACGCTAATAGCCTGTGCTCCCCAGCCCACGCTCGCGCAACAACCGAATCTTGTAATCCGCTGTTCGGGGTGCGATGAAACCAGCGATGCCGAAACCAAAAACAAAGGCGGCAACCGCAAACATCTACGCGGTCGTGGGCTCGGATGAAGCGGAAGTAAAACGCGTGGCCACTGAGCTGGCGACTAACTTGACGCCGCCGGGCGCGGGCGACTTCGGATTGGAAGTGATCGATGGCGCCGCAGATAACGCCGAGCAGGGTGCCGCGCGAATTAGATCAGCAATCGAGGCGCTGCAAACGTTGCCGTTTTTCGGCAGCACAAAAGTAGTTTGGTTGAAGAACGCGAATTTTCTCGGCGACGATCCAAAGGCGCGCTCAGCGGCAGTTCAGTCTGCGCTTGAAGAATTATCGGAACTTCTCGACGGCGGTTTCGATTCCGGGGTTACGTTCTTAATCAGCGCCACCGAAGTGGATAAGCGGCGTGCGTTTTACAAAATGCTGGTTAAGCGCGCAGAGCTGCAGGTTTTTGATCGGCTCGATTCGGGGCGCGCCGGTTGGGAAGAAGAAGCAATTGAAATCGTTCGACTGCGCGCGAAGAAAAAAAAACTCGAATTCGATGATGACGCGCTGGATCTTTTCGTGTTGCTAACGGGCGGCGATACGCGCCAGATCGAGAACGAGCTGGAGAAGATCGACACTTATTGTAGTGCAGGCGTTGGGCCTGTGGAGCGAGCGGGCGTGTCGGCTGCTGAACCCAAACCGGCGCGCAGGACGTCCGTCGGCGCCACAGCCAGGATGGTTGTGCCACGAGTCACTGTCGATCTCGTTCGCGAATTGGTACCGCTGTCGCGCGCAGGCATCATTTTCGAATTGAGCAACGCGCTGGCGCTGCGTGATCTAGAGCTCGCGCTTACGCTTGTTCGGCGCCTATTGGATCAGGGCGAAAGCGCCATCGGTATCTTGTTAGCAGCGGTTGTCCCGACGATCCGCAATTTGCTGCTTGCAAAAGATTTGATGGAACGACATGGCCTCCCGCGTTCGCATTCGCCGTTTCAGTTCATTTCTGCAATCAACCGTTTGCCGGCGAAAGCCACAGAACATTTGCCGCGCAAGAAAGATGGCTCGATCAACGCCTACGCGCTGGGAATCGCAGCGCAGCACGCGCATCAATTCGAGACCAACCAACTAATTAATGCCATGCGGGCGTGTCTGACCGCCAATGTTCAATTAGTTACCACGCAACTCGATCACGAACTGATTTTGACCGAAGTAGTCGTGAAGTTGTTGGGATCTGAACGAAAACTGTAAGGCGTTTCTGTGAACCCCGAAAGCATTCGGGGCTGACACAGACGCCCTACAAATTCATGTCGCGCTTTCGACTTGTTTGCGCGCAATTGGCCCGATGTATGGAATGTCCCAGCGCACACCAGTAAAAGCTTTTACGATCGTAATGATCATGATCACCAAAAACGCCAAGTGCACCAGCGCCGCGATAATCGCCCAGAAAAATACCAGGATGCCACCGATGGCTGGTATCGCCGAGAACACCACATGCACGACAGCAGACACGATGTTGAAGAGAAACCACGCGCAGCCAAAGATGATTGATTGCATCGCGTAGAAACGCACGAAGCCGTCGCGCTTTTCCAGAATGTAGAAAATAATGCCACCGATCAGCGGAATGCAGGCAATTGCCGCAGCCACGTTCGAAGGCAGACCGGTTGTTCCGGAGTGCGGGCCCGGCTCGGGTCCTGGACTTGGCGGAGGCGTCGGCGCAGTTGGCTCTTGATCTGGCATGACTTACATACACAAAAGAGCCAATGTTTTGTCAAGCAATCTTGCGGCGCGATGCTCCTCTTTTCGCTTCCACTCAGGAGTCAAAGCGAATATCGTGCCGCTTAACTTCAACAGATTACATGAGCAACAATCGTTCCCCCGCGTTTACCATAATCGAAATGATCATCGTGCTGGCGGTCATCGCCGTTATGATGTCCTTCGTTTATCCCATGTACACAGGTGCTACGGAGCGCGCAAAAGCAACAAAAGATATGAGCAACCTGCGCCAGATCGGCATCGCGATGCAGACTCTTCTTAACGACAATGACCAGATTCTTCCCGCTACCACGACCTGGCCGGGCATAAGCACGAGCACGACGCCAGTGCTTTATTCGAAATACATTGCGACGAGGAAGGTCTTTCAGTCGCCTTTCGATAAGCGGGCAAGTGCCGAAACCAATACAGCACCGGTTAGCTACAGCATCAACACAAACATGTATGTCAAATTGGGGATAAATCCCAATATGCTGAGAGTCGTTTCACCCGCTTCGACATTTTTCATGGCGCCCACATATGCTGGAAATCCCGGAGTCTCCGCGTCGTGGACAGGAACAACCACCAGTGCACCTGATCTGCCGGTAGGCGCTCCTGCCGAGCCAAAGGGAACTCATAGTACCGGCAGGCAGATCAACGTATTGTTTTGCGATTGGCACACAGAAAGCCTGACATTCGGGCCAGCTGGCACGGCGGGGACGTTTCAGGATTGGCAGTCTATTCCGCTTGGTGTGAAACATTGGGACCCGACTCAATAGAAAGACGGGTCTCCAGTATGGCGGTCCTTTTCGGTAAGCGACGTTATCGCGTGCTGATCGGCGAGGGTTTGCTCAAGCGACTCGG
>Ga0193731_1000519_pt1 | contig 12530 bp, 9 predicted proteins | sample U1a2metaG_FD_144920 | JGI IMG/M metagenome (GOLD analysis project Ga0193731, IMG submission 144920) | Soil microbial communities from a riparian zone of the East river system, Colorado, United States - U1a2 | ecosystem: Environmental > Terrestrial > Soil > Riparian zone | place: USA: East River...
CCGGTGCTGCTGAACCGTGCGCCGACGCTCCATCGCCTGGGCATCCAGGCGTTCGAGCCGGTGCTCGTCGAGGGCAAGGCGATCCAGGTTCACCCGCTCGTCTGCCACGCCTTCAACGCGGACTTCGACGGCGACCAGATGGCGGTCCACCTGCCGCTCTCCGCGGAGGCGCAGGCCGAGGCTCGGATCCTGATGCTCTCGGCGAACAACATCCTCTCGCCCGCGCACGGGCGCCCGTTGACGACCCCGACACAGGACATGGTCCTGGGCGAGTACTACCTCACGTACTCGGACAAGAACCTGAACGAGCTCAACTCCGAGGACATGAAGCCGCGGCCGATGCGCTTCGCCTCCGAGGAGGAGGTCGAGCGGGCGGTCGACTCGGAACAGGTCAAGCTGCAGCAGCCGATCGAGTACCGCCACGGCGAGGAGCTCATGCTCACCACGCCCGGCCGCGTGATCTTCAACGTGGAGGTCGAGCGTGCGCTGCGCGAGGCGCAGGGCCTCGAAGAGACGCCGGAGGACTTCCCGTACGTGAACACGACGCTGTCGAAGAAGGAGATGGATCTCTTCATCTCCGAGCTCGCCGAGCACTTCGGCGCCCAGGTGATCGCCAGCGTTCTCGACACGATCAAGGCGCTCGGGTTCAAGTATGCGACCGACGCCGGTGTGACGATTTCGAAGAACGACATCGTCATCCCTGAGAACAAGGAAGAGATCCTCAGCGGCTACGAGGAACGAGTCAGCGAGATCGAGGGCCTGTACGAGCGCGGCCTGATCACCGAAGAGGAGCGCCACGAGAAGATCGTCGAGCTCTGGACCGAGGCGACGGAAGAGGTCGCCCAGGCGATGGAGAAGAACCTCAACGAGCTGAACCCGATCTTCATGATGGCCAACTCGGGGGCCCGTGGCTCCTTCAAGCAGATCCGCCAGCTCGCCGGCATGCGAGGCCTGATGGCGAATCCGAAGGGTGAGATCATCGAGCGCCCGATCAAGGCGAACTTCATGGAAGGCCTGTCGGTGCTCGAGTACTTCATCTCGACCCACGGCGCCCGCAAGGGCCTCGCGGATACGGCGCTCCGAACGGCCGACTCGGGCTACCTGACGCGACGTCTCGTCGACGTCTCGCAGGACGTGATCATCCGGGAGGAGAACTGCAAGACCAAGGAGTTCATCGAGCTCCCGATCGAGGTCCCCGAGGGGCTGAACAAGAGCCTGCTCGGTCGGACGATCGCAGAGGACGTTCACAAGCCGCTTGCCTCCGGGAAGCCCGGCAAGACGGTGCTCGCCGAGAAGGGCGCGCTCGTCACGATGCCGTTGCTCCGCGAGGTGCTCGACGGCCTCGACGACACCACCGGCGCGAGCCTGCCGGTTCGTTCGGTGCTGAAGTGCAAGAGCGAGTTCGGCGTTTGCCAGGCCTGCTACGGCATCTTCCTCGCCACCGGCGGGATGTGCGAGATCGGCGACGCGGTCGGAATCATCGCCGCGCAGTCGATCGGTGAGCCTGGCACGCAGCTGACGATGCGGACGTTCCACACGGGCGGCGTCGCCGGCGCCGACATTACGCACGGCCTCCCGCGCGTCGTCGAGATCTTCGAGGCGCGAAACCCGAAGGGCGCCGCAAAGCTGTCGGAGGTCTCGGGCACCGTCAAGATCGAGGACACCGACCGCGGGCCGAAGCTCTCGATCATCGTCGAGGGCGAGGAGGAGCCGGTCAGCTACCAGCTGCCGCGGCGAACCCGCGTGCTCGTCGCCGACGGCCAGATCGTCGAGCCGGGTGACGCCCTCCACGAGGGCTCCCTCAACCCCGCCGACCTTCTCCGCCTGAAGGGCGACACGGCGACCGAGCTGTACCTCATCCAGGAGGTGCAGAGGGTCTACAAGTCGCAGGGCGTCGACATCCACGACAAGCACATCGAGCTGATCGTGCGCCAGATGCTCAAGAAGGTCCGCGTCGACAGCGCCGGCGACAGCGACCTGCTGCCCGGCCAGCTCGTCGACAAGGTCGTCCTCGACCGAGAGAACGCGCGCATGAAGAAGGAGAAGAAGGAGCAGGTGACGTGGGAGCCGTTGATCCTCGGGATCACGAAGGCGTCGCTCGCAACCGAATCCTTCCTCTCGGCGGCCTCCTTCCAGGAGACGACCAAGGTGCTGACCGACGCCTCGATCGAGGGCAAGGTCGACCGCCTGCTCGGGTTGAAGGAGAACGTGATCATCGGCAAGCTGATCCCGGCCGCGACCGGGCTGAAGCGCTACCGGCAGATCGACATCAGCCCGTCCGAGAAGGTGCCCGCGGAGACGTACGAGCGCGAGGCGCTCCTCGCGGCACTCCAGGAAATCGGCGGCGACGGCGGCGACGGCGCGAGCCTCGCCAGCCTGGGGCTTGATTTCGGCGGAACTCCGGACTACGGCGAGGAGAACCCTCCGAAGGAAGAGGGAGAGGCCGAGGAGATCCCCGAGGTCGACACCCCGCTCGACGAGTCGTAGTGGCCTGAAGGGCCACAGCACTAGAACGTAAAGCGGAGGCGCGGCGACGGTCGCGCCTCCGCATTTCCTGCTACTTAGTGTCGCGCGCGTGAAGAGGGTCTCTCTGCTTCTGTTGCTCGCCGTCGCCGGCCTCACCGCCTCGGCACGTCCCGCGGCCCCCAAGGCCGCAACCGGCGATGCCTGCGCGCTGCCGTCGACGAAGCCCGTTTGGATTGACTTCGCCGACGGCTCGGTGCCATTCTGGGAGCAGTTTGCGCGGCCCGGCGTCGTTGCTGCTGCGTCGAACTTCATCTTTCCGGCGCAGATCCGTGCGCGCGGCGCGAAGACCGTCTACTTCGACCTCAACTTCACGCGGCGGACGGGAACGCCGACCGAGCCCGCCGATCCGGCGACGGTGACTGATCGGGCGAACCGGTTCTACACCTACGCCTCGAACTCGATGGGTTGCTCCAAGCCGGTGATCACGGAGAACGAGCTGCAGGGAGCAAGCACGCTGACGCCCTGGAGCGTGGGCAACGCGCAATACCGCGCGAACGTGCTGATCTTCCTTCGCACGCTTGCCGCGCGCGGTGCGAAACCCGTCCTGCTCGTCTCGAGCGATCCCTACACAGGCGGCGAGGCGGCCGACTGGTGGCGTCAGGTCGCACAGGTTGCGTCGATCGTGCGAGAGGTCTACTTCCCGGCACCCAAGATCTACAAGCTCGGGATCGTCCAGGGAAGCCGAACGATCAGGCAGATGTTCCGCTCCGGGGCTCGAGACTTCATCTCGATCGGCATCCCGCCGTCGAAGCTCGGGATCATGCTCGGCTTCCAAACGACGTCGGGCTCAGGCGGGCGCGAGCACCTGCAACCGGCGAGCAAGTGGTTCGAGCTGACGAAGCTCCAGGCGCTCGCGGCCCGCACGGTGGCACGGGAGCTGGGACTCGCGACCGTCTGGTCCTGGGGCTGGGCGACGTGGACGATCGGCGAGAAGGATCCGGACAAGCACACCAATGCGTGTGTCTATCTCTGGACGCGTGACCCGAAGCTCTGCGACGCGCCGCGGATGGCCGGCCCCGCGCTGAATACCGACCTGACCGCGGGGCAACTGATCTTCCCAGCGGGCTCCCGTTGCACCGTCTATGGCAGTCCAGTTCGCTGGGATGTCGCGGCTTCGATCTCGCGACTGACGCAAGACTCACAGCCGGCGTTCACCGCTGCGTACGGGCGCGCCGTCGCGAGCTCGTACGCCCACGTAACGACGAAGGCGATCCTCGACGCCGAGAAAGCCGTGATCGCGCTCCACTTCGGCGGCAGCAGGGCTGCCTACGTGGCCGCATTGCACCGCGACCGCGCCAGCGTCGGCATCGCTCGGGGAGTCATCGGTGACGAGCTCCGCCGCGCGCAGATTCAGTCGCGGTTTCGCGTGGGCGGCCCGTCAGCGTCCGAGGTTCAGTCCTACTACGACGCCTACGCAGCCGCGCCCGTTCGTCTCATCCACGTGAAGCCGGCGGCGCCCTGGCTCGGGAGCGCGAGGCGCGGCTTCGCGCTCGGCGCGATCGCTCCGCCGCGAGTGTTCACCCTCAAGAACGGCCAGCAGGCCTCGCTGCGGACGATGACGGGCGTCTTCAAGGTCAAGGCGATCGGACCGACTGTCGCGCTCGCCGAGTTGCCGCTCTCGAAAGCGCGCACGCCGATCAGGACAGCGCTCATCTCGCTGGCGCGCGACACCGCCTACCAAAACTGGCTGCTCCAGCGGGAGAAGTCGGCCCAGGCCCAGACTCTCTGCTGGCGCGATCAGCTGCCCGCCGTCGAGGTCGTTCCGCTGACCGACTACCTGCCCTATCTGGCCCTCGACTCAGGCGCCGCTGCTTCGGCGACTACCGTGGGCTAGTCCTACTAGCTCGCGGCGTTCGAAGCGACGACCTGCGCCTTGCCGCGCTCCTTGGCGCCGTAAAGAGCTTCGTCTGCGCGCTCGAAGAACCCCGTCGGGTCGTCCTCGCTCTTGAGCTCGGCGACACCGGCGGAGAAGGACAAGCGTCCGGCCTGGCCGACCGGCCGCGCCGAGATCGCGGCCTGCAGCCGCCGGTAGAGCTGATCGGCGTCGGTGAGGGTCGATTCGGGCAGGATCACGGCGAACTCGTCGCCGCCGACCCGGCAGGCGAAGTCCGCAGAGCGCACGACGTCGCGGATGCGCTCGGCCGACTCGGCGATCACGGCGTCGCCGGCGAGGTGTCCGATCCGGTCGTTGATCGCCTTGAAGTCGTCGAGGTCGAAAACGATCAGCGCCAGCTTGCGGTCGTAGCGATGGGCGCGGGCGACTTCGCGGGCGAGCGTCTCGTGGAAGTAGCGCCGATTGTGCAGCCCGGTGAGCGCGTCCAGGTCGGCCAGCTGTCGCGCCTCGCGGAAGCGATTCGCATTCTCGATCGCGGGCCCCGCCCTGAGCGCGAGCTCCTCGAGCTCTCGGACCTCGTCCTCGCTCCACGTGTGCGAGCGCGAACGCGAGAAGACCGCAATGAAGCCGATCGGGCCGTTCTCCGTCTGGATCGGCACCGCAAGCCCTGAGTGGATCAGGGTCGCGGGGCCATTAGTCGACACCATCTCGGCCGGGTACTGGTAGACGAGCGAGATCGAGCGCGCCTCTGCGCCTCCGGGGGGGCCTGCGATCGCCTGGCGCTGGGCCTCTTCGGTCGTCAACCCGAGCGTGGCGACGATCGGCGCGTCGCCGTCGCTGCTGTCAAGCCGTGCGAGCGCCGCGTCGACGCCGGGCATCGCACCTGCAGCGTCGAGCGTGCGCGTCAGCACCTCGTCGAGGTCGATCGTGCCGGCGAGCTCGCCCAGCATCCGGGTTCGCCGCCCCTCTTCCTGGGCGCGCTCGAGGGCCTCCGATAGCTCGCTGACCATGCCCTCCATGCGTGTGTTCATGTCGGCGACGAGCTCCGCGAGCCGCTCGTCGCTCGCTTCACCTTTCGCGGCACCCCGGACCAGCCACAGCACGAGCAGCAGCAGGACAACCGCTGCCGCCCCTGCGGCTATGGCTACGACGATAGTCGTCGTCACCGCGACCAGCTCCAAGGTGATTCCTCCATCACTTTCCCCGATTCCCCGCAGATGCCGCAGCTAGAGCGGGCCCGATCTCACTGTAATTCGCCTGACGCAAGTTGCCTATAGTTTTGAAACGGTAAATTGCAAGATCGCAGACACGGTACCGGGGCCGCCGATTCCTTGCAGCGGTGCGGGTTTCGGGCGTTTGCGGGGCCGAGGGCGATTCGCTACCATGCCTGTCCGGTTGGCAGGGGCTTGTCCCCTGGCCAGCCTTTGTTGTGCCCTGACCTCTTTCCTGGAGAAGCTACAACCGCAATGCCGACTGTGAATCAACTCGTGCGTAAGGGCCGCTCTGCGCCGAAGGCGCGGATGAAGACCCCTGCCCTCCGAGGCGCGCCCCAGAAGCGTGGCGTGTGTACGCGCGTGTACACAACCACCCCGAAGAAGCCGAACTCCGCACTGCGCAAGGTCGCTCGTGTGCGCCTGACGAACGGGATGGAAGTCGGCGCCTACATTCCCGGGGAGGGCCACAACCTCCAGGAGCACTCGGTCGTCCTGATCCGCGGCGGCCGCGTTCGCGACCTGCCGGGTTTCCGGTACAAGGTCATCCGTGGCGGTCTCGACGCCGCCGGCGTCGGCGATCGCCGCAAGGGCCGCTCCAAGTACGGCGCGAAGCGAGGGGCGTAGTGCCCCGCCGAGCAGAGATCCCGGTCCGCGAGTTGACGCCCGATCCGGTACACAACTCACGCCTGGTCAGTCAGGTGATCAACCGCGTCATGACCCGCGGCAAGAAGAGCACTGCCGAGCAGATCGTTTACGGCGCGCTCAATCGCGTCGGCGAGCAGACCGGCAAGCCGCCGACAGAGGTGCTCGAGCAGGCGATCAAGACGATCACGCCGGTGCTCGAGGTTCGCTCCCGCCGCGTCGGCGGCGCGAACTACCAGGTGCCCGTCGAAGTGCCGCAGCGCCGCGCGCGCACGCTCGCCGTGCGCTGGCTCGTGACGTACTCGCGCGACCGGCGCGAGAAGCACATGTCGGAGAAGCTCGCCGGCGAGATTCTGGACGCCCTGAACCAGCAGGGCAACGCCTTCAAGCGCAAGGACGACCTCTACCGGATGGCCCAGGCCAACAAGGCCTTCGCGCACTACAGGTGGTAACCGTGGCGACCGTAGACAAGACCAAAGGCGCACCGGTCGCTCTCGACCGCGTCCGCAACATCGGGATCATGGCCCACATCGACGCGGGCAAGACCACGACGACCGAGCGGATCCTCTACTTCACAGGCCGCACCCACAAGATGGGCGAGGTGCACGAGGGCGCGGCGGTGATGGACTGGATGGCGCAGGAGCAAGAGCGCGGGATCACGATCACGTCGGCGGCGACGACGGCGTTCTGGCGCGACTTTCGGGTGAACATTATCGATACGCCCGGGCACGTGGACTTTACGATCGAAGTCGAGCGGAGCCTGCGCGTGCTCGACGGCGCGATCGCCGTCTTCGACGCCGTCGCAGGCGTCGAGCCCCAGTCGGAGACAGTCTGGCGCCAGGCCGACCGCTACCGCGTGCCGCGAATCGCCTTCATCAACAAGATGGACCGAACCGGCGCCGACTTCTTCGCCTCCGTGCAGTCGATGGTCGACCGACTGGGCGCTCGACCTGTGCCGGTGCAGCTGCCGCTCGGCCAGGAGGAGCATTTCCGCGGCGTCATCGACCTGGTCGAGATGCGCGCGCTGGTCTGGCAGGACGAGCTCGGAACCAACTACGAAGTCGAAGAGATCCCGGCTGAGCTCCTCGAGCAGGCACAGGAGTACCACCACCAGCTGATCGATTCGGTCGCAGACCACGACGACGAGCTGCTCGAGACCTACCTCTTGGACGAGGACGCCGTGACGCCCGAGATGCTGAAGCGCGCCCTTCGGGCCGCGACGCTCGACATTACTGTCACCCCGATCCTCGCCGGCTCGGCCTTCAAGAACAAGGGCGTTCAGCCGCTGCTCGACGCGGTCGTCGACTACCTGCCGAGCCCGCTCGACGTGCCGCCGGTGCACGGGATCGACCCCCGCACCGAGCACGAGCTCTCGAGACGGCCCGCCGTGGACGAGCCGTTCTCGGCGCTTGCTTTCAAGGTCATGTCCGATCCTTACGTCGGCAAGCTGACGTACATCCGCGTCTATTCAGGCCAGGTCAACGCCGGCGACCGCGTCCTGAACACGACCACTGGCCAGACCGAGCGGGTCGGGCGGATCCTGCAGATGCACGCGAACCACCGCGAAGAGCGCGAGCAGCTCTTCGCCGGCGAGATCGCCGCGACGGTCGGGCTCAAGGCCACGACTACCGGCGACACGCTCGCCACCGATACCGCGCCGATCCGGCTCGAGTCGATGGACTTCCCGGAGCCGGTGATCTCGGTCGCGATCGAGCCGAAGACGAAGGGCGATCAGGACAAGCTCGGTGCCGGTCTCCAGCGCCTGACCGAGGAGGATCCGACCTTCCACGTCCGCACCGACGACGAGACGGGCCAGACGCTGATCTCAGGGATGGGCGAGCTCCATCTCGAAATCATCGTCGATCGCCTCACACGTGAGTTCAACGTCGACGCGAATGTGGGTCGCCCCCAGGTCGCCTACCGCGAGACCGTCAGCAAGCCGGTCGAGAAGATCGAGGGCCGCTTCGTCCGCCAGACCGGCGGCCGCGGCCAGTACGGGCATGCCGTGATCAACCTCGAGCCGATGGATCCGGGCGACGGCTACGAGTTCGTCGACAAGATCGTCGGCGGCAAGATTCCCAAGGAATACATCTCCTCGGTCGACCTCGGCATCCAGGAGGCGATGGAGTCGGGCGTCATGTCCGGCTACCCCGTCGTCGACGTCCGGGTTGAGCTGATCGACGGCTCGTACCACGATGTCGACTCGAGCGAGATGGCCTTCAAGATCGCCGGCTCGATGGCGTTCAAGAACGCCGAGCAGCGGGCGAAGCCGAAGCTTCTCGAGCCCGTTATGGCCGTCGAGGTCGTGACGCCCGAGGAGTATCTCGGCGACGTCATGGGCGATCTCAACTCGCGCCGAGGGCGTGTCGAGGGCCTGGAGCCTCGCGGCAACGCGCAGGCGATCCGGGCCCGCGTCCCGCTCGCGACCATGTTCGGCTACGCCACCGACCTGCGCTCGACGACGCAGGGGCGGGCTACGTTCACCATGCAGTTCGATCGCTACGAGGAAGTTCCTCAGTCGATCGCAGGCGAGCTCGTCGACTCGGGCTAGCGCCTCAAGATCATAGGACCAAGTAACGGAGGTATAGAGACAGTGTCCAAGCAGAAGTTCGAACGCAACAAGCCGCATCTCAACGTCGGCACGATCGGTCACATCGACCACGGCAAGACGACGCTGACAGCCGCGATCTCAAAGGTCCTGGCCGACCAGGGCGTCTCGACCACGGAAGTCCGTGACTTCAACTCGATCGACAATGCTCCCGAGGAGCGCCAGCGCGGGATCACGATCAACACGTCGCACGTCGAGTACGAGACGGAGAACCGCCATTACGCGCACGTCGACTGCCCCGGTCATGCCGACTACATCAAGAACATGATCACCGGCGCCGCCCAGATGGACGGGGCGATCCTTGTGGTCTCGGCCGCCGACGGCCCGATGCCGCAGACGCGCGAGCACATTCTGCTTGCCCGCCAGGTCGAGGTACCGTCGATCGTCGTCGCACTTAACAAGGCCGACATGGTCGACGACCCGGAACTGCTCGAGCTCGTCGAGCTCGAGGTGCGCGAGCTACTCACGAGCTACGAGTTCCCGGGCGACGAGATCCCCATCGTCAAGGTCTCGGCGCTGAAGGCGCTCGAGGGCGACCCGGAGTGGACTCCGAAGATCCTCGAGCTGATGGCGCAGGTCGACTCGTACATCCCGGAGCCGACGCGCGACACTGACAAGCCGTTCCTGATGCCGATCGAGGACGTATTCACGATCACGGGTCGCGGCACGGTCGTCACCGGCCGGATCGAGCAGGGCACGATCAACTCCGGTGACACGGTCGAGATCGTCGGGATCCATCCTGAGATCGCGAGTACGGTCGTGACGGGGCTGGAGATGTTCAACAAGACGCTCGACTTCGCCCAGGCGGGCGACAACGCCGGCGTGCTCCTGCGCGGGACGAAGCGTGAGGAGGTCGAGCGGGGCCAGGTACTCGCGAAGCCGAAGTCGATCACGCCTCACACCAACTTCAAGGCCGAGGTCTACGTCCTCTCGAAGGACGAGGGCGGACGCCACACGCCGTTCTTCAACAACTACCGGCCTCAGTTCTACTTCCGCACGACGGACGTGACCGGTTCGATCAAGCTGCCGGAGGGCCAGGAGATGGTGATGCCGGGCGACAACACGAACATGGAGATCGAGCTGATCCAGCCGATCGCAATGGATCAAGGTCTCCGGTTCGCAATCCGCGAAGGCGGCCGTACCGTGGGTGCGGGCGTCGTCACAGAGATCAGCAACTAGAAGGGCGCCGGCTCGTTGGCTCAAAAGATCCGCATCCGTCTGAAGGGGTACGACCACACCCAGCTCGACCGGTCGGCGCAGTCGATCGTCGAGACGGCGCAGCGAACCGGTGCCACCATCACGGGTCCCGTGCCCCTTCCGACGGAGAAGAACGTCTACACCGTGATCCGCAGCCCCTTCAAGGACAAGGACTCGCGTGAGGCGTTCGAGATCCGCACGCACAAGCGGTTGATCGACATCCATTCGCCCACACCGAAGACGGTCGATTCGCTGATGCGGCTCGACCTGCCGGCCGGCGTCGACATCGAGATCAAGCTCTAGCGATGAAGGGGATCGTGGGGAGAAAGCTCGGAATGACGCAGGTCTTCGACGAGGAGTCCGGCCAGGTGACCTCCGTCACGGTGATCGAGGCTGGCCCATGTCCCGTCGTGTCGGTGAAGCAGGTCGACGTCGACGGCTATGACGCCGTCCAGGTCGCCTACGACGAGGTTGCCGAGGACCGGCTCTCGAAGCCGAAGCTCGGCCACCTGAAGAAGAACAACGTGTCGCCCCACCGGCACCTGCTCGAGCTGCGCGGCCTGACCGGCGCCACCGAGGGGGAGTCCGTGAGGGTCGAGAGCTTCGAGCCCGGCGACAAGGTCAAGGTCTCGGGCGTCTCGATCGGCAAGGGCTTCGCCGGCACGATCAAGCGGCACAACTTCAGCCGCGGCCCGACCTCACACGGATCGCACAACGTCCGCAAGCCGGGCTCCATCGGTGCCTCGGCGACGCCCTCGCGCGTCTTCAAAGGGATGAAGATGGCCGGCCGTCTCGGCGGCAAGCGCGTCACGCAGGTCGGTCTGACCGTCCACTCGGTCGACCCCGAGCAGAACCTGTTGCTCGTCAAGGGCGCGGTCCCGGGTCCCAAGAACGGCATCGTCGAGGTGCGGGAGGAGATCAAGCGTGCCCGCGCCTAAAGCACCTGTGCTTGACGGCACCGGCAAGAAGTCGAAGGACCTGACGCTCGACGAGCGTGTCTTCGGCGCCGACGTCAAGCCGCATCTTGTGCACGAGGCCGTGCGAGCCGAGCTGAACGCAAACCGGGCGGCGACGCGCGGGGTCAAGACGCGCGGGCTTGTCGCCGGCGGGCGCTCGAAGCCCTGGCGGCAGAAGGGCACCGGGCGCGCGCGCGCCGGCACGACGCGGGCGCCTCACTGGACCGGCGGCGGCGTCGCGTTCGACGTCCGCAGCAACTTCGTCGGCAAGGTCAACCGCAAGGAGCGCAAGGCCGCCTTCCGCGCCGTGCTCTCGGCGCACGCCGACGAGGGAACGCTCGGCGTGCTCGCCGACGACTCTTTCGACGCGCCCTCGACGAAGGGCGCCGCTTCGCTAGTCGAGGCTTGGGGGAAGCAGGCGCCGCTGATCGTCGTCGCCCAGGAAGACCAGGAAGCGATCGTCAAGTCGTTCCGGAACCTCGACGGCGTGCAGGTCGTGACGCCGTCCGAGGTCGAGATCTCGGCGCTCGTCTGGGCGCGCTCGCTGCTGGTCAGCGAAGGCGCTCTCGAGCTCGTCCAAGGGAGAGCGTCGTGAGCTTGCATCCAAATGAGGTCTTGCTCGCGCCTGTGGTCTCGGAGAAGAGCTACGAGCAGATCGAGGCCAATCATCGCTACTCGTTCCGCGTCCACCCGGACGCGCACAAGACGCAGATCCGCCAGGCGGTCGAGGAGTTGTTCAACGTCCACGTCGAGCGCGTGAACGTGATCAAGGTGCGCTCGAAGCCGAAGCGGCGCGGCCTGGTCAAGGGGCGCAAGCCCGGCTGGAAGAAAGCGATCGTCCAGGTCAAGGCGGGCGAGTCGATCGAGATCTTCGAAGGAGCCCAGGCTTAGTGGCTATTCGGAGATACAAACCGACGTCGCCTGGCAGGCGCTTCATGTCGGTCTCCTCCTTCGAGGAGATCACGAAGACCGAGCCCGAGAAGAGCCTGACCGGACCGCTCAAGAAGAGCGGCGGGCGAAACGCGAACGGCCGCATCACCCGGCGCCACCAGGGCGGCGGGCACAAGCGGCTCTACCGCCAGATCGACTTCAAGCGCGTCAAGGACGGCGTCCCGGCGAAGGTCGCCGCGATCGAGTACGACCCCAACCGGTCGGCCAGAATCGCGCTGCTCCATTACGCAGACGGAGCAAAGGCCTACATCCTCGCCCCGGCGCGGCTGCGGGTCGGCGCGGTCGTCGAATCGGGCCCGAACGCCGACATCAAGCCCGGCAATGCGCTGCCGCTGACGAACATCCCGACCGGCACGCTCGTCCACAATGTCGAGCTGAAGCCCGGCCAGGGCGGCAAGATGGCGCGCTCGGCTGGTTCGGGCGTCCAGCTGGTCGCGAAGGACGAGGGCTACGGCGTCTTGCGTCTCCCCTCGGGCGAGATGCGCCGCGTGGCGCTCACGTGCCGCGCGACCGTCGGCCAGGTCGGCAACGTCGACCACGAGAACATCACGGGCGGCAAAGCGGGCCGCAGCCGCTGGCGCGGCAAGCGCCCGACTGTCCGC
>Ga0193731_1000521_pt1 | contig 12485 bp, 29 predicted proteins | sample U1a2metaG_FD_144920 | JGI IMG/M metagenome (GOLD analysis project Ga0193731, IMG submission 144920) | Soil microbial communities from a riparian zone of the East river system, Colorado, United States - U1a2 | ecosystem: Environmental > Terrestrial > Soil > Riparian zone | place: USA: East River...
CCTGCTGCGGGAGGCGGTGGCGGAGGCGCATCGCGAGACCGGGAATTGACGAACTTACCCGTCGAACATTCCCTTCGCGGGCTTCTGTGCCTGCGCCAGCATGTGTTCCAACTGCTTTGCCAGCGTCCGGTGTTCCGCCTCGGCAGCCGCTTTCAATTTCGCCACGCGATCATTAGGGAGCCGGACTGTGATCTGAGTTGTGTTGCTCGTGATGGTAGCCATTGTTATGCAATCCCTAATGCTGTGAGCAATTCGTCATCGCTCATTGTGCAATCGTCAACGTAATCGATGCCCAGGAACGTGCGCTCGCTGGCGATTTCCCTTTCAATCTGTGCAATCCATACCGTGCGCAACGCGCGTTCCTGGTCAGTTTTTGCCACCGCGAGATATCCGCGCTCATGCGATAAACGAAGGTTCAGCGCGTCCAGATGGTCTAAACTGCCGCCGCACGAGAATTTATGAACTGCCATGGTATGCACTCCTATTGCTAGACAACGGTATGCACTTATTAGGCATGGTATGCAATATGCTACGTGTGCATACCACTTATGCGTCACATTAGACGTTTTATGCGTGACAGGCGTAATACGATCAGGCAATGTATGGTCATCGAAACAAGCAAGGGAACGGGAACATGGAATACGAAGTGCCATCCATCGTCGAGACAAAAATGACCGGTTGGGTTGGAACCGGCCATCGCAAGGTTCGCGGCGTATGTCATTCGGTTCGCTTCACACGGCAAGCGGGCGAGTTCACTGGCATGCCATCACGGAATGGCAAGCCGTGCGATTGGTCAAAAACTACGCGCAAGATGTTTGACGCCGGGTTCCGCTTTTTCTGCGCCTGACGATACGGGCGCCTGCGGGCGTCCAAATGGACAGACGACACAGGGAGACACGTCATGGCACTTCCAATAATCGGCGCTCGCATTTGGTATACAGGTGATCGGGCCAACATCGAGGGATGGTGCATCGTGACCGCGCATTGCGGAGCCACGAAATACAATCATGCAAGCGCCTGACCTGGCGGCGGACTAACGGAGCCTAAGACGCTTCGCCAGTTGGACCGCGCTTTCGTGGCGTGGCGCCGTCGCTACGGCTGGCCGCACGACTGACCTTCGGCTTCTTGGGCCATTCCTGCTTCTGGTAAGGCTTGGACATCAGCGTGCGGGCGACGGCTTGCGCGCGCCGATCCGCTTCTTCTTTTGTCAGTTCGTTTTCCATGGCGTGAGATTAACACAAGGAGACTCACAAGATAAGCCGCGTGCGCCTTGCCGTCCCATGCGATCCATGTCGCGGGATGTTGCCACCGCCAACGGGCCGGTCAGGATTATTGACGTGACTACCATGACACGTCCATCGTCCAGAGCCACCATCTGCAAACCTGTTTCCATCTCAATCTCGACACGCAATGCCCATCACCCTTTCAGAGTTATGGAAATTCGCCAAACCGGCGCGGGATGGCGTCTCGGCTGTGTGGGAGCGTGGCAAGAAAATCGCGCTATTGGAGGCGCGAGTGGCTGCGCTGGAAGAGGTGTTAAACGGCCCCCATCCCGCCGATGTGTGTAAAGCGTGCGGCATACGAGGTGCCCGTCTGGCAGGAACATGGATAGACCACGAAACTGGACTTGTGCGGCAACGATGGGACTGCTCGGCGTGTAAGATGAGTGAATTCCGGCTCGTTCGTCCCTCACAAGGATGAGGGCGGGAACCTGCGGTTGGCCGCAGACGCCCGCCCCTCTCTCCGCTATCCTGGCCGATGCGAATCAAACCCAGGAGCGAAAACAGATGCCCTTTCCCATTAATCTGACCCACGGCGACCATGATGTCCCTGATTCAGTAGTGGCATGGTCCGCCGACTATGTGCCCGGCTCTCATCCTCCATTGGTAGAACTGATCGCATCAATCCAATCGTCTCCCCGGATATCGATGGCCCAGGCTCGTGGGCAAACGGCCACCAGCGTGGGAGTCCGAATGGATGCACTGGTTGCCACGGCACTTTACGAGAAGCTAGGCGATCTAATCCGGAATATGGGTTGGCAGCCGCAAGTAACAGGCGGACGCCCAATCTGAAAGCGTTGGCACGAAGGTGTGGGGTGTCAATCATGCGCGAAGACCTTTTGGACGCCTATGGCGCTATCGACTGGGCCGTATCCCAACTCCCAGTTCTCGAACAGACATTCAAAGCCTGGTTCGATGCGCCACCCTATCTCCTTGTCGAAGAACCTCACCCTGAAATGGGGAAGAAGCTGTTTAAATTGGAGATAAACAGGGAATTGCCCGCAACCGCGAATGCCGCTGTCGGCGCGATCATCAATAGCATCCGGACTAGTCTCGACATCCTGGCCGCATCCCTCGCCAGACGTAACGGCAAGTCGCCTAACGCTGACAGACACTTTCCCATTTACCTCTCCATTATGGGCTTTATTGATCCATTGGAGGTGCTGGAACGTAAAAAGTGGTTGTCCGAGCGGGAAAGAGGAATCATCGAAGGATTGAAGCCTTACGACGGAGGGCACGATCTTCTGTTCCCACTCCACCAACTGGACATCGTGAGGAAACACGATCGTCTGATCCGAGCAAAATTGGTGCCGAGCATGGTCACCGTTAGCCCAGAGGTCCATCGCCAAGGATTGGAATTTCCCGCCGCGTGGCCCGGCTTCGAGGATGGCGCCGTAATAGCGTGGACCAACATCGACGCGACGGAGAGCGATTTTCATATCGCCGCAGAGGTAGCGTTCAATGAGACTAAGTTGATTGGAGACAGGCCAGTAGGCACCACGCTGCGACAATTCGCGGGCGCGGCGAACTCTATCATCCAGCTTTTCGAGTAATATATGATCCACAACACGGTGTGAATTATAGGGGCGCTACACAGTCAAGGAATATCTTCTGACTAAACCCCTAAATCACTGATTGTATGAATGCTTTTCTTTCTGAGTAATTAGGCGCAACTGGTGGGCAACAGCAAGCAAAAGAGCGCGCTCGGCAACCGTCATCACACTACCTTCGCCGATCTTATCCGACTTTCCCGCCGATCAACCAGACTCACCTGCCACGCCACCAGCACATCCAGCGCCGCCCGTAAAAACCCGGCCGCCGGCTCCTCATCGATCCCTTCGATCAAGGACCACGCCTTCAGGGTCTGTCCCTTCAACCCAACAGCCTCAATGATCGGCCACAGAACCCCCATGGCAAGCCGACAGGTCGCAATCTCCCGCGCCGCCGCGATCTGCCGGTTCACCAACTCGATCCGGGCATCCGACAGGTAGCCACTCTCAATCGCCCCAACGACACGCTGCCCATACAACGACACCCCCGCCGTGATGGTCTGGCTGACCTCCCACGCCCGCGACAACCGCTGAACCGCCCTGAGGTGCCGCTCGCCAATGTTCGGCTCCAGACCCGCCGACTCGCGCCGCTTGCCGCGCTTCACCATCCCCTCAATCGGACACGCCACCCGGAACGTGATCCCATCCCGAACCAGACGCGGGTTCCGGTGCCGAGCCGCTGAACCGCAGGGGCTATCGCCTCATCTGCCGCCTCCTGCTGATGGCTCAGCAACGCAACATGCGCCGCACGCCGCTCGGCACGCTCAGACCGCTTGCGCTGGGAAACCACGGATTTACGAACGGTCAACCCTCCCGCTCCACAGCACGATCCTCAGGACGCATCCGATCAAACTCCGCCATCATCGGCTCCAGAAACTGCCGCTTGTAATCATCCATCCGAAACGTGACGATCCGGCCACCCTCGACATACGAACCATAGGCAATCCCATCCCACGGAGGATCGCGGCGAGATTTCACGCGAGGGCGCTTCATTCCCGATACCGATGCCTGTAAGCCGGAATAACGTCCGACCGAATCGCCTTGCCAATACTGTGCGACTTGCGAACATCAGCCATAACCGCAGCCGGCACATCCTCGTAAATCGAAACCTTCCCGGACTTCCATCGAACATGCATCTCCCTGGCCACCGGATCATGCCCAATATGCGTGACCGTGCTGCTGGTCACCGGATGCAACACAAGAGACATCTCAACCTCCAAGCCGCCGCCGGTCAGTGGAAAACTCACGGAACGGATTATGCTCCGGATCAGCAACATGCGCTACGCTCAACGCAGGATGCGTCAACCGATACAGCGTCTCATAAGCATCCGTCGCAGACAGAGCCTGATCCTTGGCCGCCGCCAGTTCAGCGCGCAGTTCCGTGTTCTGAAACGCAAACCGATCCCGCTCAAACATGAACCTGCGCATCTCTTTCAAAACATCCTCGCGTTCCCGCTCCAACTCCCCGATCCGGTCCTCGGGGCAGACCTCCACCGGAGCGGCACCATCATCACCAGAAATCGCACCCATCACCACCCCTCCAAATCATCTCAATCCGATTACCATACATAACAACATGACCGCAAATGTTCCAAAAGATTTCGCGGAAAAATCAGAACGGTTACTAAGCGTTATGAAAGAAGGGGACGGGATACGGAGGAGGAATGCCCCTCTCGCTTCGAGGGTGGTCCCCCCGGTCGGTCCCCCAAGCCCCGCTCCACGGCTGGCGCGTCGGCATGATTGAGGGGGGGGTGCCTCGCAAAATCGCGCGGTTTGGCATGTCGATAGCCTCTAATTACACACTTTCTCAAGAACACGTTTGACTAACAAGCATCGCGCGTCCATCCTGTCGGTCACAACAAGGGGATTGAGCCGATGACAGACGCGATTGCCTACCTGCGCACCAGCAGCGCAGCGAACGTCGATGGCGACTCATCTGAGCGCCAACGACTCGCCATCCAGCAATACGCCGACACACACCATTATATAGTAGTCGATGAGTTCTACGACGCTGCGGTGTCCGGCGCCGATCCGGTGGAGACGCGCAAGGGCTTTGCCGCCATGCTGGACCGGATCGATGGCAACGGCGTGCGCGTGGTGCTGGTGGAAGATGTTAGCCGGTTTGCGCGGTCGCTCATGGCGCAGGAGTTGGGCGTGCTCCTGATGCAGCAGCGCAAGGTCCGGGTGCTGACCTCCAACGGCGACGACCTGACCGAGACTGACGATCCGAGCCGGATCATGATGCGCCAGATCGCCGGAGCGTTTGCTCAGTATGAGAAGGCGAGGACGGTCGCGAAGCTGAAGGCCGCCCGCGATCGTAAGTCCCAAGCCGCCGGGCATCGCATTGAAGGCGCCAAAGGCCACCGCGCGGATGTCCCGTCCATGGTGTTCGGCGCCGTGAAGGAAATCGTCACGCGGTTCCCCTCCGTCACGCTGGCCGGGATCGTGAACGAACTCACGGACGGCGGGCTCAGGACCACGGGCAGATTGCCCTACAGTCAGACACAGGTGGCGCGAGTGATTAAGGCGATGGGCCTGACCAAGGAGGACGGACGCAAATGAACCTCGGAGCCGTAATACGACAGTGGTATGAAACCGCTACCAATGCACGACACGGTATGACGTTATACCATAGTATACCAATGCACGACAACGTAATACGGTGCGGCGTAATACGAGCCAAATGTGGTAGCCGGATACCGTTACCGCACGCGCGTGAGGACAAGGGGAAGAATGGTTTCGACCCGATTTCCCCTTTTTTCTGGTTCCATTGTTGTTTTCAGGGACTGCGGCGGATTGATCTACCGAGATGATCCTGTTGATCGTCATTGGTGTTGGTGTTGCCCTCACGCCTCATCATCTGCATGGATCATTGTTCACCGGCCGTTGTTGTATTTCGGGTAGTTCTGATCATGGCCTGGCTGGATTGTGATCATTGAGGTTTTGTTGATTGGTCCATTATTTGGATCAATCGCCCTCGCGTGCTCGGTCTCGGTCTGAAGTGATCCTGGGTGCAAGGGATACGGCTGGTCGCTCGCCTGATGGCGCTTGACAGCGCCGCTCGCTTGCTGATAGAGCGCAGCGATGCAGCGTTGAAGTACTGACCGTTGTTCTTACTGAGGCTTCGGGCGCGCGTGCGCGGGGGAGTGTTTATTTTCCGCCATCGTATCGTTCGCGATATTTCGCACGATTTCTGGTGCCGCTCCGGTTTCGATGATGATGCGTTTTTCTGGCCATCCTCGGCTGATGAGCGCGCGGATGGTTGTCATCGTATCCTGGTCGATGTCGTGCATTGTATTACACCTATGGAAAGCCAGATTCTCTCGCTTCGGTGCGATTGCGGAAGTGGTGGACCTGGCGTGTTCCCGGCGTGGTGTTCCATGGGCAATCGGCGCCGACAACGATGCATATTTCATGGTCGGTGGCATGTTTCTTGGCGCGATATGTGGGCTTGCCTGTGTCTGGCTTGATGATATTGCTCCGTGGCGCCTCACGTTGCGCCTTGATCCAGTCAGCCCGATCGGCGCGCATCCCGGCGCGGATCGAGTTTTCTTCGCTGGCGAATGATTGCCGGCCGTGGCGCGCTCGTGACCAATCCCTGCGTTTAGCCACTGGATTTTGCCATTTTCGTCCGCACGCACTCGGCGCGACGATGGTTCCAGTTCTGCCATTCCGGTTGCGAGATCATGACGACGGCGCCGATCGCGCCGAAGGCTGTTGCTCCGGCGTAGGGTTGCGGGCCGGCTTGTTGTCGGCAGGATACCTCGGTTTCGTATGACTTGCCGCAGGCTGAGGTTGCCAGCACGGCGAGGATGGCGAGGGATCGGGTGAGTTTCATGAGAACATTCCTTCTTTGACCGGCATACCCACTCCAGGTGGATCGGACGAAAAGATCATTCCTCGTTCCATCAGGGCTCGTTCCACGGCCATCACATGGTTTGGGTGCATGGCTCGATCGCCTTTCTCCCAGGTGAGGATCGAGTTTTTGCTTATGCCGGCCATCAGAGCCAGATCGGACTGAGTGATATCGAGCCACGCGCGGGCGGCGCGGCATTGGTGAGGTGTAATCATACTGTCATTATTACCAGTATAGGTCCTGGAACGTCAATCTGGGGTAAAATACATTGACGGGGTAAAAAGCGTAGTGCTTTGATATCATCCTGGCGGACATAGACGCCGATCCGCCACTTTCACACACAGGGGGATCACGACATGCCGCCAGGGACGACGATTGGTCGTGCGTTTCACGATGCGTTTGCTAAATTCCCGCCACTGGTGCGGGTGAAGCGCCTGGCTGCTGAAGCCTGGGGATTGCGGCCGCGGGGGTTTGATGTGGCCAGCCGGCGGACCCATGTGAAGGCCGCTCTCGTCACCGAGATGACATACGCGCTGCTGACCGAGTGGGAACCCGGCATCGCGGATCAACTGGTTGATCGTGTGCTGGGGGAAGCGGAGCCGGCGGGAAACCGAGCGGCGCGGGTAGCGGCACGGAAATTGGCTGAGCCGAAGAAAGATGCCCAGAAGCCGGCATCCCCTGCCACGCGCGGGAGGGACGAGGAGATCAGGGACCGGCGGCGAGACGTAATCGTCAAAACGGCGATCAAGCTCTCGAAGTTGGACACGTTCCTGGTCAATGGCAGACCGATCGGCGACTGCACGCCGGAGGAAGCGGAAGGTTGGGCTGGCGCGCGGGAAAGGGATGCCCGTTTTGTGCGGCTGCTCATCTCCGGGCTACCACCCGATAGACCGATCAGGGAAAGCCTCAAGGGCAACGAGGCGGATGCGATCTACGGGAAATCCGAACAGTTCGGGACAACGCCGTGACCCCGGACACGCGGCGGAGGATTCGAGAATTAGGGCTGAATAGCCGGTCATTCGCCGCGATCGTGGGCATGGACGAGGACACGGTATCGGGATGGGGTCGGAAGCACCGCCGGAAGCGCGCCATACAGCGTGAGCCGATATGGGCGCGGCATCTGGTGCGAGACTGGGAGCGGTGCCCGGCCCTGCTGCGGGAGGCAGTGGCGGAGGCGCACCGCGAGACCGGGAATTAAGGGATCAGCCATCGAACATTCCCTTCGCGGGCTTCTGTGCCTGCGCCTGTGCCAACTCATATTCGACCTGCTTGGCCAGCGAGCGGCGCTCGGCTTTAGCGTCAGCACGTAGTTTAGTCACAATATCCTTGGCAATCCTGACGGTGATTTGTTCGGTTTCCATGGCGCCTCACTTTCATCCCGAGACATACCATTACGCTACCTAAATCTACCATATGCTACCAATACATACCTGACATTACCACAACGCTACCACATTAGACGTTTTATGCGTGACAAGCGTAATACGATCAGGCATTGCTGGGCATCGGACGGCAGGGGGTCCCTACACAGGCCGGACGGGACGAGGTAGACCCGCCGGCAATGCGCCTCGCAGAAACTTTTTCCCGGCTCTGACCGCTCTGAGCAGGCCGTGAACGGCCCATTCCCATCCAGCCATTGGCAGTCGATAATCCGTTTCAGCGGCATCGTGGTCCGGAACACGATCGGCGCCGGCTGCGAATCAGTGACCGTGCTCGGAACCGGAGGCAGGCTCTTGATGACCGGCGCCGTGCGAGCCGCCAGAGATTGCCTACCCATCTTCGCCTTCGCAGACGCACTCCCCATCAACGGATTGGCCGCTCGCCGGTTCGCCGTGACAGAACGATCCGGCCGAGGTGCATCCGCAGCCGGATGCGCTTCCCGTGCCGCCTTGGCTTTCGCATAGCGGTGCCGCTCATAAGCGCGATGCCGCTCCGCAAGATACGCCGCGCGATCCTTATGGCGTGACACCTGCTTGTAGAGCCGCAGCCGCTCAAGGCCCGCCGCCTCGACGGTCAAAATATCAGGGAAGCACGCCCTGTAACCCATATCTTCATCAGTGGCCGATTTCCTAAAGTAGTGGCGCCCGCGTTCGATCCCCCAGCGGTGCATCGCACCAGCCACCTGACCCGGCGTGAGGCGCACCCGAAACTCGCGCTCAAGCATCGCCTTGATCGCCCCGTTCCCGTTCGCGCCAGTGTTGGCCGCGCAAAATTCGGCCACGCGATCACGTATCGCGTCAGTTTTCCAGTTTGGCTCGCTCATTCTAAAACCCCGTTGGTTTCTGTGTCGGTTAATTACGCTTTGAGGTAGATATCCGGCATCCAGTTCGGATCGTCAGTTGGTAGCGCGAGATGCGTTGGAATTATCCAATCGGGCCGCGGCACCAGGCGCGCGTGGTCGCCGTCACGAGCGAAGTCGAATAGCTCGAAATGGTATGCAATGCCGTCGAGTGCAGGTGTCGCAGTATTTGTGTCCGGTCGCGTCTTCAGGGTGTCGATCACGAACTGATGGTCAGTTCCTCGCCATCGGATCGCGCAATCAGCGTGTTGCGTTCGCCATTTTCGCGGCTCGTGATCTTGTTTGCCAGCGACTTTCTCGAAGTGACCATCGCCAACCGCGACGTGTTTACCGCATTGGTAACAGATGCCAGGGTATTTGTTGCGCAAAGCGTGATTCCCTCTCATGGTCAAATTGAAAGTCAGCCGATTTTGTAAGTACTACTCTGTAGGTACTAACTATGATTCTATTTTTTCTCTCTTCAACAGCAGTCTGTTCTCAACAGCGGTCCCTGGCCGGTCAGGGGCGAACCTGACGCCGGCTGGGACATGCTGAGCTGCCTTCCAGTTGCGTTCATGGACCTGCTGACATCTCTTGATCGCGGCCCGGCGCGTCCCCGGCGCAGGCGATCAGAGAAACAGGCGACAACCTTCCAGTCCGGCCCAAGCCTCGGCGCGATGCGTGCGCTGTGCCTGTCCACCCCCTTTTACGGGCTGACATCGGGCTCGCGGGCGTGGCGACCGGCGGCCGTGGTAGTCAGTGCATCCCGTGGATCTCGATGTGGTGGCCTCCCGACCTACCGGGCTCGTCGCATCGATGGGATTTGATCCATTCCCCACAGTATCCCGTATTTCCGCTGGCCCCCTGCCGTCCCTAACCCGAACGAGCCCCGAGTGCATCCCTGGAGCGCAGCCCATCAGCTGCGGCCAGCGGTTTATTATGAAGGGTTTTGATCTCCTTGCTGATTTGCGAGGGACTGAATGCCGGCGCTCGTGATTTGCCACGTTCGCCAGGGTTGCGTTGCCACGGGACCGTGCGTCTTTTCGGTCCCTGGCTCAATAAGGCTCGCACCGAATAACTCAGTTGCGACCGCCCATGGTATCCCGTGCCGATTCGCATCTCGACGGATCGGCCCGTCCACAGACAGACGCCGAAGCCATGTCTTAGCGACGGCGGTCAGTTCTTGATGTCCCATTGACGGGCGATACGGTTTGAAGATCGTCCGGCGGCGCTTGATCACCCGAACATCCCCACGCGCCAGGCTTTGGCCTTGACCTTGACCCGCTCAGACCGTGCCTGTGCCTCATCGGGCGTTGGCCGGTAGCGTCGGGCGCAGGAATGGATCGACTGGACGGTCATGCACGCCATGCCGCGCTCATCGTAGAACGTGGCCGGGGCATCGGGCATTCCCGCGTCGGTCATCAAGCGCGCGACGGTGAAATAGGGATCGGACCCCGAGGCCGTGAAGTTGCCACCGAAGCCGTCGAATCCGGCATGGCTCGCGGCATTGGTCCGGCGGTCAAAGTGGATGCGGATCATCGGGCCGCCGCTTTCCGATCTGCAAGCGTCACAGGCAGTTGATACCCTGCCGGGAATACCCAGAGATGATACAGATTCGCGGCGTCCGTGAGTTCTGACCGTGGCGGGAACACCTCTATAGCCGTCCGTTCGCGCCCAAAAATCTCGTCCTTGATCCGTTGCTTTTCGCTCCATCTCAGGTCCGTCGCCTCACTGGATGTCCGAACCCAGGCATGGGTCATCGGTCCCCATTCGGTCTCGATCTCCCGGACCATGACGACGAACACGCCATTCTCAGCGGCGCGACGTGCCTCAGAGGCCCATCCGCCCGAACCTCGCTCTCGGTTGTCGATATCGTGCCAGACCCATTTCGGCCAACGGCCAGTCATCCGGGCTTGTTCTTCACGATGGAGGATAGTGGCCATTGAACGGCCTGCGTTGACAGCCCGTGTCATCCGACCGTGACCCACGCCAGCGCGGCCCAGAACAGGCAGCACGCGGCGAACCACACGGCCACGTCGAGCAGGCCCCCGAGCGTTTCGGGGAGGCTCACGCGCCGGCTGGCACGTCGATATGTGTGTGATGACATTGTGCGCGCCTCGAACCCGTAACCAGCCGTTTATGATGATATGTCGGGGAGGCTTGATCTCCGGGGCGAGAGGCCATAAATCTGTGGCCGTTCTTCCGGATATCGTCTCCAAGCCAGACATATTCGCGACTTCGGGGCTGGATACTCCGGGCCGCTGGTAGGAAGCCTTACCGAGCACGGGTGCTTTGTCAATATGGCAGGGCGCCCGTTTTCGTTTTTCCGGGCCATGTCAACTGTCAATAGTGACAGTTTCGCCTTGCGAGGCGGCAAAAAAAAGCCCACCGTGCTGACCGGTTGGAGCTGGTCAGCATCGGCGGGAAGTTTGGGGTTCTAGGCGCGGGGAAGGATAACCCCGCCAGGGCCACAATAGACGTTTTACCCTACTTGTTCCATATGTGTCCCGAATTTAATGTTGCGACGCAGTATGGACGCCATCGCACATCACGAGCCTGCACCGAGGCGAAATCCGCGCGCCGGGAACGTGCCGGGCGCGACACGGACCACCGGATTATCGTCCCGCTTGCCCGCGCCGGATCGAATGACCGACGACGTGAACATACGCTCTTCCATGACGTGCCGGTTGCGCTGCGATTTGTTGACGAGATCCCGGTTCCAGCATCGGCGCCGCGCATTCCATTCGATTTGTTTGCCGGTGAATGCGGTGCCGTAGCTCGCATTGATCCTGTCCGCGATCTCGATCCCTGGCATGGTGGTCGTGACCCATAGCCGCTCCATGTCATCCCAGAGCGCAGCGGGATAGACGATCCGTTGGCCCTTCGTTGGTTCGGTCATCGTATCTCCATTTTCAGCCAAGCCAGCGCACATTCCCAGATCGACAGCGCCTCGGCCATTGGTATGCCCGCATCCGAGGCCAGTGCGTCCGCCAGCAGGCACAGGAGCACGCTGCGGAGGACGGTCACAGGGGGTATCCAATCCCGTCCAGGCACGTTCCGGCGACGATTGCGGACCATGTGATCTCATGTCCTGGCGGCAGCGGCTCGCGTTCCAGGTCGTCGTGCCACGCGACCTCGCGGATAGCCATCGCAGGCTGATACATGATGCCATGGACGCGGGCGTATTCGCGGATCGTCCAGCGCGCCACCCTCATGATCCGGGCCACGTCCATGTAGTTTTGATCCGCCGCGATCATGCGCCGGATCGTTGCGTGCTGGTCCTCGGTCCAGGCTATTTTACGGGGCATGACAGACCATCTTCCCAACGAATACGCCGACAGCGAAGGCGATGAGTATCATGGTCAGAAGGATGCCCATACCTACGCCCAGTTCCAGACCAGTCGGTCTAACCTCCGGACAATGGCTCATGACACATACCCTCTCATGACGGCGATCGAATACGCGACGGCAACGACCGAGGCCATGACGCCGCCGATCAGCGCCGCCACCATCAGCCGCTC
>Ga0193731_1000528_pt1 | contig 12357 bp, 7 predicted proteins | sample U1a2metaG_FD_144920 | JGI IMG/M metagenome (GOLD analysis project Ga0193731, IMG submission 144920) | Soil microbial communities from a riparian zone of the East river system, Colorado, United States - U1a2 | ecosystem: Environmental > Terrestrial > Soil > Riparian zone | place: USA: East River...
AGGCAGAGGTCCGGTATAAAAACCGTTTTCCCGTTTTTTCAGCCAGGAGTACCCCCATCACAAACACCTCGAGATCTTTATAGGAGCAGGCATTCACAATGCATATCTGCCTGGACCGACACATCAATAAGGTGTCGCAAACCCTCTGAGGGCCCCCTTGGCGAATATCGGCCAGGGACAGCGACATTACTTCCCCTGTTTTCATGGCGCCCTTTGTTTTTTCTTCTACCCATTCTTTAAGGTTGGAGTGGGTGTATCCAAAAGATGCATCCCTTGCAAATGGGGTTTCGGAGACGGGCACACATTCCTGGTTTTCAATGATGTAGTGGACGTCATCCATAGTGAATCTTCCACCTTCAATAAAGGCCGGCAACAAGATCCAGACAGCATCATCCATCTCCAGCGCCTTTGCCATGGCATCCACTTCTGCGGGGAAATGACCTCTCAGGGTGGAGTCGCTCCGGCTGATGGGCACGATTTCCCGCCCGCTTTCTTTAGATGCCTTCTTCAGATTAAGGGCAATTTCCAGCGTGAGCGTAACAGCCGCCTGTTCCGGCAGACTGCGCGAATTAGTAAGAATAAATAATATGGACGGCTTCTTTTTGAGTTCCTCAACGATCAACGGCACCGTCCACGCGGTAAGCACAAAAACGTCATGACACGTCTGTGTCCCGGTAGGATCATCATCTAGCACGACGACCGTTTTTCCGGTCTTTAAAAATTCTTTACGGATAACTGGCAGAAGCTCAGCCGCGTATTCCGGCGGTAGCCTGGCCAGCTCATTCTTTATCGTGGTATACATCCGTTTCCAATAAATCTCTTATATCAGCAGTGGTTTCCCGCGGATCACGCAGATCTCGCAGACTAAATCGGCATTTTCAATTCCTTAGATGTTCTTAGATGACTTTTACGAACGTTGGTAATATTAATTTATTAAAGCCGTGTAAAATACGGAGCGTCTAATTGTTCGTCAAATTAATAATTCAATATTTGCTAATTATATCACACCGGCCCAATGTAGCGTTACATAACTTAATTAAATTTAGAATGCCATGATTAATCCGCGAGATCCGCGGGAAAAGAACCCCATCGGAATGAAGAAACTAACGCAAATTATTATTACCGGCGGTGCTGGCTTTCTCGGGCAGCGCCTTGCCCATGCTCTCGTCAGCAGTAATCTGCCATTTGAGGAATTGGTATTGGCCGATGTGGTCTTGCCTACGAACCCTGGCAAAGATAAAAGGGTGCGTTGTCTTCAGATCGATTTGTCGGAAGCGGGGGCGGCCGAAGCAATGATTAATCAACAAACGGGATTGATTTTTCATCTGGCGGCTGTGGTGAGCAGCCAGGCTGAAATGGATTTTGACCTCGGGTGGCGTGTCAACCTGGATATAACACGGCATTTATTGGAGGCCTGTCGACGGAGACGGGGGATCCGGTTTGTGTTTACGAGTTCATTAGCTGTTTTTGGCGGGAAATTGCCTGCTATCGTTGATGACACCACCGCCGTGACGCCTCGCTCCTCCTATGGGGCTCAGAAAGCCATGGGTGAGTTGCTGGTCAATGACTATTCCAGAAAAGGATTTGTCGATGGCATCGTTTTGCGGTTGCCAACGATTTGTGTCCGACCCGGCCGGCCGAACCAGGCAGCTTCTTCCTTTGTCAGCAGTATCATCCGCGAACCCTTGAACGGGGAGTCAGCGATATGTCCGGTATCTCCCGAACTTGCGCTCTGGCTGTCGAGCCCCGATACAGTCATTCACAATATGATCCTTGCGGCAACGATAGAAGCAGCAGCTCCGGGAGACTGGCGTACGGTCAATCTTCCTGGAATAAGTGTAACCGTGAAGCAGATGCTCGATTCACTCAGGCGAATGACTGACGCCGAGACTCTGGCGAGGGTACAATTCAAAGAAGACCCGTCCATTAGCCGGATTGTCAGCAGTTGGCCGGGGGCAATTGACAATAGGAGGGCATTATCACTCGGTTTCCGGGTTGATATCGGGTTTGATCAGTTTATCCGTCAATACATGGCCAACTTAAAATAGAGGGGAAATCGCTACAAAGGCAGGCACGAAGCCGCTATGTTCCGCCAGGTCAAAAATCAAAAATTAACAATAAAAAATAAACAATGCGTTTGAGGGATTTCTGATTGTTTATTGCTGATTTGTGATTGTTGACCCTATGAAGAGAGAATCTATTAAATTTTAAATCTTAAATTTAGGCCGTGCTAATCTAAAACTCGAAACAATTAAATAACAGGAAACTATGAAAACTGCAATGATCCTTATACTGGGGGTATGTTATATTGGTTTGGCTTACGGACAGATTTCAAAAAGTGATCAATACGATCTTGTCATCGGCACGTACACGAATAAAGACAAGACCAGTGGAATACACGTTTACGCTTTCAACAGCAAGACAGGTGAATTCAGTTTTAAGTCAAAGGCACAAAACATTCCCAATCCCTCCTACCTGGCGGTGACCGCGGATAAAAAGAACCTGTATTCCGTCAGTGAAGCCGGTGGCGGAAGCGGCAGCATTTATGCTTATTCCTTTGATGCTCCCAGTGGAAAGCTTACTCTTTTAAACAGCGTTAGTTCCGGCGGCGACGGTCCGTGTTATGTCTCCGTGGATGATAAAAAGAAGCACGTATTTGTCGGCAATTACGGCGGAGGGAGTTTGACGGCGGTCCGCCTGAATGAAGATGGCTCGTTAAGTTCAGACAGCCAAACCATCCAGGACGTAGGAAGCAGCGTTTACAAACCCAATCAGGATAAGCCCCATGTGCATGCGGCGGTTATTTCTCCTGACGGTCATTATTTACTCGTTCCGGATTTAGGGATAGACAAGGTAAACATTTACGCCATTGAAGAAGGAAAGGCTAAGTCGCTGACTCCGGCATCTCAGCCCTTTGCTTCGATTAAACCCGGAGGCGGTCCCCGGCATATTACATTTTCTCCGGATGGAAAATATGCCTACCTGGTCCAGGAACTCGATGCCATGGTCACGGCCTTTACATATAATAAAGGGAAGCTCGAAGCCATTCAATCAATCACCATGCTTCCCGAAGGCTTCACCGGCAAAGTAGGCGCAGCAGATATACATACCTCTCCGGATGGTAAATTTCTTTATGCCTCTAACCGCGGCGAGGCTAACGATATTGCTATTTATGCTATTGGTAAAGACGGAAAACTGACCTATGCTGGCCGTCAGTCGTCCCTGGGCTCCGCTCCCCGTAATTTTGCAATTGATCCTTCCGGGAATTTCCTGCTCGCCGCCAATCAAAACAGCGATGACATCTTCCTTTTCAAGCGCGATCAAAAGACCGGATTGCTTTCCCCTACGGGGGCTAAGATCACGGTATCGATGCCGGTGTGTCTGAAGTTTGTGGCGCTGGATTAATTTAGAATCGAGGAATACCCTACACTTCGTTATTCAAAATTCTTTGTTCAATATTCAAAATTCAATTCTGAATATTGAACAAAGAATGAATTGAGAAGTAGACAAGAGCAGGCAATTTTCGCCCACGCTCACACCGACCCTAAAGCCTGCCCACCGAAGCGCCTCGCGTAAGTGGGGGAGCCAGCGGGCGGGGTTCTCCCCTTGAATATAAGATTCTAAATCTTCCCGTTCTTCAGAAAAAAATCGACATTATCCCATACTGCAGGAAAATTACAATAGAACACAACGTGAGAGCACCCACCAATGATCGCCAGCGAACTGTTGTTGATCTGCCTGGATGCTTTTACCAGGGCCTCGGCCGAATGACCGCCGTCCTGGTCCCCTCCCATCACCAGGGCCGGGCATTTAATTTTCTCAAAGGTCTCTTTGCTAATAAAATCCTCGTTGTAGAGCTTGTTAATCCATGAAAGGCATTCGCCCCAGCGCTTTGGTTCTGGCATCAGCGCCAGGCGGCTTTCAAAATAGTCTTTGGACTGACCCAATAGTAATTCTGGTGTGTAGTTGGCTTGGTCAATCCGGCTGCCTTTCGGTCGGTCACTGGCGCCGATGACAATTAATTTTTTTACAAGCTTGGGATGTAAAGCAGCCAGTTTATAGCCCGCATATCCTCCGTCGCTGAAACCCAATACGATTACACTATCCTTCGTGATCGTGCGTATCACTTTGTAAGCATCCTCCGCTCTTTGTTGCCAGGTAAAGGGCGTTGAACCTGTCTCCGACTTTCCATGTCCGCGTGTTGCAATACAAATCACCTGGTAGTTCTCCGCCAGCTTAGAAATGAAGGGTTCAAACTCATCGATATAACCATATACCCCGCCGTGCAACATCACCAGAGGCTGACCTTTCCCGTAGATTTCATAATACAACCTGGCATCCCCAACTTTCACATACTTCCCGACGAGGGGGTTATTGCCGTAAGGAATGCGCTCTTCTGCAGCTGGCTTGGTTTGTGCGTGTCCAATCAACGCCAGGCACAGGATTGGAACAGTTACGATGGACTTCATAATAATTATTTAAGATGCAAGATTGGAAATTCGAAATTACAGAACCGACTCAATAAAATGTTCAGAAATGCAAGGTCACAAAGAACACAAAGAACCACAACGAACACAATGAATTGAGTTCAACACGAATAAAGATAATATTTTCTTTGTGCCCTTTGTGCCTGCTTCGTGTTCTTTGTGACCTTGCATTTTTATTCGATGTTTAGAGCAGCGAATTATTCCGCCCGTAATGACTTAACCGGATTGGCGATGGCCGATTGGATGGCCTGGACACTGATCGTCAACAAAGCAATCAACAACGCACCGCCGCCGGCCACGGCGAAGATCCACCACGAAAGTGCAATTTTGAACGCAAATCCTTGCAGCCACTCATTCATAGAATAACCGGCAACCGGTGCAGCAACGACAAACGAGACAACCACCAGTACCAGGAAGTCTTTGGACAACAGGCTCACAATGTTGGTGACGGTAGCCCCGAGGACCTTGCGTACGCCGATTTCCTTGATTCGTTGTTCGGCAGAGAACATGACCAGGCCGAGCAAGCCGAGACAAGAAATCGCAATAGCGACCAATGCAAATGCATTCGATAGCTTGGTCATGACCTGTTCATTGCGATAGAGCTTGTCGTATTCCACGTCGACGAACTGGCTGGCAAAGGGATAGTTGGGATTGATTTCTTTATACACCGTTTCCAAACTGGCGAGCGCTTCTTTGGTTTTGCCAGCGTCCGTCCGGACGATGATAACACCAAAATATTCGTATTCTTTTACGTCCAATATCAAGGGCGTGATTGGTTTATGTAATGAGTTGGTATGATAGTCCTTCAGTACAGCGATGATGTGGCCCTTCTTGTTCCAGGCTGATACCCATTTACCGATTGGCTCTTTCAAGCCCATTTGCTTTACCGCCTCTTCATTGACCATGAAAGCATCGGCCGAGTCAGTGGCATGGGTCCTTGAGTAATCCCGTCCGTCCACGATCTTTAATTTCATGATTTTGTTGAAATCGAATCCAACGGAAGCAACACGGAATCCAACCGAGGCATTTTTTTCCTTTCCTTCCCAGTTGATGGCATCCTCGCCGGTACGAGTCTCTGCATTTCCATCGTCAACGTCCACCTGGAATTCCATGGCGTGCGGTGTCTCTGTGCTTCTGTCAACCATCGCCACACCGGGCATGGTCGAAGCCTTTTCTTTGAATGAAGTATATTTATCATACTTCATCAACTCGCCTTCGATTTGTATGTAAAGCAGGTTTTCACGATCATACCCTAAATTCGTTCGCTGTACATAGTTAGTCTGTTGCGAAATTACTATGGTCGCAATCAGGAGTATAATGGAAAGTGCAAATTGAAAAATAGCAAGGCCTTTTCGAAACCAGATCGCCGACGCAGTAAAGCGCACCACCCCTTTCAGTATCCGGACCGGTTTCAGGGAGGAGAGAAAAAGTGCCGGGTAACTTCCGGCAACCAGTCCGGTAAACACCATGATGCCGGTTAAGGCAAGCCATGAAGAAGGACTTGGTAGCGGAGAATTTATTTGCTTGCCGGTCAGGTCATTAAAAGCCGGCAGCAGGAGATGCAAAAGCGCCAACGATACAATCAGGGCCAAAAGTGAAAACAGAATGGATTCTCCAAAGAACTGCGCGATCAAATGGAGTCGCGAGGATCCGACCACTTTTCGAACACCCACTTCTTTGGCGCGTTTTACGGAACGGGCCGTAGCCAGGTTCATAAAATTGATACAGGCCATGATCAGTACGAATAGGGCTGCACCACTGAATATCCGGACATATTCAATACGTCCACCCTGCGGTTTTCCATTGATAAAATTGGAATGCAGGTATTGATCCCCAAACGGCTGAAGGCCTGCTTCGGAGGTGTAACCGGCATTTTTATCCATACGCTGTTGCTGCAGTTTGTTAAGGCTGAGTTCTACATTCCCGGGATCGGCGTTCTCCTGTAGCTGCAGAAACAGGCGCGCCTCGTTGGAGGCCCACTCCAGGCCATTCATTTGTGCTTCCCAACTTTTTTCTTGAATTGGCAATGCTGCTGATGTCTTTCAAGGCCGTCAGCGCATCGCCTGCGATGATCGGGTAGCTGAACATTTTAAAAAAATCCTCCCCCGCCCTTGAACCTTTCAGTTTGTGGATCTTGTCTCCTACCTGGAATGTTTCAGGGTGCCCCCATGGTAATTCATAGGCTGTTGCATAAAAGCTTGCTAACTGGACTTCCGGAATTACTTCCTTTACATCCCTCAGTACCATTTCACCACGATTCGCCACTACCCGGACCGGCGATCCATAGTTTCCGCTAACCTGGCCATTTGAATTATGGCGTTCATACACACAGTAGAGATTCCTGCCATTGGCCAGAAACTTATCAACCTGTTCCTCATCCCTAACCCAAAGAAAAATAAACAAGCAACACGTCATGCCCAGTGTTAGTCCGATGATGTTGATCGCCGAAAAAGACTTGTGACGGATCACGTTACGCAGTGCTACGATACAATAATGTTGAAGCATATTCATATTTAGAAAGGAGGTTGAGTTGTTGGATGATTTTCTTTTTAAGGCAAACGGTTTGATGAAACCAAGTACATGGCGTATGTAATCTATCTTCGCTCGTCTGTGTCCAATTCGTTTCACCTGGTGATCAAATTCCTCCTGCAGATCTCCCTGGACCTCTTCCAGTAAATGCGGCGCGCAATACCATCCAAGAAGTCTGACAGCCCAGAGTGGCGGACAAGGTTTTGATGGATCTTCTATTCTCATAAAAATTAATTCTTAATCGGAGAAGGCAGTAAGTTCCACAGGTTGGTACGGACAGCGTGGAGATTGTGCAAAGTCTGTTGCCCATAAGCAGTAATGGTAAAGATCCGTTTGCGCCTGCCGCCGCGCTCGGGAGTTGGATCGCCCATCCTGGAAGTAATCATGCCCTTTTCTTCAAGCCGGTGAAGAGAAGCGTGCACCTGATTTAAGCGGACGGTGCGGTTGGTTTGTTGAATGATTTCATGCGTGATATTTACTCCATACGCGCCCCCTTCGAGAACGGTCACGATGAGCAAGACAATCTCCTCAAACTCACCCAGGTACATTCGCTTCATTCAAAATTAAAATTAATTCCACTTTTGCTGATCAAATAGCTTGCCATGCTGAAAATGCGGATTTTGAAAGGATTTTCAATTTTTTGCGAATATTAGGCAAGTGGAGTCGTCCGGAAACACAACAGTCTTGTCCGTTAATGAAATATCTTTTATCCCAAACCTCCAAAATTTCGCCGTGCCCGCTGTGGTTCGTGGTGTTCGCTGTGGCCCTTCATTGCCTATGCTGCTCTCTAAAATGAATTGATCAAAACACTTTTTGAATGAGATTTTCACCCATTTTGGAATTGGTTTCACAGCTACCCTATTCTATTCACCGTCACTTGACCACCTCCCGGCGATCAAGTCCTCCATTGGAAGGTAGAGATTAATCTATTTGACCTAAAATAGATAGTTATGTATCGACATAAGTTGATATATGAAGCTCTCTACTTTCCGTTTACTCCTCTATGGTTTGGCTTTTTGCGCGGTGACATCTGCTTCAGCTCAGTTGAAGCAGCAATGTGAAACCTGTTTTACCTCTTCGATCACGAAGGCCGTAAAAAGTGGCGACCGATGCACTGATTACACCATCGAGGTTTCCTACATTGGAAAGTGTGAACACGCACTTTCTCACTTCACGGTTTCTATTCCAACATGCGCTGCGGTTTCGAACCTATCGAACAGCGAAAGCTGGGCGCAGGTAATGGGTACCGACCCTACCACGGGGTTAACGGGATTCAAAATCGACAACACCGCCAACTTCTGTGAAAGCTACCCGAAAAAAACATTCACTGTTTCGTTCACACTTTGCAGCGACTCCTCTTGCACCCAGACAAAATGCTGGAAGCCAACTGTCGCTTACAAGGCTGGGATTTGTTTTGAACTCGATACCCTCAGTGCACCTTGTGTCAGTCTCGCGGCCCACCTGGAAAAGAAAAATCCTTCCTGCTCTAATTCCCAGGACGGGCAGCTCACAGTGATAGTCGACAATGGTCAGGCCCCCTACCAGTATAGCTGGTCGAACGGCTCAACACAATCATCCTTACAAAATATCGGAAGCGGCACCTATTCTGTTACGGTCAAGGACGCAACGGGATCCACTGTTTCCCTTACGGAAACCCTTTCGCAGCCTCCCGCAATAACAATCTCACCTGCCATAACCGATGCCAGTTGCAGTGGAAAAGCGAATGGATCCGTAACGCTGAATGTGTCCGGTGGAAACGGAGGCCCCTACTCCTACCTCTGGACCAACGCGTCAACAACAAAAGACATCGATTCGTTGAAAGCCGGGACCTACCAGGTCACCGTCAAAGACTCGGTTGGCTGTTCAACACAAGCAACGTACACTGTTAAAAATCTCAAGCAGATAACACTTATACCGTCCATTCAATCTCCGGCCTGCAATCAAAGTAATGGCGCAATTAGTGTAACCGCGAGCGGGGGCACCGAACCCTATTCTTACGCGTGGGCAACCGGATCCACAGAGTCCGGTATTTCCGGGCTGACAGCAGGAACATACACCGTCACGGTAACGGACGCCGAGGGATGCTCGACGACAGCCTCCTATTTTATACGCGAGAACAATACGTTGCAAGCTAGTTTCAAAGTAACACCCACCTCTTGCGCAGACGACGCATCCGGAGCGATAGACCTCACCGTTACCGGGGGATCCTCTCCTTACAATTACTCCTGGTCGAATGACTCTACTACTCAGGATCTGAGCGGGCTGATCTCGGGGACGTACACCGTCATCGTTACCGACAGCCTGGGGTGCCAGACAACGGTGCGGATCTCCGTATTCAAAAAAACAATCCAGGTAACTTCCCAGCTCACGCAGCCAAAATGCTTTGGAGATACGACTGGCGTGATTTCACTCACGCCATCAGGTGGCGTAAGTCCTTATCAGTATGTCTGGTCAAACGGAGGTTCAACTTCAACAATTGACCACCTGGCGCCAGGGACATACAGCGTAGGAGTTACCGACAGCACGGGATGCTCGAAAACTTTCATTTATACCATTGTTTCCCCAACCGAATTGAAAGCATCCGCCGTGGTAACCCCAACTTCGTGTTCCCAATATGCCATCGATCTTTCAGTTACCGGCGGAACGTTACCATACCACTATTTGTGGTCTACCGGGGCCGTTGACCAGGACATTCAAGGCATTTCACCGGGAACCTATTCCGTTGTGATAACCGATGCTAACGGATGCACGACGACACAACCGGTGTCCATCGATAGCACCTCCTCCTGGTCGTGTCTCATTCAGCCCCCCAATGCGGTACCAGTCTGCCATGCTCCCGGCAACGTGCTCACCACTTCCATAACCGATGCAGATTCCTACGAATGGCAAGTGACCAGCAGTGACGGATCATGGGTGATTCAAAGCGGTGCGTTGACCGACTCATTGCGATTCACGGCAGGGAATGAGAATACTTCCGCCGTGTTCACCCTCACCCTTACGAAAAATGGATGCACGCAAAGCTGCACGTACACTGCTTCGGCGTGTACCGGTACCGGTGGCGGCGGTTCCAATGATGAAAGCTGTAACGATTGTTTTATGAGTACGATCACGCAAACATCGGGTGAAGCCGGGTGTGCTACGTATACAGTGAACGTTTCCACGGATGGCAACTGCCGGTATGATCTCTCTCATTTCGTTATTGCCATTCCCTGCGGAGATATCTCCGGTTATTCTAATACAGCGGGCTGTCCTCTTGTAATAGGCAAAGACCCGACAACAGGATTGACCGGCCTGAAAGTAGATAACGTCAATAATTTCGGAAAGGAAAGGGACTCTTTTACCCTCACATTCACGGTTTGTGGATCAAGTGACTGCGTCAAACTATTAGAAAACTGGAATCCTGTCGTTGCTTACAAGGCAGGTCAGTGCATTGCCTACGACACACTCTCAATTCAACATGGACTGTCCACGAGCGTTTATCCCAACCCGTTCCAGGGCTCCGTTAATTTCGAAGTCACCTCCGACCGTGATGATGACGTGACGATAGAGATCTGCGATCAATTTGGGCGAAAGGTGACAGAAAGTATCGAAAGTCCGGTTGTCAGAGGGGAGAAGAAAACGATTACGGTGCAATGCGATGCGCTTAAAGAGAGTTTGTATGTATACCGGATTAGAAGCAAGGACAAGACGACGACTGGAAAATTGATGAAGACGAGATAAATTCAATTATTGGTACCTCACCTTCATTATTCAACATTCCTTATTCAAAATTCGAATTATGACTATTTTTTTGTCTCTGCGCCTACTTTGCGTCTCCGCGCCGCGGTGAAAAGATTAAGTTACTCCGTTCGCAAAGACTCAACCGGATTCCTATTCGCCGCCTTCGCGGATTTCGCGCCGACGACGATTAAGGCAATAAGCAATACCAAAATTCCCGGCACGACGAATAACCATCCGTTTAATTCAATGTGGTGCGAAAAATTGCTGAGCCAACTGTCTACCGCATAGTAGGCGATTGGTACGGCGAGGACAAAGGATAGGATGATCAACTGAACATATTCTTTGGAGAACAACATCAAAACGTTGGCGAGCGTGGCCCCCAATACCTTGCGAATGGCTACCTCTTTACTTTTCCGGTTCACGACAAAGGTGATCAGTCCATATAGCCCCAGGCAACCGATCAGTAAGAACACAAGCGAGAACAGTTGAAATAATTGGGCATATTTCTGTTCCTGTGCATAAAATGCCTTGATGTTTTCATCAAAGAACTGATAATCGAAAATAGAATCCGGATAGCGGGCTGTCCATATCTTTTCGATCCGCCTGACGGCATCCATTAGCGATCCCTGATCCCCTTGTAAATTGAGTTTAATGCTAACATTCCGGTAGCGCTTCGCATTGATCACCAGTGCCATATTGTCCACCGATTCTTTGAACGAGTTCGAGTAAAAATCATCGATCACCCCCACGACCGTGACTTTTTCTCCCATTTTGAGTTGCATTCCGATAGCTTGTTCCGGACTACCCAATTGCAGATTTTTTGCGAGGGTCTTATTGATAAGAATATTTCCTGAAGAATCCTGCATCGTCAGATTCCTTCCCGCCAGCAATTTGATCTGGTACACCTCCAGGTATGACGGATCGACTGCCTGGTATTCGAAAATCTGGTAATCTTTCATCGAAGCAGCCTCTGGCCTTCCGATGTCGGTGGAAGAACGGTCACGGTTCAGACCGGAAGGAAGCGTGGAACTAAATGTTACTCCGGATACAAATGCCTCTGCCCGCAGTTGGTCTTCCAGGACCTTCAGACTTTCCGGATCGCGTCCCGGTACCGGTATGGTAATGATTGCGTTTTTATTAAACCCCATGTCCATGGAGTCAAAGAACTTCATTTGGCTAACAACGATAAAGGTGCCGACGACGAGGATCTGCGTGATGGTAAACTGTGCCACAACAAGAACTTTACGCAGGCTGATCCCGGCGATAGCTTCTGTTGTGAATTTATTCTTCAAGGCCGTGACGGGGTTGAACCGGGACATGATCAGCGAAGGATAGAATCCCGACAAGAGCGTCACGAGGACGATGATCGCCAGAAGCGATAAAAGGATAAAAGGGTCAGTAAACAGGTAGTGCGTCAGCGTCACATTGAGCAGGGATTGAAGATGGGGAAGAAGGAGTTCTGCCAGTCCAAGGGCGACGACGCCGGCAATCAAGACAACAACAAATGTTTCCGTCATCAACTGCGCGATAAGATTTCGGGGATTGCTGCCCATGACCTTCCGAAGGCCAATTTCTTTGGAACGCATCGTCGATTGGGCAGTAGCCAGATTGATATAATTGA
>Ga0193731_1000531_pt1 | contig 12291 bp, 9 predicted proteins | sample U1a2metaG_FD_144920 | JGI IMG/M metagenome (GOLD analysis project Ga0193731, IMG submission 144920) | Soil microbial communities from a riparian zone of the East river system, Colorado, United States - U1a2 | ecosystem: Environmental > Terrestrial > Soil > Riparian zone | place: USA: East River...
TGAACCAGGCGGGTCGCAGTTCATTGAGTTGAAAATTCCACGTGCGCCAACGAAGCAGGACGAAACTTGGTCCGAATGGATTTTCGCCACGCAACGCGCCGATCTCAGTCCTGTTCCTGAGTCTGAGCGATTTGCTGCGCGATATCGCGTTCGCACGGTCGATTGATTCTACAGGGCGCGTCTCGAAACGCAGGATCATAACGTGCAACCATTTCTCACTGCTAACTGGCGTTACCTCGCCATGCTGAATTATGTCATCGATCCTCGCCTGCTCGCGCCTTTGGTTCCGCGTGGCACAGAGATCGACTTCGATAATGGTGAGACCTTTCTCAGCGTGGTCGGATTTCTGTTTCTCGACACGCGTCTTCTCGGTGTCCCCATCCCATTGCACCGCGACTTTGAAGAAGTGAATTTGCGTTTCTATGTAAGGCGAAAATCGGCGGATACCTGGCGGCGCGGTGTGGTTTTCGTCCGCGAGCTTGTCCCGCGGCGCGCGATCGCGCTCGTCGCGCGCGCATGTTACGGGGAGAATTATCTCGCATTACCGATGAAACACGAAATTGAACATCGAGATTCCAATTTGAAAGTGGAATTTTCGTGGCGGCGCGGCCGCAAATGGGAATCACTTAGATTGCAGGCGACTGGCGAACCACAGGCGATTCTGGCGGGGACCCACGCGGAATTTATCACTGAACATTACTGGGGTTATACTTCTCTGCGCAGCGGCTGTGGCGAATATCGAGTCGAGCATCCCCGATGGAAAATTTGGAATGCGACGGATTTCGAACTGAAGGCAGACCTTGCAACTCTTTACGGCCAACAATTCGCTGAGACGCTAAATCAGCCTCCTCGATCCGCATTCATCGCCGACGGTTCGCCGATAACGGTGCACAATCGTCAGATGCTGTAGGGCGTCCGCCGCGGCGGACGCCTGCCGAAGGGAACGGCGTGTCACAGAGACGCCGTAGCCTTGGCGTAGGAGCCTGACCGCCGAGATCAGTGCTTCGGGTCCTATTTTTTTCCGAGTTTAGCCGCGCCGCTCCTGCTCGTGAGCCCGCCGCCGCGAGCGCGGCTGGCGGGCCATAGAGTTGCTTCACCCTCTTTCTTGTTCTCGGATAGGGCAATTACGGGCACGTAATTGCTGGGCAATTACCAGGGGCCGGCTCATCGATCCGTCTCGCCGCACCTGCCGGAACAATCTGCACTGCGACCGTCACTGCGTTGACACTGCCCTCGTTACGAATCAGGTGTACGTCCCCGCAGCCTATGTCGGTGAAGCTCTGTCCTGCTGTGTAGATTATGGGCGTACAGCTGCGGTCCGAGGCCTCGTAGGCTGTGAGCGCTCCAGATGTGACGGTGATCAGGCTGGGGCCAGGGTGCGTGTGCCACCCGGTGTGGGCGCCAGGTGGGAACGTGTTTTGGATGATGTAGACGTCCGAATCCCCCTTGACCTTTGTCTTGAGGTCCCAACCCAAGAGGTCCTTGCACATCAAGTCGAGCAGGCCATCTGGAAAGTGAGCGGCGTGCGCAGTGTCTACAGGTTGTCCAGGGTATAAAAGGTTGGCGGTTGTAACTCCGCAGTTGGGCGTTGCGCGGGCCGGCACGGCTGTCAACGCAGCGGTGATGATAACCAGCACCGGTGCAATGAGAAGAAGAGCGCGCCGCAAAGGTGAGCGGTGAATTGGCTTTGTTACATTTAGAGTTTTCATATTTTTTGTTCTAGTTGTTGTTGAGGTGATTTCTTTCTTTTTCGTTTGGTAGTTTTCCTTTCATCCCCATAAACGAAAACGGCCGCTCAAAGTGATCATGTGAGTTGAGGTTTTTTTCGGCGAACCTTCCGCGTGCGCCGCATGCACCCAAGCCGCGCAAGAAACCGCCCATGAGATTCGCCAGGTAGGGGCGATTGACTTAGGACGAGTGCCGACATTGGCGCACGTCCAATTTTAATCGCAAATTCTGAAAACGTTGTCCCAGCGGTTTCGCAAGAATATCCGCTGGGACCGTTTGGATTTTCGTACTCGTTTTGAAACGATGTCTATCGTCCGTGTCCGTGGACTGGCTGGAAGTAGTGTTTGGCGACGTAGCGGCCGACCTTGCGCCCGAGGTTCGCACCCTGCAAACAGGAGTTCCGGAAATGAAAGCCGGCCAGGGTGCGCGCCAGTTCGACGTCCCTGACGGCGTCGCGAAAGCGCGTGTACTCGCGCGTAGTCTGGGTCACCCGGCTGTCGAGGGAGAAGGGGACCTTGTCGGTGCCGAAGAACGCCGCCAGCGCAGTCGCCACCGCGGAGCTGTGGAAGGCGTGCGCCGCTGGGTACTCGGGGTGGTTCGGCGTCGGGCGCAACGGTTGCCAGGTGGGGTCAGCCTCAGTGTCCGGGTTCCCGTCCGTGTCAGCCTCTGGGATCGCCGTAAACGGACGCCAGAACCAATAGTGGTACTTGGCCTCGAAGCCCGCGATCATGGCGTCGCCCCCGGACACATGGACCATTGCCAGCATCCGTGCTGTCTGCACTAGGTCGAGCCCGTGCGCGACAGCGAGGGCGAGCATGCCGTCGTTCCACACCCGTAGGTCGTGATCGGTCCAAAACAGGGCTTGGATCGTTTGCGCCGGGGTCCTCGTAGTGCTGTCGATGCGGCCGAGGTCCTTCACTTGATCGAAGTCCTCAGTGTACTCCTCGCTCGTCAAAGCGTTCGGCCCGTCGGGCCGGAACTCCGACGCACTATTGAGCGCGAGCGGCGTGATGCCCGGTAGGCGAAGCCCCAGGACCGGAGGCAGCGGATTCCCGGGATTTCGCTCCCAGATGCCGGGGCCGGGGGGCGGCGGGTTGAGGTCGGCGAGGGTTGGGTTCTGTTCCCGGCCGTCGTTCGCGCGCAGCGCGACCACGGCCGCGGCTACCTGCTCGCCGACTGCGATGCCGTTCGTCTTCGCCGCGCCGTCAGGGATAGCGGCGAGGTAGTTCGCGTAGTCTCCGTCGAGAATCGCCTGTTGTGCAGGCGTCAAGCCGAGAGGAGGCTGCAAGCCGATCAGCGTGTGGTGGGCCGCTGTCGCGATGGCGGCTGCGGATGACGTGTTGGGCGGGGCGATGAGCGTGATCGCGTACGGCTCATAGCCGCCCTCGATCGCGACTGCCGCGTCGTAAATTGCGGCGTGGACGATTCCCATGTATACGGCTGCCTCTCCGGGAAATTTGTTGCCGTAGTTCTCGGGGCCCGCGCTGGCCGGGACGATCGCGCGCCGCGCCTCGTTACTCCAGTCGATCACTGGCGTCGCCGAGAGGTCGGTGGCATGGACGCGCCCAATGACAAGCGCCAGTGCGATGAGAAGTGGTAGAATTCGTATTTTATTCAACTGAGTCAGTGGATTCATTGTTGTTCCTTTCTTTTTGGTTTCGTAGTTGGCTTTCAACGGGATAAGGCGAGAAAGAGCGATCAAAGTGATCATCTGAATTGAGATTTTTTCAGAAAAGGCTTCCACGATCACTGAAAAGACGCGCAGATGAGGATGGGGTCGCCATCCTTGAAAACAACCTACGAGTTCCAAGCCACGCGGCGCGAGCCATCCCACACCAGCGCGTCAAACTTTTTGTTAGCTATTCCGGCGGCTTGGAATTGCCTTTCGAGATGCTGCAGGGATTTTAGAAACGCTTCGTCAATGCCACATACCAAGTTCGTCCTTTGATGTCGGCCTTCCGCTTATTCGTACCCGAATGCGAAGGCGATAAGTGCTGGAACTCGAATTTTAGTGTCGGCCGGCCAGCGCACGCTTGACCCGTTCCATCTCGGGACGGTGTCAAGCGTGCATGATGTGACCCTGACCAGCTCGGTTATTGTTTGGTCATGGTACCGGTGGTGCTTAACTCAACGGTGCCGGGGGGATCTGTATCGATCCACTTGAGCTCAGCACCTCCGTTCACGATGTAAAAATCGATGTGCTTGGTGAGGCTGCCACCCGATAACCATGTCATCGTCCCGTGGCCGGTCGCATCCACGGTATAGCTACCATCACGGAGGTTCTCGAAATTTGTTCCATTCGATCTCAGGATCAAGTCAACGTGAAAGGTACCGGTCGCGGGCGTGTATGTGATGAGACCGACGGCACTCAATGGGACGGATGTTGGTTTACCATTGGTGCCACCGACTGTCCCACCCTTCGGCGTGCCAAACGTAGTTTCCCGATACGTCGTTGATGCTATAATCGGCCCGTGCACTAGTCGAAAAGGCCGGTGCAAGGCCGATAATGGAAGTCGCTAACACGAGTAGCAGAGCGACTCGCGTGCGGTTTTTGGTAATGTTTGAAGTTTCTGTTAGTTTGTTTTTCATAATTCTGTAGTTTCCTTTCATTGCCATAAGCGAAAACGGGCGATCAAAGTGATCATCTGAATTGGGATTTTTTCCGGAGGCGCTTGTGCGTGCAGAAACTCTTTCGGGGTGATAGGCTGTGAATGCCGTGATGGATGCGCCCGCGGTTTCTCAGCAAAGAGTGACGGAGCTCCTGACACGCTGGAGTCAAGGGGATCATGCTGCCCTCGCGGAATTAACGCCGCTTGTCTATGGGGAACTCCGACGCCTTGCCCATCGTCAGATGGGCGGGGAACGACCCGACCACACACTGCAAACGACGGCGCTGGTGAATGAGGCGTATCTCCGCCTGGCCGACCAAACCAATCCGCGCTGGCAGAACCGCGCACACTTTTTTGCGGTCGCCGCTCGCGCCATGCGGCAAATCCTGGTTAGCTATGCTAGGAGTCAGCGATCCCAAAAACGCGGCGGCGGCGCGATCAAAATAGAATTGGACGAAGCAGCGATTGTCTCACCGGAGCAATCGAAGGAAATCGTTGATCTGCACGAGGCACTGGAAAGACTCGCCACACTCGACTCAAGAAAAGCTCAAGTAGTCGAGCTGAAATATTTCGGCGGGCTCAACTACGACGAGATGGCGGAAGTGCTCAAGATCTCGCGGATAACCGTGAGGCGTGACTGGGAATTTGCGAAGTTATGGCTGTACACGGAATTGCACGACACGGCTTGACACGAATTTCACTAATTCACACGAATGGAAGAGCTGCTTTACAAGAAGGAGGTTTTCCAACTCGCAGGCGTTTGCATGGAGATTTTTGAAGCCAAAGCCGTCGAAAAACTGACCGATTCGCACATCAAACAAGTGCTAAATTATCTCGCTGCCTCGAAGCTTCGGCTTGGTCTGTTGGTTAATTTCGGTGGCGATTCGCTGGAGTGGAAAAGGGTTGTTCTATGAAACATGAGACACGAATTCCACGAATTCACACTAATTTCCCCAAGTCGTATGAGTTCGTGATAATTGGTGTAATTCGTGTCCCGCTCTCGGATTCGTGTAATTCGTGTCTCGTTTTCCAGTTCGTTTAATTCGTGTCTATGACGCCGGCGCGGTTCCAAACGATTGAGGAAATCTATCGTGCTGCGCTGGATCAAGAGCCGGACCAGATCGGCGCATACCTGGATACCGCCTGCGAAGGCGATGAGGTTTTGCGTCGTAAGGTCGAAGCGCTCCTGGCTTCACGTCAGCGTGCAGCCGGCTTCATCGAAACGTCAGCTGTTGGTCTCGCGACGAGGATTATTCAGAATGGGCAAGCTGATTCGCTCGTCGGCCAGACGATCGGCCACTACAAAATTTCTGAATCGATCGGCACCGGTGGGATGGGCGAAGTCTATCTGGCCAGCGACGTTACAGCGGGCCGCAAGGCCGCGCTCAAACTTCTGCCCCTGCGCTTTACCGGCGACGCTGAGCGCCTGAAGCGTTTTCAACGAGAAGCGCGGGCCGTGGTCGGGCTCAATCATCCAAATATCGTGACGGTTTACGAGATTGGCGAGGATCACTCAACTCATTACATAGCCAGCGAACTGATCGAAGGCGAGACGCTGCGTCACCGTCTGATGCGCGGCCAGATCCAGTTGAGTGAAGCTGTTGACGTCACGATCCAAGTGGCCAATGCGCTCGTCGCCGCCCACGAAACAGGCATTGTCCATCGCGACATCAAGCCGGAGAACATCATGCTTCGGCCGGACGGCTACGTGAAGGTGCTCGATTTTGGAATTGCAAAGCTTGCCGAACAGCAAGTGCCGCTAACGACGCCGAGAGACGAAGCGCTATCGTTGGTTGAGACCAATCTAGGGTCCATCCTAGGAACCGTTCGTTACATGTCGCCGGAGCAGGCGTGCGGCGCGCCGGTCGATAAGCGAACCGATATCTGGAGTCTCGGCGTCGTGCTTTACGAAATGGCAACCGGGAATGCGCCATTCACCGGCGACACGCCAAAAGAGGTGATGTCTGCGATTCTTGAGGCGGAGCCACCGCCGCTCACGCGTTACGTAGCGCACACTCCCGCTGAGCTTCAGCAGATTATCAGCAAAACGCTGCGCAAGGATCGCGAAGAACGGTATCACAGCGCACACGAGCTGCTTCAGGCCCTCAAAGACTTTCGTCACAAGTTGGAATTCGAGGCTGACTTGGCACGCGCCACTGCGGCGCCTTCATGGCAGCGCTGGACACGATCGCCCGCTGCCCTGGCGCTCGTAGTGTTAGTAGCTGCTTTAGCGCTGGCGCCTCTATTTTACCGGCATCGGAACCTGGCAACGGTCTCACCACCCGAGAAAAGCATCGCCGTGCTGCCATTCCTCGATCTTAGCGAGACAAAAGACCAAGAGTATTTTTGCGACGGCATGAGCGAGGAGATCCTCGAAGCCCTGGCTAAAGTCGAGGGGCTGCGTGTCGTTGCCCGCACCTCGTCATTTTCATTCAAAGGGAAGAGCGTGAACGCGAGGGAAGTCGGGGAAAAGCTAAACGTTGCGAATGTGCTTGAAGGAAGTTTGCGACGCGAGGGTGACCGCGTTCGTGTTACCGCCGAATTGATTAATGCGCGCAGCGGTTTTCATCTTTGGACGGAAACTTATGACCGCCAGTTGGAGGACGTGTTTGCGCTCCAGGATGAAATAACTCGCTCCATCGTTGACGCGCTCAAGATCAAGCTCGCCGTTTCGCTTCCCGCCCATGAACAACGTAACATCGAGGTATACGATCTTTACCTCCAAGGCCTTTATTTCTCAAACAAGAGCAGCGAGGAGGATTTGCGAAGGGCGCTCAGTTTCTTTCAACGCGCCGTCGAGAAAGATCCGACATTTGCGCGTGCCTGGACTGGGATCGCGAAGGTTTGGTATTTTCTGGCCGACGTCTACGTAAAACCACTCGAAGCTTACCCGGCGTCAAAAGAAGCCGCGTTAAAAGCAATCGCGCTCGACGAGAAAGATGCTGAGGCGCGTTGCTACCTTAGCGAAGCGAAACGTGTCCTCGACTGGGACCTGGCCGGCGCGGATGCAGAATTGAATCACGCCCTCGAGCTCGATCCGAACTCAGCGCCCGCTCACTTCTTCTCAGCGCTGCTCCCACTCTTCCGCGGCGGGCTAAAAGAAGGACTCCGGCTTGTGTTGGAAGCTGAGAAATTAGATCCGGTGTCACCTATCATCAGCTACGTTGCCACTGCCGCCTACCTCGCTAACGACCAGATCGACGAGGCAATTAGTGAGGGTCAGCGGACGTTGCAGCTTGATCCAAATTACTTTTATCTGGATTCGGATCTGGCAGCCGCGTATCGCGAGAAAGGCAACTTCGACGAAGCGATCGCGCTTTACACCAAAGCCCAAGAAACGACCCATCTCCCGAGCAGCGGCCTTGCCATCACCTACACACGTATGGGCCGCGAGATCGAGGCGCAAAATATTCTCGCTCAACTTCTGCAAGCCAGGGAGAAACGATACGTCTCGGCCCCTGTGATCGCGGCAGTTTACGTCGCGTTCGGCGACAAAGACGAAGCTTTTCGCTGGCTCGAACGCGCATTCGCGGAGCACTCGGGAATACTACAGTGGATCGCGTTTCTTCCCGAATTTCGTCCACTCCATTCCGATGCGCGTTTCCCTCATCTACTGCGGCGAATTGGTGTTTCGCAGAACTCAACCCTGGCGATCACCGAAACAACTCTGTCAGAGATTACCGACCCGAACGCCCTGAGTCACCTGACCCTGAAGGTTGGAGTAAAGCCACGACCAGGTACGCAAAATGGGCACGCAAGGATTATCGTCTCCTTCTACGACCGGACGAAAGATCACAAAATGAAGCCGACTGATGCGCGGACAAGTTATAGTTGGCTTAACGCTTCCGAGGACTGGACGGATGCAACTCCGAAATTCCTGGTAGCGACGTACGTGCGTCCAAAGACCCAATCACGTTCAGCTGATGGACGCGAGTATGGGGGATTCATTATCCGAGTGTATTTTGATGGCCAGTTACAGGATGCGCGAGCGACGCCACCGGAATTACTGACGCTCTTTCCGGCTCCAGATCAGCTCGCTCCTTCACCCAGTGGTGCCCCATAAATTCGTATGCTGTAGCGGCGGTCTCGACTGTCACTCGAATCGCAATCGACAGGGTGACGCTTTCCTTCGACCCCGCGCCGGGCAGAAGGCGAGGATCGGTCCAAATGAATCTTGTTGTTTGTCGGGAAGTTTGCTAAGACGACGCGGGTCTAACGAAAGGAGCTTGTCATCGAGCGACCATTCATCTGCTGTGCCGAATGGGGCATAGTGGGAATTGCTTTGCTTCTGGCCTCGATCTCATTTGGCCAGGAGACTGTGTCCAAATCTCGGGACGCTGACCAACGTGTCGCCATAGTAGCGGAGGTGATCGTGACTGGCTCAAACATTCCGACCGCGGAAGAAGTCGGCCCGAATCCAGTGGACACATATCGTCCGGCAGACCTCGAAAAACTGGGCATCCACAATGCAACGGACCTGACAACTTTCCTGCCGCAGGAAGCAGGCGGCACTGTCAACCAGAACATCAGCAATGGCGGTGACGGTACTGTCCAATTCAACCTGCGTGGCTTGTTGTCCAAAGAAACTCTGGTGCTCGTTGACGGAAAACGTGTCGCCTTTGGTTCATTGAACGACGTCGGGTTCAGCGGAGGTGTGGACATTAATCTGCTTCCGTTTCCAATGATTGATCACATCGACATCCTGAAGGATGGCGCCTCAGCGGTGTATGGCTCGGACGCGATTACCGGGGTGGTCAACTTCTTTTTGATCCACAAGTTCCGTGGACTGGAGATCGGCGGGAGTTACGGGAACACAAACCTCGGAGCATCCAACGACATGGGCGAATGGGAGGCATGGTTGAAAGCGGGCACGGGAGATGACAAGACCAACATCGTAGTCATTGCCGATTTCTGGGAGCGCACCGGCGGAGTTTTCAGTCGCGACCGCGATCTCTCTAGCAACGCCTTTTACATACCCTGGGGTGGGTTCGAGGGTCGCAGCGGGACTTTCCCTGGCAACACTGGAGGTTTTGGCTTCCGCTTGATCCCGAAAATGTTTTTCGGCCCCGGAGGTCTTCCGCAGTTTGGTGCGAACACTCCGCTACCACATTCAGCTCCGAACGCGGCAACTTCTCCATTTTATGTGCGGCCGGGTTTCCCCTTCATCCCTATCCCGGGGATTAATCCCAATGCCTATCCAGGCGCCCCGGGTATCCACAATCCAAGAAGACAACTCACCCAAGTCGGCACGGATTATAAGGGCGGCGGCAACTACTTCCTCTTAAATTTCGCAGCTTTCACGACGGCCCTTCCTCCGGCAGATCGTCAGAGCTTCTACGGTTCCTTCACGCGCGATCTCTGTGACAAATACCTGACGGTGTTTGCCGATTTCAAATATGTCCGCTCATTTTTCGACGCGTCCACTGCAGCGGTGCCGTTTAGCCCCGACCCATTCAAGATCCCAGGCACTAACATAGGCTTTAGTCGCTTTAATATCAGTGTGCCAATCTCGAATCCGTTTAATCCGTTTACAGTCGCCGATGCGACTATTCCAAATTTCTTTCCGGACGGCTCCGGTCTCCCGGTGACTACCGGGGTTGGGTTCCGAGGCACTAACGACACCGGTCCCAGACATGACAAGTTCACCTACTGGGATTCCCTTTTCGATGTTGGCCTGCGTGGTGAGATGGGAGAATTTGGCGATTATTTCAGGACATGGAACTGGGAAACGGGCTTACGCTATTCCCTGAACGAGGGGCAGGACTTGTCCGTTGGCGAAGTCAGCGCGCCTGGATTGCGGGACGCACTTTTGGATACGGATCCAGCTACCGCATTTGATCCCTTCCTGAATTTCACTGCCCACAACACCAAGGCGGCCAGGAGCAGAGTTTACGTCACCCTGCATAACTCAGGCGAGTATGAGTTGCCTATAGCTTATGCTACTATTAACGGCGACTTATTCAATCTTCCTGCGGGTCTTGTCGCGTTTGCTCTCGGCGGTGAGTATGACGCGCCGAGGTGGACGCGCGATCGTGATCCGCTGAATACAACGTTTCAAAGCATTGGCTCGTTGGATGGTGGGAGCGCAAGGGTGAATCGGGATGTTTGGTCAATCTACCAGGAGGTGCGGGTACCCTTCACCAGTCCGACGTGGAGCTTCCCCGGCTTCTACAGCTTCGAAGTTGACTTTGCCGAGCGCGAGGAATGGTACAGCCAGAACACTTCTGCAGTTCTACCTTCTGGAGCCTTCCCATTTCAGCCGGCGGCTCACAGCCAGTATAACGCGCAGAAGCCAAAAGTTTCTGTGCGCTGGCAACCACTTGAGCCCAAGTATATCGGCGCCCTCACCTTGCGTGGCAGCTACACCGAAGCGTTTCATGCGCCGCATTTGTCGGAGATTTCGCCCGCTTCCTCGCAGAATTTCACATCGTTCTTCGATCCATTTTTGAGAGAGGAGGGCAATGCGGAAGAACGCATTATCGGAAATCCCAACCTCCACCCGGAGGTCGCCTATGAATGGTCTTACGGAGCTGTTTATAGTCCGAAATGGATCAAGGGCCTGACGCTCAGCGCTGATTGGTGGCACATTGATATGCGGTCGATCGCGTCGTTCCTCGGCGCGCAATTCATTGTTGAGAACAATCTCCCCGGCCTGGTTATTCGTGCTCCTCCTCCAGCTCCTGGTCAACTGGGCCCGGTCATCCTCGTCGTCGATCCCAACGAAAATCTTACAGGCGCGATTTTTGAAGGTCTCGACTACGAAGTGATCTATATTCTCGAGTCTTCGATTTTTGGTCACGGGGATTTTGGCAAACTGACGGCAACGGTCAATGGCACCTGGCTGTCCCGGGCTGAGCTTCAGATTTCGCCTGACACAAAACGGTTCGGTATCGCGGGCGAGTTTATACCGCCAGGATTCAGCCTGACCAGTTCGCTGCCATGGAATCGCGCTAATTTCAGTCTGTTTTACGACGGCCCCTCCGATACGTGGCTGGCTGGTTTGGATATCGGCGCAGTAGTCCACTACACCGGCCAATACGAAGATGACAATTTCAGTCTGACAGGATCGCCGAAGCTAAACATGCCTAGAACCGGCGGTCCGGGCGATAATGCCGCTCCTTTTCCTCAGCGCGCGCGCAAAGTAGCCGCGTGGACTACGCTCGATCTCATCTTAAACTACACATTCAACCTGCCGCCACCGGCCCCGGCCGAGGTACCTGGCCTTGCCAAAGACGGCGGTAAAAATGTCAAGGTGAAGGACGGCAAGGAGAAAAACGTGATTCCCGTTTCCACGGCCGAATACAATCCCTGCGGGTGGCGCGCCTGGTTGAATAACACGACGATCACGCTTGGCATGCAGAATGTGTTCGACGAAGACCCGCCATTTGTGAACAGCGCCATCGAAAACGGCTACGACGAGTCGCTTGCCACGATCAAAGGCCGCTTCTGGTACGTCCAGCTAAAGAAAAGATTCTAAAAAATCTATTCGGCGGCGAATTACTTCGACAGCAATTGTCGCAGCACAAACGGCAAAATCCCGCCGTGGCGATAATAATCGATCTCGATCGGCGTATCGATCCGAAGCTTCACTGGCAACGCGCGTTTCTCACCGTTCGTTCTTTCGATCTCCAGAGTGACCTGTTGTCCAGGTTTGATCGAGTCGGACAACCCGGTGATTGAAAACTTCTCAGAGCCGTCGAGCCCCAGCGATTGCGCACTTGTGCCCTCGGGAAACTGCAACGGCAACACGCCCATTCCGACCAGGTTCGACCGGTGAATTCGCTCAAAGCTTGCCGCGATCACCGCTTTCACACCTAACAAACGCGTCCCTTTCGCGGCCCAATCGCGCGATGACCCGCTACCGTACTCGTGTCCCGCGAGAATAACCAGCGGAGTGTTTGTCTCCGCGTACTTCATCGCCGCATCAAAAATCGACATCTGCTCGCCCTCGCGA
>Ga0193731_1000536_pt1 | contig 12238 bp, 11 predicted proteins | sample U1a2metaG_FD_144920 | JGI IMG/M metagenome (GOLD analysis project Ga0193731, IMG submission 144920) | Soil microbial communities from a riparian zone of the East river system, Colorado, United States - U1a2 | ecosystem: Environmental > Terrestrial > Soil > Riparian zone | place: USA: East River...
CGCCCCCGCGATGGAGAAAAATATCCTCACATAAAACCAAACGCCAAAGTCCGTGAATTTGTCTTTCCCGTAGGTATTGATCCAGAAGGCAAAAGCCAGACCCAGGCACAAAAACACGTACTTGTACCAACGGATTTCATTGGAATTAATATAATCATACTTCTTCTTGAAATCGGTGATGAGGGATACCCGAAGATGATGGATCAGGTAAACAGCGATGCCCAAAGCAAGTGCAACAATAGCTCCAATGGCCATGTTCGTGTTCCAGGCATCCATAAAGGATTTGAAATTCTCCATATCTTATTATCCGCTAACTTTTATTAAAGGTACCATTTATCCGCGAAAATTAAGTACAAAAACGATTGTTTCCCGAGGATTGTTTCCCGCAGATCTCGCAGATTTACGCTGAGTGAATTCTGCGCGAGACTTCACCAAGGCCTCGTCTGCTAACGCTACGCTTCAGTGCAGGCATAGGGAAACTACGGGAAATTTTCTGTGCAACTCTGCGCGATCTTACTTCGCCAAGGCTTTGTCTGTTAACGTTACGCTTCAGCGCAGGCGTATGGAAATTACGGAAAATTTTCAGTGCAACTCTCTGCGCGATCCTACTTCGCCCAGGCTTCGTCTGCTAACGCTATGCTTCAGCGCAGGCGTACGGACACTACGGGAAATTTTCTGCGTAAATCAGCGAAATCCGACTTCGCCAAGGCTACGTCGGACAGGTCTGCGGGAAACCAATCCGCACTCGCGTTTCAAAAAGGCCCAAAAAACCGTCAAAACAAGCTTTATTAAATAATTGTACAATATTGCACTCATTATATTGCATTTATCAAGTAATTATAACTATCATTGTGTAATAATACACAACACACTATGAGCAATTTTGAACGTAAAAAACTTGAACTGGACCTCAGAAATTTTGCAGCACGGAATTTTGAGAGCCCAAGTAATTGTAGAAACATAGATCAGATAAGATTCTATGTCAGGGAGTTATGCCTAAAGATCGAAGAGTATGAGAGTCGCTTCAATTTTGTGCCCAGTTCTGCCTATTCTTTGCTGGCCCAGTACAATCTTGTGCAAAATCAACTGATCCGGGTGGAGTTCAGAAAGGCATACCAGTAGTATTTATGCGGTATGTCCCCTCCCCTATCACTATTAAGTACGACTTTGTCTACAGCGCCACAGCTAATAAATCGGGACGGATGCAGTATCACAGGATCAGGCCTGGGTTAAGTAAACTGCGGATCAGCCGGACCGAGTTCATCAAGGCTTACAATGATACCCCCATCGTCGCCCTGCGCCCGGTACAACAAGCCGGCCAGGAGGCGGTCTTTCAGCTGGAATTCTACATTTAATCAGAATTTACAGAATTATAGAATTGTAGAATTTAGGGATTGCATGATTGTCATGAACCAATGATTAGGTCCGTGTGCAGGGAATTTGTGGATATGGCGAGCCAAACAATAATCAGTGTAATCTGCTAAATCCCTGCCTACGCGAGGCGCTCTGACTACGCTGAGGCAGCTTCGTCAGACAAACTTCGGCAGGCGGGCATTTGATTTGCGATCGGACACGGAATGGGGATCGAGGCTGCGAATGAGATCTGCCTTCACCGGGATAATGCTAACCGGCTGCTTTCCAATAGATACATTGGTTACACCTCAACTAAAATATTCCCTTTTAAAGTCCCGGTTTTTTTTAGTTGCTTCGCATTTTATGGATATCCCCTACATGCAAACACCGGAGTCACTTCAATTAGTAGCCGAATTCCATCGTACGTTCAAGCACCCCGTTTTGGCTGAGCCAACGATTCCTGATGAAAAACGTACCAGGTTACGGGTAGATCTGCTCGCGGAAGAGTTGAAAGAGCTGGAAGATTCCATCGGCGCGAAAGACATCGTAGGGATTGCCGATGCATTGTGCGACATTCAATATGTCCTATCCGGCGCTATCCTGGAATTTGGGCTGGGAGAAAAATTCAAAGCGCTTTTTGAAGAGGTGCAGCGGTCCAACATGAGCAAGGCCTGTACCTCCGAAGAGGAGGCCATCAGCACCGTGCAATATTATAAGGACAAAGACGGCACAGCATGCTATTATAAGAAGGAAGGCAATCGCTGGCTGGTGTACAGGACGTCCGACAATAAAACCATCAAATCGATCAACTACTCTCCCGCCAATCTGGAACACATACTCAATGAACCAACCTGATGAAAAATCACCTCCCCGGTATTCTCCAAATTCTGACATTCTGTAAATTCTGATCAAGATGATAAAGAATTTTGTTGAAGAATTGCGCTGGAGAGGGATGATCCACGACCTCATGCCGGGTACGGAGGAGACTCTGAACAAGGAAATGACGGCGGGCTATATTGGCTTTGACCCCACGGCGGATTCATTGCACATTGGAAGCCTTGTCCAGATCATGACCCTGGTTCATTATCAACGCTGCGGACATAAGCCGATTGCCCTGATCGGCGGCGCAACGGGCATGGTTGGCGACCCTTCAGGAAAGTCCGACGAGCGCAATCTGCTTTCAGAAGAATTGCTTGTTCACAACGTAGCGTGCGTGAAAGGCCAGCTCGAAAAATTCCTGGACTTCACCGGTGGCCTGCGGGCGGCAGAGATGGTCAACAATTACGATTGGTTTAAGGAATTCCGTTTCCTGGATTTCATCCGTGACGTCGGCAAGCACATGTCGGTCAATTATATGATGGCAAAAGATTCCGTCCAGAGAAGGTTGGAGACGGGCCTGTCGTTTACGGAATTCACCTACCAACTTGTCCAGGGCTATGACTTCTACTGGCTTTACAAAAACAAAAACTGCAGGCTGCAGATGGGGGGTTCGGACCAGTGGGGAAATATCGTCACCGGAACGGAATTGATCCGGCGGCTGGCGGGTGGGGATGCTTTTGCGTTGACGACGCCCCTTATAAAAAAGGCGGACGGAACCAAATTCGGCAAGACCGAACAGGGCAATGTATGGCTCGATCCGAAAAAAACTTCGCCTTATCATTTTTATCAATACTGGCTGAACGCATCGGATGAAGATGCTATCGACTTTATGAAGATCTTCACCCTCGCTTCACGAGAGGAGATTGAAGCGTTGTCCGGTGAGCATGGGAAGGCGCCTCACCTTCGAAAGCTTCAGGTAGAATTAGCGAAGGATATTACCATCCGCGTCCATTCGGTCAAGGACTATGAAATGGCGCTAAAGGCTTCGGGAATCCTCTTTGGAAATTCAGTGACCGAGGATCTTCAAACCCTGGACGAATCCACCCTCCTTTCCGTTTTTGAAGGGGTCCCGCAAACAGCGATCTCCAGATCCGAATTTGAAACGTGTGCTACGGTGACCGATTTACTTTCCGAACTAACAAAAGGAGGAATTTTTCCTTCCAAGAGCGAAGCCCGCCGGATGATCCAGGGTGGTGGTGTGAGCATCAACAAGATCAAGATCAGTGATCCAAACCAAAAACCGGATTTCAAGCTCTTGCAAAACCGCTACCTGCTGGCGCAAAAAGGAAAAAAGAACTATCATCTGATTTCCATAAACTGATCCACACTTGAACACCACCTGGAAGGAAGCGCTTCAAAACCGGTATTTTGTTTATGGCTTGGTCCTATCGTCTCTATCCCTGCTGGCGCTGGGCTTTTTTATGCCTTACTTTTTCCGCGAGGTCATTGCGGACAAAAAAGGATTCCCTCTGAACGATTTCATCCTGGATCACCTCCAGGCCATGGATTGGTCGTGGACCATTTTTATGTTGATCTACTCCTGCGTGCTGCTGACGTTGGTTACCAACTACAAAAATCCGCTGGTAATTGCACAGGGAATGGCGACCTACAGCATCGTAACCTGGCTGCGGATGCTGACGATTTACCTATTCACCCTGGAGGCGCCAAAAGACCTGATCTTCATGAAGGATCCCTTCCTTTCTTTTATTGTCTACCCCGACTATTTTGTGAAAGACCTCTTCTTTTCCGGCCACATTTCCGCCATGGCGGTCTTTGTTTTGATCGAGCCGAACCGGCGTTTGCGTTGGATTAAGATCGGCGCCACGGTGGCCGTCAGTGTCCTTATCCTGGTTCAACACATTCACTATACCCTGGATGTCGTCGCGGCCCCGTTTTTTACCTACGCGGTCTATCGCCTGATCCGCTCCGTCAAAATGCTTCCGACAAATTGAGGTAGACGCCGGAGGACCGTTTTCCAAAACCAACATCAAAGCGCACGTTGAGTTTTTCTCCCTTATCCACGGCAAACCGAAGCCCTGCTCCCAGGGATGGCTTCAACTCTGAAAAAGGCTTGCCGGTGGACATTTGGGACGGGGACTTGAAAAATTCCGAAAAACGGCTGGCCACCCGCCCCACGCCGGCGAAGACAACCATCCCCATGCGATGGATCAGGTGTTGCCTCAGCTCCCCCTGCACGGCCATGAGGTTCTTGTCGGTATACCTGCCATCATAGTATCCCCTCATGATCATTCCGCTCCCAATGTTGGCCATGCTGCGGACCGGTACATTACCATAATTGAAGTTGCCCAGGAATTGGAATGCCAAAATACTTGTCGGGCCTGCCGAAACATACTTGCGGACATCGAGGTTTTGGCTCAGGTATTCGAACTGGCTTCCAAGCACATGGCTGAACTTGTTGATATAGTATTGAAAATAAAATCCTTTCGATGAGCTAAAGGCATTATCCCGGTTGTCCCACAGGAGAAGGATCCCCAGGCCCGAGGTGAAACTCCCATTCCTCCCGGCGACATCCTGCTTATCGAAAATACTGGGTGCGCCATTGGGTTTGGAATAGTATTCAAATGAAAAAACATTCTGAGATTCATAGGCCGCCCCGGCGTAAAATTTCCGATAGACATTCCGCAGGAGCTGAGGAAACAAATAGTATTGCGAGATCGCATACGATTCACGGTCATTGTGGTCCGAGTCATTGCCCAGGCCCCAAAAGCGGTCGGGGAACCGGCTGACCGAACCGTGAAGCCGGAGAATGAATTGTTCGTTCGGAAAAAAAATTGACCCTTCAAGTCCTAAAACAAGCTGACCCCGAAGACTGACAATGCCGATCGTCTGAATATAGGAAGTACGGATGAGCGAATCTTTACGACTGAATTTGAAGTAATAATTTCCCGCTCCGCCAAACGCCCACGTCAATTCGGGGGAATAGAGGATGACGGGAAAGCCGATGACGTGCCTGACTTTTCCTTTTTTTGTTTTCGCTAACGTGTCGGTTTCTATGAGGTCCTGAGAAAAGCCGGATACACTCAAGAGAAGAAAGAGGAGAAAAAAAACAGCGTGAAATCTGGTCATTCAGGGATCGGCAACGTTAAAACATTTAATTAATTTTCTGGTTACTTTTCGATAATATTGTATCTTAATCCATAAAATAAGCAGGCATGGCTGGCAAAAATGGCATACATCGTGTAAATAGCCAAAATTATCCTCTATTTAAATTAGCTGAAAGACTCACACAAGATCAAAAAGACTTTTTTGAAAAATACGGTTTTGTTCATTTTAAGAGTTTCATTGACCGGGAAACGGTCGACTTGGTCCTGAGGGAGTCTGAAAAAATTCAAGATCAATGGATCCGGGAAGACGTCAAGGCCGTCAATGGAGTGCCCATCAAATACGGGACCGACATTGATGGAAAGCGCATCGTCCAGCGATTCGCCTTTGCCAACCACTTCAGTCCCCTGCTCAAAGACTTGCTCGGGGATCCCAGACTTAAAGCCCTCTTCGAGTTGATCGGTACGGATGACTGCCGGATCGGGGAGAATGAAAAGGACGGATTGGTTTTCAATCATTACGTCAACACGAAAGAAAGCAACTACAGCCAACTGGGATGGCACACGGACGCCTTACGCGACATATTCTATGGGAACAAAATTATGCCCATGCTGAACGTGGGCATTCACCTGGATAATTCGTCGACTGAAAATGGAGGCTTGCGTCTTCTCCCCGGAACACACAACAAGGGAATGGGAACTTTGCTGTTCAGAAAACTATACTTTGTCAGCAATAAGGCCGATAAGAACGAAATCGGATTGAATGTCGAGCCGGGCGACCTGACGGTCCATGATGGCCGGCTTTGGCATCGCGTTGCACAATCTCCCCACGTGGGTGAAAGAAGCCGCCGGCGCGTTATGTATGTTCCGATCGTTACCGGAAAATTCCAACCCCGGACGGAACAAAGCAAACCGCTGCTTTATCAGCGGTTGATGACCATCACCAACAAATAGTTTCATCTTTTAGTTATGGCCTACGCGGTTGTCACCGGCGCCAGTGGCGGGATCGGACGTTGTCTGTCCCGGGAACTGGCAGCGCGAAAGTATGATCTCCTGCTCATTGCCCGATCCGGCGATACCCTGGCCGCCGAGTGCATGGCACTTCAAAACCAATATGCGATCACGGCCTCTTATCTGGCACTTGACCTATCCGAAAAAACGGCAGCGGATCGCATTGTTCAATGGATTGATCAACATAAGGCAGAGATAAATGTCCTGGTGAATAACGCAGGATACGGTCTATGGGGAGAGGTTGAAAAAACAGACTTTGCTCAGCTTGACAACATGATCACGTTGAACATTACTACGCTGGCTAGCTTGTGTCACAGGATGGTCCCTTATCTCAGGAAACGAACGCCCTCCTATATCCTGAATGTCGCCAGTACTGCAGCCTATCAGGCTGTGCCCACCATGACCACGTATGCTGCTACGAAAGCTTTTGTGGTCCTCTTCTCACGGGGACTGCGGTGGGAGCTAAAGGGGTCCGGAATTTCCGTCAGTTGCCTGAGCCCGGGCGCCACGTCCACCGGGTTCATTGACCGGGCGGGAATGGAAGTCTTGAAAGAACGGGCCGAGAAAGTCAGTATGAAACCAGAGGCGGTAGCAAGAATAGCCATCCGCGGATTATTCAAAGGAAAGGCAGAGATCATCCCCGGCTTTATCAACTGGATCTCTGTAAAATTTACCTACTTCCTGCCGAAGTATCTGATCGAAAAAATTGCGGCGGGACTTTATAAAATTTGAGATACTAACTTCTTAACGTCAAGTATCGTCTCCCGATGGGGCTGATAGTATAATCAAGTATCATCTCACAAAGGGGACCCTACAGGACTCTACTCCATTATTCAAAATCGGTTTGCTATTGTTTCCCGAAATCCCGTAGGGATGATATATTGGTAACCAACCTACACCCCTCGTCCAAAGTCCCGTAGGGACGACATATAAGGAACTCCAATGAGTGTACTAAAACCGAATAATTTCAATATCTCGTCTCTACGAGACTTTCACCCTACCTCATCATATTGTTTACCGATATTTCGTCCCTACGGGACTAATGTCAAGTATCGTCTCCCGATGGGAATAATAGTATAGTCAAGTATTATCTCATAAAGGGGACGATACGTCTGAACTCATTAATTCGCATCGTCCTTCGAGAGACGATGCTGGACCAAATGTCACTATCTCGCCTACCTCATAATATTGTTTATCAATATTTCGTCCCTACAGGACTCTACTTCATTATTCAAAATTCCTTGTTCAATATTCAAAATTCAAATTCTGAATATTTAATGAAGGATAATGAATTCTGAAGTGAGTGTCTACTCAAAACCGAGTACAACCCAATCTTAAATTTTAAATTTATCGCGTCCGGAGAATAAAGGTAATCTTACCCGTGGACCGTTCAGGAACCGAGCCACCGGCAGTGCGGATGAGCGATAATTTTTGAATTTCCTGTTTGCAAAGGTTTTCAGCCTCCGGGCTAAGACTGCGCTCCAATGTCTTGATGCCCGTAATAGCACCATCGGCATCCACTACGATTTCAAAAACGATCCTTCCATTTTCATTGTCTGGCAGCTTTGGAGCTTGCGGCTGCCCGTCGAAGATCCACCCTGTCATTTGCAGGCCAAACCCATTCCCACCCGGGTTTGCCGGTGTATTGGCCGTTGGGATCCAACGACCCTTCCGGACTGCCTTTGTCCCCTGTCTTGTTCTTGTCATCGCCCTGAGAGGGAGCGCCTGCCTTGGGCTTGCCGCCGTCTTCTGTCGTCTTTTTTACGTAGGCATCCTTGACGACCTTATCTGCTTCTTTTTCTTGCTTAGCAACCTTGTCTTTCCCGTCGGTTACTTTTTCTTTCACCGGTTCGGCCTTCTTGATCTCTTTCTTTGTTTCCTTTACTTCGACGGGGCTTTCTTCCTTTGACGTCAGGTCGGATTCCACTTTTGTATCCTCTGATTTTATCTGTTCTTTTTCTTTTTGCGGCTCTTCCGGTTTCGTTTCCTTCTGCTCTTCTTTGGCTTCTTTGGGTACTATTTCATTCTCGCCCACGGCGGTCACGGGCTGAATCGCTCCACTGCCTTCCGAATCCAAACCAAAATTAAGTTCAACACCGGATCCATACTCCGATAGCGGAGGGTTGGGTGCACTCCAGCCCATGGCAAAAAGAAAAAGTACCAGCATCGTGAAGTGAATGCCAACCGAAGTCAGTAGCCCTATTCGTTGATTCTTCCTTTCTTCATGCTCGCTCATGGCCTTCGGATTTAATATTTAATCACCCACAGCCCGCTGCCGTATTCCGCCTTGAAGGTGTCCGCACTGGATTGGGCCGCGTTGAACGTATCAAAATCAGCGATCGCCAGGCGGTAGAACTTGCTTTTGCCAAAGGGCGGAATCATTTTAGAGCTTACGCCTTTCGAACTTAGTTTCTTCGCATAGTCCATGACGAGGTCATCATCGATATTACTCGTCACCACTACAAAATAACGGCGTGTCCGGGCGCTCAGTGTTTCGATGGTACCTTCGGCCGGTTTAGCTTTGGCCGCAGTCTCTGCTTCCAGGCGCTTGCGTTCTTCTTCCGCTTTCTCTTGTGCCAACTGGATTTCATCGGCCTTTCTTTTTTCCTCAACCGCTCTGTCGGCGAGTTCCTTTTTTTCCTTTTCGGCTTTTGGAACGTACCAATATTTATAAATTAAGAAACCAGCAACCAAAATGACTACCCCAATGATCAAGCTAATGACAACGGGAGCCTTGGAATTCGGCTCATCGTCGTCGTAGGAATAGTCCGGTGGCTCGGACCCAGACTCCTCCGATCGTTCAAACCGAGGCTGTTCCGGTTCGCGCACCGGTTCACTCACCGTTTGCGATTCGGATTGCCTGTCAAGCGGCTTGTATTCGATATCCGGAAGGCCGAAATTGTCGGATGAATCATCCGTAGGCTGGTCTTCGTTATCCTTTTTATTTTTTGCCATGGTTTTGGTTTTAAAAGGGTTCTTATTAACAAAAATAACCTAAATTCTTTAAAATCGAAGTGTTTAGAAGCTCCACGTCACCCCTCCCATCACCTGGAGGCCTCTCACCGGGTAATACAAATAGACCTGATAATTGTTCGACAGCAGGTTATTGAACTTCAAAAAGGCGGAGACCTTCTTTGATATGAAGTAATCGACGCGCACATTCAGGTCCACTGCCGGATCGAGCGTCACCGTTTTCATTGCCTGCTCGTCACGGGCTTTGATCCCTCCCTGGGCAATGAAATCAATATTAAACAGAAGCTTGGAATACAAACTATAGGAGGAATTAAACGCAAGGCGATACGTGGGCCGATAGGGTACGAAGGTGGTTGAATAATGAAAATAATCTCCGCGAAGTACCATCTTCACCGTCTCTCCATAGCTGTACCCGAGTTCAGCAAAAAGATTTAACCGTTGTGTGTTAGCACGGTTATAAACCACGTCAAACCTGGCTCTGTCGTTCTTTGCATTTTGATAGAAATACAAGTTCTTCAGGTTGGCCGTAGATACGCCTGCTGCGAATGCCACTTTTTTACCCAGGTTTCCTTTCAAACCGGAAAGAAGTTCGACGGACCGGTTGGTATGAAAAATATCGATATTCGAATTGATCCATAGGTTCTCCCGTGAAAGCGTATGCAATGAAACTTTGTCGATGTCCCCGGTCAGGGCGGCATAGGCGGTCACCGATTCACTCAAATTGTAATCGGCCCTGACGTTGGGATAGACATGAAAGGATTTGTTCCTTCCGATCGTGTCGTTCTCGTACGCTACGTTGGCTCCCAGGGTTAACCAGAGTTCGTCAATCGGAGTGAATCGATAGGAAGGCTTAACTCTAAAAAGATTTCTTGGTTTCAGTCCGGGCCGGGAATCTTTTCGATCAATAAGGAAATAATCGGAATTCAAATTGATCCGGGCGTCCTCTGAAATTTTATAGACACCTTTAAAAAGAAGTCCCAATTCACTTTCCTGAGCAAGGTATTGATCGTTCAAATGACTGTATGAACCTTGCAGGGAATAGGTAAGGTCGGCCGGCTTTGCATTTTCAATTCCGGCGCTCAGGCTCACCGTTGTATAATGCTGTGCGATTGCATCGCGATTGGGCTCCGTACCAGGGGTATATCCATAGAAATACGTGTTTCGGTTTTCATAGCCGATTGTTCCACTGGCTACGACGGAGTTGCTCATCGCCTTACCAAAGAGATTCATTTCCGTTGCACCACTCGCTGAGTTTTTGTGGTCCACAGGCCCATTTCCAAAGCTATGGTGATAAAAATGAGCGCCATAGAATTGATTCTTGTTGCGCTTCGAATTGAAAAAGGCCTCCAGGTAAGGGGAAGCATAATTTCCGTAGCCGGCGCTCAGGGAGTTGCCATATACTTTTGAAATATCTTCCTGCTTCAACTTCAACGGCCGGATGGCTGGATTAAAATCCGGTGTGGTGAATCGCAGGTTTTTGAATTGATAAACAATCTCAGGCGCGACAGGCTCCATCGGCCGCGGGGGAATCTTGTCAAAATTGCGGTCTGCCTGCGGCAAGGTAATCTGACGGTCTTTTAGGATTTGGATCTCTGCACTCGGGATACCGCCATCCTTTTCCCATTCCTGCTGCCCGAATAAGGAGATCGGGAAAAGGGTTCCAATCACGAGGGTAGCAGCCCGAAGGAACAAGTGAAGTCCTTTGCCCCCGGGTGTCGGGTGAGAATACATCGATGGCTGTTTTGTCATTAATTCTTCTTGTTGTCGACTGTATCTTGCTCTGCCTGCTTTTGCTTTTTCAGCTCCTCGTCATCCAATTTTTTCAATTTCTCCTTTGCCTGGTCCTTAATGCCTTGCAAGGGGAAATTGTCGACCAATGATTTCAGGGTACCTTTCGCCTGAAACGTCTCCCCCATCGCAATATAATTGTCGGCCATCAGCAGGTAGGATTTTCCTACCCAGTCGGTGTAGGCGGCAAAGTCTTTGTTCAGGCCCACCAGTGTTTCATAGCATCCTTTGTAGTCCTTGTTGAGATAGAAGATCTCCCCAAGCAAATATTTCGCTTCCGCGCCATACTCGTCCCGTGCTGTATTGAGTGTACTCAAAAATTCATCTTTTGCCGTCTCGAAGTCGCCGCGCCCCATAGCTGCCTTGCCGAGGAATAGCATAGCTTTATTTTCCGCACCGGCATTGACTTTTCCTTTCTCCAGGATCAGGCGGGCATAGGCATCTGCTGAATCATACTGCGCCAGTTGGAAATACGATTCCATTAACCCTGTCCACGCTATCGATTGGTCCTTCTTCGTCGTCGCCAATTTGGCCAGCTTTTGGAAATGGGGAACAGCCCTCTCAAAACTTCCCCTCTTGAATTCCAACTCCGCCATTCGGTTGATCACCTTATTAGCGAAAGGGAAAGCATCATCGGAATTAATTTCTGAGTAGACTTTAAGTGCGCCCTCAAAATCTTTTAGCCGGTACAGGGATTCCGCCCTGTAAAAATTGGCTTCCGCTTTTCGGGGACTCGCAGGATAGGCGCTGATATAATTAACAAGACTGTTGATCGCCCGTTGATAGTCCTGGTTGAAGTAGAGATTCTTTGCTGCCTCAAATTCCACGGTTTCAATTCCCTTTGCGTCCGGATTGGCCGCCTTAAACTGGGTAATGTATTTGTCAAATTCACCCGATCGGTTCGATAAGGAGAGCGATTCTTGTAAGGGCAGCAACACACCGGTGGCGATCGGATGAGTGGGAAATTTCTCCATCACCGCGATATAATCGTCGGCTGTCTTCGTATAGTCCTTGAGGTTATAGTACGAGGCTGCCCGGCGTTGATAGGCGTAGGGCAAAAACCGCGAAGGTTTATTGACAGAAATAATCTTGCTGAATTCCGATACCGCGGCGGCATAATTACCTTGTTCAAAATAGAATTGAGCCCGGTCAAACATGGCCTCGTCAATGTA
>Ga0193731_1000537_pt1 | contig 12230 bp, 18 predicted proteins | sample U1a2metaG_FD_144920 | JGI IMG/M metagenome (GOLD analysis project Ga0193731, IMG submission 144920) | Soil microbial communities from a riparian zone of the East river system, Colorado, United States - U1a2 | ecosystem: Environmental > Terrestrial > Soil > Riparian zone | place: USA: East River...
CACGTCCTTATCCAGAGCCTCAAAGTTGGATCGTGTGAAGCTTGTACGGGAAAATCCATCACCAGGGGCAGTAGCGTGGAATGGCCCATCGGGGATGGGAATTGGTGCTGGATGAAGAAAATCAGTGACAGAAATACGCAGTCACAAATGATCATACAATGGCCGGGCGCAGTTGGTATGAATATCTCAGGATGAGTTTTCTTGAAGGAGTGCTTAATGTACATATCGCCTACAACATGATTGGTATCGTCGGGGTATGCTTCTTTGTTCACTGCATCTTCACATCCATCCAAAAGCACAAGACCCAATGGGTCTGCATTAGGGTTTGTAGTCAAATTGCCTTGGGCCTCAAGTGTGATCGAGGCAAGGCTCTTGAGGAGAGATTCAGCCGTGACAACAGATGTATCCCCTGCAGTGTTGGCACGAGCACGCTTAGACATGATGGACTTCGAAGTTAAGTTTGATTTGATCAGGATACTGAATCCGGCTGTGTCGCGGTGACAGACCACATGGCAATTCTTTTCTTCTCCTCAGCATGTCGACCCAATACACAGGCCGAGTTACTGTTGTCACCAATGCGAAAGGGTGCCACAAGCTTCCTGCGAGTCTTGACTAGTGCCAAAAGCGTGGTCTATGATGAGCTAGCATTTCCACATAGACACATGGCTCATATTTCCTCGCCATCTCGCAACGCCGTAGTCAGAAGCCAGTTCCTTTCATCCCCATCCTCGACACAGATTTCAAGGTCCGGTTCAAGAAGGTTTGTCATGCTATTATTACAACATGTTCGTACTGACTTACTTTTGACCATAGGATTCTCTTTGGCAAGCGGAGGACATCGAGGCCGTTTTCGACCAGGATCCCGAGCGTGTCTGCATTGTGTCGCTGCACACTCACCACGACCGAGGGTTCTACTGACTTCAGCTCCCCTCTTACCAATGAACCTTACTCGAAAATATCTGGTGACTTCAATCCTATCCATATCAATCCCTACTTCTCCGACTACGCATCTCTTCCTGGAACGATCACTCACGGCATGTGGTCGAGTGCAGCCACGCGGAAATACGTTGAGACCGTTGTAGCACAAGGTCATCCAGACTGAGTTCTCGCGTAGGTTCCCATCATTTTGTTTCGTTTTCAACTGCTGATTACCTTCTTGGCAGATATAATGTCAATTTTGTTGGGATGCTGTTGCCCGGTGACGAGCTCAGGGTCAAGGTCCGCCATGTCGGCATGCGTGATGGCAATAACATTGAGACGATCAACGACTGAGGCGAGAAGGTTCTTGAAGGGTCTGCCAAAGTTGCGCAAGCAACCACAGTGTATGTTTTCACCGGCCAGGGCTCGCAATCTTCTCGCCGTCTACGGGTTCTCGATCATCGAAATCGTCAAAGACAATCCCAAGCAGAAGACTATCCACTTAGGAGGATGATCAAAGGTCAAGCAATCCACCAACGATACATGGATATGACCTATGACACCATGAACGAGGATGGCAACGTCAAGACTCTCCCGCTCTTTGGCGATATCAACGTTCGAATGCCCAAGTACACCTTCAGTCATTCCACAGGTTTTCTCTTCGCTACGTAATTCACCCAGATTGCTCTCGTCGTGATGGTGAAGGCTGCGTTTGAGGACATGCGCCTCAAAAATTTCGTTCAAAGGAAAAAGGACTGTGCATTCGCTGGCCATTCATTGGGTGAATACTCGGCTCTAGCCTCCATTGCAGACGTCTTGCCCGTCTCATCGCTGGTAGATGTTGTCTTCTACCGAGGAATAACCATGCAACGCGCCATCGAGCGAGATGCAGAGAATCTGTCTAATTATGCGACGTGTGCTGTTAATCCCAGCCGGATCTCGAAGACTTTTACAGATGCCGCCCTCCGCGAAGTTGTTGATAGCATCGCCGTCCGTACTACTCTCCTTGAAATTATCAACTACAACGTCAAGGTAAGCATTCCTTACCCATAACCTATTTTGCTGGTCTAAATTCAACTCGCGTACAGGGTCAACAATATGTTTGTGCTGGGGAGCTAGTAGCGCTTCAGACAATGACCAACGTCCTCAATTATTTGAAGGTTCAGAAGATCGATATCGCCAAGGTATGTTGCAAGTATTTTCTCACCATTTAGCTGTGTACTAACGTGTACTACTTGACGGAAACTTAGAGCGTGGAGAAAGTGAAGGAGATGTTGGGCGATATCGTGACTGAGTGTTTCGACCGAGCAACAGCTCAGCAGAAGTCCGAAGGGTACATTAAGCTCGAACGCGGGTTCGCCACCATTCCCTTACCCGGCATTGACGTGCCATTCCATTCGCGGTATCTTTGGGCAGGTATTATGCCATTCCGTACATGTAAATAATTTCGCCTTTCCGTTCGAACTACCCGCTGACCAATTGTCAACAGATCTTTCCAAGAAAATTAATGCCGCGCAACTCAATCCCGACATGCTCGTTGGCAAATATATCCCCAACTTAGTGGCAAAGACTTTTGACGAATATGCGCAACTTATCTACGACCAGACATCATCTCCACATCTTGATAAAGTGTTCAAGAAGTGGGATCAAGGCAATTGGGCGTCTCCTGAGCAACGACAAGGGCTCGCTTATATCATCCTCGTCGAGCTACTTGCTCACCAATTCGCGCCTCCCGTGCGCTGGATTGAAACTCAAGACCATCTTTTCAAGGACTTTGCTTTCGAAAGGTTTATCGAAATCGGCCCCTCACCAACTTTAACTGGGATGGCCACGAGAACTCTCAAGGCGAAGTATGATGCGCAGGACGATTTCATTCTCATTCACGCGTCATTCTCTGTCATGCGAAGAACGGCAAGGAGATTTATTACCAATTTGAGGATGAAGTGGTGGCTGTTGCTGCCAAATCTGCCTCCAACAGTGCCCCCCCAATATCTTCTGTGCAAGCGCAATCCGTCGCTGCCCCTGCTGCCGCCCCTGGTCCATCCGGTCCTGCCGTGAGCGTTGAAGACGTCCCTATAAAGGCCAACGACGTCTTGAATCTCATTGTCGCCCAGAAGCTGAAGAAGAAGATCGAAGAAGTGCCTGTCTTGAAATCCATCAAAGACCTCGTCGGGGGCAAGTCGACTCTCCAGAACGAGATTTTGGGCGACCTTCAGATGCAGTTCGCGTCGTCGTTTGAGAAAGGAGGAGTTACCACTTGAGGAACTCGGCTCCGCGCTGGGCGTTGAGCATTCTGAGGCTCTCGGCGAACATACTTCGGGTCTGGTGTCGCGTATGGTCGGTGGGAAAATGCCCGGCGGCTTCAACATCACCCCAATCAAAGGTCATCTTTCGAAAGCCTGGGGATTAGGCCCCTCTCGGTCTGATGGTGTCCTTCTACTTGGTACTACAATGGAACCTACCAAACGTCTTGGCTGAACACTGTCATGGCGGTTTATGCCCAGCGCTTAGGTATCTCGCTCTCGGCTGGAGGTGCCACAGGTAGCGCAGGAGGAGGCTCTCAAGGCGCAACGATCAACAGTGAAGAATTCCTCAAGTTCCAGGCTGAACAGGAACAATTCGCTACTCAACACATCGAACTTTATATGCATTATCTCGTACATCGCGCTCGACAAGGAGAAGGCCAACTCTTCAGACCTGCAGGCTAGTATTGCGAAGGAACACGGGGACTTTTATATAGAAGGGATTCAGCCTGTGTTTGACCCACTGAAGGCCTGCCGTTTCGACTCGTCCTGGAATTGGGTTCGTCAAGATGCTCTCGTGATGTACTACAACATCATCTCCGGTCGCCTCACTACTGTAGACCGTGAAATCACCGCTCGATACATCGCACTCCACAACCGTGCCAATCCCGACTTGCTCACTTAAGTGCAATACAACCTCAACCAATGTGACGCATCGAAGGGCGAGACTTATGAGCTGGCGAAACAATCCGGCCAACAACTCATCGAGAACACTCACGAAGTCATTGGGCAACCTCCAGTTTACAAAGACAGTGAGTACTCTTATCACATCTTTATATGAAAGTCATGAACGCCCTTTCTAGTCACGTTTCCCACTGCTCCAAAGACAGAGGTCACCGCCAAAGGTGATATTGTATATTCCGAGGTCGTTCGCGAGAATGTTCGCAAACTCGAAGCTTACGCGGAGGAAATGGCCAGCGGCGACTCGGGATCGGTCAATATTCAGAAGGTTCAAGACGATGTGCTCAAACTTTTGTCGGTCGTTAAATCCCAGCCGGGAATCAGCCAAGAACAGAAGAATTGTATGAAGGCATTGTATGAAGGCGTTGTGTGCTCTTTGAGGATAGACCTAGAACCTCCTCGCGCTCGCGTGACAAGTAGGAACCCCCGTTCTTCGTCGCAATTCTTGCGCCCTCAGATTTCTGGTGTCACATCTGTGTCGGCCGACAAGGTTCCTCTACTGCACCTGAAGCGCATAGTAGGCACAAGCTGGGAATACAGCAGCAACTTAACTGGCGTCTACCTTGATATTCTGCACGAGATTGCTACACCCAGCACCACGTTCAAAGATAAAAACGCGCTTTTGACAGGTGTCGGCAAAGGCTCCATCGGCGTCGAGATCCTCAAAGGCTTGCTCTCCGGAGGGGCCCACGTCATCATCACAACTTCTCGCTACAACCGCTCCACAGTCGAGTATTACCAGTCCATCTACCGGACCGTGGGTAGCCGCGGTTCTGCCGTAACCGTAGTTCCCTTCAACCAGGGCTCAAAGCAGGACGTGGAAGCCCTCGTCGACTACATCTACGCAACGCTGGGCATGGACCTGGACTACATTCTCCCCTTCGCCGCTACCCCTGAGAATGGTCGTGAAATCGACACCCTCGATGACAAGTCCGAGCTCACGCATCGTATCATGTTGGTGAACCTCCCCCAAATCCTGGGCGCTGTCAAGGCCAAGAAAGCCAACCGCCATTTCAAAGGCCTGCTCTCTGGAGGGGGCCCACGTCATCATCACAACTTCTCACTACAACCGCTCCACAGTCCAGTCCATCTACCAGAGTGTGGGTAGCTGCAGTTCTGCCTTAACCATTGTTCCCTTCAACCAGGGCTCAAAGTAGGATGTGATAGCTCTCGTCAACTAGTCTTTATGTTCTTGGATGTATGTCTGATTACCTTTTCCACCCTACATCTAGTAGATGCTGTTTCTCTCTTATTCCATACTTGAAGAATGACTCACCCTGAAACCACTCTGATACCTTAAATGACATGGATTGCACTAAGGTAGGTCAAGTACTGGACAAATTTTCCTAATGCCCCCAGATTGATAATTGAAAATATTTATTTTAAATTTCTGAACTTCTCTCCATTTGGAAACATCTGTTAACGAACAAATAGGAAGCTGTGTGACCTTGGTTCCCCAAAATGCCTGAGTCGTCATTCCCCCCACCAGCCTTATGTTGGCCACAACATAGCACTGCTGCCCCGTGGACTGAATGGGGCTGGTGTCACACCTACATCAGTCACAACATAGCACGGTGCTGGACAGGTCACAGCCCTAATTGTAGATATATGAACTCACATGATTCATCGCAGACGGTTCCCAATTTGACAGCCTTTCACATCTGCAAGTGATCAGACTACGTGGAGTTGGAGATACTGAGGAGAGATGTGAAGGGCAAGTAGGCACAAATGTGAGAGTCTGATCAAACTCTGATACTGTGCTCAAGACAATTAACTCATTACAAGATCTCGATTCTTAGATCAAAGGAGGCTTCAAAAACATTTCACATCCGTCATCAATCACGTTGTGATGGGCAATAGTGGCCATTAACAGGAGATGGGACGGATAAGATGGCACGAAGGTGACTCTGATCTTGCACCCTACATTTGGGACGATATTAACTAGAACGCTATAGATATGGGACCTCAACACAAATGGTTCTTAGCTTGAAGGAGGCTTTGACAGCCTTTCACATTTGTAATCGATGGGATTGCGGTGGACAATAGCGGCCACTAAGAGGAGATACGACTCGATAAGCACCCCAAAATGATGCAGTCTTGTCGCATACCGGATCGGTATCTGGTGACATGTTCAAGCAGTCACATATGGCCATTCTAGGTGCTGGTCTCCTGCTATATCATCCCTTTCATTGGGTTCCTGACGGCAACCACTACGTGACCATGTCCACGAACTTCAACTTAGCCGATTTCACAAACTTCGATGACGATCCAACAATGTTCACAGAGTTTGATGACACTGTGGCTCCCGATGAAGTGGTTGAGTTCAATGACACTGTGGCTCCTGATGGAGTGGTTGCCCAAGGCGATCTCGACATCTTCCTGCGCTCTCTACTACCTTTCAACAGCGAGGCACAGGCTTCATCTCAGTTTCACACTTCTGGGGCTGAAGTTGGCTTTGGTTCGAGTGCTTTGGCGCCAGCACTGTACAAGCTGAATGATGTTTCCGCGTACTTTATTGACAATACAGGGCATATATTACCTGTTGGACGACCAGTAAGTAAACGGCTACATTAACCCTCCATATTCTGACCTTCTACATTCAAGTCTTTGGTGGATGGTGATCAGGTATGTGGTAGATTTGACATTTTATTTGCCATCACACTTATTTGTTATTCAATAAGTCATCCGGAATTCAGCCCCAGCTTCAGTTTCTGGGCTTCCTGGTTTGGAATGGGGCCACCCTCCCATTTTTTGTAAGTATTTTACATTTCATTGCGAACAGCACACAACTAACATGTCCCCATTTTAGACTGATGAGCCCGATCTCTTTAAGGTTGTTCTAATACATGTTTAGTGAAAATACTTGGTCACCAAGATCACTTTACAGTCGTCATTGGACAAGGCTTGTATTTCCCTTGCCGGGCTTATCCAGCAACCGCCCTATCAATGGGTAATCCCTGTCTACACTGAGTGGTGTAACAATGTACGTCCATAGTGTAATCATGCAATTTAGATTCACATTTATCCAGGCTGCACTTCGCGAAAATCTAACTGCGCGCTCCTCCGGAGGTGTGCACATCTCCTTAGACAGCAATTTTAACTGTGCTGCCCGCGTATACACGGTGGGTTCCATGCACTGTATATTCTTCATCCCATCTTAGCACTTGCATACAGCTTGGGTTAGATGACCCGCAATTCCAGCCATCTGCTTTGAGCAGCCGCTCAAGTATGTTATTATTTAATTTATATATTCAAGTCCTAATGCTGAATGTTATTGTAATTACTTACCAGTTCTTTACCCCTCGGGCAATTCTCCTCTCACCGTGCCTTCGCTTCCAGCAAGCAATCAAACTTTTCTCGACGCACCGTTACCTGAAGGTTCACAAAGCACACCATCTTTAAAGCGATTGAGAGTCCACTCTGTTGGGGCGGCTGGGGCGGACCCAGGCCCATCCTTGATCAAGAAAAGCAAAGGACTTGACCCTGGAATCACCGACCCTAGAGTCACTCTAACACACCTGAAACCATTCCCACAGCTTCATGCTCTGGTTTTGTGGGCGAAAGGACTCTACCGTTCGCAATGTCTTATCAAACTTCCATACTCTGACAGGGCCAAGAAGCTGGCTTTAGCAAATGAGGTTTACGGGTCATCGTTGGCTCGGATACAAAACCCGATCGCCTATGACGATGCCCCTGAGCATGGCGGGATCCTTGCATTAGTGAGTTCATTGTGTAAAAATGTAGCTACGGCTAATGTCCTTGAACATGCCAGATAACTACGGAGCAGAGCACGTTTCGATCGAATGCCATTGAACGGGCTGAAAAGGTTGTGAATACGCATTTCCCAACAACAGGTCCCGGGGCTATGACTGCCGCGAGCATTGCCGATTTACTAGGCATTCTTTGTTTATCTGAATATGTTACCGATATTTCCTTGTCCGATACTGTTGACAATGTTTTTGCTCTCCGCACTGCCATGGATTCAGAGGCCGAGGACTCCAGCTCTGAATCAGGGGACTCAGATGAAGAGGTTTGTTCCGCCACCCACCTTCTCGGGTATCGTTACTTACCTATTACATCTAGGAAGTTGACTGCCCCCTCGCACATGAAATGGTTAAAGAGCTCCTCTGCCTTCTGTTTTCGCAGAAGATAAGATTCTGCGGCAACATTTCCTTACAGGAAATGATCAAATCAGAATTTGCTGATGGGAAGCCAATTCCAGTCATAACCTGCGTATATGCGTTGTCACTGGTGAGTTTCTATTTGAATTCCAAAAAAAATTAATTAATTATGTACGCAGCTTGTTGACGCAATTATCAACTCCTTTTGCAAGGGCCTTGCCGAGTTGCCCGTTGAACTCACCGGAAGCTTTTTAGGCAGCTCGTCACCTAGCCTGATATTTGCAGATGACGTGGATGGTTTCAAATTTGAATTTCTCATGGCATTATGGGAGAAGCTTGAGCAGTCGGAGGAGTGGGGCCCAAAGATGAGGGAGATGAGACAACTTTGGAGCAACATTATCTTTTCTTAGGGCGCATACATTTCATGGTCACTTGTTACCTGTTCGCAAAAACATCTATAGGGCTTGAAATGTACCAGTAGATAATATACATAGTTCCCTTGTGTTCTTTTGGTTTAAAAATTATTTCCTTCGCATCTCAGAATTGACGTGCGTGACTCATGTACTTAGGATGTGGGCCGGAACGCTTGCTATACAGTAGCTTCCCACGGTGAGACAAACATTGCGGTTTCGTCCGTACCTCCAGCCCTATGTTGGCCATGACAGCGCTGCCACCCCAGCTCAAGAATAATATCCCATTAACACAGAGCATGCACAAACTAACATTCGGGCCCACACAACTGCTTTGCCATACAACACTACTCAGGCGTATTGATGGCCTGGTCGTCTATCATATCCTCATCAGCTCCATCGGAACGATCTGGTGAAGATGAGAGCCACCCGGCTTGGGATATGCCAAGGGACACATGCCGCTCTAGAACATCTGCTTGACGTGCTTCGTTAATCCACTTCACACGGTAATTTGCCGCCAATGAGGTCAACCTTAGGTTACAGTCCTCCAACAATATGAGCCTCTCCTGAGCCTCTCCAAGTGCCTTCCGAAGTGCTTGTATCTCCGCCTTTAACGGCACCTGCTCTTCGATCGCTGCTTCCCTGTCAGTGGACAAGAGGACGCCCTGGCAACATGATATATTTACCTCCCCCAGCCTGTACACAAACACTTATGTGCGACGTCCGGCTCTCATCTTTGGCATTGATTTTGCCAATCTCTGCACTAATTTCACCATCAGCTCACATAGAACTACCTGCGGCTACTACAGGAGCGCTCACAAATCTTCGGCAGTATATGCTGAAGCTGTTGTCTTCTGCCGCCTTATACTAAGAGGCACAGAGGCATATTGCACACGCACGGTACTTCAAAAAATGGTTAAAACCATGTATATGACAAGCTATTCAATAGTCAATGCTTACCTTGCGATGGCATTTTTCTTCCTGTCCGGTGCCAGCATGGTTTTTGAAGGTGTTCTCAGTTGAAATCTATGATAACAAGATTACCTGACCTTTTATAAAGTAGTGCTGCCATCAAACTATACCCAAATCTGGTAGCCGGCTGCTCGCCAGCACGGACAGCATGCCTAGCTAGACTCACTGGGTTGATCGGTGTCTATATGACATTCTTATAAAGGCTCACTTCGTGGTGTTTGCACACCCCACCAGCATGTCCGACGTTGAAAATGAAGTACCTCCAACCAACGCCAACGGGAAGCGAATCAATGCCCTGGAGCTCGGTCCACGAAGGAAAGCGTCCGTCCTCCATATTCCACAACCACTGCATCGTTCTGACAAACAATTATTAGCTCCAAATCGGACCCGCTTGTGCATCATGGCCGACACTTCTGCCGTACCATACATGCCATGTGTAACATCCAGGCATTGCTAACACAGAGCATCATCCGTGAGGTCGAGGAAATCCCAGACGAAAATCTCACTACCGAGTGTGTAGTTTGTCGCTTGCTCATCTCATACCATGACTCACTCTCTTCTGCCTCCTTTCCTCCCGAAGAGAACGTCGTGAACACAAAGTGTTCAAAGAGTTATTGATGACCGTCCCGAACTTGGAGGAACGCGTCATGACGGGAACTGAGGAGGGCTTAACCGACATCGCCAACCTAGTGAGTGCCGTTCTCACCATGTGCTATTCATGTGAAGTCATATTTTATTGTAGCTTCGCAAAGGTGCGACTGGGGCCAGAGGCGATGACACGAAGACCCTCAAAGGAAACATCTTAGAGTGGATTACCCCGAAAGGCCAGTCCCTCAACCCACCCCTTTACCGAAACCAAAAGGTCGATCGTGGATTCCACCACGAGCGAACTGGAGCGCTACTTTGCCCAGTCGATTTGGATTGGTCCAACGAAGAGTAGGTCCCTCTTATTTAGCGATGATTATAGCACTTGACAGGTTGCAGAGTCAAGGCCAAGTTGAGGTCGGGCGAGGATACGGTTACTGGCGACCGATGGCCTATATTCCTCTATGCCGACTGCAAATACGACCACGAAGATCCCTGGAATGGCCTCCTACGGGGCGATATTCTCGTCAATGTATGGTGCCTCCCTTATGGCTGCTTGATATGTCTGACGCTTGATGGGCCTAGGCCTTCAAACACGTATTCACATCCCCTAGCTCAGTCGACAAGGATCCCAAAGCCACGCGCTCTGGAAATGCTCGTTTGCACAATATGACACGCGCTACGCCAGCTTCCATTGCTTATATTGCCACGCAGGTGCCTCTCTTGAATGCTCGGGTTCTGTTCATTCTCTAACCTCACTTAATGATAGGTTCGATTTGCCCTTAGCTCCTCCTCCGTATTCTCCCGGACGGATACCGTTACAGATTCAGAGCGATTCTATAACAGCCTGCTCGAAATCTTGGATGACCCAGCCGAGAAGCGAGAAGTGGAAGGTCTCCTGAGGTGGTGGAACCGGCGAGTTTTCAACATGCATACTGCTGCCATTACTAACAAGAGCATTTCAACAGAAAAGTATTCTCAAGCACTGCATTAGGCCCACGCCAAGCATCATCAAATTGGGCATCCACCAGAATACGTGAGAGGCGGGCAGCGTTGGGTGAGGAGTCCCAGTAGGTGTTACATCATACCAAGAACGACCGTACACTTGTAGCTCTCTATTTAATGCAAAATATACAATGAGGCTCCCGCTGGTTTACCATGCTGCCATACTGTTGCTTACCCATGAATGCTGTAATTCTCAGCGCCATCCCACCATCGTTACTGATGTCTGACAGGTGGTTGCTAGATGGCACCATCCTTGTGCTGACCTACGAATGCTGCAATTCTCGGCACAGAAGGTAAGGTCCCATTGTCGTGGCCGACATCTGATAGACAGTTGCTAGATGCCGCCGTACTTGTACTGACCTACAAGCTTTGCCACTGTAGGCGGCATTTCATCGTTGTGGCCAATGTCTGACAGGCCAATGTCAGATGCCGCCGTACTTGTGTGAACCTACCAAGGCCGTCGAATTTTATAATCTTCGGCACCGAAGGTGGTATTTCAACATTGTGGCGGACATCTGACAGGGAGTTGTCAGATGCTGTCGTACTTGTGTGAACCTACCAAGGCCATCAAATTTTATAATCTTTGGCACCAAAGGTGGTATTTCGACATTGTGGCAGACATCTGACAGGCAGTTGTCAGGTGCCGCCGTACCTGTGCGAACCTACCAAGGCTGTCGAGTTTTACAATCTTCGGCACTGAAGGTGGTATTTCGACATTGTGGCCGACATCTGACAGGCAGTTGTCAGATGCCGCCGTACTTGTGGGAAGCTACCAAGGCCGTCGAATTTTATAATCTTCGGCACCGAAGGTGGTATTTCGACATTGTGGCGGACATCTGACAGGCAGTTGTCAGATGCCACCGTACTTGTGCAAACCTACCAAGGCCGTCAAATTTTATAATCTTCGGCACCGAAGGTGGTATTTCGTCGTCGTGACCAGTGTCTGACAACAGCTTGTCAGATGCCGCCTTACTTGTGCAAACCCACCAACGCTGTCGAGTTTTACAGTCTTCGGCATCGAAGGTGGTATTTCGACGTTGTGGTCGACATCTGACAGGGAGTTGTCAGATGCCGCCATACTGTCTGCGTTTGTGAGATCTAGCAAGCATACCGTCTTATATAATGTTATATATTGTTGGTCATCAGGATGATATATATTGCATCAATTGCATCTATTTTAAAAGTAGATATTAGTTTACCATTTTTTCTTCAGTTTCCTGATGTCATGGCTGTTA
>Ga0193731_1000539_pt1 | contig 12201 bp, 9 predicted proteins | sample U1a2metaG_FD_144920 | JGI IMG/M metagenome (GOLD analysis project Ga0193731, IMG submission 144920) | Soil microbial communities from a riparian zone of the East river system, Colorado, United States - U1a2 | ecosystem: Environmental > Terrestrial > Soil > Riparian zone | place: USA: East River...
TCTGCTGCGCGATTTGTTTGCCGAAGGCGCGCTTTCGACGGCGTTCATCACGACATTCTCGAAAAAGATCGCGATTGAAGGCGACCAATCTGCGTGGCGACTGGCGAACAAGGTCGCCACGCTCACAGCCGTTTTCATGAGCGCAGTAACTCTGCTCGGCATCGTGTTCGCGCCGCAGCTTGTCGACCTTTTGACGTGGGGAAGTTGGTCGCCGGACAAAACTGCGCTGACGGTTTTGCTGACTCGAATCATGTGGCCATTCATGCTGCTGGTATCGCTGGCCGCGCTGGTGATGGGAATGCTGAATGCGAAACACGTTTTCGGTCCGCCGGCCATGGCCTCGAGTTATTTCAATCTCGGCTCCATCATTGGCGGCGTGGCAATCGGTTACTGGCTTGATCCGCATTTCGGCGCGCGGTCGCTCGTGGGCCTGGCGATCGGAACACTGATCGGCGGCGCGTGGCAATTGATCGGGCAATTTCCTTCGCTGTGGAAAGTCGGGTACAGATTTCACCCCGATTCTCACTGGCGCGACGAAGGTGTCCGCACGGTTCTGACGCTAATGGGACCTGCAGTGATCGCCGCCAGCGCCGTGCAAGTGAACGTGCTGATCAACAGCGGATTTGCGGCCAGCTTGGGAAACGGGCCGGTGAGCTGGCTCAATATTGCGTTTCGCCTGATGCAATTGCCGCTGGGAATTTTCGGAGTCGCCATCGGCACCGTTACGCTCCCGCTCGTCTCAAAGAGCGCCGCGGTCGGGAACACCGCTGAATTTCGCGCAATTCTTGCTCGCGGAATGCGTCTGGCGTTTTTGCTTACCATTCCGTCAGCGATAGGACTGGCCATGCTGGCGGCGCCGATCATCAGCGTCATTTATCAGCACGGACGGTTCACTGCCGAGATGACACGGCAGACCGCAGGCGCACTGCAATTTTATGCGATCGGCCTCGTTTCCTATGCGGTCTTGAAAGTGCTGACACCTGCGTTTTATGCGATCGGCAAACGGAACACGCCGATGGTTGTGAGTTTTCTGGCGATCGGCGCGAATCTTTTTCTCAACTGGCTTTTCACTTTCCGGCTGGGCTGGGGACATCGAGGCCTTGCCTTTTCCACAAGTCTGGTCGCGACAATCAATTTTCTGTTGCTATACGCGCTGATGCGCCGTCATACCCGCAGGTTGGAGACGCGCCAGACGTTAATCAGCATCGGAAAGGTTTGTCTTGCTGGCGCAGCTCTGGCGCTGGTCTGCTGGCTGGCCAATTACTGGTGGCTGGATGCGTGGGCGAGTCTGCGCCTTTTTCAGAGGTTAGCCACATTGCTCATCGCGATTGTATTGGCAGTAATCACGTTTTTCGCAATCGCCTTTTGGCTGCGGGTAAGTGAAGTGCAGGACATAATCGATGTTTTCCGGCGGCGATTTCATTAACGCCGGCTTTTAAGCCGGTGATCCACGAGCATCCCAGTAGAAGCCGTTTAAACGGCTTGTTCATTGCACCGGGCGACACCGGCCTCAAGGCCGGTGTTAATGAAATCGCGTGTAGCGTCCGCTGTCCCCAGCGGAACTTCTCATCCTATATCAAATGCGCTGAGGACAGCGCACGCTACAGCGGACTGCGCACGCTATACCGGACTGCGCTGAGGACAGCGGGGCGTTTGTGTGATTGCTTAGCGCCAAAGGCGCGGTCTCATTGCGAGCCTGGGGCAACGCCCCAGGGCTTGTAAAATGCAAAGGCCGCCAGCGCTGACAGCGCGATTCACTTCCGGCGCCAGTTGCAGCATGATTGGCGTCATGCCGCAATCGCTCAGTAAAGTTATTGTTCACATCATCTTTAGCACAAAGGACCGCGAGCCGTTCCTCGATTCAAATGTGCGGGCGCGCCTGCATGCTTACCTGGCAACAATGTGCCGCGACCTTTGGCGGGGAATCGTGCGCGTCGGCGGTGTCTCCGATCACGTTCACATTGTGACAACGCTCCCGCGGACTCTTTCGCAAGCCGAAATGATCGAGCAGATAAAGAAAGCGTCCTCTAAGTGGATCAAAGAGGTTGACACTCGCTATCGGCCCTTTTTCTGGCAGCGCGGCTACGGCGCGTTTTCGGTAAGCCCAAGTCAGCTTGAGGCCGTGCTGCAATACATTGAGGCGCAACAAGAGCACCATCGTACTCGCACTTTTCAAGAAGAATACCGGGAGTTGTTGCGCAAACACGGCGTTGATTTCGACGAGCGCTATCTCTGGGATTGAAAAGACGCCGACTCGATTGAATCGCGCTTTCAGCGCTCGTGATTTTTCTTCATTGCACGATTCCTGGGGCGTTGCCCCAGGCTACGGATGACAGCGCACCTTTGGTGCTAAATCCAACGCTCAACTTATCTGGATTCGACGTTGGGCGTTGAGCGTTGAGCGTTGGACGTTGAAACCCTTTTATCCCAGCGCTTGATCGAGATCCTCGATTAAATCGTCGGCGTTTTCGAGGCCGATGGACAGGCGCAACAAACCTTCGGCTGAAGTTGTTCCGGGCCCCTCGATCGACGCGCGATGCTCGATCAAGCTTTCTACGCCGCCCAGACTCGTGGCACGAATGAAGATTTTCGTTTTCGCCGTGACCGACATGGCCGCGTCGCGTCCGTCCGTCACTTCAAACGAAAGCATCCCGCCGAACAACGACATCTGTTTCGCCGCGATCTTGTGACCAGGATGCGATTGGAGTCCCGGATAATGGACACGCGCTACTTTCGGGTGTCGCGCGAGAAATTCCGCAACTTTCATGGCGTTCTCCGAGTGCGCGCGCATACGCCACGGCAACGTGCGCATGCCGCGCAAGATGAGCCAGCAATCGAAAGGCGAGGGGACTGCACCGGCCTCGTATTGAATGCCGCGGATGCGCTCGACAAAATCATTCTCTGTTTTGGCAACGAGAATTCCTCCCAGAACATCACAGTGACCGCCGAAATATTTCGTTGTCGAGTGCAGGATCAAGTCGGCGCCAAGATCAAAAGGGCGTTGCAACACCGGCGCCCAGGTATTGTCGCAAACCATAAGCGCGCCGGCATCGTGCACGATTTCCGCGACGGCAGCGAGATCGACAATTTTCAGCAGCGGATTGGACGGCGTTTCGGCCCAGGCCAATTTTGTGTTCGACTTCAACGCTTTTTTCACCGCAGCGAGATCGCTCATGTCCACGAAATCGGCTTCGAGTCCCCAGCGCAGAAAAATTTCGCGGATCAATCGCGATGTGCCGTAGTACGCGTCGATGTGCGCCAGGATGTGATCGCCAGGTGACAACGCTTGAAGGAGTGACATTGTCGCTCCGGTTCCGGAAGCGAACGCAGCCGCGGCCGCGCCGCCTTCGAGCGCGCTGATCCCGCGCTCCAATGCCTCGCGGTTTGGGTTGTTGTTGCGCGTATACATGAACCCGCGTGGGTAACCGCCTTCGATGTCGCGCTCGAATGTGGTGGAAAGGTAAATTGGGGTGGCGACTGCCCCGGTTGCAGGGTCGATGTCATGCCCTGCGTGAACGGCTAAGGTTTCAATTTTCATTTCGGGCGTGACGATACTGGAATTGAAACATGATTGTCGATGCTTTGTGCGCATTTTGGATGCGCGGACTCTGGAGTGCGGCGACATGTCGCCGCACGTATGTATTAGGGCCGGAAGTCCGCATTCACTGTAATCCACCACAGTGACGGATTCGCTATGCCGAATCCCGGGCATCGCCTTAGAATTTGTCGCGCCAAAGGCGCGAACTCATTTCGAGGCTGGGGCAACGCCCCAGATCGCGAAATGAAGAACAGTCAGAAGCGCTGAAAGCGCGATTCACGTCCGACACCAGCTTGGAATCAAACAGCATCTACCAGATTGAAGCGCGCCTTCAGCGCTTGCTCACGGTAGGGCATTTGGATCCTGGGGCGTTGCCCCAGGCTCGAAGTGAGACGGCGCCTTTGGCGCTAAGCAGATTCATGTCGCCGCACTCCAAAGCTTCGCAACAGGACGAGTCCGTTCGACTGGCTGACTTTCGCAGTTGACGGCCATCCCGCCTCAGCGCAAATAGCAACTTTCCCATGGACGACCGAGATTCGACAAATTTATCCGTGACCATTTACGACGACGAGGTTTTCAAAATGGCGTGCGACCAGTTCAGTGTCATCGCCGATTACCTGAACATCGATGAGGGCGACCGCGAGTGGGCGACGTATCCGAAGCGCGCGGTCGCTGTGACGTTGCCGGTGCACATGGACGATGGGAGCACCAAAGCCTTTCAGGGTTACCGCGTCCAACATCACATCGCGCTCGGCCCGACCAAGGGCGGCACGCGGTTCGCGCTTTCATTGTCGATGGGCGAAACGGCTGCGCTGGCAATGTGGATGAGCTGGAAATGCGCGCTGGCGCAGTTGCCGTACGGCGGCGCCAAAGGCGGTGTGGCTATTGATCCCACCAAATTGTCACGCACCGAGTTGGAAGCGGTCTCGCGCCGTTATATGCAGGAAATGATTCCGTTCGTCGGGCCGCACACCGACATCATGGGGCCCGACATGGGCACGAACGAACAGATCATGGCCTGGTTTATGGACACCTACTCCGTTTACATGGGCTACGCCGTCAATGAAATCGTTACCGGCAAACCGGTCGCCATCGGTGGGACTGAAGGCCGGCGCGAAGCGACCGGGCGCGGCGTTGTTTACCTCATCGAGCGGGCCATGAGCATGCTGAAGCTGAATCCTGAAAAGTGCACAGCCATCGTGCAGGGATTCGGCAACGTCGGTTCGGTGGCAGCTCTGTCGCTCGCCTACAAAAGCGGCGTCAAAGTCATCGGGATCAGCGATCACACCGCAGCAATCTACAATCCGAAGGGAATTGACGTGAAAGCCGCGGAGCAGCACGTGTTTAAGAAGGGAAATCTGCGCGCCTTCGCTCAGGATGATCATGTCGATCCCAAGCAATTCCTCACTCTGCCGTGCGACATCCTTATTCCAGCCGCCGTCGATCGAGTGATTAACGGAAAGAACGCCGGTCAACTCAAATGCCGTATCCTTGCCGAGGCAGCGAACGGTCCGACTACACCGGAGGCAGACCGGATTCTCGAAGAGCGCTGGGACGAAGTTTTCGTGATCCCGGATATTCTCTGCAACGCCGGCGGCGTGATCGTTTCTTACTTCGAGTGGGTGCAGGGCTTGCAGGCATTTCTGTGGACCGAATCGGAAGTGACCGACAAACTCTTCCGCATCCTTGAGCATTCATTTGCACAAGTGATAAGGCGAGCCAAGGAACACAAAATTTCGCATCGCACAGCGGCCATGGCCATCGGCGTCGAACGCGTCATCAAAGCGAAACAAGTGCGCGGTTTGTTCCCATGAGTCTTTTGGAGTGCGGCGACATGTCGCCGCTTTTAAAGCGCGGACATGTCCGCGCACTCCAAATTCCGGTCGCCCAGCTTTATTGCGGTGGACGCTAGGCAGAGACGGAAATCGAAAGCGTCTTGCCAGCCGAATACAATGAAGTTTTCGTACACAGAAGAAAACCGTGACGGTCGGCACCTCGACGTTCTGACTGATGAGGAGAACGGTCTCCGCATCATTGTTTCAAAGTTGGGTGCGGAATTGGTCAGTCTCGCGCGTATCAACGAAGCCGGACGGTGGACTGGCTTTCTTTATCGGGACAACGATCTCTCCACTCCGTCTCAGGGTTGGGCCAACCATGCGACTGTCATGGGCTATTATCTTCATCGGTTGAAAGATGGTCGAAGTCTTTACCGGGGTCGCGAAATCAAAGGAGGAAATCACGGGTTCCTTCGCTCCAAGACATGGCGCTTTGGGGGATTCTCCAGCGAGGGCAGCGGCGCTTCATTGAAATATCGCATTACTCCGGAGGATTTTTCACCAAGCGAGTATCCGCTGAAAGTCGGCGTAGATCTGACCTACAGCCTCGACAACAACAAATTGACTGTGTTCTTCGAGTTTCGGAACCATGAACCCGAATTGACCGCGCACGTAGCGTTTGGGTTGCATCCCGGATTCGGCGCGACTTCGTTCGAAAGTTTTCACTTACAAATGCCGCGCGGTTGTTATCGAAGATATTTTTCGCCAGATAATTATCTGTCAGGGGAAACGCGCGACATCGAATTCCCTGGTGGCGAAATGCCGTTTTCAAAGAATGAACTGCCGGGTTCGATCATCCTCGAACTGGTGGATGTTCGCAGGCGCAACTTCTCCTATGTCGATCCGCCGAGCGGCCGATGGGTGACACTGGATCTCTCGGGTGTGCCATACGTGACTCTATGGTCCGATGGCGGGCCACTTCTCTGCGTCGAGCCGTGCTGGGGTTTGACCGACCATCATAGCCAACGCGCGTTCGAGGACAAGCAGGGCATTCAAACGATTTCACCGGGAGGCAAATTGTGCGCGTCCTTGAGCATGGCTCCGCAGCTTGCCTCCTGCGATTAACCCAGGAGTTTACAGGCCAGCGGCAGCTAGGCAGTAATCATGTGTGTCGACATGATCTAGCGTCGCGCGGCCCCCCGTGACGCGGAGTTCGTTACAAACAAGGAGCCCAAGGACAATTAAGACAGGCAAGCGCTCGTCATGATTCAGGGACTCGATCCGCAGCGTTGTGAAAATGGGTAGGAGTCGAGTTGCGTACATCAAAAACCGCACGGCGTATCGACTTGCCGCGCGGTTTTGCGCTCAGCGGCCTCTGATGCGGCCCTTTTAGCCGCCAGAACTGCCCGCGAACAATGGAGAGAACCGCCGCCCTTCTGTTTCTCGAGACTCTCCTTAGTTGAGAGTCGCGACAGAAATAAATATGAACTGCACCGCGGGATCGAACCTTGGCGCGGCTCTTTTATCCCTGACCTTATCCTTGGCTAACGCTCTGGTTAACGCCTTGGTTAACGCCCTGGTTAACGCTTTGGTTATGGGTCTGTTGGTGGTTAACCTGGCGATTGAGCATCTGGCGGCCGCCCTTGGCATCTTTTTTCGGCTGCAGGTCACGGACTTTGATATGTTTTGTCTTCTTTCGCATTTTGTTATTTTTCCTTTGTTGGCTTGTTGATTGGTTGGGTTGGGTCAGTGACACCGAACAGCAATTGTTGCCGTTGCCCGCCTGTAACGTCCTTTTTTGGAATCAGGTCATCCAGACGAATCAATTTCGCTTTGCGCTTGGGCCTTTGATTTTCTGATTCTCCGGCGGCGGGCGCATTCTTCTTGTTCTTCGGTGCACTCACTTTGGCTATCTGTGTTATCAGTATCCGTGCCAAGTCGCGCAAAACCTGGTCTGGATAAAAATGGGCGACGGGTTTCTCCTTAACCCGGAAGCAGTTACGCAACGTTTCCTTACCGAAAATAAGCAACTGCCATGGCAGATACAGCGAATGTGGAAGTTCATTCTAAGGCCACTTCGGCTCGTTTTTTAGGCCTACGGTGCTCTATTTTTAGCCATGTCTCGGAGATATCGTGCGACGGTTGATCGAGAAATACCGAGTAACTTTGCCGTACGCCGCTGGTTCTGATTTGCTTGCTGATAGACGAATCGGATGTGCCTTTTGATCGCGCTTTCCATCGACAGATCGGTACCAGCGTCGTTCTCCTGGTTGTTACTGACCACCGTAGGAAACGACTTGGCGAATTCAGAAGCAGCTCGATTTGGCTCCAAGTCGGGAGGAAAGGCGACATGCTCGGGCATAATCACCGAGCCATCGCAAAAAAGCGTCATGGTGCGCACGGTGTGATTTAGCTCGCGAAGGTTTCCGGGCCACTTGTGGTGAAGCAACTTGTCCATCGCCTGGGGATGAATGGCGCTAATGTTTTTGCCTTCTTTTAATCCGGCCGTCTTCAATTCCGCGGCAATTAACGCCGGCAATTCCTCGAACCGTTCGCGAAGCGGAGGAATGAGCAGGGTAAGGCCATTGAGACGCTGATAAAGGTCTTCCCTGAATTTTCCCTGCCGCACTCGTTCTCGCAGCGAGCAGTTTGATGCACAGATGATCCGCGCCCTGGATGTGAGCATTCGTTCGGAGCCCAGCCGCTCAAATTCGCCGTATTCGAGCACGCGCAAGATTTTTACCTGGGCGAGGGAACTCATTTCGGAGATTTCATCCAAAAAAAGTGTGCCATCGTCGGCGAGTTCGAATTTGCCTTTGATGCTTTGCTGCGCGCCAGTGAAGGCCCCGCGCTCATGACCGAATAACTGGCTCTCGAGCAGCGTGTCGCTGATTGCCGAGGCGTTAAACGCAATGAACGGCCGGCCTGCGCGCGCAGAAGAGTTGTGGATGGCATGAGCGAGCAAAGTTTTGCCTGTGCCCGTCTCACCCAGCAGCACCACTGGGACGTCCGATTTCGCGGCCAGCGCCGCCAACTGCAAACAGCGAGCCATGGCCTGATTGCTTGTTGTCAGGTCTTCAATTCTCAGGTTGGAGAGCGCCTTTCGCATTGCCATGTCGTGATCTATTGCTTCATGCTCTCACGCAACTGTCGAATTGGTTCGAAGGCGTACTCAATCAGCGTGCGTCCACCGACGATGATATGCGCTTGTCCTCTCATCCCGACTCGCAGAGGCAAAACTTCTCCTGTGCGGGGGGATATCTCATAGCGGTCGAGTGAGCCCAACGCGACAAAGTGGGTGCCATCAGTGGTCGTAACCGCTGACGGACTGATCCAATCGAGTTTTCCGGTCACAGCGCCGTAACGCTGGTAAGGGAACGCTTCGAAGAAATAGCGCACGCGCTGAGCGATGGCGAGTTTTGGGAGGCCAGCTTCGTTTAAAGTCATACGAGCTCGCGGTTTCGCATCTTTCGCTGCGAGCTGGCAAAGCACTTGTCCCTGCTGCACAAAACTGCCCACGGTTCGTTGGTCCATAGAAGTGATCACGCCCTCATATGGGCTCCGAACTGTCAGCAAGTTCTGGTGGGTATTTTCGAGGTCTGTTTTCAGAGCGCCGATGCGCATTTTTAATTTCTCGATTTCGGACTGTTGCTCAGCCCGTTGACGCGCGTGCTCTGTCTCCATTCGCTCTCGGTCGAGATTGACCTGCTGCACAGTGCGTTGGGCGACGCTCAAATCTTTTTCCGAACCGGCTAAATCGAGTTTCAGCTTTACAAGGTCGATTTCCGATTCGCCGCCCAGCTTGGCTAATTTCTCCATGCGCTTCACCAGCTCGCGGCTCGTGCCAGCATGATTTTCGCGAAACTTTACTTCGCTCTTTGCCTGCTCAATTTCCGCTTTCTTAATCTCGTGTTGGGCAGCGTAAGCAGTTTCAGATTGAGTGAGGCTTTCTTCTTTTGAGCGTAAATCTTCGGTAAGGGTCCGAAATTGCATGTCCCAACCGCGGATTTCGTCGGAGCGCAAAACGAACAACGTCTCGCCCAGTTTGACAGGTTGGCCCTCCTCCACTGCCACATGACTAATGATGGCCTGCCGGGGGGATTGAATTGGATCGGCGCCGGTGGCGGGAATCAGGACGAACTGGCAATGGACGCTTTCCGGTAACCGCATTACGATTGCGACGAGCAGCGCGAACAAAAAGGCCGCCAGCAATAGCCATGCGGTCGAGCGGATGATCCAAGGCGGTGGTTCCTGCGGCAGCAGCTCGGATTCCACATCGAGTGAACCGCGTTCGGTTAATTGTGAGCTCATGAAGGAATTGGCTCAGATCCCCAGTTGTTGGCTGGAAAGGTAATAATAGAGACCGCGTTGTGCCATTAGGTCATCGTGCGTGCCAATCTCGGCAACGCTGCCTTGCTCGAGGACCACGATGGAATGAGCTTCGCGAATCGTGCTCAAGCGATGAGCGATCACAATCGTCGTGCGGCCTGCCATTAACCGACCGAGATTTTCCTGGATCGCGCGCTCCGACTCCGAGTCGAGCGCGCTCGTTGCCTCATCGAAAATCAGCACTGGCGGATTATTATAGATTGCTCGCGCAATTGCGATGCGCTGCTTCTGGCCACCTGAAAGAGAAAGACCCGATTCGCCAATCTTTGTCTCGTAACCAAGCGGAAGACGCATGATGAAATCGTGCGCCGCAGCAGCTTGTGCGGCGGCAAGCACCTGATCGAGATCCGGCTCCAGATCGCCAAACGAAATATTGCGCGCGATTGTTTCGTTAAACATGTGATTTTCCTGAAGCACGATTCCGATGTGCCGGCGCACATCGCGATAGTTGAGAGTTTTTAGATCGACATTGTCGAAAAAGATGGTGCCTTCCGTAGGCTCGAGCAGGCCGGCAATTAATTTAATGAGCGTCGTTTTCCCGCAGCCACTGCGACCGACGAATGCCACCATTCGCCCCGGCGCCAGGTCGAGGGTGATGTTCTTTAAAATATCGGGCGATTCGGGGCCGCCGTATTTGAAACTAACTCCGCGAAGCTGGAGGTGCCCTTCGAGGCTATGCACCGGGACGAGTCGAGAACGATCATGGCCCTGTTCGGGTTCCTGCTCGAAGATGTCATTCAGCCGATTCAGGAGGACGACGGCGTTTTGCAGGTTGTCCCAAACCCCGAGAGCGCGCAAAATTCCCGCGTAGGCCATCGCCGTTAGTGAGCTGAACGCGACAAAACCGCCAACGCTCAAGTGTCCATGAATCACTTGCGTCGCGCCGACCCACAAAAAGATCGCAGTAGAGAGCAGACCGATGCTCTGCAGAACGCTGTCGTACGACATTACGATGAAGGTCGCCTTGAAAAGTTTTTGTGAGACGGAGAGAAACTCGTTCAGCATGGCGTCACGAAAGGCATTCTCGGCTGATGCCGCTTTCACTGCCTCGATGCCTTTGATGGCGTCAATCTGATGCGAACTATATTTCCCCTGGCTTTCTTCCACCCCGTGATACAGCGGACGAAGCACTTTTACGGAAAAAATCATCAACCCAACATAAATCGGCGTCGTTGCCAGAAACGCGAGGGTGAGCAATGGACTGTAGAGCGCCATCAAAATCACTGCGCCGACGAGAAAAACTGCTGCCAGCAAAGCGCCAACTCCTTGCTGGACGGCAAATTGCCGAACCTGTCTCGCTCCATCGAGCCGGCGTTGAATGTCGCCTGTCCGGCGACTCGTGAAATAAGTCATCGGCAGGGAGAGAAGTTTCCGGCTTAAAAAATCGAGAACGATCGTATCAAGGCGCACTGCCGCAAAAGCCAGCAGATATTCCTGCGCGAGAGTGGAGAACTGCACAAAGACGATGGCCGCGAGCATGCCGAGCAGGATCGTCTTCAACAGGCCGACATCGTTTTCGACAATGACCTTGTCGACCACCATCTGGGTGAACACTGGGAAGAGCAGTTGAAGGACGCTGACAGCGACGGCCAGCCCCAGCACCTGAAGCAAGATCACCTTGAATCGCGCAAGAAATGGAAGAACCCACGCCAGCGTTGGCTTGCTTTCGGGAGCTTGTTCGAATGCCGGCGTGTAATCGAACAGCGCCGCGTAGCCTGTCCACTTCGCTTCAAATTCGCGGCGCGGGAGTTTTCGTAACCCAACCGCGGGATCGGCCACACGCACGAACTGCTCATCTACATCATAGAGAACGATCCAGTGATTGCCCTCCCAATGCACAATGGCCGGCAACGGGGTGAGCGGGAGATTGCGAAGCGAGATTTTCAAAGCGCGCGCGGCCAGCCCGAGTTCAGTCGCTGCGCGAGAAATCGCTTTCAGACTCGTGCCGTCCGTGGCCGTGTGGCAGAGCTGTCGAATCCGCGGCAGACTCACTTTTCGTCCAAAATATCGGCAAATCATTCCGAGACACGCCGCGCCGCAGTCCATCTCGTCGATTTGCATCACATGATCGATTTTGCGGATGCGCTTGCCGCGTTTGCGGAACAAGCCCTGCTCGTCAGCGAAGGGAGCTTCTTTATCTTCGGCCCCGGCTGGAGGATGTTCACGGTCCAGCTGAACCTTGTCATGTACCTGTGTTTCGGCAGGCAGCAGTTCGGTCGTGAAATCAAGCGGAATACGCGCTTCCGTTTTTGCCTGGTAAAGCGCGAGCCGCTCGCTCACGAGCCTATCGAATTCCGGAAAACGTCGCCGCAAGTCCTGCACCGACTTGGGTTCGAGAGAGAGCAATTGGCAATCTGTGAATGCCTCGATGGAGGCCGCACGCGGTGAGCCGTTCAAGACCGACAGTTCACCGAAAAAGTCGCCCTCGCGATAAAACGCGAGATTGCGCGTTTGTCCGTCGATTCCTGCGAACGCCCGCGCGCGTCCCTTCTGCAGTAT
>Ga0193731_1000543_pt1 | contig 12148 bp, 7 predicted proteins | sample U1a2metaG_FD_144920 | JGI IMG/M metagenome (GOLD analysis project Ga0193731, IMG submission 144920) | Soil microbial communities from a riparian zone of the East river system, Colorado, United States - U1a2 | ecosystem: Environmental > Terrestrial > Soil > Riparian zone | place: USA: East River...
AGTTCTAATCCACCTGGTGTCGCAAAAACTCAAATCTGCTACACAGTTAATGCCTTGAAATACCTTGAAAATAAGGCCGACACTTTCATTTATGTTGCAAAACTAATTGGTCGCAACACTAGTGCTGCGAAAACTTAATTTCGCAAGATTGTTGTGACTTAAAACACCGCTAAGAATAACCGTCCATAACTCTAATTGGTGAATTTTGTTGGCACACTCGCGCCTTTTCAGGCCTGCCAGCCAAATCCCGGCCAGTCAGAAGTAATCAGAGTGGTGGGATAATGCACGCATGATTGTCAAGGTTCCTAGCTCCGACGTTTGCCACAAAACAATAAATGGTGACGATCTTCAAGCCCCGAAGGGGTGTCATATATCAGCACAGGGTGAAGCCCTGTGAATAAATAACAAGCATAAAAACCTAGCCCTGAAAGGGCGAAATAAGAATCTACGATATCGGCCAATCCTTAGTCCAGAATTATATTCATATCACCTACAGTACCAACATCGCCAGCCCTTCATCGCGAACCTGTTGGATCTGAGCTCTATAGTTTGAAGAGGCCCGTTGTATCTGGGATTAGACGGAAATGATTGCGCCCTTTCAGGGCTTAATTTAGAATGCCAATTGGGTCGAAGGGCTTCACCCTTCGCTATTGATCAACAGCCTTTCAGGCCTCGTGGAATTGCCCTATAATTGATGTTTCAAAATTAATTGGTCGGTACACTAGAGTTGAAAGTGCGGCTGGCCGTTATTTCTTTTAATTCACCATTTACTTTCACCTTCACCATTGCAGCCGTGCTGGAGTAAATGTGGTATTCAGTGATCTTACCGTCCTTCCATTTCATGTCGACTGTGAAATTTCCGCGGGCTCCTAAGCCCCGTGCCTCCCCGGAGTCCTTCCAGGCATCAGGCAATGCGGGCAGCAGGTAAATATATCCTTCATGACTTTGAAGCAACATCTCTGCGATACCGGCGGCCCCGCCGAAATTACCATCGATCTGGAAAGGCGACCCGGCACTTAATAGATTATTATAGGTGCCACCACCCGCGCCATAATTCATGTTCGTCTCGGAGGTAACTTTAAGTAATTCAGCAAGCAACTTGTACGCCCTGTTTCCGTTGTGGAGGCGCGTCCAGAATAATAACTTGTAGGCTTTGGACCAACCCGGACTGTCGTCACCACGAACCTCCAATGTCTTTCGGCAGGCTTCAGCCAGATCCGGCGTTGCGTCAGGTGTGATCAGGGACGCCGGGTAAAGTCCATAGAGATGCGAAACGTGTCGGTGTTTCAGATCAGTTTCTTTGTATTCTTCGAGCCATTCCATCAATCGTCCATCCGACGCAATTCTTCCCGGTGGCGGAAGCCGCTTCAATTTTAACTTTAATACTTCACGGAAGGGCTCATCGGTATGGAGAATTTCCGAGGCAAGGATCACGTTGGAAAATAATTCGCGCGTGATCTGGTGATCAATGGTTGGGCCCATGCAGATGCTGGCATGGTTGCCGTTGGGCAGGTAAAAAGCATTCTCAGGAGACTCCGAAGGCGCCGTCACATACCATCCTGTTTTCGGATCCTCTATCAGAACACTGTTGTAGAATAGCGCCGATCCCTTGAGTATAGGGTAAATGCTTTCAAGATATTTTTCATCCCTGGTGAATGCATAGTGGTCCCATAAATTATTACACAGCCATCCGGATCCGGAGTTGGTTACTCCCCACGATGCGTCTTCACCCGGCTCGGTGTATCCCCACACATTGGTAATCACATGCGCTACCCAGCCCTCCGCGTTGTAATAGGCCTTTGCTGTTTTTTCTCCTTGCTTCATCAGTCCACGCACCAGGTCCGCCAACGGCAAACTCAATTCTGATAGGTTAGCACTTCCTAAAATCCAGTGATTCATCTGCACGTTCACGTCAAGGTGATAATCGCCGTTCCAGGGTGTCTGTACCTGATTGGCCCAAAGACCCTGGAGATTGGGTGGCAACAAGCCAACGCGCGTGCTGCTGATGGCCAGGTACCGCCCGAACTGAAAGTATAAAACCGGCAAACCTTTGTCGGCATCCGGAGACAGATAGAAGTTCTTCAGGCGCTGATCGGTTGTCAACTTTTCTTGAACAGTTTTGCCCAAGGTCAGTGAAACACGATCGAACAGCTTGCGGTAATTTGCCAGGTGGTTCTTGAGTTGGTGATCAAAAGACTTTTGTGTTGCACTTTTCAGGATGGCGATGGTTTTCTCCTCGTAAGAGGCATCTTTAAAATTGGTGCCCGCGGATATGTATAAGGTCACTTCCGTTGCCTTGTCAACCACCAGCTCATTCCCTTCCTCGCGGAGATTTCCGCCACGCAATAATGGCTTAATCCGCGTAACGTATTTCATCCCATTTCCGTCCGTGCCATTGTTCAACTGACCAGCCATAATCAGTTCCCCATTGCTTACTCGTGTCGTAAAGCGTTCGGGTCGATTTAGCGAAATACGAAAATTTAATTTTCCAGGTTTGTCCGCCGTGATCTTCACGATGCTGACATCGTCATCAAAACTTGTAAAATAGGTACGCGAATACGTCACGCCGTTCACGGTATAGTGACAGGAAGCCACGGCATCACTCAACGACAACTCACGGTGATACGCTCCGGATGTGACGGGTTCCTTTTCGTATTTGAAATGCAGTTGGAGGTCTCCCAGCATTTGATAGCATCCGAACGGGACATTAGCGCCGTTGCCGTGACCCGATCCCTCGCCCGTGCACACAAAACTTTTGTTAACCAGCGCTTCAGCTTCATCATTCTTGCCCTCCAGTAAAAGAGATCTGATTTGCGGAAGGTGGGCAGCGGCCTGGTAATTATTGGCATCTTGCGGACCGCCTGACCACAATGTGATTTCATTCAATACGATGGTTTCTTTTTCGATGCCCCCATCGGGCATCATGCCCAGTCTGCCGTTGCCGAGTGGCAAGGTTTCTTCCCATTGTTGAGCGGGTTTGTCATACCATAGCCTCAACGGTGAATTCTGCGCGGACGCCGCCATGGGCAACCAAAACAAAACAAAAAGTAAGCGATAGGGTAGTGTTGTTTTCATCATGATTCAATCATTCTTAAAAGTGTGCAGGCATCTCTCTTTCCTTATTTCTCCGTACCGAGTTACGCAAAAGTGGACGTTAGGCGAAACGTTTGAATGGAGAATTTCACTATAATGATGGATTTTTTTACGGACAATGAAAAAGATATCAATGCTTTTTAGTTCTGTTACCTTAAATTTTGAATGTAGAATGTTGATCGCATGTTAAATTTTGAATATATTCATTCCAAATTGTTTCCAGATGAAATCACTCGTTCTGCTTCTGTTATGCACCACAGCCGCCCACGCCCAATACACGCTGGTTCCCTCTTCCCAATATTCGCGCAGCCTGCCCGTTAGCCAGGCAAAGGCGGTGAGCATGTTTGACTTGTTTAACAATCCCCTGGATGAAGCACACGAATACAAGGGATCTCCCTATCTGACCAAGGAATTTGTTAAAGGGGTGGTCGAGACCGACAAGGGAAAGTTTTCCGGGTTGAACATGCGTTATGACATTTACTCCGATATCATTGAGATCCGCGGCGATGATTCCGTGTTCATGATGCCACCCGACACCGGTATACAGAAAATCGAAATAGGCAAGACCATACTGGTGCCTCGCCTCGCCATGGCCAAAGGAAAAAGCGTTGGCGGTTATTTCACACCCCTCGAATCCGGGAGGCTATCTGTACTCAAAAAAATGACCGTGATTTACACCCCCTGGAAGGAAAACCCCATCGATCCGGTCGGAACGCCACCGAGGTTTGAACGTGGAAAGGACATCTACTTCTTTGCAGTCGGCGACGAGTACCCCGTGCTCGTCCGAAACATGAAAGGGATCATAGCCATTCTTTCCGACCACCAGGCAGAAATGGAAAAATTCTCCCATGCGGATGACACATCACCCAAAAAACCGGAGAGCCTGAAACGATTTGCACAACAGTATAACAGGCTGGTGAAATAATTCTTAGCCTGATATGTTGGCCGAACATTTTGAATCCGGAATTCTTCACATGACCTATCGCATATGAAACGGCCGCTCAGCTGCCTCTTACTGGTTTTTCTTGGCGCTTGCACGTCCGACAAGCAAAACGCCACATCCACATGGCCAACCTTCGGTCATGATGTTTCCAACAACAAGTTCTCCGCGCTCACGGATATCGATACGTCGAATGTCGCGAAGCTGCGGGAAGTCTGGCGTTTTGAAGACAGCACGGAAGGGGGTGGGGTCTATTTCAATCCTGTAATGATGGACAACCGTGTCATCGGTCTGATGCCTTCCAACAAACTGGCCGCTCTGGATGCAGTTACCGGAAAGCTGTTGTGGGAGTTTGTTCCCGACTCCTCTGCCATTCCAAACTGGTCTAAGGGAATGACGTACCATCGCGGTAACCCTGACCGTATCTTTCTCATTTCCGGTGGCACTCTTTATTCCATCAACGCAGAGAATGGTACCCTTATTAATGACTTTGGCCATAACGGCCGCGTCGATTTCTATGAGGGTCTGGAGGTGCCTGATTCCATGCGAACGCAAGTGCCCGTCTCAAGCAACGCGCCGGGAGTGGTGTATAACGATCTCTTTATCGTCGGATGCAAAGTGCCGGATGAACTTCCGTCGACACCCGGTGACATCCGGGCGTTCAATATCAACACCGGCAAGTTGGAATGGGTCTTCCATGTTATCCCGAAACCAGGTGAGTTCGGCGCTGACACATGGAGCGATAACGCCCGCCAGCGAAATGGTGGCGCTAATTGCTGGGCAGGAATGGCACTGGACGAAAAACGAGGCATCGTATTCGTTCCCACTGCGTCGCCTTCTTTTGATTTTTACGGAGCGGATCGTCCCGGTCAAAATCTTTTCGCCAATTGTCTGCTGGCGCTCGATGCAAAAACGGGCAAGCGCATCTGGCATTTTCAAACCACGCACCACGATCTTTGGGACCGCGACAATGGTTCTCCGCCCAATCTTGTTACGATCAAGCGCGATGGAAAAGATATCGATGCAGTTGCGCTCGTCACGAAGGCAGGATATCTGTTTTTGTTTGATCGTGAAACGGGTGAATCGTTATTTGGCGTGAATGAAGTACCGGTCGATACAGTCAGCAGCATGCCGGGAGAAAAACCCTGGCCTACACAACCGATCCCCGTGAATCCGCCATTTGCACGGCAGGGATACCATGAAGAGTTTTTTGGCCGTTCGTCAGCGTGGATCAAAGAGGAGATCGCGAAAAACAAATACAAAACAGGCATCTATGAGCCGCCGTCCATGGAGGGTTCGATCATTCTCCCGACGGCACACGGCGGAGCCAACTGGGGTGGAGCGGCAGTCAACCCGGAAACGAACAGACTATTCGTAAACGCTACTGACATTCCGTGGATACTGAAACTTACCGATCTGAAAAAAATCCGCGCGGCCAACCAGCTCAACCCTGAAATATTGTTCAGGACCTACTGCAGCAGTTGTCACGGTGCCGATAAAAAGGGAACAGCAACCGCCCCCGATCTAACGTCGCGGGTGAAAAAGTACAAAAGCGTGCAGATCGCAAATATCCTCAGGAAAGGCGCTCCGCCCATGCCATCGTTTAAATTTTTGTCTGAACAGCAGATCGCGGCGATCGTCGCTTATGTAAGAGACACTGTTGCACGGCAATCATTCGAGACAGCAACTATTCCGGAGAACAATGAACCTTATGGTTTCAATGGATACAGCTTTTATCTTGACCCGGATGGCCATCCTGCCATCGCTCCTCCGTTCGGTACAATCACCGCCATCGACCTCAACACGGGTGACATTGTATGGCAGGTTCCGCTCGGCGAAGATCTGCGATTCAAAAAGATGGGCATTCCGAATTCCGGCTCATTCAACCGGGGTGGAGGAATAGCTACGGCAGGACGATTGATCTTCATCGGCGCCACGCACGACAACATGTTCCGCGCGTTTGATCAGACAACAGGAAAAGTATTATGGGAGTACCAGTTGCCCGGTATGGCGAGTTCAATCCCTTCCACCTACGCCATTGGCAACAAGCAGTATGTCGTGGTTTCCGTGAATGGAGAGCAGGAGAATAATTTCAAAGGCGGATATATTGCTTTTGCGATTCCGTGAGGGGCATTCAGAGTTTGAAAGTTTAAGGTTCAAGGTCCAAGTGTAATATGTACGCGCCCTTGTTGGTGTTCGCGCTGGATGCGGGAGGCGACACCAACAAGCCTTCGAGCACGCCCCATCCTATTACATGCCGTACCTAGTGTTGCGACCAATTAGTTTTGCAACATAAATGAAAGTGTCGGCCTTATTTTCAAGGTATTCCAAGGCATTAACTGTGTAGCTGAATTGAGTTTTGCGACACCAGGTGTAGGATTAGAACTAGCTCGGCCCAGATTCCAATATGTCGTCCCTAATGGGACTTGAATTATTCTCCAATTTGATTTTCTACCGATATATCATCCCTACGGGACTTGAATTACTATGCCTCTACCAAATTCGGAGGCTTTATTAACTCTTTTCGGCAGTATCATCTAAATTGTGGGGCGACAGTCCCAGAGGGACGAAATATCGGTAGCCAGAATCATCGGTCACGACCAAGTTCCGTAGGAACGAAATATAGTTCGGCGCCAACTGTAAAATCGCATAGCCATCATTCCATCAGTTCTTACAAAATCAATACATGATCACAACAAATGGCTAGTGTTGCGACCAATTAGATTTGAAACATGAATGAAGGGTCGGAACTTATTTTCATGGTATTTTAAGCCATAGCTGTGTTGCAGAATAAAATTGTCGCAACACTAGGCTGCAGCATTCAATTGACAACGAAGAGCATGTTGGTGTCGCCGCCCTCAACCTCCGCAAACACCAACAAGGGCGGGGATTTTGTAATCGAGACACAGGTTTCCGGAATCGATGCCTTGGATGCGTCCACTGGTCCCAGGTAGTTGACACCTCCTTCAAAAAAACCGTGATAATCCGATGCCTTGTTAATTCTATTTTTTGATGAACACGCTTTTTGGAAGCATGGCATGCACACCGACAAAACCATCCACCAGCTGTGTGATGCTAAGGTCCATCGCCATGCTGGCGAGCATCAAAGCGTCGGCCTGGGATAATTTTCGCTCCTCCATCAGATAGGTGATCATTTCCCGCGTTGCAATCCTGGTTGCCGTGGTGAGATCCTTGTCAGACCCCATGGTCAGGAAGTGGGTTGGCGTCTCAGCGCGAGGCCATGCCAGTTTCTGGTGTTTATGTACGACAAACTGAAGTAGGCCGCTTAACGCCGTTTCGATGGCAGTCCCGTCTACTTCGCCATTTCCCTGGGCAGCGTGGCCGTCGCCGACCTCGAACAGCGCTCCGTTTACATAGACGGGTATGTAAAGAGTTGTGCCGGCGGTCATTTCTTTGTTGTCCATATTTCCGGCATGAATCCAGGGCGGTGCGCTATTCCATCGACCCGCATCCTTTGGAGGCGCCACACCCATGCTTCCAAAAAATGGACGCAAAGGAATCTCTATGCCATCGATAAAATGACCAATCATGCGCTCTCGGTCGAAATCAATGAGCTTCGCGCTTAGGCCTGGTACTTTTTCGCCAAGAAATCCAGCGTGTTCGTTATCGAAAAAATTAATACCGTACGGAAAAGGAAGTTCCAGCGAATGAATTCGTACCTCCAGTACATCACCCGGCGCTGCTTCTTCGATGAAGATTGGACCCGTTAGAAAATGCGGACCGGGGCCGCGGTCTTTGATGGACTGAACTTCAATCAATTCCTTTTCCATGCGCGCCGCTGGTAGTCCTGCCTGTTCCAATGTTTCCGGCATGGCGCCGATCACAGAACGAATTTTTACAAATTCCCCTGACCTTATACGAAGGACGGGAGTGGTCTCCGACCAATAGTGACCCCAGACCACTGTTTTTGAAGAAGGATTGAGTAGGTGAGGATCGGAAGCTGATCCTTTAATCTGCGCGCCCGAAGGAATCGAAATCGCGCAAAGCAGGAACGTTACTAAGGTCTTTAATTTGGGGATAAGGGCAGTCATGATTGTGGGGTCGTAAGTGTACACGCAAACTGAATGCCAACTTCCTGAATAAACTGAAAGTCATTAATGCAAGGAACATTCATATTATCGCACACATTGGGAATTTTAATGCGTGTGGTGCTTGGTGCCAAGACCTTCTCCTCCTTTGTCACAACGGTCGCATTTCCATCCATCGCATGCGCAATTACCCAGGGATCAGCTAAGGATCTTTGCTTGGTGTTGTCCACAAGATATTGATGAATCGGGTTAGTGGCATAAATAACTTTTAGCTTTTCGGTAACTCCAGTGGTAGTTTTGTGAATTGGGATTTTACTTTCTTTAAGCCATGCTGCAAGGTCGTCTTCTGCCTTGACAATTTCATCATAAACCTGTTCGGGTAGGAAAATTTTATTACTTGATCCGAAACTGGCGAGTACTTCCCAGTAAGCAGGGCAGAATCTGGGCGAATAATACTTTTGCCATGCTTGGATCAGCACATTAGCGTCAAGGCAATATTTCAAAGGCTTGCTCATGCCTGGAGCAAGGCCTCGAACCGGTGGAATTGATTCACTTGCGTGTTAAGCAAGGTGCTTGCCACTGTAGGTTCGATGAATCCACCATTGAATGAGTCAAGAACGATTTGAGTAAACAATCTGCCGTTCTTATTGAGTCGGAGGAGATAGGGGCTTGGTCCACCTTCCCTTTCTCTGGCCTTTGCTTTCTTTTCCTCCTCACGCTTCATGTATTCCTTGAAAGCTTCATCAGCTTCTTTTTTCAATTTGTTATAAGAAGCCAATGAAATTATGTTGAGTTGCAATCCCCGGACTAACAATGCGAATGAGCTAATGCCTAACCCCTTAGCGTATTGATAAACAGAAGTCGACGAATCAAACACACCCGATTTTCGAGAGATGATTTCTTCAGGGATTAGTGCGTTGGCGGCAACTTGGTTGCAAAATAACTCTATGGGCTGAAGTCTGTCGCGCCGAGGCATATCTGGAGCAACTTCATTTGAAATTCCTGATTGCGCAATCCAGATATGTGCCATCTCATGGACAAGCGTGAAGAGTTGGGCAGAATCCCAATCCTCTGAATTAATGAAAACAAACGGGGCGTACTCATCAGCAATAGCAAAGCCCTGGAATTCTTCGCTATCAAGTTTCATCTTCGAATGAATGAAACTCGTGCGCGAAATGAAAATACCTTTGGCTTCAGCTTTTTCGATCCACTCGTGAATAGGATCGTTGGAATATTGAGCAGGATTAATCTCCAGGACCTTTACCATATCACGGGCAACCGAGATGGGGTTGTCTTGAATCGAATATTTTCCCACGAAAGGAAGCCTGGTGCCATCACCGTCTCTTAACACGTCGTGTATCCATGCCTGTTTTTGCTGAAGTTCCCTGATGATAAAGATTGATGGAGTGCTAAGTGGCTGCGAGCCCTTGGTTCGGAAGTCATTAAGCGGTTGAAAATCCCTTGGAACTTCCGGCAAAAAAAACAATGCAAAGGGTCTTCGATACGCTTTTGCCAATACCTCACCCTGACGAATCGTAGGCTGGCTTGCACCGTCTTCCCACGCTGTCAGTTTTTCAGGGGAAACCGCAACTTTACCCGCAGCATCTTCCGTAGTCATTCTGGCCGACTCGCGTGCCCATTTCAGCACCTTTGGAGTGATGTATGCTTTGTCCGACATTTAAGTAAAGATACTACCGTCGTGGCTAAAAATGAAAGTCCAATGGCGACACAAGTTTTGACAACTCCTGTCAGTGCCGGCAAGCACGACTTCCCAATACAAAACTTCCCAAAAATATTCGCCAGCAATTCATCAGTCGATATTGGCAGAATTTTAATTGGCTACAAAGAATGCCGTGGAATGTCAAAATATCCTGCCGATTTCTACGGGCTTTCTGGAATGTTTCCACGGCATAGAAGGAACTGTTGATGAACGGTAGTCGCTCCGGTTCGCTCAATCCACGAATGCCACCGTCAAATCACGACTTTCGAAGGGTTACTATCGGGATCCGAAACAAGGGTGGAGTGAGAGTGGAGCAGGAGTGGAGAGAGAGTGGAGGATGATACAGCTAAGTAGGCCAATAGTGGAATTCGAGTGAATTCATTTCCGTTCCATTTATGTAAAGCGTAATGCTCATCGTAAGATCAGTTAGCTATATTGCAAGGATAATACTTCCCGGGCACCATTTCACAGATCAATTTGCAGAATTTGAAAAAAATAGGATTCTTATCGTTCGGACATTGGTCCAATACTCCAGGGTATAAGGTCCGAACAGCAAGTGATGCGTTGCATCAGTCTATTGAATTGGCTGTTGCGGCCGAAGAAATTGGTTTAGACGGTGCTTATTTTCGGGTACATCATTTTGCAGCTCAGTTAGCATCGCCATTTCCTTTGCTATCCGCTATCGGTGCAAGAACAAGCAAAATAGAGATTGGCACCGGCGTCATTGATATGCGTTATGAAAATCCGCTGTATATGGTGGAAGAGGCCGGCGCAGCTGATTTGATTTCGAGGGGCCGGTTGCAATTGGGCATCAGCCGGGGGTCGCCAGAACAGGTGATCGAGGGGTGGCGCTATTTTGGTTATAAGCCGGCTGATGGAGAAGCCGATTCAGATATGGGACGGCGTAAAGCGCTGGAATTTTTGGATAAGGTAAAGGGTGAAGGATTTGCCGAGCCTAACCCATACCCTATGTTTCCGAATCCTCCTGGTTTGTTACGCCTGGAACCTCACTCGCAGGGGCTGCGGGAACGGATCTGGTGGGGCGCTGCTTCGAATGCGACGGCTGTTTGGGCGGCTGAAAACGGCATGCACCTGCAAAGCTCTACGCTGAAGTTTGATGAAAGCGGCAAACCCTTCCATGTACAACAGGCAGAGCAAATCAGGTTGTACAAGGAAGCGTGGAAAAAAGCGGGACACCAGCGCGAGCCAAGGATTTCGGTAAGCCGGTCTATTTTCGCATTGGTTACCGATCAAGACAGATATTACTTCGGGCAGGAAACCAATGGAGCAGATAAAATCGGTTATATCGAAGCGGACAAGCGTGCCATTTTCGGAAGAAGCTATGCTGCCGCACCAGACCAACTCATCAAGGAATTGGCTAAGGACGAGGCCATTCAGGAAGCTGACACGGTCCTTTTGACAATACCCAATACATTAGGAGTTGACTACAATATACATGTCCTGTCTTCTATTTTAGAGCATGTCGCACCAGCATTAGGTTGGCGTTAAACCTCCGGAGAATTATGCAGCCTATACCAACTTCTCCTGAAGTAGAGCTTCCGAAATGGGAGAAAGTTCGAATTCCTACAATTTCAGATTATTTGCCATCTATTATTTCCCGATACAAAACTTCCCAAAAATATTCGCCAGCAAATCATCCGTCGTGATCTCCCCGGTAATCTCTCCTAAAAAATGCAACGCCTGCCGTATATCCATCGCCAGGAAATCACCTGTTACCCCGCCATCCATTCCCTGCAATACCCGGTCGAGGGCTTCTTTGGTTTGTAATAATTGGTGATAGTGACGCAGGTTCGTTACCAATACGTCTCCCCGTTTCACCGTGTCAACATGAAAGCGGGCGAGGATTGTATTCTTTAATTCCTGGATGTTCGTTTTCCTGGAAGCGGAAATCAATACGAAGCCGTCCTGTTCCAATTGCCTGAGCCTCTTCGGATCGGCCTTGTCCATTTTGTTGCCGACTTTCAAATAGGGGATTCCCAGGGCATCCAATTCTTTTACTTCTGAACGGATATCGTCAGCGGCTCCGTTCGATAGATCGAACAGGTACAGGATCAGCGAAGCTTTTTTCATTTGCTCACGGGTGCGCTCAACGCCCATGGCCTCGATCACGTCACGTGTTTCGCGAAGGCCGGCCGTGTCAATGAACCGGAAGTTAATGCCTCCCAGCACGATCTCGTCTTCGATCGTATCGCGGGTGGTGCCGGGAATATCGGAAACGATGGCCCTTTCCTCGTTGAGGAGAACGTTGAGCAGGGTGGATTTCCCGGCATTGGGTTTTCCGGCAATGACCGTGGGGATTCCATTCTTGATGACATTTCCCTGATC
>Ga0193731_1000545_pt1 | contig 12109 bp, 5 predicted proteins | sample U1a2metaG_FD_144920 | JGI IMG/M metagenome (GOLD analysis project Ga0193731, IMG submission 144920) | Soil microbial communities from a riparian zone of the East river system, Colorado, United States - U1a2 | ecosystem: Environmental > Terrestrial > Soil > Riparian zone | place: USA: East River...
CCGGCGTCCACAATTGACACGTAGCGGAACTGAGGGCGGCACCGGAAAATGACTGATAGAACTGATTGTACCATTTGCTGAAGTTGATAATCTTGTTGCCGTACTTTCCATAGACAAATGCATCCAGGGTGAAGTTCTTGTACTTCACTGTGATGTTCAACCCATACGTAAACTTGGGAACAGGGCTTCCCATGAATTTCCTGTCCGCATCTGTGATTTTACCATCTCCGTCAAGATCGGCAAATTTGAAACGGCCTGGCGCGGCACCATCTTGTGCAGCAGAATTGGTAACGTCGGCCGCATCCTTAAAGTAGCCGTTCATTTGGTACCCATAGAACGATGATATGGACTGACCCACTGCATTGCGAATAAAAGGCACGTTGCGGAAATTACCCGTTGTAAAGTAGGTTTGTCCCGGGGCAATTTCTGTGATTTTGTTCGACATCGGTGAAATGTTGCCATCCAAAATCAAACTCCAGTCGTCGTTCACTTTCACTCTCTTAATCACCTGGAAGTCAATTCCTTTGTTGACCATCGTCCCAATATTGACAAAAGGATTGTTTGGGTACACCCCCGCGCTGGCGGAGAAAGCAGGATTAAATAACAGCCCGCTGGTATTCTTCTGCCAGAATTCCAGAATTACATCCATTGTCCCATTGAGGAAGGTACCATCCAAACCAATGTTGCTGGTGATGTTTTTCTCCCAATGACCATTCGGGTTACCGACTTGAAGGGGTATAACTCCTGCAGCAACCGAGTTATTTGAACCCGTTATATCGTAGCCATTTCCTGGGCCACCTGTGAATAAGGTGTATTGATTCGATGCCGGAATACCTTGATTTCCCATGACACCCCAGCCACCCCGGATTTTCAAGTCATTGAGCCAACCTGAAGTTCCCTGCATAAACGATTCGGATGAAATGCGCCAGGCTCCCGAAATGGCAGGGAAATATCCCGTCCGTTGATTAACACCGAATGCCGATGCACGGTCCCGTCGCAGAGTAAAACTCACATAATATTTATCGCGAAAGTTATAGTCGGCCCGGCCAAATTCGGAGGCCAGTGTCCTGGTTTGAGCAACGCCACTGCCCACGGTGCGACCTGTTGAGTTTGTATTGGAAAGGGTAATGTAGTTTGGGTCACTACTGAAGGGGTTCAGTCCGGAACCACTCATTCCACGGCCAAAAGCGGGGTCCTTGATCGCCTCTAATCCACCTAATACAGCAATGGAATGATCGCCGAATTTGTTTGCATAACGTGCGGTATTCGTGAAAATCCAACTTGTGTTGAATCCGAACGACTCGTTTACCGGGCTCGAAGGCGGATTCTCTGCATTTTCATAAGCCTGGGGAGAATAATTAAAATAGTAGCCATAATTCAACTGTCCCCCAATGCTCGAGCGGAGTGTCAGGTGGTTGACCGGATCAACTTCTACATAGGCATTTCCGAAAACCTGCGTGAAATTGGTTTTGTTGTAATTCTTGTTCAATCTCAGAAGGCTCGAAACGGGATTACCAGGATTATTAAAGCCAGGCGCTGCTGTACCGCCCCAACCGCCGTTGACATCATGCACCGGTATAATAGTAGGCATCCGGTAGGCCAGGTTCAATTGGTTTTCGGATTGGGGATCTCCAATAATCGGATTGTCAATGTAAGCGATATTCAGGTTTTCACCGATCCTCACCATTTTGGCCGGCTTAAATTCAGAATTGAGACGAAGGGTGTAACGCTTCAGATACTGATCGATAGCCAAGCCCTGCTGATTGTAATAGGCCAGGTTCAAATAGTAGTGCGCCCGGTCCATTCCACCAGACATGCCTAACGAGTAGCGGTTGACTGGCGCAACCCGTGTCATCGCCTTGTACCAATCCGTTCCGGCCTTGTTTGCTGCAGTAACCTGAATAATAGGTCCTTTCTGATAATCCACATTGTAGTTGTTTAACGCCAGCTGAATCCTGGGATCGCCTGCATTGATATTACCGGTCGGTTTCCACGATCCATCCGATTGCTGAACCCCAACATTGATGTAATCGGGTAAGGTAGGGTTGTTAATATCATTGCCGTAAGGTTGGCCTGTAACATTGGAACCCCCGTTCCGCAGCGCCTCATACACCTTGTCCGCCTGTTGCTGTGGATTCAGGACACTGATCCCTTTACCAGGAAAGTTCAGCCCCGAACTCATATCAAAGTCGATCCGGGTTTTCCCGTCATTCTTTCCGTGCTTGGTGGTATAGACAATTACACCCGCAGCGGCCCGGGCACCATAGATGGAAGCTGCACCGGCATCTTTCAACACCGTTGTCGTCTCTATATCATAAGGGTTGAGATTGCTGACATCGTAGGTAGGCACTCCATCCACAATATAAAGTGCAGCATTACCGCCAAATGATCCAAAACCCCTGATACGTACCTGGCTCGCCGCACCCGGTTGTCCGGACGTCGTTACCTGGACACCCGCTACACGTCCTTGCAATGCCTGTTCAACATTGCCCACCGGTATGGCAGTCGTATACACCTTGGAGACCGTGGAAATGGCTGAAACGATATCCTGCTTGCGTTCACTGGTATACCCCGTTACCAGGACTTCTTGCAAGGCGGTGATATCCGGCGCCAACGAGACGTTGACAGCCGTTTGATTGTTGACCGCGATTTCCTGAGTTTTATATCCTATAAAGGAAATCACCAGGGTGGCTCCGGTACCGGAAACATTCAATACATATTTTCCTTCGTTATCGGTATTGGTACCATTTGAGGTCCCTTTCTCGACAATGGTTACTCCGGGCAACGGAGCGCCGTTCTCGTCACGAATGCTGCCGCCCACTTTGGTTTGCGCAAACAGGGCAGTCGATGTGAGAATCAATAGTAAGCTTACTATTAGCCTCACTCTCTTGTAGAATTTAATCATCATCATTGACCAATTAGGTTTTGTTTACTTGTTAAGGTTTTTGTTCTATAAATTAAATGTCCACCTCTACAACGGTTTCGCAAACGATCTTGTAGCTGTTTTTAGCCGCTTAAAATAAACCGAAACAGGTGTGACTTACCCTCGCCAATGGTCTCTTAACGAAATGTGTTTTCAAAAAGCACGGCGTAATCTTGCAGCTATTTTTGGCCGCTTATAAAAAAAAGTAAAGACAGGTGTGACTTAAGAAAAAGAATTACCTCTTCATTAAATGTATTTTAGAATACCGTTCGCAAAGTTACCGTGGTGGGCACGGTTGCATTGACGACACGCTCACATTGAACGTACCGCATTGAAATCAGTGAGTAGCGGGAGTGATTTTTCTTGTTTGGCCTTTATGATCAATGCTCTCCCTCGTTTTGGGGTAGTACCTGGTCGATGGTTGCCATTCCGCCGTTGCATTGATCCGGAGAGGACAGGCCCGGGGCGCCTGATAATAATTATTCAGTCCCAGGTTTCCGAAAATGTAATCGACGTTTTATAAAAAGCAAATAAAAAAAACGAAGGCCAACATAATTGGCCTTCGTTTAAGAGCAAAAATTAACAAGGTTTAGAAACCGGGATTCTGTTTAAGAACATCGGCTGTCACCAGGTCAATTTGGGGTTGAGGGATAGGAAGCAATTCATCTTTTCCCGGATGGAAGACAGCATCAGGAGATTTAAGGGCTCCCAATTGTGTCTTATTGCGTTCATAATTCAGGAAAGCATTCAGCTCGGTATTGGCAGTACCCCAGCGGACCAGGTCAAAGAAACGGTGTCCTTCACCTGAAAGTTCCACTTTGCGTTCAAATCTGACCTTGGTGCGTGCATCTGCCTGATCGGTAAAGACATAGGGAGTAATCACATAATTGGCTGCAGGGGTTCCATCCACATCTTTTACAAATCCTGCCGGATTCGCAGCTCTGTTACGGACAGCATTGGTATAGTTCAACGCCGTCGCCAGGCTTCCTATTTCTATTTCTGCTTCTGCGGCCATCAGTAAAACATCAGCAAAACGAATGATCGGAAAGTTGATGGCAGTATAGCCCGGAGTCCAGGAAGTGTTGTCCTGAAGCGTTCCCTTGTCCGTTTTGTAATAAACAAACTTCTTAGTCGCATAAGGGCCGGCATTCGGTTGGTTGCGGATCCAGGCCTTGCCAGGGAAGGCAGTGTACTTGGCTGGATCGGCCCAGTCCAGATAAGGGATCCCCCGGCGACCAATGGAGTGATCGATACGCGGGTCCATAGGCGGGTTCGCCGTGTTTTCAACCCAAACCAATTTCCAATTGGTGGCATCCGTTAGCGGATCATTGCCCGTGTTTTTAGCCAGCGCGACATAAACGCGTTCTTGATTGGGTTTAGCAGGATCAAATCGTGAAACAGTGGCATCTTTTGCGAATTCCGCCGTTGCCTTCCATGGCGAACCCGTTTCAATGGACATATCCGTCACCAGTTCATTGGCCGCTGAATTATAAGATTCATCCAGCAAGGGCTGTCCCAGCGCATCTGTCCGGAATGAATTGCCCATCGCAAAGGTAGGCTGGAAGAAACTACAGCAATTACCCGGTCCGTCCGAACCCGTGTTGTAGGGCCAGTTAAGGTCAAACTCAGGATTGGCATTGTTGACGCTACCGGTATTGGCAGCAGACTGATAAGCCCAAATAGATTCTTCATTGTTATCATTGGTACCTTTGAATACATTTGCAAAAAGAGGCACCAATCCATACGTCTTGTCATTGGAAGTCTTCCCTTTGCCCGTTCCATCCGGATTGACGATCTCATCAAACTTGGCTTTGGCTTCAGTATATTTTTTCTCATACAAAAATATCTTTCCCAGGTAGGCCGTGGCAGCGCCCTTGTTAACTTTTCCAACCTGACTTTGTGTTACCGGAAGATTGTTGTAGGCAATCGTCATGTCAGCTTCAATCTTGGGGTAAAGGTCAATATCATTCTTTACCTTTTCAATACCACCTTCCACCCCGCCCGCGGATGGCAAAACGTCAATGTTCTCGTCAACATAAGGCGTATTCCCAAAAGCCCGTTTCAGTTCGAAATAAAAGTGCGCCCTTAAGAATTTGGCCTGTGCTTCATAGGATATTTTATCCGCATCCGTAACGTCCGGACCTGGCGCTTTCAATAACCTTAAAAGAGCATTCGCACGCGCTATGCCTTCATAGTTACCGTTCCACTTTTCCAGAATTACTCCCTGAGAAGCAAGCGCTTCAAACCGTTGGATCGGATTGATATCACTGAAGTCCCCGGGATCAGTCCCTTTACCGGCATCTCCGCCGCGGATACTGCCCCAAACCCAGTTACTGGGACTGGCCATACGACCAGCGCGTCCGTTTACCTGTGAGTAAATGGCAATAAGCGCATTCTCCAGACCTAGCTTTCCAGACAGTAACCCTGCATTCAGGTTGCCGGTTACGGGAACATCAAGGAAGGAGTCTTTACACGAATACAACAGGGACACCACCGCAATAACGGCAAGGATTACCCCACTTTTGATTCTTTTATTTATAACATCTTTCATAGTATGATTTATTAAAAAATAAATGTCTGTTAAAATCCAAGATTAAGACCCAACGTGTACTGCTTGGTAAGCGGGTAGTTGCCTACATCAATACCAAAATTGGTATCTGCATTTCCACCCACGCCCGGATCCAGGCCCTTGTATTTCGTTATCGTAAACAGGTTGTTGGCCGCCGCATAAACCCGCAGTTTTGTCATTTTCCATTTGTCCACCATAGAGGCCGGGAAGGTATATCCTACCGTTACGTTCTGGAGCCTCAGGTAATTTCCATTCTCAACATAGTATGAGTTGGCAATCTGGTTGGTACTAAAGTTGGAAGCACTCTCGAAAATAGGAATGGTTGCACCCGTATTGGTCGGCGTCCAGGAATCCTTTACCCGTGTAGCAATGGCCGCACCCTGGAAGGAGGGATAGAAATCAGTAAACCATCTTGAAGCATTGAATATTTTACCACCCAGTGAGGTATACATGTAGGCGGTTAAATCAATGCCTTTCCAGCGAAGGATAAAGTTAAAGCCTCCGGTAAATTTGGGTACAGGACTTCCCATAAAGGTTCTGTCATTATCATCAATCTTACCATCGCCATTAACATCCTTGTACTTAAGCCTTCCGGCAGCAGCTCCGTTCTGAGTGGCATGATTCGAAACATCTCCGGCATCCTGGAAAAGGCCCTCTACAATATATCCATAGAAAGAAGAAATAGGATAGTTCAGCTGATTCCGGATAGGATTAAGACCCCTGAACCCGGGGTTGACGGTCGTCAGATAAGTTTGACCGGGAGCAATAGATGTAATTTCGTTCTTCAGCCAGCTTCCTGTCAAGGTTGCTTCGTATTTCAAGTCGCCCGTGAAATTGCCCTTGGTGGTGATGGCAAGGTCGATCCCCTTGTTTAACATTCTGGCAATATTAACAAACGGCGCATTCGTGTTGGGGCCCGCTGTTGACGTAATCGGAAGTTGGTACAGCAGATCTTTCGTGTCTTTTTGCCAGAAGTCAACAATGACGTCGAGTTTCCCGCCAAAGAACAGTCCGTCGATACCAACATTTTTTGTAATACTGGTTTCCCATTTTGCCTCATCGTTTCCAATGCGCGTACGGTAGAATCCCGTAGTGGCCTTGGAATTGGCCCCGGTAATATCGTAGGAAGAATTGCCAACCGATCCACCATAAAGGCTGTACTGATTGAGAGGGTCAACATTGTTTGAGTTACCCATCGCTCCATACCCTCCGCGGATTTTCAAGTCATTGACAAAAGATACGCTTTGCATAAAGGGTTCAGAGGAAATTCTCCAGGCAGCGGAAGCGGCGGGGAATACACCATAGCGTTGATTTTTACTGAAACGGGAAGACCCATCCCGGCGAATAACCAGGCCTAGAATGTATTTCTCTTTGAAAGAATATTTAACGTTGCCAAAATAAGAGCTGAAATTAACGCCTTTTGATTGGGAACTAAATGGCGGGTTCGTGCTTGCTAAATTCGTAATGTTGATGTAGTTCGGGTCCCAGGAGAACGGATTAATTCCGTTCTGGCTGGAGTTCCAGCCCGCACCCGTGTTCAACGCTTCCTGACCTGCCAGCAAATCAATGTTGTGCTCGCCAAACTTCAATTTGTAGTTCGCGGTATTGGTAACGGTCCATGCCAACGAATAAGATTGAAATTGAGAAAATCCAAACGCTGAATTATTCTCCGAGTTTTCATACTGCCACCGTGAATAATTCCGGCCAAAGACATCCTGATAATTTCCACCAATACTGGTCCGCAAGGTTAATCCCGGAATAGGATCCAATTCTGCATAGATGTTGCCATATACACCGCCTGAAAAGGCTCTGTCATTTGCCTGGCCTTCCCTGCTGGCGACAGGATTTCTTGGATTGTTGAACCCTTTGGCAGCTGTGCCAGCATAACCACCGAACACATCATGAACGGGTATGATTGAAGGCATGCGGAAGGCCGATAAAATATCATTCTCATCCGCAGCAATACCTTGACCCCCGCTGCTTCCTGAAAGACCAAGGGCTTGCCGGTAGGTTACCTGGATATTTTCACCAACTCTTAGGTTCTTCAAAATATCAAATTCACTGTTTACCCTAATGGCATATCGCTTAAGGCTATTATTCAAAAGAATACCCTTCTGATCCTGAGCGCTTAATCCGATATAAAACCGGTGACTTTCACCACCGCCGCTAAAACCAAGGGTTTGCCTGTAAACAGGAGCATTGCGTGTAATCTCCTTGAACCAATCCGTTCCACCTTTGTTGGCTGCAATAACCTGGTAAATGGAACCCTTCCTGGGATCAACATTATACTTCAATTTTTCTGCATCAAGGTCAACCGTGCCTGTAATTCCCGGAGTCCCGCCTACACTAAGGTAATCCGGAATCACGGGAGTCGGGCCTTTGCCAAACTGAGGGTGATTGAAGGTGGCAAGGGCCGCTACCGGATCGGCGCCATTTTGTACGGCTGTATTCTTGATCGCATTGAATGTCCAATCTGCAAAATCGGTTGGATTCATCATGTCTATTCCCTTACCCGGGCTAGTAAACCCATACATGCCATCATAGGTAACATTCAATTTCTGATTTCTTTTACCTCTTTTTGTCGTGTACACAATTACACCGGAAGCAGCTCTTGCTCCGTAAATAGAAGCAGATGCAGCATCTTTTAACACCGTTGTTGTTTCTATGTCATCCGGATTCAGAAAACTGATGTCGGCGGTAGGCACACCATCCACAATATAAAGAGGCTGGTTGCCACCAAAAGCACCAAAACCACGTACCCGCACCTGGCTGGTTGTACCCGGTTGTCCGTTCGTGATGACCGTTACGCCAGGAACACGACCTTGCAACATTTGCTCTACGTTACCCGTGGGAGCAAATACAAGATCTTTTGCCTTGACAGAGGAAACGGCGCCCGTTAGTTCCCTGCGCTTATCAACACTGTACCCCGTTACAACCACTTCCTCCAGGTTTGTAACATCGGGTTTCAGAGACACTTCGATGTTGGTCTGACTACCCACGGAAATTTCCGAAGCAGAATAACCAACAAAAGTGAACGACAGGACATCCGTGTCCTTTGTGCTAATCCTGAATTGCCCATTGGCATCCGTCAGGGTACCGGTAGTGGTACCTTTGACCAGCACACTTACTCCGGGGATTGGAGAACCAGTTTCATCTTTAACAGTGCCAGAGACCACCTTGTCCTGGGCAAACACCGCAAAAGATGAAATCAAACAGAGGAGAAACAACAATGTTCTCCTGCTACTTTTGTAAACTTTCATCATAGATTAATTGGGGGTTAATTGTTTAGGTGTTAGGGTTTTAATTCCTGTCGGTTGATTCAGATCTTACATCAGAGGCAACTGCACCTCCTTCAATACTCCGTTTAAACCTTTTAATAACCGTTAAATATATTGAAAACGCACACGATTCCGCAAACGTTTCAGTAGCTTTTTTTAAAAGCCATACGACCGTTCGTTTCTAATGATTGTCTATATTCTTCTCGTTTTGTGTGTAAACTTGTCCGATGAATCTGATCCGCCTGAAGTAAAACCATATGAGACGCATCGAACCATTGGATATCCAAAACGCAACCATCGATGAACGCAATTGGACTGCCCATCTGATCGCCGCATCGGAGCCATGGATCACGCTCAAGACTTCCCTTGAGCAATGCCTTGCGGTCTGTTCGGATCCCGGGTACATGATCTATATCGCTCACGTTGGTGGCCAGCCATGCGGCGCGATTATTCTCCACCCAAGCGGCCTCGCCAGCTCTCCTTATATAAAGACGGTCGTTGTAGCCGAGGCATACCGCAGCCGGGGTGTTGGCGAAGGCATGATTACCTTTGCAGAAAATCATTTCAGGGACAACTCGAAGCACATTTTTCTTTGTGTTTCTTCCTTCAATAAGAAAGCACATGCTTTTTACAAGCGCCTGGGATATCATCCGGTAGGAGAATTCAAAGACTATGTGATAGAAGGCGAATCGGAATTGTTATTGTACAAACGCCTGCGATGAATTCCCAACGCCTTCCCTGGTCCATCGTGGCCATGCTCTGTGCCACAGCCACGGCGAGTTACATTTGCCGGGTCAATGTTTCCACCGCCGGCATCTTGCTGATGGAGGAGTTCCACCTGACGCAAGTAGAAATGGGTCGCATTTTCAGCGCTTTTTTACTTGGGTATGCTTTGTTCCAGATTCCGGCCGGCATGTTGGCCGACCGCATTGGCGCACGCAAAGTCCTGATGTGGGCATCCGGTTTCTGGGTCGCCACCACAGTGATACAAGCAGCAGTTGGAAGGGGACTGCTTCAAACTGCTACAATATCCGCCACAGTAACCATTTTCCTGGTTTGCCGATTCTTCCTCGGCATCGCTGAAGCGCCAACCTATACTGCCGCCGGGCAAGGTGTATCACGCTGGGTCTTGCCTCGCTTTCAGGGCAGGGCCAACGGCATAGTCATCGCTTCCATCGGCTTGGGATCTGCCCTCGCTCCTCCCCTTGTTTCCAACGTGATGGTTCATTGGGGATGGCGCGCCGGCATCCTGATCTCTGCTCTCCCGGCCCTGATGGTTGCATTGATTTGGTTGCGTTTGCCTGAACCACCTGCCGCAAGCCCTCCTGCAGCGGTACAGAAAAATAATGTGCCTGCTCCCGGTGTCATTGGCAATCTGCGAACATCAAGTTTTGTGCTTCTCACCTTGAGCTATACCCTGCAGGGCTACGTCGGTTATATCTTCGTATCCTGGTTTTACCTTTACCTCGTACAAGAGCGTCATTTTGGATTACTCAGCGGTGCCTGGATGAGCAGTCTTCCTTGGATGTTGTCCATTGTTTCCATTCCCCTGGGCGGTTTGATCTCAGACCGTTTATCGGTGGGTTCTTTGGGGCAACGCTGGGGCCGCCGTTTTGTTCCGATCCTGGGTATGGCACTGTCCGGCGTCCTGATATCTATTGGCGCCCACACCGACAGCGCCGTGATCGCGGCCATTTCACTGGCCTTCGCAACAGCATTTGTGTTATGTGTTGAGGGCCCGTTCTGGACCATGATGATGAACATCGCCGGGCCCCGAAGTGGATCGGCCGGAGGGATCATGAATATGGGAAGTAATGTCGGGGGACTTATTTCTCCGGCGTTGACGCCCGTCCTGGCCGGGTATATTGGTTGGGAAAACGCTCTCCACGTCGCTGCAGGTCTTGCCATCATCGCGGCGTTATTGTGGCTCGGGATACGGCCCGCCCAACAGGAAGTACAAGAGGAAGCTCCAACAATCGAAAGGATTGGTTAATTTCGTTTGTAAATCAATTGCAAGCCAGATTTTATATCGACGGCGTTGTGCGTTGAAAATAAAATAGTAGACTGCCACCTCAAAGCATTACCTAAACAAAATCATCATGAAACCCGCCTTCTTCCTGTTCTTCTTTTGTGCGCTAAACTTTGCTGTTGCACAAAATTCACCCGTCGGTGTTTTTCAGAATCATGCCGATATTGGCAATCCCAAACTTGCCGGCGCCGCTGTCTATGACGAGGGCACTCAATCGTATCAACTCAAGGGAGCCGGCTACAATATCTGGTTTGGAAGGGATGAATTTCAATATGCATTCAATAAACTCAAAGGGGACTTCATTCTTACCGCCAATTTTGAATTTGTCGGTGCCGGCAAAGAGGCCCACAGGAAAATAGGGTGGATGGTCAGGGCATCAACGGATGACAATGCTCCTCATTACAGTGCCGTGCTCCATGGTGATGGTCTGACGATGCTTCAATGGAGGCCCTTGAAAGGCGCGTTCATGAGAGATCCGGAAGATCAACTGTCGGCGTCCAAAAAAAATTACACGATCTTACCCGGGCGAGCCCCTTCAATTGATCGGATCTACTCACATGGACGCCATGCCGGACGAGCTGCTGGCCGGATTATTTATCAGTTCTCATAATGCAGACAATGTGGAAGAAGCGAAGGTCTGGAACGTTCGCATCGATAAACCTGTCGGCGATGATTACAATCCGGGCAAAGACGGGTGGCTGGGTTGCCGGCTCGAAACCATGACCGTTGCCGATGGTCGCCGGAGAGTAATCCGGGAGTCGAAAGGAAGGTTTGAAGCTCCCAACTGGATGCCGGACGGGAAAAAGCTTTTGTTCAATGAAGGCGGATCGTTGTTCAAAATTCCTGTCGAAGGCGGAACGCCGGAGAAACTCAACACGGGGTTTGCCGATCATAACAACAACGACCATGGTATTTCCTTCGACGGAAAAATGCTGGCCATAAGTAATCAGCGTGAAGGCCTGCCCGGCGGAGGCTCAACAGTATATGTCCTGCCCCTGGAAGGAGGCACGCCAAAATTGCTAACTGAAAAGACACCTTCCTACTGGCACGGCTGGGCGCCGAATGGCAAGGAAGTCGCCTTTGTCGGGCAGCGCGACGGTAAGGTTTATGATATCTATAAAATTTCTGTCAACGGAGGGGAAGAGATTCAGCTCACGAACAACAAAGGAACACACGTTGATGGACCTGAATATTCCCCCGACGGGAAATACATCTACTACAATGGCAACCAGTCGGGCACCATGCAGATCTGGCGCATGAAACCGGATGGAACGGGCAAGGAGCAGCTTACGTTTGACGAGTACAATAGT
>Ga0193731_1000546_pt1 | contig 12106 bp, 12 predicted proteins | sample U1a2metaG_FD_144920 | JGI IMG/M metagenome (GOLD analysis project Ga0193731, IMG submission 144920) | Soil microbial communities from a riparian zone of the East river system, Colorado, United States - U1a2 | ecosystem: Environmental > Terrestrial > Soil > Riparian zone | place: USA: East River...
ATTGTCTCCCGCAGATCTCGCAGATTTACGCAGCGCTATTCTCGGATTGTCTCCCGCAGACCTGTCCGACGAAGCCTTGGCGTAGTCGGATCTCGCAGATTTACGCAGCGCTATTCTCGGATTGTCTCCCGCAGATCTCGCAGATCTACGCTGAATGCTCGGCAAGGATCTTCCACCATCGCTATAGCGCTTCCGAACGCTGACTGACGGCTTAGTGTTGCAGCCGAAGCTTCTGCGTAAATCTGCGCGATCTGCGGGAAACAAACTACGAGACCTGCGGAACAGCTTCGCTCCGATTGACCTTGTCATTTTTGTGGTCCCACTCGATCAAACCATCCTTAAGCCGAATGATCCGGTGGGCATAGTGGGCAATGTCGTCTTCGTGCGTCACCATAATGATCGTGTTACCCTTGTCGTGAAGTTCCTGAAATAATCCCATGATGTCATAGGATGTTTTGGAGTCAAGATTACCGGTGGGTTCATCGGCCAGGATGATGGAAGGGCTATTTACCAAAGCACGGGCGATGGCAACACGTTGTCGCTGCCCCCCGGACAGCTCATTCGGTTTATGGTGCCAGCGATCGGCCAGGCTAACGCTCTCGAGGGCAGCCATGGCCATTTCATCGCGATCGCCTTTGCCGTATCCCGCGTAGATGAGCGGCAGAGCAACATTCTCTAAGGCGGAAGCACGGGGAAGAAGATTGAATGTCTGAAACACAAAACCGATTTCTTTATTTCTAACCTCCGCCAATTCATTCTCGGTCATCTCACTTACCATATGGTTATTGAGCATATAGGTTCCCGAAGTAGGCGTATCCAGACAGCCAACGATGTTCATCAGTGTTGATTTGCCGGAACCGGAAGGCCCCATGAACGCCACGTATTCACCTTTGTCAATGACAATGGAGATGGATTGCAACGCGTTCACAATGTTGGTTCCCATCCTGTACATGCGGGAAATCTCGTGGGTTTCAATGATTTTGGGCATTCGTAGGTGATTTACTTCAGAGGATGTGGGGAAGATTGAAAAAGTCTTATAGGCTTGAACTGGTTGCAGATGATTTGGTTACAAATTTGGTCCAAAAATGAGAGAATTCAGCGTCAGGCAAGCAAATTACGCAAAGGCAGCGCTGAACCATAACGCAGTAATGACGTTTTTAAGGTGTAAAAGTTACTGGTTTAAATTCTGAATTGAAACGTATTAGTCTTGCTGGAGAAGTCACCCGTGTTGTACACCCTCTCCGAATAGGACACTTCGTTCTGTTTGTCCACCAGGACAACCGTGGAGCACCGCGTACCGTAGCTGCCGGTTTTAATAAACATGGAGGACAATGCCTGCTCCCACTCCGACCCCACGCCCGTCTCAGGAAGGTCCCCGGCCGGCGCCCGCTGTTCATCGTATAGGGCGTCCAGCAACGCGCCCGGCTGAAGTTTCGGCGCTTTTAGAAGGGACTCGAATTTATCTTTTACCCTTGTCACTTTTGGCCAGGGAGTATCCAACAAATGGTTACTTAATCCATGAAATCCACTTTCAATCTTCACCACACCTTGTCCGTAGTTGGAATAATAAAATAACTCATCCTGGTCACCTGCGATCAGATTGAAGCCATTGTATTCTTTCCCGCGGGGTTCCAGGTCTTTTAAATACCGTTCGGGAGTGACAGGATGAATCAAATAATCGGAAACCAGTTTTCCCCGCGTGGGTGCCTTCGGATTGATGTTCTTCGGATCGCGGTAGTTGGTCACCATCGCAATCTTTCCGGCCTTCGTCATCGCCATCCAGGTACCCATTGCTTCAAGATCACGTCCACCCAGGATGTCGGGATGATCCTCCCAATACGCAACGGGAGCAGTTTTGCGACTGTAAAATTCATCGCGGTTGGCAGCTATGATGAGTTTGTAGGTGGGGTGCGTGTTGAGTGAAAAGAAGATGAGGCACATGGGGTCGGTAATCAGTGATCGGTGATCGGTGGAGTATGCAAGGTTACTAAACGTGTGGCAATGATTTTGATACTAAGGTCGAATCCACCGATAACCGATCACCGATAACCGATCACCTATCCCCTGACTAGTCGTCAAAAAGTTCCAACTGGGAAGGCAACAATTGAAAAGACTTCCGGTGATACGGGGTGATCCCAAGTCCCCTAATACCTTCCCGGTGTTCCAACGTCGCGTACCCCACGTTAGTTTCCCAGCCGTAGCCGGGAAATTGCTCTGCCAGTCTGGTCATGAGATCGTCACGATATGTTTTGGCCAGGACCGACGCAGCGGCAATCGAAAGATACGTAGCATCGCCTTTGATAATACATTCAAACCGGATCGCCCCATAGGGCTTAAAACGGTTGCCGTCGATTAATAAAAGTTCAGGCCTTAGTTTTAAATTGTCGAGGGCATCGTGCATGGCTTTGAACGACGCATTCAGAATGTTGATCTGATCGATCTCATGATTATCCACTTCCGCAATAGCCCAACCGATTGCATCACGAAGGATGTCTATGCGAAGGCTTTCGCGTTCTTCCCGTGTAAGTTGCTTGGAATCATTGAGCTGCTCGTGCCGGTAATTTTTTGGAAGGATAACGGCGGCCGCCACCACCGGCCCGGCAAGGCAGCCCCGGCCTACCTCATCACATCCGGCTTCCACCAGATCCGGGCTAAAAGATGACCGTAGCATATACAAACTTAGCATGGAAATAGACCTTGCAAAAAAGAATTCAATAGTTTTGAATTTCGCGTCGGAATTTGCGAGGAGTTTCCAGCAGATCTCGCGGATTTTCGCAGAACGCATAAGGCACGCTATCATTATGACAAAAAGAGGAAAGAATTTGTGGAAAACGCTGTCGAGGGAGGATATTTATGAAAATCCATGGATCAAACTGGAAGAACACCAGGTGATCAATCCAGGAGGCGGCAAGGGGATTTACGGAAAAGTTCACTTTAAAAACACGGCCATCGGCATTGTTCCGCTGGATGAGAACGGTACTACCTGGCTGGTCGGCCAGCATCGATATACGTTGAACGAGTGGTCGTGGGAGATTCCCGAAGGAGGAGGGCCATTCGAAAAGAGTATTCTGGAATCGGCCAGGCGGGAGTTAAAAGAAGAAACAGGATTGAGCGCAAAAAAGTGGACTCAAATCCTCAAGACGCATCTCTCCAATTCCGTCTCAGACGAAGTGGGGTTTATCTTCCTGGCCGAGGATATTCGCGAAGGGAAGACAAGTCCGGAACCAACCGAAGCCGATATGATCATCCGGAAACTTCCTTTCCGGGAGGCATTGAACATGGTCTTGCAGGGAGAAATAACTGACGGACTGAGTGTGATGGGAATTCTCCTGGTGGCACGCAAGTTGAAACTCTAATCGCTGGTCATTGGTCATTAGTCATTGGTCATTGGTGGGGAGACACAAATTAATAACAAACCACCAATGACTAATCTAATGACTATCTTTTGGAAAAGTATAGAATCATGACTGACTTGGCGAAGCCCGTGCGGCAATCCCAAACGACCATAACCGAATTAATGATCCCTTCCTATGCCAATTTCGGAGGGAAAATCCATGGCGGCATATTGCTCTCATTAATGGACAAAGTGGCCTATGCCTGTTCCGCCAAACACGCCGGCACGTATTGTGTCACCGTTTCTGTCGACCGCGTAGAGTTTTTACAGCCTGTGGACGTGGGGGAATTGGTGTCCCTGATGGCATCGGTCAATTATGTCGGCAGAACCTCCATGATCGTTGGCATCCGGGTGGAGTCACAGAACGTAAGAAAGGGAACCATCAAACACACAAATTCATCCTACTTTACGATGGTGGCGAAAGGGGATGACGATAAACCGGCCCTCGTTCCGGAACTTATTTTAGAAAACAACGAGGACATCAAGCGATTTATCGAGGCCATGGGGATGAAAGCCATTCGCAGCAAAGTGAGAGACGAAATGGACGACGCGAAATCCACAATCGATGTAAGGCGGGCCGGAGACATTCTGAAAAATGAACGGTGCCGGATTGCGCTAAAACAATAAGGCAACGGCAGGTTCACGCAAAGAACGCTAAGGAAATGCGCAAAGACGCTAAGGGTATTGATCATCCAACCGCTCGAAAGCTTTGCGCTCTTTGCGTTCGTACTTTGCGGCCTTTGCGTGAAATTTCAGTGACTAAAGGAGAACGTGACCCATGAAAATTTTGAGAAGGCTTCACACCGCCTATGGCTTTGGCGTCTTTGCCATTTTATTTCTCATTTTATTTCCCTTCCTCCTCATCCCTATTATTTTCCCCGGGCAATTTCAATGGATCGGCATCGTGAATCGATGGTGGGCGAAGCTCCTGTTTATCTTTTGCCTTTTGCCGTACCGCGTTGAGTGCCGCTCCCGGCTCGATCCCAACACGCTATATATTTTTTGTCCCAATCATTTTTCTTACCTCGATATCCCTACCATGGGACTTACTCCCATCAACACTATTTTTGTTGGGAAGAGTGAAATGGAAAAAATTCCACTGTTCGGGTTTATGTACCGTCGACTACACATCACAGTCAACCGGGCAAGCCTGAAAAGCAAATTCAATACCTTGAAGAATTCCTGTGACGCTCTGGACGCCGGAAAAAGTCTGGTAATTTTTCCCGAAGGAGGAATTACAACACGCCACCCTCCCCAGATGGGCCGGTTCAAGGAGGGCGCCTTCCGGATTGCCATAGAGAAACAAATTCCCATTGTTCCTGTCACCATTACCAACAATTGGATAATTTTGCCCGATTCCAGGCACCCGCTGCTTCACCGGGGAACGATTAAGATCATCTTTCACGAGCCCATCGATACCCGCGGGATGGCGCTGGAGGACACCCACCGGCTAAAAGAAGCGGTGCATAACATCATTGATACGGAATTGAAAAAGTATGCAAATTGATAAAGAGACCCTGAATAAGATCGCTCATCTGGCGCGGTTGGAATTTGATGACAAGAACACCGAGAAAATGCTGAAAGACATGAATGGTATCATCGCGTTCGTAGAAAAACTCAACGAAGTGAATACCGATGGCGTAGAACCCCTCACCACCATGAGCCACGAAGTAAATGCGCTCCGCGAAGACGAAGTGACACCACACCTCTCCCATGAACGCGCCCTGAAAAATGCACCCGGGAAAGATTCGGATTATTTTCGCGTGCCGAAAGTATTGGAATAATTTGCTCCCCTGACGCTCATTATTTTTTGCATCTTCGCTGAGCCAAGGGATCAAATACGAGCGCATTATGTACTCCATCGCCTTCTGGAAAATCTGGCCTGCTGTTTATCAACGTCTCCTGGCTGTTGCCATTGGACTATTTATCCTGTCGCAGGGTTTCCTGTGGGTTTCCAATTTTCGTTCCCCGGCGCCCGTGCTTTCGAAACTACATTTTCAGCAACTGGAACCCCTGGAAATTCCGGTACAGCAATTTCAGCAAGGCACCACACCACTTACCATTTCGACCGATGCCTATCTGGTTTTCGAACACATTTTCGGGGGACCCATACAACCGAATAACACCGCTCATTATTTTTTTCTTCTCCTCCTTCTTGCCGGCATCGTCTTCCTCCTTACGGTCCTCACCACATTAACAAGGTTCTGGTTCTTCACGGGGATGGCCCTATTCATTTTACTGGTTGCCAGTTTACGTTTGGATGCCCTGGAGTTGTTTGGATCGACAAACAAAGTACCCGTTGTGGTCGTCCTGGCCGGCTATGGCCTCATCGGATATTATTTTCATGCCCTCCGGCCTTCGACTGCTTTTTTCAAACGATGGGCAACGTTCGCTTTGGTCACGGTAGCAATTGGATCCGGTATTGTCTTCTCCGCCCGGATCCATGAGCCCTTACTTTATCTCGCCGCCAACGGCCTGATCGCGGGTACGATTCTCACCATCGTCTTTATCTTCATGGTGGCGCACGAGATCATTGCTTCTTTCATTTTTGTTGTCACCCGGGGAACAAAACAAAAGAAAAGTTTGCAGCACTTTCTCATTATCACGACCATTTACCTGGTCAACCTCGCCCTCCTCTACGCTGATAAAAAACATCTCGTGAAATGGAATTTCTTCCCTTTCAGTCTATTCTTATTGGTCACTGTTTCCGGTGTGCTGGGGATCTGGGGTTTTCGCCGCCGCGAACCCCAATATGAATCCATCCTTAAAGCAGACCCGTACGGGGCTTATTTTTTTGTGGCCTTGGCCGGAATTGGTTTCGGCACCATGGGCTGTTTCCTGGCCTCGGCCAATGATCCTGGAATTCAACTGTTCCAGGACGCCATTCTTTACAGCCACCTGGGGTACGGACTTATTTTTCTTATCTACATCATCGTCAACTTTCTTTCGTTGTTGGGCGGCAATCTGCAAGTCCATAAAGTATTGTACAAACCGACAGTCATGCCCTATTTCACCTTCCGGTTTGCCGGATTGATAACCACATTTGCTTTTTTTGCTTACTCCAACTGGATGGTATCGGTCAACCAGGCCTATGCCGGCTATTACAACGCCATGGGTGATTTCCATCTTTCACAAGACTCGGTACCACTGGCAGAAGGATATTATCAACGATCTGTTTTTCTCGCTACACGAAATTACCACGCCCATTACGGCCTGGCCCAATTTCTCGGCGCCCGCGGCGAATACGAAAAGGAAAAGCAAGAATATACCCGGCTCGTGGATGGCAGGCCGTTGGATCTAGCCTATCTCAATTTAAGTCAGCTTTATGCAAGCGACAATTCCTTGCCCGCTTCGGCCCTCGTCCTGAGGCAAGGGCTTGCTGATTTTCCCAAGAACGGCCTTTTGCAAAATGCGTTGAGCCTGGTCAATTACCGGATGGGCCTGCGCGACTCTGCCTTGCTGATGGCCAATGCCGCACGAAATTCAGTACAGTCGAAAGGGGAAGCCGAAACCAACCTGGCAGGATTCAATGCAAAATTTCAGTCGCGTTTTCCGGCTGACTCCTTGATGGTTCTTTTGAATGCAAATCACCCCGGCGTCAAAAGCAATATCCTGGCGCTGGCCGCCTTGCAAGGAAAGGCCGTGCCCTTGAACGTCGATCCCGGACCGGACACGGTACTGACCGTGTATTCCGCCACCGCACTGAACAATTACCTCATCAACAGTCTTACCCTTGTGGACACCGCCCTGGTTTCCAAAACGATACAGCTGGCAAGAAAACCTTCCAATTCCTACTTTAAGAATTTTCTCTTGTCGGCAGCAGCACATGCCTGTTACCGGAACGGACAAACCGCGCTCGCCTTTAAGCTCATGCACGAAATCGCTTTCCTGGGTCAGCAGTCAAAATATTACAACACGTTGGGTTTATGGGCAATGGAACAAGGGGCTGAAGAAAATGCAGTTCATTTCCTGGACGAAGCGATACGCCTGAACGGGACTACCTCCTATTTCAACCGGGCTGTTGCCTTGACAGAGGCAGGTGATTTTAATGAAGCATTATCGGCATGGGACAGTTTGCGTCTATCCGGAGATTCTGAAACTCAAAAACGTGCCGCAAACATGATCCTGCTGTTAAAGGCGACCCCACAGCAGGCCCTTTCCTTCGGCAACGAAGTGAAGTTTGAATTCTCCCGCCACCGTTTTTCCGCTGCCCAGGGGGAGGATTTCGAAAAATTCATTAACACGATTACCGATCCGGGACTTCGGGCGCGCGCAGTTGTTGACCGCACGAAGCGATTGGAGGAAATGGATGATACCGGGCTGGCGTTGGTCGCTTTTGCATTGGTAAAAGGCCTGAAGCTTTCGGATAAAAATAGTTACGAAGAAATCCTGCACCTCACCTTACGGTTTCTTGCACGGCAACAGCAATGGTCATTATTGGAACAACAGCTTCATTCGGACATTCAATTTGAAGATGGCTACTGGCAGGATAAGCTGTATTTCGATGCGTTACTTAGCGAACAAGCCGGCAAAAAAGAAGAAGCGGCTAAAAAATTTGCATGGCTGGCAACCGCCAATCCTTTTTTTGAGGATGCTGTGGTGGCCGCTGTCCGGTTCTTTAATAAGAATGGTGATGATAAGGTAAAAACGTACTCCCTCCTCATGAACGCGCTGGATCAGAATCCCAATTCAATAAAATTGCTCAAAGCCTATATTGTTCAGTCGGCCTACGTGGGTTTTGAAGAATCTTCACAGGATGCACTGGATAAGTTAAAGACCTTGCTTCATCCGGCGGCCTTTCTGCGATTCATCGATGAGAATCCGGAAATCTTCGAGGTTACCCGGAATTAGGTAGCCCAAAAATCTATTCTTACTTTTGGCGACATTTTCCTTATACATGGATAAAAAGGTACCCCTCAACGATTTGCACGAAAAACTCGGGGCCAGGATGGTTCCTTTCGCCGGGTACAACATGCCGGTGCGTTATTCTTCCGATATCGAGGAGCACAACACCGTCCGCCATGGGGTCGGGGTGTTCGATGTCTCACACATGGGCGAGTTCAGCATTCAGGGTCCGCGTGCCCTCGAACTGATCCAGCGGGTAACCACCAACGATGCAAGCAAACTGGCAGACGGTCAGGCCCAATATTCGTGCCTTCCCAATGAGTCCGGTGGAATCGTTGATGATCTCCTGGTGTACAAGATGAAAGACAATGATTACCTGGTGGTCGTTAATGCTTCCAATATTGAAAAAGACTGGAACTGGATTTCCAGGTATAACACGAAGGGTGCGGAGATGAAAAATCTTTCCGACGATATTTGCCTCTTTGCCGTCCAGGGTCCGAAAGCCACGGGAGTGTTACAAAAATTAACTCAGGTTAATCTTTCATTAATCCCGTATTACCATTTTCATATTGGCGAATTTGCGGGAACCCCGAACGTGATCCTGAGCAACACCGGCTACACGGGAGCCGGTGGTTTTGAAATCTACGTTCACAAGGAGTCGGCCGAAAAAATATGGAATGCCATCTTCGATTCAGGGAAAGAAGTTGGCATTAAACCAATCGGATTGGGTGCCCGCGACACGCTGCGTCTCGAGATGGGCTTTTGTCTCTATGGTAATGATATTGATGATACGACATCGCCGTTGGAGGCCGGATTGGGATGGATCACCAAATTCACCAAAGACTTTACGAACTCAGCCGCTCTCAAAAAGCAGAAAGAAAACGGTGTCGGTCGCAAACTCGTTGGGTTTAAGATGGTTGAAAGAGGTATTCCGCGCCACGGCTATCAGATCAAGGATGCGTTAGGAAAGGTCATCGGTCACGTTACATCCGGAACGATCTCGCCTGTGTTGGGCGTTGGAATCGGATTAGGCTATGTAACGATAGAGAACGCCCCTGCTGACACTCCCATTTTTATTTCCGTGAGGGAAAAGGATTTAAAGGCGCAGGTGCATACGTTGCCGTTAATTGGTAAGCAGTAATCGGCCTGCCCCGACGAAATGAAATGACATCGGGGGGATCGGTGGATTATTGCAAAATTAGATTGTTATTACACTGGGCTATAGGAGTTCACCATCAACTTACAACATGAGAACTATTGATGTTTGTGTCAGTCCGGAATTGATGCATTTGTATGAGTTGCGCGATCGTACCGTTGTGGTCGTGGACATCCTCCGGGCTACTTCCTGCATGGTAACGGCATTTGCCCATGGAGCAGCGAGCATCACCCCCTTTTCCAGCACGGAGGAATGTCGCCGGATGAAGCAAAAGGGGTTTATCACATCAGGCGAACGCAACGGTGAAAAAGTGGCGGGGTTTGATAAAGGCAACTCCCCTTTTGAATACATGGGTGATCAGGTAAAAAACCAAAAAATTGCTTTCACGACAACCAACGGTACACAGGCCATCGAAAAGTCGAAAGGCGCAAAAATGGTAATCATTGGCTCGTTTCTCAATGTGACTGCCGTAACCCGGCACTTATTGATGAGTGAAAACAATGTTCTGGTGGTCTGCGCAGGATGGAAAGGAAAAGTTAACCTGGAAGACACGTTGTTTGCCGGCGCTATCGTCGAGAACTTAAGGAACCACATCGAGCCCGATTGCGATGCCCCGCTCGCGGCACAACACCTCTATAACCTGGCGAAGCATGACATGCTAAAATTTCTCAGCAATTCATCTCACGTGAAAAGGCTGAACCGCCTCAACATCCACAAGGACATTGAATTTTGTTTAACACCTGACCAATACCCGGTGTTGCCGGTGTTGACGGGGGATGTGCTCACAGCGCGGTAAGGTCTCCCGCAGATCGCGCGGATTTACGCAGCGATATTCCCGGATGGTCTCCCGCAGACCTGTCCGACGAAGCCTTGGCGTAGTCGGATCGCGCGGATTTACGCAGCGCTATTTCCGGATGGTCTCCCGCAGATCACGCAGATTTACGCAGCGATATTCCCGGATGGTCTCCCGCAGATCGCGCGGATTTACGCAGCGCATTCTCGGATGGTCTCCCGCAGATCGCGCGGATTTACGCGGCGCTATTTCCGGATGGTCTCCCGCAGATCACGCAGATTTACGCAGCGCTATTCCCGGATGGTCTCCCGCAGATCGCGCAGATTTACGCAGCCTATTCTCGGATTGTCTCCCGCAGATCACGCAGATTTACGCAGCGCTATTCCCGGATTATTTGCTATTCTGCGAAAATCTGCGAGATCTGCGGGAAAATTTGCATCGCTAACGCAACTTGGGATTCTGATGATGCCGGTCTTTATCCCGTAGTGTTTTCGTTTCGAGGTTCTTGTTGAATGCATCGGTTAGATTTATCCCGGTCTGGTTGGCCAAACAGAGTACTACCCACAATACATCGGCCAGCTCTTCTGACAGGACTTTCGTTGCGTCCGATTCCTTTTCCGATTGCTCCCCATATCGCCGTGCGATGATGCGCGCCACTTCTCCTACTTCTTCTGTCAGGATGGCCATGTTGGTGAGTTCATTGAAGTAGCGAACGCCATTGGTTTTGATCCATTGATCTACGGTACCCTGTGCTTCTTGAATAGTCATACTGTCTGAACTATGATTCTGTGATTTATCTATTGCAATTCTTCAAAGTCAATATCGAGTACCTCATACTTCTGCCAACCGACAAAATCAAAATGCCACCATTCCGAGATACTGACCTTGAAACCATGTTTCTCCATGACGTTAATTAACAAGGCCCTGTTTTTTCCTGCCTCAGGGTCTTGGGCAGGTGTCGCGGGCCAAGCTTCCTTTTTGAAACTATCGTATCCGGTAGGCATTTTCAGTTCCTCTTTTGATTTCCAATCGACGATGGTCATGTCCAGTGCGCACCCGCGATTGTGCCTTGAGCCTTTGTATGGGGAGGCTACATAGGTTGTATCGTGATATTCTTCATAAAATTTTACGGTGGCTTTATAAGGACGGTAGGCGTCATACATTTTAACTCCATACCCCATTGCATTGAATTCCACCTGAGCTTGCCGAAGGGCTTCCGCCACAGGCTTGCGCGAATATGCTTTAGCCAGGTTGTAAATTTTTTGTCCGGTGAAGTTATTCGTTGTCGCGTAGCGAATGTCCAGGACCAAACCGGGTACTGTTTTTTCAAGGTCCACCAATTCTTTTTCAGGATGGGTCTTTATGTTCTCTTTATATTCAGGGTACGTTGTGGCCCGGAGACCGTATTTATTTTGAGCCCCGGCGGACGCGGCTGAAATAACGCACACCAGGCCGAGGATTAATTTTCTCATCAGCCGCAAAGATCGCAAAGAAAAACAAAAGATGAACTTGGCGTTCTTTGCGTACTTCCTTTGCGTTCTTTGCGTGAAATCGCTTAGGAATGAGAAAACCCTTTCTTTCGTTCCCCGTTTCAACTACTTTATGACCTAACAGAAATTCAACTTCATGATCAACACCGAAGCACTACGCAAAGACACACCCGGATGCCGGGAGAAAGTCCACTTCAACAATGCGGGAGCGTCGCTTATGCCAAAGCCAGTGATCGAATCCATTGAAAATCATATCCGGCTAGAGGCCTCCGAAGGCGGATATGAAGCGGCTGATCAGAAAGCAACGGAAGTCAACGGGTTCTATGAATCCGCCGCAAGACTCCTGAACGGCAAGGCGTCCAACATCGCCTTCACTTCCAGCGCGACCAATTCGTATGCCCGGGCGCTGTCGTGCATACCCTTTGAAA